>Ga0157371_10000012_pt1 | contig 355318 bp, 308 predicted proteins | sample C45metaG_FD_113462 | JGI IMG/M metagenome (GOLD analysis project Ga0157371, IMG submission 113462) | Corn rhizosphere microbial communities from Kellogg Biological Station, Michigan, USA - C4-5 metaG | ecosystem: Host-associated > Plants > Roots > Rhizosphere > Soil | place: USA: Michigan... | reverse complement strand
TTCAGATTTTGGATCGTAGTACACTTCAAAATCTGTGTCTTCTGTAAACAAGGGAAAACCGAAATATCTGCTCACTAAAACAGGGCTATCGTTTAGACTGTAATAGTCTTTCGGACCGCTTTTTCTTGCAAAATAAGGTGCATTCAAAAAGACTTATATTTCTCACCGAATTATTTGTATGATTTATTAGGTTGTATGTAAGATTCTATAAAAAAATAATCTCAATGCATAGTTTCCTAATATTATTTAACAAAGTTTTATTTTAAATATTATATTTGCATATTGTATACAATATGCAATTTGAAATATGATAACACAAGAATCACTAAAAAATCAAATCATAAAAGCACTGTGGCAATTAATTGTCGAGGGCAAAATATTGCCCAACGAGCCGATGCGGGAAGTACAATTAGCAGAATTACTAAACGTCAGTCGAACGCCGCTGAGAGAGGCTCTTCAGCAATTGGAATGGGAAGATATCGTAGTTTCTGAACCGAGAAAAGGGTATCGATTGGCGCAATTTTCAGAAGCTGATATTTTTGAAATTTATCCGTTGAGAGCAAGATTAGAATCGTTTGCCTTGGAATTATCGGGCATTCCGGGAAAAAAAAAATTGGATAAACTCAAGGAAATTAATTTAAAGATTATCAATTCAAAATCGCCCAGAGAAATAGTTGAATTAGATGAAAGTTGGCATTTATTACTGATTTCAAACTGTCCCAATCAGAGATTGTTAAAATTAATAAAAACCTTACACCGCCAATCACAACGCTACGAATATGCTTATATGGCAATGAACAAAACGGTTGAAAAATCTAGCAATCAACACGAAAACATTCTTCTTCAATTACAAAAAGGAGAAATTCAAAAAGCCACAGAATTACTGGCTGAAAATAATTTAGTTGGTATGGATGCGCTTGTAAATTGGTTGAAATCTGACAATAAATAATCTGAAAAATAAATTTGAAAAACTAAAACAATGATGAAATTAAAGAATGTATTATACAGTTTACTGTTTTTTTGTGGTGTGATTCAGGTACTTGCTCAAGATACCATCAAGCTTAAACCTTATATTGAAAATATGAAAACGGTCGATGTTTTCATTGAAGGAAAAAGATACAATTTTCTGTTCGATACAGGTGGTTCCGAAACAATTATTTCACCAGAAATTGCGAAAACAATTAAGAAAGAAATCTATGGAAGCACAACCGGATTTAGGATGAGTGGAGAAATAATTAAAGCTCAAAAATCAGACGGTATTTCACTTTCAATGGGCAATACAACAATATTTCACCCAACTGTTGGGATCTGGGATTTGATGAGTATTTTGCCTAAAGACTTTCCGAAAGTTGATGGTGTAATATCACTCAAATCTTTTGCCAACACAATTTTAACTGTTGAACTTTCGAAGAATATTCTAATAATCGAAAATAAAGCTTCTGCAAAGAAAGCGATAAAAAGAAAATCACTTTTACCCACAAGATTTGCCAACGGTTTGGAAGGAGGCGAATTAAATATTTTTGTAGGAATCCCAAAACAAAACAAGCTTTATTGGTTTCTTTTCGATTCGGGTAACAGCGGACCAATGCTTCTATCAAACGAAAGTGCAAAAATTTGGAAGATAAAAAAGGAGTTTCAAAAAGATAATTTTGAAAATAATCCAGAATCAGAATTTGTAATTGGCAACAAAAATCTAAAAATAAAACCTTTCGTAAGAGATATTATTTATGATGGCGTTCTGAATTTTGATGCTATCAGTCAATATATTTTTACAATTGACTTTAAAAATAAAGAAGTCTGGATTGAATAAAAACTGAAGATTTTAATGATAAAAATGAGATATATTTTTTCCAATCACATTATTCACACTTTTTCAGACCAAAGTGTAAAGAAAAAACATAGATACCTTTTAATATGAAAAAGATATTTAGCCTTTTATTATTTGTCTTTTGCATTACATTCTCATATACCCAAAAGTTAGTTGAAAATGATTCTATCAACCAATTGAATCTTTATAATCAATATAAACCCGAATTTGAGAAATACGAAAAACTATACGGGAAATATTTTCAAACTAATAATACAAAATTGCATTATCTGGAATGGGGAAATACTAAAAATCCTACTCTTGTTTGGATTCACGGGACGTATAGCAATGGTTACGAACTTTATGAAATTATAGACCAACTCGTCCAAATGAATTTACACGTTATTGCGGTAGATTATTACGGACATGGATTTACTCCAATTCCTCAAAAGGATGTTTCAATATATGATGTCGCAGACGATATAAAGTTTTTACTGGACAAATTAAAAATCAAAAAAGCAATTATTGGCGGTTGGTCCAGAGGCGGGACTATAAGTACCGCTTTTTATGATGATTACCCACAAATGGTTCAGGCACTTATCCTTGAAGACGGCGGTTCCGTAGCCTGGGACTTTAATGTAAAATCTACCGATATTGAAAAAGATATCGAAGATCTAAAACAATTTTATCACAATAAAAAAGAACTCGTTTTTGATACCGAATTTGAGGCCTATTGGTATATGTATAATAATTGGGGAATAAAAGGGAAGCAAGATAAAAAATTGAAGAAAGAAATTTTCACATCATATGCAAGGATTAAAAAAAATGAAAAAGGAAAATTTGAAATTAATCCAAAGGCAGAAGAACTTACAGGAGAAAATAAGGCGGAAGAGAATATTGCTATAATTTATACGCCGTTCACTGCAAAATATAGTTTTGGGGCATCTACACATCAGCTAAATCCTAAAATTATTTATCGAAATCTCACAATACCTATGCTCATTTTTGATCCAATCAGCAAAAATGATTGGTTCGATTTCAAGGATGAAAATGCTGCACTTGCTCAAAAACATCCATCTCTTATTACACACAAAGTTTACGAAAAAACCTGGCACGGTGTAAAAGATGAAAGACCAAACGATGTTCTTAACGATATTAAGGTTTTTCTAAATCATAATAAACTTATTCAATGAGAGTATTGGTTTTTGTTTTTTTACTCATTACAATCAATTTTACTTTTGCACAAAATGCGAATTCTGAAAACCTATTGCTGGAAAAAACGTTGAAAAAAGATAGCATTCTAGCAGAATTTTCGGAACTATATCATCTTACAAATACGATTCATCCGGGACAGTTTATGTTTTGTTCAAAAAAAGAATTTGACAAAACGTACCAGTCCTTATATAAGTCTGTCAAAACAGACCTTTCTATTGTTGAATATTATAAATTAACAGCCACTTTAATGACAAAAATTAAAGATGGGCATACCGCAGTTGACAGAACTCAGATTATTACTTTGCTTAAGGAAAGATTGGTATTTCCATTCAGTATTTATAAAATTAACAGCAACTATTATTTGAACAAGTCGACCAATGAAAATAAGGATTATGCCGGTTTGCAAATCTTAAAAATCAACGGAATAGAGATAAAATCAATAGTAAAGGAAATTGAAAAATACATTCATCTTGAAGGCAGAAATGAAACAGGACTGAATACTCGGTTTAATATTTTTCCGTTTTACTATTTCATTTTTAACCCAACTGATCAATTTCAGATAGATTATTTGGATACAAATAATCGTAAGCAAAAGAAGATAATAAAAGGAATACCTTTTGAAACATACACAAAAAGTATTACTGAAAAAATTGAACCCTTACAAACGGAATTCAAAACGAGCAATTTGACGATTCTAAAATTTCATTCCTTTGCAAATGGTTACAATGAAACTGACAGAAAAAAGGCAGAAAAACAATTAGATAACTTTTTCACAAAATTAGACAGTTTAAAAACGAATCATTTAATCCTTGATTTACGAGATAATAGCGGGGGTTCTGCGGATATAGCCAGTTATCTTTTCTCCTATTTAACCAACAAGCCTTTTTACTATCTTGACTATCAAGGAGCGAAATACAATACTGTAAAAGATTGGAAACATTATGCTCAAAACCCTGATAATATTGAGGAAATAAATCTGAATGAAACAAAATTAAAAAACGGACTCAATTGCTACACCGAAACAGATAGCATAGATGTCTGGTGGTTTGAACAGCAGCAAAACAAACCCAATTATTATAAAGGCAATATCAGTGTATTAATAAATGGCGGATGTTTTTCCACCACAGGACATTTATTAGCCTTGATGAGAGAATATAAAATCGGCAAGTTTTATGGCGAATATTGTCAGGGAAGCAATTACAGCAACGCAGGTGGACAGGCTTTTGTTTTGCCCTACTCCAAAACATTGGTTTGGATACCTACTTTTCAGTACAAAATGAGAACACCTAATTTTCAGTATGATCCAAAAGGAATTAGACCAGACGTAGATATACCAATTGAACCGGACGACTTGAAAACAAAATTCGATAGACCAATGGATTTTGTGTTAAAACAAACTGAAGGAAATAAATGAACGAACATCCAATCTGTTTTTTGATTTTTTATTCTTTGTCTGCTTTTATGGTGTGATACACATCAAATGCAGTATAAATCCGGGTTTTCTTTAATTTACCATTTTTGTAGATTTCTACTTTTTCCTTATCACCTGATTTTTTATTGAAATAAATGATTTCTTTTAATTCCTTATTCCCGTTGTATAATTCGGTTTTGAAATTCCTGCCGTCTATCTGATAAAAAACAGCGCTCAGCTTTCCGTTGTCATTATAATGATAGCGTTTGGAATTATAAAAATTGCCCTCTTCAATGGTTTTGCCATCGTAAACATACTGGGCTGTATATTTTCCTTCCTGTATCAACTGTTGTGCATTGTTATAGATAAAATAGTAAGCCCCGTCTTTAGGATTTTTCAACTCATAACGAGTTACCAATTTAGGTTTTTGACCGGGATTACCCTGCATTCCTTCTTCTGCCTTGAAAACCAGTGTGTCGTTTTGTGATACCCACAGCGTATTATTAAAAACAGGAAAAATATTATTGTTTTCATCATATTGATTTTTTTATTTTTAACCACGGATTGCAAATCCGTGCGATCAGCGAAGAATTGGATAAAGCAGTGGAGCAGTACATCAATTAAAGATAAACTTCATCGTTTTATTTCACTTTCTCAAAAATCGTTTCTAAAAATCTATCCTTTCGTGGCGGTTCTGCCGTTCCGTCTTCGTTCCAAAGGGCGGGTTGTGTGCGGAAAATAAGTTTACTATTCTTCACTTCCAGCTCGCAATAATCGTTATGCTCCTGAAATGGTTTTATGATAAGGATATTGTCTTTTTTTACAGCATTTAGCTTTACTGGTGGTGCTTCGCCAGAACCTATATCAATAACGGTTGCATAATCTTTTTCGGGTTCAAAATGAATTTCAATGGTATTGGATTGAAATGCTGTTTCCAATTGCCAGGTTCCTGCAAATTGCTTTTGTAAATTTTCGGTAAAATGCTCCTTGTTCTTAACAGAAAAAAGCGTATCAATTTCAGATGCGGTTTGCTCTTTGTTATTGGTCTTTTGCTTACAAGAGATTAATGTGGTTATCAGGCAAAAGATGAGGATGATTTTTTTCATTAGGATGATGTTTATTGATTATTAAAAAAACCATACTTCTCACACAGTTCATCCTGCCCATCATATAATTCCGGTGGCATTCCTTCTATAAATCCTTCGGGTTCTGCAATATGTTCGCCTTCCAATTTTTCAAACATTATTGCGGGAATTTCACGTACAATGGTTTTATCCAGATATTCTTCTACCCAAACTGTTCCTGAAAAATCTGCGGTGTTTGGGTCAAATGAAAAATTTTGTTTGTTATAAAAGCCATTCAAATATTTGCTTTCGATATTTTCAATTAAGTCAAATTTTGATGTATTACTTCCTGCTTCTTCACGGTTTTTAAACTGTTTGAAATACCGTGGTCCCGACATCCAATACAACATTAAAGCAGTTGCTTTATCGGTATTTGGATTATCGGCAAGCCAATTCAAAAACACAGAAGTTTCGTTCCATTCCATTGCCATTTGATGCCAGATTTTTGGCGTTTGCTTTTCTGCAAATTGGATAACCATTTCATCTGATAGCTTTTGGAATTCTTCGTTGGATATTTTTTGTTTCATAGAATGATACTTTATTTACACTTAAATATTTTTATTGAGTTACAAATACTGTATCCCGAAATAGCCTACATCCTTTACAGGCGTATATTTCCGGTAATTTTGGTCTATCCATAAATAAGCTAATCCATCCAGGAAAACATCGGAATATTCAGGATGAAAATTGGCAAAATCCCATTCATTAAGCTGGATGATGGGTTGATATTTCATTGCAGGTTGAGGGTGCACATCGTCCTGCAAAAAATGAGGTACAGAAAAAAGTTTGCTTTTATCCGTTCCTTCCTCGTTGCTTTCCTGCATCACTTCTTCGTCGGTAAAATGGCGTTTGCTCATTGTAATTACAGGTAAAACTCCGCTTTCGCTAATTTCTGCAACAGGTTTTTCCGATTTTTCGACCAACAATGCTTTGGCATATTTTTTTGAAGTTGCAAAGCTGTTGTTTTCCTGAATGGCATATCGTGTGCTGAAACCACGTTTCAATTGTCCTCTTTCATTGGTTTCGTTATCTAGAAAAATACTGATGCAATATTTATCATCAAATTGATTGCCACCAAAAATGTTGCTGAACACGGTAAAAAGATGTATCATTCTTTTGCCGTTTTCGTTCAATGGCCAATCGCTAAGATTTTTCAGGTAAGGATTGCCGCCCATCACCCCGAAAATGTTTTTTGTTTTGTTGAATTCTATTATCATTTGTCTTCTTTCATTTTTTTCTTCTTCAATTCCATATCATACAAAATGCTTCGCAAATGTTCGGCTCTTGAAATTTCGTAGTTGCCATAGATGTTGCGCAGGTTTGTTCCTGCATTTTGTAGTTGGGTAATTACGGGTTTGTTGAGGATGTATATTTCGTACACATCGTACACTTTTGTTTTCAGGTTTTGGTCTTCTGGTTCCAGGCTTTCACGCAAATCGAGCCTGCTGTGGTAAGAAACGCCAATCAGCTTATCATCGGTTTGCCAGTAATAAAGCAGGTCTTTTTCTACTTTCACACCTTTAGAGATATGCTCCGGATAATCTGTAATTTTTACACCAGCACCATATTTTTGGTTGAGGTTATCTATCGTTTTTTGCACGGTGCTTCTCAAAGTATCGGCGCAAGAACGTGCTGTAATGCTCAATATTTCATCATCATAAACCAAAAATTCGGTAAAGTTGATATCCAAATTCTGGAATTTGGCAACGGGTTTTTGCTCTAAAAACAGGTTGGTGAAGTCGTACTTTTCAAGCTTGGTCTTACTGCCTTTTTCATTGGCAACTTGTAGGTTTTCGTGGGTTTTGTCTTTACCATCTTCGGTTTCTTCCAAAGGGATTTTGTTTTCCTTGAGGTATTGCCCCAAACTTTCGGGTTTGAAGTTTTTGTCCATCAATTCTATATCATTGGTAAATTTTTCCTGCCCGTTGCAGGAAAATACGAATGGCAATATTGCCAGTAATAGAAGTTTTTTCATAGTGATATGTTTTAATGTTGTGTTTTATTCTTCATCTACATAAGCACGGTCGCCAATCAGCTCATCTTTGTACTTTTTATTGATGATGGAAATTGTTGCCCGTGTATGAGGTTGTTTTTCGCCTTGTTTCAGCTGTCCGTTTTCATCTGCGTCTATACGGATGTTATTTTCGTCATTTTCGGGTTCGAGGCAATATCTTATTATGCGGTCATCCAATATCCAGGTGTAAATGTCAACCATCGTCATAGCAGATTTTGTTCTGGTAGCTTTTCCATATTTTCTATCTAATGTTTTGATGAAATTTTGAACCTCTTCGTGCTCAGCGTTCTCTACAAAAGCACTTATTAGCATCATCTTTCCATCTGGTGTGGTTGTGTAATTGATAGCATTGAAATAGAAATTGTCAAAATTTGCAAAATAATTTTTGGGCGAAAAGTCTTGTTGAGTATATTCTATTTTTACGGGTTTTTCTTGATTTCCATTTTTAATAGAATAGTAAATAGTGTCTGGTTTGTAAATCGTTCGCAGTGGCAACTGTGTTGAAATTTCTGTAGTAAAATCAAAATTTTCCAGTTCTAAAGCATATAAGTCTTTATTTTTTTCAACTTTAGCCGTGCTTTCGTTTGATGTTTCCTTTTTCTCATTGCCGTTGCAAGAGAAGATAATTGGTACTATTGCCAGTAGTAGAAGTTTTTTCATAGTTTAAATCATTTCTTGTTTCTCTCTGCTGTATTTTAAATTTTTAAAATCTCTTGCGGATATAAAATCCACGAAATTCCGTCTGACTGCTGTACTGGATAACCATTTCATCTGAAAGCTTTTGGAATTCTTCGTTGGATATTTTTTGTTTCATAATTAAGCAATTTATTCTTCGCAAAGTCTTTTAAAATATTCTGCTTGGGGTTTTCGGTTTTCAAGTCCGAAAGGACTGATAGGATTATAGAATTATTCGTAAAGGAATTTTTGAAATCCTGAAAGGATGGTATGTTTTATTTCTTTCTATAATTTTTTCATCTCCCGAACTTGTTTCGGGTTGTTATTTTTATTTTCTCACTTTCTTGAAAACCGTTTCTACAGTTTTTTGTGAAGTACTGTCTTTGTTCCAAGTAGTTGGCTGTATTCTAAAAATCAATTGATTGTTCTTTACTTCTAATTGTATATGTTCTTCTTCCGCGTTGATAAAAAGCTTGTTGTCTTTAGGTAAAGCCTGCAATTTTATAGGTGGGGCTTCACCGGAACCAATATCGATAACCGTAGCGTAATTTTTCCCGGCTTCAAATTGTATTTCGATGGTATTGGTTTGAAATTCGGTTTCTTTTTGCCAAGTTCCTGCAAATTGTGTTTTAAAACTTTCGGTAAAATGTTCCTTGTTCTTAACAGAAGAAAGCGTATCAAATTCAGATACGGTTTGTTCTTTGTTATTGGTCGTTTGCTTACAAGAGCATAATATGATAAGCAAATAGAAAAAGAGAATTGATTTTTTCATTGGGTTGATTATTGATTACTAAAAACCATACTATTCACACAGTTCATCGTGCAAATCATAGAATTATTCGTAAATGAATTTTTGAAATCCTGAAAGGATGTTATTTCTATTCACCTCTTAGAGGTTTTGTTTTCATAGATATTTTTGATTATTCTAAATATTCAGGGTTGTGCTTTTTGATGATGTTTTGCCACCACTTAGGAACAAAATCTTTTGCCCGTGGATATTTTGAAAATTCATCAATAAAATCTTCTTTGTTTGGCACTTTTCCTTCATAGATTTTAAATTCATCAAAATTGTAATTAATCATAAAATTTTTATCAGGCGTGATAATGATTTTGTAGCTGAACCAAGTGCCTTCTCGCGGACTTTGCTGATAAATATTTTCCTTGACTTTCTGCATCAGTTTTGCACTGGATTGGTCGTCGTTGTACAAATAATAACTCAATTCTAAATGATGTTCTTCGTTAAAAATGTCGAAATAATAGGCTCTCATTCCCATACTTCCGATATTGTTTCCTTCAATTTCAATTTTTGTCCATTGAGCGTTTGTTTCCACTTCTTCAAGGTCTGTCAATATCAATTTGATTACTTTTTCTAATGTTTCATTAATGAATTTATTACTGAAATCTTTGGTTCGAATTATTTTTTCTGAAAGATTTTCTTCATTAATTATAATCTTTGGGCTTTTAGGAACATCAGGCGATTGCACAATTTTCAAAACCAAATCGAGGTATTGGTTCCAAAATGTTTTCCGCTTTTCGATATCGCCGGTTTTCAGAAAAGGATTTCCGCCAGAATAGGTATTGGAAAGTAAAAAATCGGTAAACCAATCTTCGGGGTCAAATGTGTTATCATCTTCGCCATTATAGTCTTCAATTTCTAAAATATTTTCGGCATTGCAACTAATGGTTCCGCACAAAGTGAGGCAAGCCAGACCAATTCCCAAATATGGTTCTTGCGAAAATGACAAAAGATAATTTCTGTTTTGGTTGTAGATTTTAATGAAATCTGTCGGTTTGTTTTGATACAGAAAATCTTCTGCAAGGCTTAATATTTTTGCAATTGAATTATCATTTAGATTAAATTCCTGATAAATGAATTTACAACATTCTAAAAACACCTTATTAATGAAAGAATGATTTCCCAATGTTTTGGCAATAGCAATTCTCTTCGTTAAGCACAAATGTCCGTTTTGGGAATTTCCTAACTCTACTTTTTCTTTTTTTATTAATTCTGAAATCATTATTTGTATTTTTTATTTCACCTCTTCGAGGTTTTGATTTGATTTTGATTTGTTTTTCTATAATCTTTTCATCCCTTCGGGATTTTTGTTTTTATGCTATCGTTTCAATATCGCCGTCTTTCTCAATATAGGTTTCCAGCAAATCTTCAAATGATGGATATAAAACTTTCCATTCATCAGCATTAAATTCGTGGAAAGCATCCAGGATTTTCGTAGAATGTACTTCGGTTGCATCCCAAACCAGATTTTCCTGACCACGAGTGTGCATTATAGGGATTAATCTTTTGCCTGTGTATTTTTCCTGCTCCTGATAATCAATCAAGGTAAAAGAACCATCAAAATTGTAGGCTTCGATAATTTCTTTAAGGCTCAGGAAATAATTGCTGTTCCAAATAATGCTTCCCAAATCTTCAGGGTTTTGAAGTTCTTCGGTTTTAAAAAGATTATTGGCAAAACAACCGCCATTGTTCAACAGGTAAAATGCTTTTAAAACCAATGGAAGTTTGATATTTAAAGTGGTTTCAAAATTTTCTATCTCACTTTCTGATGCACCTTTTGCAAAAAGATTTCGCTCTTTCAGTTGCAGTGATTTTTGTTTGAATTTTTCTGTGATATTCATAGGATATTTTTCAAAATTCTGTCGTATGCATACTTTGCCATTCTTTTCAACTCTCCTTTTTTTGTGCTGATAATGCTTTGCAAAAAAGGAATGGATGCCATTGTTCCAGTATACAGAACAGGTTAGTTTTAGAATTTCTTCTTGTTCATTTTCTATATCAAGGCCAATTAATTTTTCTTCCGCTTCCGAATGTGGTGCATAATGTAAACTCCCAATAGCCATAAGCTTTTCCTGTACATCGTTAGCGGTAGGTGTTTTTATTCAAATAATTTTGTTTCTGTCGTTATTTTCTCAAATTTGTCGCTCGTTTGTTTTGGATATTTTTCGTCAAGTTCATTCCATTGTCCGTTATTTAGTGGAATAAAACATAAAGTGTCGCTACCCAAACTTTCTTTACAAAGCCTTATTTCAAATTCCGATTGAATTGTTTGATTAAGCGTTTTGATTGTTGTGTCTCTATCTGCTCCGTTGCCTTTGTAAGGAATTGAAATTTCTTGATTTTTATAAGTTATGATTGTCTCAAATCCTCTTTCGTTTTCAGCGTCTAAAGTTTCTACTGAAAGTTGTTCGGTTTGAAGAATGTCTTCACAATAAGTTATAATATTTTCATCTTCTTCACGCCAATCAATCCACATAGCAATGTCATAAATGTCGCTGTCATTAAAAAAATTGTCACTGAAAAAATCTTGGTCTTGAGTTGTTAGATATGTTTCTAAAAACTTCATTTTGTCAGTTTTGCTTGCTTTTTCTTTAATGCTTTTTGTTTCATTTAAGCTATTTGGAAGTCCAAAATCATTGTAATAATGTTCAAAAATTTCGTCAATTAATCTGATATGTTCCGTGTTTGTTGTTGTTGGACAAATAAAAACAGCAGAACCTCCGTCTTCACTCCAATGATATTGTACTTTATTGTCGAGAATTGATACATAAGCAAAAACAGGATTATTTCCCCATTGTATGTGAGGCGGAACAGTTTGAGCAGGAATATCGTTATATGCTTTTCTAAATTTATTTTCCGTCTCCCAACGGATTAGATGCCCAACTTTATATTTTTCTCTCAAACTATCATCGCCTGTTCCAATTAGATTTTTCTGTTTTCCATATTCAAACAATTGCTGAATTTTTTCAACAGTGATTTTCGGTTCGTAATTTTCTTCTGGCTCGTTTTGTCCAAATAATTTCTTTAAAAAATTCATTTTTTTTTCGTGGTGTTTATTTTTGTTGGGTGTCGTTTTACACTTACCGCTTACGTTTTGGGGCTTTGCGTTCGGGCTGGAAATCGAAGCACAAAAGCCGGTATTATTACTAATGTTTAATTGAATAACTACTGTTGAATTTTGCACTTCTGCCCGCCTGACGCAAAACCCTTGTTAGCGGATGTTTTTATTTTATTTCGTTATTATTTTTGTCGATTTTAAACTTTTCACGTCTATATTTATTCCGTTCATATTGGTTAAGCCAAATTATACTTTTAGGTCTTTGAATGTTTGGTTGTAAAAACTTATCATAATAATTTTCTTGGTACATCACATTATATGGCTCAAGTCCGAAAAAGACGTTGGCTAAATGATGAATGTCTGCACCTCCTGAATGTTCTTTGTTTTTCACCTTTTCAGGACTTGCAATTAGTTCTTCATTGTATAGTACTTTGTAATTGTGATTTGCAATATATTCATCATCAAAATTCCAAACAGAAAGGATCCTGGCTTCAATTAATTGGTCTGTCGTTATTGTATTTTGTTCTTGCTTAATTTCAAACAATGCCAAAATTGGCGACTGTGTTAAATGAGTGCCAACTATTTGACCGAATGAAAATGTGCCGTCTAAAAGTGGAATTGAAAAAATATCTCCAACTTTCCATTTTTGTCTTGGTGGTCTTTTCCATTTTTTGAGTTGCTCATAAATTGTTTCTAATTCACTATCTGTTAATTCCCTTTTTTTCCTTGAAACCGTTAAATTGTGAATTGCTTTAGCAACCTCAAAAATTGTGTCAGCACTTTTAGTGTCAATATTTGTAAAGTCACTTTCAAAGTCAAGGTTAGGTTTTGGTTTTAGGTCAAGTTCTTTAATTTTCGTTTTTAATAAGTCAAAAGCCTCAGATTGATATTCCGTTCCAAAAAAGTCTGCTAAATCTTCAAAAATTGAAAATACGGCAGAACTTTCGTCTGGTAGTTGTATAGTGAAAAAGTCGAATTTTATTTCTGGATTTGTCATTTAGTGCAATGTTTGTTAAAATATCAGCTAACGAACAGGGCTTTGCGATGGTGGGGCAATCGAAGCACAAATCTTCAATTTTGTACAAAAGCTGAACCGAAGAACTGCTGTTGAATTTTGCAGTTTCGCCCCACTATTGCAAAACCCTTGTTATGCGACGTTTTTTATCCGTTTAGTTTTGTTAGTCTTGATAGTTCGTCAAACTCAGCAGTTATAGTTTGTCCGTTTTTTGTGGCAATTAATTTTGTTCCATTTTCTGAAATCGTATAACCTTTTGCAATTAGATAATTTGTCAGAGCATAATTGTGGTTCATTTCAAATTGCGAAATTAATTGAGGAAAAACGGTCAAAATTCTGTGATGATTATCATCTTTATTAATTTTGTCCACTTTTTCGCTTTTTATTGTTACAACCATTGCACCTTGTCCGTAATCACAAATATAATATCCACTAGAATTATGAATTCCTGATGCAATTATTCCAATTAGATGTAAGTCCTCTTTTGTAAAATCGAAAGTATCATTTTTTAAAAGGTCAATCTCATTTTCTTCGCCATATTTTTTTAGTTGCAATGCTTGTTTAATTACATTTTCGGAAAGACCTGATTTAGTATTTGCCCAAGCCCAAAGCCAAGTCTGTGAAGAGTGAGAAATTGTACCAAGTACTTGCATAGGAAGAACAATGTCAGTTCCAAAGCTTATTTCACCGTTTGCTATATTTATATTCCAATTGTTATTACCAATAAAATCTCCGAAACTTAATTGCTTATCCATTGCAATTCCGCCATATCTTTCGATAAGTTCTTGTTCTGTTTTACAAGGTGCTAAATTTTGTTGTGATTGTGTTTTGTTGGTTTGTTCTGTTTTGTCGTTTTGTCCAAAAATTTTATTAAAAAATCCCATATTTTTTGTGTTTTATTTTTAGGTTGTTCTAATGTTAAAGGTCTGTCGTTTTAAAATGGCTGCCAACGTTTCGGGGCTTTGCGATAGTGGGGCAATCGAAGCACAAAACTTCAATTTTGCACAAAAGCTGAACCGAAGAACTGCCGTTGAACTTTGCAGTTTCGCCACACTATCGCAAAACCCTAGTTGGCGGTAGTGCTATTTTTCAATTCGTTTTTTTACAATTTCTAAAAGTTCATCTTTTGTCATAAATGTATTTAAAAAATCTTCAAGATTTCCTTCGTTAGTCACTTCTCTGAAATATACTTCGTGGTCAGTTCCAAATAGAGTTGGATTTTCTTGATTTGGGTCGCTCAAACAGATGTAATAATTGTCAGGGAAACCATAACTATAAAATAGTTCAATAAAGTCTGGTGTTTTGTCGTTAGTGACTTTTATTATTTCGCTTAAATCAGTTTCTTCTTCGTCTGTGAAATCAATGTTCCATTCTGCAAAGTCTTCTGTTCCTTCTTTGAAAGGTGTAAAAAGTCTTGGTTGCCAAAACACTTGTCCGTAGCCTTCGTTAGTTAATCGAAAATATTTGTCAATTATTTTGTCATAAAGTGCTTGCTGGTCTGTATTGAAAAGTTCTTCGTTTTCGTTAATAAATTTTCCAATTCCATATATTGGTTCTCCGTTATTTGTTGCTGTCTGCCAAGGTGTGTCTTCGGGTCTTTGATAAAGTACCGTGTCAAACGTTATTGATAGAATATCTTCCGCTAATGAATTTCCTTTAACGTTGTCAATATTTCCTCCAAGTTGTTTTATTTTTTCTAAAATTTCTTTTTTCATTTCGTGTTTTTTAGTCAGGTTTCAGTTGGTCAAGCATTACCGTCAACAGTTTTATTTCTGCAAAAAATAAGCTGATGGTTGCTTTGCCATTGTTCTACTTCGCAAATAGTAGGATGAGGATATGGGGTTTCATTTGGTTTGTGTTTTATTCAATAATTAGCTTTGCATTTTTGTGTTGGAAAAGTAAATAATCAGAAATCACACCTTTCTTAAAAGCATTTCTTTTGCGCCCAACTTTTCTTGGTAGTCGAACATCATTTTTCACAAAAGCTACTTCGATAGATGTTGGTTCCTTCCATTCGGGATTTTCTAATTGAAGTATTCTCATTTCATTTCCGCCAGCTTATTATCCTTTAATTCATAAAGCTTGTTGATTTCGTTTTCGTAATACACATCCTGAATTTTTTCCCTTTTGCCACCGTAAGTAAAAATGCCGATGTTCAGCAGAATGAGTTGCTTTCCTTCAACTGTGGTTTCTTTTTCAATAATATAATCGATGATTTTATTGCCCACTTTTACTTCCTGTTCTTTATCGTTTTTGGATAAATCTGTCAAAGCCTGTTTCGCTTTTTCGTTTTGTGTTACCGAGAAATAATATTGTACTATGGAATAAGATTTGGAAATAAACCGACCACCACACTCATAGTTCCAGGTGTATTGCAGTTTTAGCGGATATTCTTTGAGAAAGGTGGTAAGCTGACCGTCTTTTATCTTATGAACCGAAGAAAGAAGCGGTAAATCATAGCGGAGATTGTTTGTCCATTTAATTTCAAGCAAATCGCCACGGTTATAATCACCCCGAATGTCATCTGGGAATTTTAGTGGAAATTCTTTACCGTTTTTTTCGGTTACAAAATTTGTATTGTTGTTTTTGTCCCAATAACCAATAAATTCTACCGTTGCAGAGTTCTGTTTTTCGGTTTTGGTCGTTGTATTTTCATTCGCATTTTTTTCCTGTCCGTTACAGGAAAATATAAACGGCAAAATTGTGAATAGCAATAATTTTTTCATTCTCCTAATTTTTTGCAGGTTGTTTCATTTCCGCAGGTTTCAGATAGTTGTCCGGTAAATTATCTGTGTTGATGGGTGTCATTTTATCGCTTATCATTTTCAGTCCGTATTTGTAAGGAACGTAAACTTCGGTGATACGATATGCTCCGATGTAATCGTAGCTGTCGCTGGTTACAACGAGCGTATTGTTCACGATTTTGTAAGAACCTTCGGCTGTTATCTTTCCTTTTCTTATAGTTTGTTTGGGAAACTCCAGTTCGCTGAGGCTACGTTTGTTTTGCACAATTTTGTATTGCTGATAGGTACCGCCACCGTCTTCGTTAGGTAATTTTTCCGATAGATAAATATTGAATTTCTTCTTGCCAAGCACAAAGCTTTCTACCAATTTATCTTTTTTGGTCACTTCGGATTGTCCCACAACAGCATCAGGTTTTTCCTGTGCTAATGTGGCTGTGCTGATGAATAAAGAGAGGAGGAGTAGTTTGAGTATTGTTTTCATCATTTGTATTTTATTTCACAAATCTATGAATTGTTTTTTAAATCACAATAGCGTGATTTGTTTATTTTATTAATATATTTGTGTTGAAGTACAATCGCCCAATAATACTCATAAAATGAAAGCCGAATTTCCAGAAAAACGCCCAAGAAAAGAAACCGCAGGTGCTGTCAGAAACAAAGAGCGCACCCGGCAAAAACTCATTAATGCAGTTGGCTCCGTTTTAAAAGAAAAAGGATATGCCGGTATTTCCATCCCAAATATTATCGCAAAGGCAAAAGTAGACCGCCGATTGATTTACACCTATTTTGGCGGATTAGATAACTTGGTAGAAGAATACCTGAACAGCCAGGATTATTGGATGACCAAGGTGGCACCACAAGTGCAGGAAATTGCCTTCAAATCAGAACATTTTGGCGAAAAACAAATCGTTGAAATTCTACACACACTTTACGATGCTGTAGATATTTCGCCAGATTTACAGAAAATGATTTTGTGGCAAATCAGCGAATACCACGATAAATTAAGGGCTTTGGTTGATAAAAGAGAAGAACTAGGCAAACCTCTTTTTGAAGCTACAGATAAGGATTTTAATGGAAGCGATATTAACCTTAGAGCGATAATGGCGGTGCAAATTGCCGGCATTTATTACCTGAACCTGCACGCAAAATCCAACAGAAGTACTTTTTGTGAAATAGAACTCAATTCTGAAGAAGGGAAAAACGCTATCAAAGAAGCATTGGAAACTATGGTAAAGTTGGTGTATGAGAAAGCGGTAAAATAGCAATGTAGAAGTATCAAATAAACAATTTGCAGCTAAATTTTTATTATAATAATCCCTGATTTATAATTAATACAGAAGTATAATTCGGTAGCGAGCTTCAAGTACAATCCATTTTTCCAGCATTTAACTTAGGAAAAGAACTATTTTCTGCTGAAATAAGAAACATCTATTTTCTTAAGATATTCAGTTTATTGCAGTGTAACCAAATCTTCGATTATAATGTCGGTTCGTATGCATTTATTATCATTTATACTTTAATTCTCAATGCTTTTTATAAATAAGGAAGGCGTAAGCGAAGTTTCTTTTTTAAAGGCTTCTACAAATTTACTTTGTGTTGAAAACCCCACCAGATCAGCCAGACTTATAATTTTATATTTCCTAAAGTCGGGTTCTGTTCTGATCTTTTTTACAAGATATTTAATCCTCAACTCATTAATGTAATTATTAAAATCTTTTTGTTTGTGAGTATTAATTACGATTGAAAGGTATTTTGAGTTGGTATCACAGTAAGTGGATAAGGAGGATAGAGAAACACTCTTATCAATAAATAAAGCCTGTTCTTCAAATATTTCAAGTTTTTTCAGAATTTTATCTTCAACTTCGGGTTTGATTACGCGTATATTATTCTCGGAAGCTCGGCTTACTTTGCCATGTCTGGAATTTGTTTGTATGCCGATTTTAGTTTTATCATTATTCTTCTTATAAAACAAAAAAATCATAATACTTAAAATTGAAATAACCCCGAAAGAAGCTAGTATTAAGAAGAAATTATTCTGATCATTAAGTTTATTATTTTTATTAAGCAGCTTGGTTTGTTCAGTATTAATAAAAGAATCCTTTTTTTTAGATATGATTTCTGTAACAGCCTCTTCTTTATTTTTTAACAGACTGATTTTGTCTAAATTTTTTTCAAGGATATAATATTCCTGGGATGTTTTATAAATTTCTTTTTTTAAATCCAGATACTGTGTTTCATCTGCTGTTTTTTGTGTGAGGTCAATGTATTTTTTTGCCTCCTTTATGTTTTCCATCTTTATATAAACGGCAGATATCCCATTGTATATAAAACCTTTCAGAAAATTATCTGGAAATTTTTTTAGAAGTTCTAGAGCTGTTTTATAATGCGATAATGAATGATCATATTCCTTAAGATGGTAACGGCAGTCGCCTAAAAGACGCTCATTGCTGGCAAGAAAAAGAACTTCGTTCGTCTTATTTTGTCGGAAGTAGGCTTGGGATTTTTCAATTAATGAAATTGCTTTTTTATAATTCTTCAAGTCAATTTCATAATTAGCATTCTCTTGTGTTATAAGCCCCAGGATATTATTTCTGACCATTTGATTACCAATTTGGTCGGCTTGCTCACCCGCTTTTTTAATATAGGAAAGCGACTGGTCATAAAGATTTAATCTCCGGTATTGAGTTGATAAAAAACCATATATCTCAGCAATTTGAATCTGATCATTTGAAAACTTACAAAGATCTTCTGCTTTTATTGCAAAATCGACAGCTTTTTTTACTTCACCGGCTTCTTGGAGAAGTGTTGCGGAGAGCATAAGGCTTTTAACTTTAAAATAAGGTTCTTCTGAAGCAGAATAAAGAGAATCTGCTACTGATAAAGCCCTTTTTAAATCATGATGAGAAGTTTTTAAATAAGTTGTTGTATAAACTTTATTAAAATCACTTCTACTCTGTGCACGGAACAATGGTATTGATAAAAAAAAGAGAATTATAAAAAAATTAAACTTCATATTTTGCCATAACTAAAGCATGTGAATAGCTTATTATGGACATCAAATGTACGAAATTTTAACGTTATTTCATTAAACATACACACTTTCATTTATTTTGTTTATTAATATATTGTTGAAAATCAAATATTTGTGATAAGTACATGTCCCTTTTTCGTGAAAAAGGGGTAACTGTTGCTTGTTCCTGTATATGTTCTGGTTTTAAGTTTACGCTCTAAACATATATATAAAATGAAAGTATTTTACTCTTTAGCCGCGATATTAGTATTCGCTGCTTTCAACGCCCAAAAAACCAGTGTGTTTCAATCACCTTCAAACAATGTTGATATATCACAAAAAAATCCCGAGTTTGTATACTTACAGAATGATAGGCCAAATGATACTGGTGTTGTTTCAGGTGTTTTGGCAAATGGAAGCGCAACTTATGTTTCTGATGATTTTACTTTAACAAAAGATGCTGATGTAACCACATTTGGATTCGGAGGAACTCAGAAACAAAGAAATTTACCATCTCTCTGTAGAGGGATTGTGCTGTATGTGTATAGTGATGATAACGGAAAACCATCTGGTATACCAGGAGATGGAAAACCTGCTATTTTGGCAATTGATATTGATGCTTTACCTTCTACAACCACTGAACCAACACCATACACCTGTGAGCCGTTCGCTTTTATGGCGGGGTTTACTGTAGATATTAAAGCAGCAACAGGAAGTTCACTACATCTGAATGCTAATACAAAATATTGGGTAATTTTTGCTCCGAAGCTAACCTTAACGTCAGAATCTACACAAAACAGTTGGTTTTGGCTTAATAACGTACTAGTAAGCGATAAGGCAAAATGGGTAGCAAGACCAGGTGTTACGGATTGGAATAATATTAGCGGAATTAATGGGTTGGCATTTTTCCTCGTTGGAGAGTTTACTGCTTTAGGAACAGATGAAGTTTACAATTCAATGAAAAATATGATGGTCGCGCAAGATGCTGATGAGCTAATAATTTTTGCAAAAGACCAGAAAATAGAGACTTCCGATATATATTCCGCAGACGGAAAAAAAGTCATTAATGCTGCTACCGGAAATAAGATTAATATTTCAACTTTATCAAAAGGAGTTTACATTATTAGTGTTAAAACGACAGACGGAAAAACATCAAGCACAAGATTTATTAAAAAGTAAATAGTGATGTTGCTTTACGATATCCGATTATGATCTATTTCCCAAAAATCAGCTACTAAGCAACAATATATCTAAATAAAAACAACTTAAAATTAAATAATTATTATGAAAGCAAAACAAATCCTTTTGGGCTTGTCTTTTTGTACTGTATTAGCATCTCAATCTGCATTTGGGCAATGTGCTCCTGTTACATCTCTGTTTGAGAACTTTGATAGCTACGAAACAGGTAATATAGTTCCCAATTGTTGGACACGTATTGTGGGTAACGATAGCAATAATTTGGCAATTGTATTTGGTACAGTTGGTAATCCTGCTGCATCAGGGTCTAAAATGCTCTATCAATATGCCCAGCTAAATAGCCCAGCATCTGGTACTATCGCAGTATTGCCAGAGTTCAGCAATGTAAATGCCGGAACCAACTGGTTGAAATTTAAATCAAAATCTACAGGTGCTGGATCTTTGGATGTTGGGTATGTTACTGATGTAGCGAATGCCTCAACATTTGTAAATATTAAAACGATTAGCATTAAAAATACTGTTTTTACAGCACCTGATGCCACTTACAGTGTAGCAATACCAAGCACAGTTCCTGCTAATGCACGCCTTGCAATCAGAAATTATGGAACTGCAACAGGATCACATTATATTGACGATGTATCTTGGGAAACTTTACCGGCTTGTGTAGCCCCTACTGATATTGCCGCTTCTGAAATTACCAAAAATTCTGCTAAAATTTCTTGGACTGCATCTGTTACATCACCAGGCAATGGCTACGAGATCTATTACAGTACCAACAATACATATCCGACATCTGCAACACCAGCAACCATTACTGGAATTACAGGAAATTCCAGAACGCTTAGCCTTGCACCTTCCACAGCTTATTATGTTTGGGTAAGATCTGCATGCAGTGGTTCAGAATCAAGTGATTGGACTACTACTTATGTGTCTTTATCTACATTATGTGATTATGCATCTATTTCTTCTGTAACAGGAGCTACCGTATGCCCTGATACGGCTGCAACATTATCCGTAGCCGGAGATGCAGGAGCAACATTCACTTGGTATGACGCTGCAACAGGAGGTAATGTGGTTGGAACAGGATCTTCTTTCACTACACCACCTCTTGCATCGACAACAACCTATTATGTGAGTTCATCTGCCACTGCATCTGTACAATCTGTAGGTTTACCGTCACCAAGTCCACTATCAACAAACACAACAGCTTCCGGAGTTTCGAACGTAGGTATTTTATTTGATGCGCATGTTCCATTCACTTTAGAAAGTGTTACTTTGTATCCTATTCTTCAGGCCAGCTCGACAGCAGCAAGTCTTCCTGGAACGGTTAAAATAGATGTTCTTAATGCTGCCGGGACTATTGTTCATACAAAAACGGTAAGCTTTACAGCGTACCCCGCAAATGCTCCCGTAGCACAAATTGTTAATTTAGGATTTCCAATGATAGCAGGAACTAATTACAGATTGAGACTCAGTAATTTTGGATGGTCCTCTACGGGTATTGCCGGTTTCAAAATTGAAAATGGCGTAGCTAATCCCGCAGCTATTCCTGGCTATCCATTTGCTCTAGATGGCATTGTAACACTTAAGTCGGGTGTGATCACTGCGCCTCCGACTAATACACCTAACTTTAACCTTTATCATTTCTTCTATGACTGGAAGATTTCTACAAAATGTGAGTCTCCACGTGTACCAGTAACTGCAACTGTAGGATGTTTAGCTGTTTTAGACAACCATACAAAAGAACTGTTAAAATTATATCCAAACCCATTCAAAGATATATTAAGCATTTCCAATGTAGACAATGTAAAATCTATATCTATTATAGATACCGCAGGAAGAGTGGTAAAGACAATCGGTAAAGCATCGAAAGATATTAACCTTTCTGAATTGAAATCAGGACTGTATCTTGTAAACTTACATTACAATGATGGAAGCATGCGAACCGTAAAAGTAATGAAACAATAATTGTTTTAAGGATGTATTAACAAACTTAGTCAAAGTGAAGACTTTGGCTAAGTTTTGCTAAACAACATTATCTATCTAATAATAGACATCTAAAAAAAAATATATTAATGAAAAGAATTCTATTTTTAGCTGGATTACTATTATCCAGTATGACATTAACTAAAGCTCAAATATCAACAGTAATTTTTGCAGATGATTTTGAAGCAGCAAGCCCTTATACGATAGGAAATTGGGAAACCGATAGTTTTGGAAATATATCAGGATTTCCCTTCAACTGGTTTTATGTAAGGGCAGATTGTCCGATAAACTTAATTAATGGGACTAAAAGTATGCAAATCGTCAGTATTGATAATGTTGCGGCTTACCAGAACGTTTCTCTGGCTTCTTGTAATTATTCTAATAAACGCAGCTCAGCTCAGTTTATACCGCTTGTTTACAAAAAGATTGAAGCTCATGCCTATAAAGATCTGAAATTATCTTATAAATGGAAATGTGGCGGACAACCTGGTTTTGACTATGGAGAATTAATGTATTCTTTAAATGGCAATGATTGGTATTCGCTTAAAAAAGATCTTAATGCAGGAAATGCTAATACGCAGACCGTTATAGATTATATATTGCCAGAAGAATTGAACTATAAAACATTCTATATCGGATGGAGATTTATACACAATATAACGGTAACGGGGCAACCTGGCTTTACTATAGATGATATTGTTATTACAGGGACTAATCCTGTTACAGTACCGGATTGTACATCCATTACCTATCCAGTAGCAGGTGGATCTATTAATGCAGGTCTGCAAATTATCACTTGGAATCAAGTAGAAAGAGCATCAGGATATAAAGTAACGGTTGGGACAGCATTTGGGGCATCCGATATTTACAATAATACAGTATCTACATTCTCCCAAGAAGTTAATTTACCATCTAAAAATACCAGTTATTATATCAAAGTGGTTCCTACTAATTTAGTTGGTGATGCTGTAGGATGTCAGTCTAATATTGTTACGACTAACAATTCTTACAATTATTGTACAGCACCAATACTGGACAACAGATTTGAGAAAATAGCGAATGTTAACTTTGCTGATATCAACAATACTTCAACTTCAACAAACTCTACTTATCAGGATTACATCTCTGTTATTGGAAACGTAGAAAAAGAAGGTACTTATACATTTACAGCCACAGCAGTTAACGGGCTTTCTTATGACGGAGACCAGATTATCGTATGGATAGACTTTAACCAGAACGGTATTTTGGACGATGCAGGTGAGCGTGTCCTGATAACAGATCCTGGAAAAGAAGCAACATGGACAGGCAGTATTACCATTCCGGCAGACGCTAAACAGGGAACAACACGTATGAGAGTTCGTTTAAATGATACTTCTTCTGAGCTACCGAGTGATATCCCTTGTGGTACTTCTGTATATGGGCAGATTCAAGATTTTACGTTGAACATCAAGGAAAAAATTATGGATACTTCAAATAATAATAGAGTCGGAATTTCGGTTTATCCAAACCCATTCAAAAATATACTGAGCATCTCGAATACAGACAATGTAAAATCTATATCTATTATAGATATCGCAGGAAGAGTGGTAAAGACGATCGGTAAAGCATCGAAAGATATTAACCTTTCTGAGTTGAAATCAGGACTGTATCTTGTAAACTTACATTACAATGATGGAAGCATGCGCACATTAAAAGCAATTAAGAAATAGATTTTTATAATTGGATTTAGCAAGTGACAAAATAGCCGCTTGCCTTATTATATGTGAAATGATCTTAATAAAATAATTAAAGAAAGTCAATGTTAATTACATTGGCTTTCTTTGTATTTTAGTGCTTGAGGGGTCTAAATGTTGATTTTTTAATTAATTAACTGATAATCAATAGTATATGGAAAATAACATTCAAGTAAATAATTAAAATTGTTATTATAGCGATTCATTATTTTTTAGTAATAAAAAAATAGAGTGAGTAATTTTTGTCTTTGAAAGTCTGTGGTTTAGTGCAATTTTGAGATCAAAAATGTTCTTTTTTTTGGAAAAACTGAAAAAAGACATATTACTGCATGAATAATTTTAAACAAATACTAGAACAAAATGGACTTAAAGGACTTGAATTTACTAAGGTTGGAATTACTCACTAAGCAGAAATTCAAGAAAAAAGCAGAATCGTAGAACAATGGTTTTGCTTTCAGGCAAGATGGTTATTTTCCAGAAAATTCGTGCTGAAGGCCGCTAACAAAGGTTTACAAAATGCGGTGCTGAAGTGCTTCGATTGAGCATTTGCGCAAGGTTCAACATTGGTATTTCTATTGGACTTTCGTACTAAAAATCGCTATATTGAGGTTCCGTAACGTCAGTGGTAATTTTAGAAAACTGCATAAAAAAAACTAAATGAAAATACAATTATATCCTTTATTTTTATATTATTTTCGACATAGTGTAAGCTTTGAGACGCTTCAAGATGGATTTTTATTAGGTTTCTAGATGCTTTAAATCATTATTTTCAATTGCACGATAAAAAAGCTTGCTATTGAAGTGTCTCTAAAAAGCGCATATGTTCGAAACGGAAGAGTTATCATTAATGAAAACCTGGATTTAATTTCAAATCGTTAAGATCTAGTTGTAATTCTGCTTTTCGGATTTCCTCGTCATCGTAATATTTTTCGCGTCGCATTTGGAAAATATCTATTCTCTGTTTTGCGTAGATCTCTTTCAAAATTTCATCGAACTTATCAATTTCCTGAGAGGTGCAGGTGTTGCATTCCAAAAGGTCTAATTCGTTTTCGGTGTTTTCTGTTTCAATGGAAATCTGGGCGTGATAATTTTTTAGAAGATTGCTTTTATCAATCATATGGCCATAGTTGGAATGAATGTGATTAAGTGCCAACCGGTTCAATCTTATCTGAATTTGAGCTTCCTGCTGTTCCTGAGGTATAACGATGTCCATAGACGGCATATTCAGTTTTTTTACGATGAATGGCAGTGTGAGACCTTGAACCACTAATGTGATGAAAATGACAACAAATGTGATTAATAAAATCAAATTCCGATGAGGAAATGGACTCCCGTCATCCATCACAAAAGGAATGGAAAGTGCGGTTGCTAAAGAAACCACGCCGCGCATCCCCGCCCAGCCAATCACAAGCGGACCTTTCCAACCTGGAGATTGCTCCTTTCTGACGGATTTGAAAAGCCATCTTGGAACAAAAGCCGCAGGATAAATCCACAAAAATCTAATAGCAATAACAACGGCACTGATGATCACACCATATTTGATACCTTGAATTAAAGATGCTTCTTCCAAGCCGCGGATAATGGCGGGAAGTGATAATCCGATTAAAATGAAAACCATTGCATTCATCACGAAGATTACTGTGGTCCAAACACCTAACATATTGAGACGTGTATTTCCATTTTTGAAAATCTCGTGTGATCTGTATGAGATAAAAAGTCCGCCCGTAACAACCGCCATAACTCCAGAAAAATGAAATTGTTCTGCACCAAGATATAAAATGTATGGTGTCATAATTGTCAAAGCAGCGTCTATGGCAGATGTTGTAGGTAAAAATCGATGAATCAGATACATTATTCCGGCTCCAATCAATCCAAAAACGATTCCCATTCCCGCAACTAAAAAGAACTGGGCTGTCGCTTCGTGCATAGAAAAAGTTCCCGTTAAAATGGCCGCTAAAGCAAATCTGAAAACAATCAATGATGATGCATCGTTCACGAGACTTTCGCCTTCCAGAATACTCACAATTCTTTTTGGAACGGGTAATCCTTTTAACACTGTTGTTGCTGCAACGGCGTCTGGTGGAGAGACAATTCCTCCCAATAAAAATCCGAGTGCTAAGGTGAAACCGGGAATCAATGCCTGAGAAACATAAGCGATAATCAATGAAGTGGCGAAAACCAGCCCGAAAGCCAGCAATGCGATTGGTCTTTTCCATTTCCAGAAATCGTTCCAGGAAGTGAACCAAGCGGCTTCGTATAAAAGTGGTGGAAGAAAAATCAGGAAAACCAACTCTGGGTCCAGTTCTATTTCAGGGATTCCTGGCAAGAGACTGATAATCAATCCTGCTAAAACCAGAAATATGGGATAGGCTATTTTTAGTTTTTTAGCTACCATTACCATCATAAAAACGGAGAAAAGTAATGCCAGAATCAATAGTAAAGTGTGGTGCATTTGTAAGGAAATTAAATTATGTTTTTATGGTAAAAATATAATTCTACATATTAAAATCCTATAGCTGTGTTTAATTAAATAAAAAATTAAATGAAGCCAATCAATGTCTCAAGTTAATGATTTAATTTTCTGCTACTTATATGAGATGGATTTGTCCGCAATCAATATCATTAATATTTAAAATAATTGTAATTTTCTGTAACAATTAATAAAAATTAGATACTTATTAAAACTAAATATTACAATCAAAAATGAAAAAGATCTCTCTTAGTGCATTGATGTTGGCTTCGTTATTTAATGTTGCTTTTGCACAAACCAAACAAGCTGCTTTGGAGCTTAACTATATGGACACATCTGTGCGTCCTCAAGACGATTTCTATAATTATGTGAACGGAACTTGGATGAAAACTGCAAAAATTCCTGCAGACAAACCAAGTTGGGGTTCTTTTACACAGCTTAGAGAAACGACGGATAATAATTCTTTGGTATTATTAGATAATATCTTGAAAGAGAAATTCGCAGCTGGATCTGAAGGTCAGAAAATCCAGGCGCTTTACGAGACTTATATGGATATGAGCAAGCGTAATGCGGATGGATTGAATCCAATTAAAGGAGATTTGGCAAAAATTGATGCTATCAAGAATTTGACTGATTTACAAAATTACCTGGACGAAGCAACCAAAAGGGGCGATAACGCATTTTATGGATGGGGCGTAGATGGCGATCTAAAAAATTCTAAGATGAACGCGGTTTATCTTGGTGATGCATCATTTGGCCTTGGTAGAGATTATTATCAAAAAGAATCTGCAAAGAACACGGAAACTATTGCAGAATATAAGAAATACGTTGCTAAAGTTTTAGCAGAAATCGGCTACAAAAATGCTGATGTTACGGCGGGGCAAATTGTGGATTTCGAAAAGAAAATGGCTAAGACATTGTTGACGAATGAGCAAATCCGTGATGCAAATCTGCAGTACAATCCTAAAACTTTACCAGAGCTAAAAACTTTGGTTAAGAGTGTGGATCTTCCAAAATATCTTGCTCAAGTTGGTGTGAAAACTGATAAAGTGATCATTGGTGAGATTAATTATTACAAAAATCTTGATACTTTTTTAACGGAAAAGAATATTCCTTTGATTAAAGATTATCTTAAATTCCACCTGACTTCTGGTAGCGCGGGATATCTTAATCAGAAATTGGACGATATGAAGTTTGATTTCTACAGCAAATATCTGCAAGGACAGCAAGAGCAAAGAGCGCTTAATAAAAGAGCTTTATCTCTAGTGAATGGTGTTCTTGGAGAAGCTTTTGGAAAAGTTTATGTTGAGAAATATTTCACGCCAGAAGCTAAAGCCCAAATGTTGACTTATATCGATTATTTGAAGAAAAGTTTTGGTGTACACATCAATGGTTTGACTTGGATGTCTTCTGTAACGAAACAAAAAGCGTTGGATAAATTGAATAAATTCACCGTGAAAATTGCTTATCCGGACAAATGGAAAGATTATTCTAAATTAGATTTGAAGTCTGATAAAGATGGCGGTTCTCTATATTCTAACCTTAAAAATGTTGAAAGCTGGAGCTATAGCAAAGAAATAGAAAAAGTAGGAAAACCAGTTGATAAAACAGAATGGGGAATGTCTCCACAAACCGTGAATGCTTATTACAACCCTGTAAACAACGAAATCGTTTTCCCAGCTGCGATTCTTCAGCCGCCTTTCTTCAACCCGAATGCTGATGCTGCAGTTAATTTTGGAGGAATTGGTGCGGTTATCGGGCACGAGATGACTCACGGTTTTGATGACAGCGGTGCACAGTTTGACGGCGACGGAAACTTAACCGATTGGTGGACTGCAGAAGATAAAACAAACTTCGAAAAAGCAACTAAAAGCTTAGCAGCACAGTATGATAAATACGAGCCGGCTAAAGATGTGAAAGTAAACGGAACCTTTACCAACGGTGAAAATATTGCTGATTTAGGTGGTGTTAATATTGCTTATGACGCGCTTCAAATGTATCTTAAAGACAAAGGAAATCCTGGTAAAATTGACGGTTATACGCCGGACCAAAGATTTTTCTTAAGCTGGGCTACAGTTTGGAGAACATTATCAACAGAAAAATATCTGACGAACCAAGTGAAGACAGATCCGCACTCTCCAGGATTCTTCAGAAGTTTTGGACCTTTGGTAAATACGGAAGCTTTCTATAAAGCCTTTGATGTAAAACAAGGCGACAAGCTTTACAAAAAACCAGAAGAAAGAGTTAAAATCTGGTAATATAAAGTAAGTACTTAGAAAATACCCTGTGAAAACTCACAGGGTATTTTTTTGTCTGATTTTAAGCCTTTCAAACGACTATTATAGGTTAATTTCGAATTGAATGTCCAACAAAGGTAATTTGCCATTAAAGAAAGGAAGGTTTCTTCTTAGAAATAGCAAGCTTGGTCTCAAGAAAAAGCAAGCTTGCAATTGAATAAAAGGAAGCTTGTTTTTTTGTAACAACAGACTTACTTTTTATGACATAAAAAAGCCCATTTCGTTACAACGAAATGGGCTTAAATTATTTATAATTCTAAAGAATTACTTTTTGATAGCTTTGAAAGATTTAACACTTCCATCTTCCATCTTAAGGTTTACAATGTAAAGACCTGTTTTCAAATTAGAAAGGTTAAGTTCTGCTGCCGGAGCAAGAGTTTTAACTTCTCTGCCAGAGATGTCATTTACAGAAATAGATTTAACGCCTTTTACATCTGAGATGTTAAGAACATCTGTGAATGGGTTAGGGTAAACAGAAGTTCCTTTTTTGCTTAAATCTGATACAGCAAGAGCATCAATATAGTTAATAGTGTAGTCTTCAACTTGACCATTGATCATTTCTGTACAAGCGGTTGTTAAAGGATTATTAAGTGTTGTTGCTGAAGAGAAATTGTATTTGATTCTCATGAATTTTTTACCATAAGAAGTTCCGGAAGGGATTGCAATATTTCCAGTGATAGGAACTAAAGTTGGAACTCCATCTACTCTAATCATTGAAGCGGTAGTATTGAAGTAAGCTTCACCAACATCATCAAAATCGCCATCATTATTCCAGTCAATGAATACAGACATTGCCCATCCGTTTGTTGTATTTGTATTATTGCTTCCAACTATAGATAATGGCATACTAGTAACATCACGATACCAAGGGAATTCAACACTAGTGAAATCCTGATGAACAGGGAATGTTCCGATACCGGCAGGAGTTGGGTCAGAAGTATTTGTTTTACCTGCAAAAGTTACAGATCTGATTGGTGCAATAGCAGCTGGTGCAGAGGAACCAATTGGTCCACAATGGGATACATTAGAATTGGTCGTAAAAGTAATTTCTTGACATCCTGTTGCATCTCCTACATTGTTTGTAGGGACAACTTTAGCATAATAAGTCGTGTTAACTGCTAAAGAAGCATTGATTGTCGTTCCATAAGCTGTTGTGTTTATAACATTAGAACCACCTGGAGTTGTTCCTACTGTAATTTTATAACCTGCCGCGCCTGTTACAGTTGGCCATGTTAGTGCGACTGTTCCAGAAGAGATAGTGCTTCCATTTGTTGGACTGGTGAAATTTGCACAAGTTGGTGCAGTGGTAACTACTGCTTGTTTTACAACAATATCATCTACATATAAAGTACCAGTCGATGTTCCTGATCTAGCAAGCCAAGTACCTACACCATAAATTTTATTTGGATTTAATGTTCCTGCAGGAATTGTTGCACTAAGATTGGCGCAAGTTGTGATAGCGGTAGCTCCTAAGGCTACACCTGTACCAAGAGTTGTAATAGACCATGTATTTGCTTCTTCATCTAATTCAGCATACATAACATAAAGTGTTCCTGTAAGGTTAGCTGCTTTTTTATAGTTGAAACTTACATTTAACGCTTGACCGTTGTTAACTTGGCCGGTATTGTCACCAATCTTTAAAAGCTCAGCCATCCAGCCTGTTTGTGTCACTGTTGAACTATAAGTTAGGCCTCCGGATTTTGCTCCACTACAGAATTGAGCGGTGCTTAGAGAGCCGCCACCGAATGTACTGTAACCAGCCGTTGCAAGATCAGCAACAGCTGCTACCTCAAAATTTTGGGAAAAGTCGTACTGAGCGTTGACTCCAATACCAAATGCCAAAAGACAAGAGAATAGAATTTTTTTCATAATATTATAAATTTATTTAAACTGATACGAATATAGAATTTTTTTTTATTCTGGAGAAGCATATTAACACTTAAAGTTGATTTAAGTTATTAAAATAAAAAAGCCACCTCATTTTTTTGAGGTGGCTATATAATTTAATTAAATTTTAAATTATTTTTTGATTGCTTTGAAAGATTTTACATTTCCGTCTTCCATTTGAAGATTAACAATGTATAATCCAGCATTAAGATTAGAAAGGTTGATTTCTGTAGATGGAACTAGAGATTTAACCTGTCTTCCTGTCATATCGTTGATAGATATAGATTTAACTCCTTTTACATCAGAAATCTTTAAAATATCCTTGAATGGATTTGGATATATAGAGATATTCGCTTTATTTACATCCGATACGGCCATTGTAGGGCCAGAGATATTCAACGTATAATCTTCAACCTCTCCAAAAGTAGAAGTTCCACAAGGAAGAGCGTTATGTCCTGAAGAAGTAGAATCTGATAAACGTATTCTCATACGAGTAGTACCTGTTGCAGCGCCGGTAGGAATATTTATACTAGTTGTATATGGACCTGCACTTACCGCTGATGTATATACCAATTCGGTAACATTGTCAAAAACACCATCTTTGTTATAATCAATCCACACTATTAAAACGTCACCAGAATATGCATTTGCGTTTGCTGTTGCTGTGAATGTATAAGCAGTTCCTTTGGTTACATTACCGACTACAGATGTATAATCTGAATAACCTGTAAATAAAGTAGAGCTATTATTAATGCCTGCAAAATTTACGTTAGCAATTTTTTCGAAAGATGTACTGGTACTAGTTGCACTTGCAGTACAATAAGCTGCTACGCCCGTTGTGAAAGATGTTTCTGTACAACCTGTAGCATCACCAATACTGTTAGTAGGAACAATTTTCACGTAGTAAACTGTATTAGCAGCTAAAACCGGGCTATAAGTTGTTGAAGAAACCAGGGTTCCATTTGCCACATCTGTTCCTCCGGAAGTAGTTCCAATATAAAGTTTATAACCGCTTGCTCCTTCGACAGCAGTCCAAGTTAGTACAGCTGGGTTTGGTGTAACATTAGTTGCTGCATTAGCTGGTGTAGTAAGTGTAGTACAATTTGGAGCTGTAGTTGGGATAGCTACTGCTATAGTATAGTCTTCAACTTGCCCATTGCCCATTGCGCCACATGGGTCTGATAATGATGGAGTTAGTGCGGTTGCAGAACTATTGAAATTATACTTAATTCTCATTCTTTTGTTTCCTGCGGTAGCTGTAGCAGGAACAGTTATGTTTCCATTAAAATTGATAGGTGTTCCGGTTGCACCTAAGAAAGAGCTTGCTGGGGCTGTAAAATATTGCTCCCCAGTATCATTGAAATCACCATCTCCATTCCAGTCAACAAATACTGTCATTCCAAATCTGTTTGTTCCCAATCCAGTTCCTGTAACTGCTAAGTTATATGCAGTTCCGGCAATAGCAGAAAATACTGTACTTGTAAAATCTTCATAAGGAGGAAGAGTTCCGGCAGTAGCAGTAGAAGTTTTTGTAACACCATTAAAAGTTACCGAAGAAATTGGATAAACTGCATTTGGTGCTGTAGTGGTTATTGGCCCACAATAAGATATTGTAGATGTTGTCATGAATGAGATCTCTGAACATCCTGTAGCGTCTCCACTTGAATTTGTTGGAACTACTTTAGCATATAAAGTAGAGTTTGTTGGTAAAGATGCGTTAAGCGTATTTCCTGCAACAGTTGTGTTCAAAACATCAGATCCCCCTGAAGTTGTACCAATTGTAACTTTATAATTTACTGCAGTTGCAACAGCTGGCCAACTGAATACTGCATTACCTGCAGATATTGTAGAAGTTGCTACCGGCGTCGTAAATGTAGTACAAGCTGGTGCTGTAGTTACAGTTTGTTGTGAAAAGTTAATATCATCAACAAAAATATTACCAGAACCAGACGCTCTTGTAAACCATACGCCAATTGCATTGGTTTTGCCAGGTTGCAAAGCACCGGATGGAATAGTTCCTGTTAATTGTGCACAGCTGGTAACGGCTGCTGTTGTTAGAGAAACAGGGGTTCCGATTAAGTTGACACTCCATGTTCCAGCTTCGTCTTGTACCATGTAAGCCAAACTTAAACTTCCAACTGCACCTGCAGCTTTTTTGTAGCCTGCAGTAACGTTTACCGCTTGTCCATTGTTGGTTTGCCCAGTGATTTGATTGAGAATAACCATATAGCCAGTTTGTGTAGTAGTAGTAGCAATTGCTAACTGCCCACCATATGTGCCATTACAGGCTGCTGCTGCTGTTCTGGTTCCGCCACCAAATTGACCATAAAGTGTGGTTGAATAACCTGGGGAGCCTGCATCCTCAAAGTCTGCATTGTAAGTAATCTGAGCATTTGCTCCAAAACCTAGTGCTATAAAGCACGATAGTAAAAATTTCTTCATAATTATTAATTATTTTAACCTTTGACAAATCTAATAATTATTTTTTATTATTACTGATTAAAAATGATTATTTTTTGATTGATTTGGTTAAATGAGTGAATATATCATAATTTCAATTTGAGCATAAAAAAAACCGTCTCGAAAGAGACGGTATTAAGTAAATTATTTTTTTAATTACTTTTTAATTGCTTTGAAAGATTTAACACTTCCATCTTCCATTTTAAGATTTACAATATATAAACCAGATTTCAAACTAGAAAGATTAAGTTCTGCTGATGGAGCAAGAGATTTAACTTCTCTTCCAGAAACATCATTCACAGAAATAGATTTAACACCTTTTATTTCAGAAACCTTAAGAACATCATGGAAAGGGTTAGGGTATACAGATACGTTTGCTTTATTTACATCAGATACAGCCATTGTTGGGTTTGTGATGTTTAAAGTATAATCTTCTGTTTGTCCGTAAGCAGTATTTCCACAAGGAGATAAAGTGATAGCAGGGCTGTTATAATGTAATCTTACTCTCATTCTTGTATTACCTGGTTTTGCAGTTGTAGGAATAGAGATACTTGATGTTGCTGAAGCGGCTGTTCCTCCAAGGATTGTTTTTTCAGAATCAGTGAAAGCACCGTCTTGGTTATAATCGATCCATACTACTGTTTGATCGCCTGTATATGCCGGAGAATTGGTTACGGTCATAGTATAAGCTTGTCCAGCTGTAACATTTCCTGCAGCAAGAGAGGTGAAGTTTTCATAACCTCCAGTTGCAGTAGAAGAATTACTGATGTTAGAGAAAACTACTTTACTGATTAATTCATCCGCGCTATTTGCCCCCGGAATACAATATGCTACTGAGCTGTTTGTATTGAATTTTACTTCAGTACATCCAACTGCATCACCAACACTGTTTGTAGGAGTTACTTTTGCGTAATAAGTAGTATTAACTTGTAAAGGAACATCAGTAGAAAGTCCTGTTAATGTAGCGCTGTAAACATCAGAGGCACCACTAGTAGTACCAATGGTTAATTTGTATGCACTTGCATCGTTTGCTGCATTCCAAGAGAAATTAGCTGTACCAGCACTAACTGTTGAGTTGTTCAATGGTGATGATAAAGTTGTACAAGATGGTATAGCTGTAGGTTTTGTTCCTTTTACAACGATATCATCTACACCTAAACTAGGAGCGTTATGTGTTGTTCCGTTAGCTAACCATCTGAATCCAATATAAAAAGTTGTAAAATTAACTTCTTCAGGAATAGGAATGTCAACTAAACTTTGTACTGTAGAAGATCCCTGAAGAGGAGTTACTGTATCTTCGATAGGAGACCAAGAAGATCCATCAGTAGAATAAACGATAAAACCGTAATCAGTGTTTACTTGACCACCAGAGATCCATTTAAATGATACTAAAAGATCTTTGTAGTCAGCTGCATTAACTGTTGTGTAAATCAAAGGAGCATACGTACTGCTTGTTTGTGCCCCATAAAGACAGTTCCCAATTGCAGTTGCAGATGTTGTTCTTACAATCTGCATGTGGTTACCAGTTCCATTTGGAGAACTTGTAGCACAATCAGTATTAGAACGAATAAAAAAATCATTTCTTACGGCAGGTAAAGCTGTAGCAGACCCAAACCAACCATAAGTCCACGTTCCTCTTGTTCCGCTGGTAGAGGAATCAAAGTTTTCTGAAAGGATAGTTTGTTGTTGCGCATTAGCAAAAATTCCAAGTGCGAAAAAACTTGAAAGTAAAAATTTCTTCATAATTATATAATTTATATATTAAGGCCAAAAGTAATATTTTTTTATAACAAAACGGACTGTTTTTTTTGAATTTATATTTCACTATATCAAATATTTTCTAATAGTCAATAATTTTTTTTGTAATACATTAAAATGAAAATCCGATTAATATACCGGATTTTGTAAATTTTATCTACCTTTAATTCAAAAAAACCTCATAATTATTAATCTGATGAATCACCTGCAGCAAGTCTTCATTAATATTAATCTTATGCTGCATAGAAACCACTTCCAAAACAGATTCATCTTCCGGATTTCTGATAAAGAAATTCAGTTTCTGCTCACCTTGATTTTGAATAATATTTTCTCGGAAAAATTCAATATCAGATTGTCGTAATGAATCTAATGGAACAACAACGGACAGACTTTTAGCAAATCTCTCAAACGCTTCCTTCAATTCCAGAACTTCATTCACATTGACGAAAACGCGACCGTCTTTTCCTTGAGAATATTTGATTTTCATAATGACGAATCTTTGAACTTCCAATTTGTCCTTCAAACGCATATAATCCCGGTCGCCCAATCGGAAAGAGTAGGAGCCTGTGTAATCTTCTAGCATTACAAAAGCGACTTTTTCACCGCTTCGGAAACCATCTGCTACACGATATTCTGTGATGAGTCCGGCAACTGTATATTCTTTTGTGTTGTCTTTTTCATTCATTTTGTCTTTCCAGCTTTTCTTTTCCTCAAACAATTCCGCCGTTTTTGGAGGGAAAGCAAAATCCTTGAAAGCCTCTACTTCATCCAAGTTCAGGAAATTGAAATTACCTTTTGGCTCCGCTTTTTTGCTTGATTCTTCGATGATTTCTTCCTCCAAACCAACTTCGTCAGATACTAAAATATCTGGAACTTCTTCGTCGGGAACGCTGTCTTTTTCAAGAATAGGAACTACTTCTTCCAAAACGATTTCTTCTTTCTTCTCTTCCAGAACTGCTTTTTTAGAAAGAACACCTTGCATAAATTGAAACTGATATTTGAACTCGTCCAAAGGATGCGCAGAAAGGTAGAAGCCGATGATTTCTTTTTCTTTATTTAGTTTATGCATATTGGGCCATTCTGCGCAAGGCAGAAGTTTCGGTTGTTCGATTTGAACTTCCTCTGCAAAATCTGCAAAAAGCGAATTATCCATCTCGTTTTTGCTGTCCTGGAAACTTTGTCCATATCTGGCAAGTCTTTCAATATTGGTTTTTCCAGATTGGTCAGTGTCAAAATATTGGCCTCTGTGATAAGAATCCAATTCGTCAAAAGCACCAGCCGTTATCAAACTTTCAGCAACTCTTTTATTAACTTGTGAAGGTGGAATTCTCTCAAAGAAATCGTAGATATTTTTATACCTTCCATTTTCTCTGATTAATGTAATCGCCTCACTTGGACCTTCGCCAATTCCTTTGATAGCGCCTAATCCAAAACGAATTTGGCCTTTCTCATTTACGGAGAATTTATACTGAGATTCATTCACGTCAGGTCCTAAAACATCAACGCCAATTGCCTTGCAATCCTCCATAAACATAGTAATGGAAGCCGTGTTGTTAATGTTATTGCTCATTACACTCGCCATATATTCTGCCGGATAATTGGCTTTCAAGTATGCAGTTTGATAAGCAATCCACGCATAACAAGTCGAGTGAGATTTGTTGAAAGCGTACTCTGCAAAGGCTTTCCAGTCATTCCAGATTTTTTCTAATCGTTCTTCATTAAGATTATTTTTACGTCCGCCTTCAATGAATTTCGGGTACATTTTATTAAGAACATCAATCTGCTTTTTACCCATCGCTTTTCTCAAAGTATCTGCTTCACCTTTAGTAAAATTGGCGAGTTTTTGAGACAAAAGCATTACCTGTTCCTGATAAACTGTGATTCCATAAGTTTCTTCCAGATATTCCTGAGTCTCCGGTAAATCGTATATGATTTCCTCAGTTCCGTGCTTTCTATTAATGAAATTTGGAATATATTTTATCGGACCAGGACGATACAAAGCGTTCATCGCAATCAAATCGGCAAAAACTGTAGGTTTCAGTTCACGCATATATTTTTGCATTCCAGGACTTTCATATTGGAAAATTCCTATGGTTCGTCCGTCCTTAAATAACTGATAAGTTTTAGCATCATCCAACGGAATTTCATCCGGGTCAATATCAATACCGTGGCGTTCTTTTACCAATTTTACAGCATCTTTGATGATTGTTAAAGTTCTTAATCCCAAGAAATCCATTTTCAGAAGACCAGCATCTTCTGCCACCGAGTTATCGAACTGAGAAACCAAAATGTCCGCATCTTTCGCCGCAATCGTAATCGGAACCAAGTTGCTCACCGGTTCTGGTGTGATAATCACACCACAAGCGTGGATCCCCGTATTTCTGATACAGCCTTCCATTTTCTTAGCGCTGTCCAAAACCGAAAATCTGGAGTCGTTTTGGTCGTTCAGAATCGCCTTCATCTCATCCACCAGTTGTTGGTCTTCTGGCTTCAGTTTATCATATTTGGTTAATGCTTTGGCGATGTTCATTCCAGGACTTGGCGGAATTAATTTGGCAATCATATTCGTTTCAGGAATTGATAAATCCAAAACTCTTCCAGCATCTTTAATTGCTGATTTTCCTCCTAAAACGGAGTAAGTGATAATCTGTGCCACTTGTTCCTGGCCATATTTTTCAACAACCCATTTGATGATTTTATCACGGCCTTCATCATCAAAATCGATATCAATATCGGGCATAGAAACCCTTTCAGGATTTAGAAATCTCTCGAAAAGTAAGTCGTATTTTATTGGGTCAACGTTTGTAATTCCGGTACAATAAGCCACCGCCGAACCCGCCGCAGAACCACGACCTGGGCCAACCCAAACGCCCATTTTTCTGGCCTCGTTACAAAAATCCTGAACAATCAGGAAGTAACCTGGATAACCTGTATTGGCAATTACCTGCAACTCAAAATCAAGTCGTTCCTGAATTTCAGGAGTAATTCCTGTCTCTTTATATCTTTTTCTGGCACCTTCGAATGTTAAATGTGTCAGGTAAGCCATCTCGCCTCGTTTTCCGCCATCCAATTCATCTTCGGCGTCGATGAATTCTGCAGGAATATCAAACTTCGGAAGCAAAACATCACGCTTCAAAGTGTAAGGTTTGAACTTTGCCAAAAACTCATCATAAGCTTCGAAAGCGTCTGGATAAGCTAAAAATGTTGCTTTAAGTTCTTCGGTATTTTTGATATAATATTCGCTGGTTGTTAAGCCTTTTCTTTTTCCAAATCCTTTTCCAACAGGTGTAGAAAGTTTCTCGCCATCTTTGATACAAGCTAAAATATCCTGAATATTAGCATCGCTTTTTTCTGTGTAAAAGGTTTCATTTTGAGCGAGGATTTTCACATTATATTTATCAGCAAATTGAAGCAAAACTTCATTCAGATGCTCTTCTTCCGGCAGATTGTGATTTTGGATTTGAACATAAAAATCGTCACCAAATTCTTCTTTCCACCATTGGAATAATTCTTCACCTTTTTGTTCTCCAATATTCAGAATGGTGCTCGGAATATCACCGTTGATTCCTGATGTCAAAGCAATCAAACCTTCTTTATATTGCGCAATCAGTTCTCGGCTGATTCTCGGAACACCAAAATAAAATCCTTTTTGGAATCCAATACTTGATAGTTTAACCAAGTTTTTGTAACCATTAAAATCCTTTGCCAGAAGCACAACCTGCGTTCTTCTGTCTGGGTCATCTTTGGTAAATTGTTTCTGCTCGTATCTTTGAGAAATATAAAATTCTGAACCGACAATTGGAATCAACTGGCTGGAATCCGGCTCTTCTTCATTGAATTCTTCGCCCTTTTCTTCAGCATCAGCTTTTTTGGCTAAATATTCCTTATGCTTTTTCGAAACCGCGGAATTTGCGCCTTCAACCGCCGTCACGAATTTGAAGGCGCCCATCATATTTCCAATGTCAACTATTCCAACAGCGGAAAAATTATCGTCCTTCGCTTTTTTAATAAGGTCATTGATATTGGTCGTAGCCGTCAAAGTGGAAAAAACGCTGTGGTTATCAAAATTGAAATATTTGCCTAAATCGATTTCATCGATATTTGCAATGTCGGCTTGTTTCTTTTTGTTGTTGAAACTTGCAACTTGTCTTCTGATAACAATTCCGAAAGGTTTAATCGGATTCGGATTGTGCGCTTGAAATTCCTTTAATTTAGCTTCATCGATTTTCAAAACCTCAGTTGGAATCACGCCAATTCTCATCATTTCGAAGAAAACCTGCGCAGTTGCGTTCACATCCGCAGCCGCATTGTGTGCTTCATCGAATTTGTGTCCGTAAAGTTTTTCGTAAAGTTCCTCCAGCTTCGGTGATTTGAATTTTCCGCCTCGTCCGCCAGCCAACTGACAATAATCTGTTCCCAGAATCATCGTATCAGCTTTTGGTTTTTCCTGAAGATTATCCGTGATGTTTTTTCTATGAAATTCAGCGCCGACAATGTTGTAGTCAAATTCTACGTTGTGTCCGGAAACTACTCGGATTTTTTCAAGTGCTTTAGAAAATTCAATCAAAATTTCTTCTAAATCACGACCTTCTTCATTAGCGATTTTCGTAGTAATTCCGTGTATTCTCGCTGCGTTGAATGGGATGTCATAACCCTCTGGTTTGATAATGTAATCCTGGTTTTCTATCAAGTTTCCGTTGTCATCGTGGATTTGCCAGGCAATCTGAACCATTCTTGGCCAATTGTCTGAATCTGAGAGCGGAGCATTGAAATTTTTGGGTAAACCAGTGGTTTCTGTATCGAAAACTAAGTACATCTACATTGTAATTTGGTGTAAAGTTAAGGTTTTAATAAGACAAATAAAATGCTTCGGAATTTGGATTTTGTTAATTGTTCATAAAAAAGTTAATGCTGGTTAAATCTCTTTTCTCAGTGATAATTAAATCTAATTTTGAAAAAAAAAATAGCCTTTGAAAAAACTTTTATCAGTTACTCTTTTATTCATTTCACACTTTATTTTTTCTCAACAAATTTCGGGAACAATTATTTCTGATTCAGCATCTGTGAATCAGGTTTTGGTTATTAATATTAATTCTCAGGAAAAAACGTATTCTGATTCGGAAGGTCAATTCTTGATTAATGCAAAGGTTGGCGATGAACTTCGATTTATTAAATTGGGTTACGAACGAAAAATCATTAATTTAAAAAATGATAACGAGCTGCTCATTAACCTGATAAAATTAGCCATAGCAATAGAAGAGGTCGAGGTCAAGAAAAAGTTGAGTGGAAACCTTAGCAAAGATTCGAAATTGTTTGATGAAAATCGAAAGAAAGTGACACTTAACAATGATTTGAAAGTTTATTTCAAAGCACCTTCCAGCACGGAAGTTTTGAAGGCAAAACCCGGCGAATTTATTCAGCCTGTTGCAACTGGTTTTGGTTTTGGAGCAATTGATAATAAATGGACAGTAACAGATTTGGTAGAATGGATCAGAGAAAATCTGAAAGATGAATATTTTATATCGATGGGGTTGGAGTTTCCTGAAATTAATTCATTTTTATTTTATTCATTGAGAACGTTTAATACAAAAAACATTTTAAAATATGGTTTTTGTGATGATCAGGATGTCGGGAATTTAAAACTTCATTTTGAAGAGAAATTGAAAGATTTCAAAAAATAAGCGTTAATTTTTATAAAAAAGATTTATACTTGATGGTTTTTTTATCTTTGCAAAAACAATTCTAATGAAAAGAATTTTATTCAGTGTCACTTTTATATTTTTCTTTTATTTTTCTAATGCTCAGGATCTTAAACTTAAAAATGAGTTTACGCAGCAAAGGTTGAATAATGAAAAGAAACTAGATTCCTATTTCTCAAAATCTACCGCAAAATATTCTCAAAAAGAAAAAGACAGTCTGAAAAAGAATCTGGCTGGTTTTGCTGGAGGAAAAATACCGGTTTTTTATTCGATAGAAGAAACAAGCGCCAATGCTACGGCAAACATTGATGAATTGCAAGCTGGAACGGTTTCCGGAATCACTACTCCTGTAACTGGAAGTGGTGTGAAACTGACTGTTTTTGACGCTGGTCTTATTCTCAGCACACACGAGCAATTTGCAACCGGAAGAGCGATCAACAAGGAAGCTTCAACTGAGAGTCAACATTTTCACGGAACCAATGTCAACAGTCTTTTGATTGGAAACGGTTTGGCAACTGGGAATTTCACTCAGTCCAGTGTTTCTTATCCAAAAGCGAATGCAAAAGGAATTCTGCCACAAGGAACCGTAGAAAATTATATGTACAGCGCAACAGCGTTGGGAAATAACTACGAAAAACTGGCTAGTTTGCCAGGTCTTAATATCTCCAATCACTCCTACGGAACGAACTATGGCTGGAATAAACCAAACTCTTCCAATACTTATTATTGGTATGGGAATTATGACCTGAACCATACCGACACTTATGGTGGCGCGTATGGTGACAATGATTATAATTTTGACAAAATAGTTTATTCTCAACCGCAACAGATTATTGTAAAATCGACAGGAAATTATTATAATGTTGGTCCTAATGCATCGTCTGTCAAATACAGGTATAATTTTGCAACTAGCAGCTGGGTGGCTTTTGGTGCTACAGATGATGTTCCGCCAGCTAATTGCAGCCAAGGCAATAATTGTATTTATTTCGGGTCTCTGGCGAAGAATATTATTACAGTTGGAGCGGTTAATCAATTAACGACTTCTAATCATAAATATACTCAGGCGAGTGATGTTGTAAAAGGAAGTTTCAGTAGTGCCGGTCCGAGAAAAGATGGCGCTGTGAAACCAGATCTTTCTGCAATTGGCGTAGATATGATTATGGCCAATTATATAACTACCAATCCAAATGCTACTAACCTTTATGTGGTTAATTTCGGAACTTCTTATGCGGCTCCGATGGTTTCCGGAATTGCTGGTGCATTGACTCAGATTCAGAGAAATATCTTGGGTAATGGTAACTTCATATTCCGTGTAGATGAGATGAAAGCACTTTTGACACATACAGCAAATGAAGCGGGAAATCCAGGACCAGACGTTTGGTACGGTTGGGGTTTGGTAGATGCTAAAAAAGCCGCTCAGGTCTTAGTTAATAAACTAAATGAGGATTCTTACATAGAAAGACACAATCTGATATCAGGAGAACCTTTTACCAAACAGATAAAAGCGACAGGTTCTGAACCTTTGAAGGTGAGTATCTCTTGGGTTGATCCTGCTATTGCACCATTCACGACGGATTCAGATTTTCAAAACAACCACACTTCAAGAATTGTGAATGATCTTGATCTAAGAGTTGTGGAAGTGGGGTCAGGAACCATTTTTTATCCGTGGAAATTGGACGTTAATAATCCGAATGCCAATGCTACAAAAGGTGATAATACGGTAGATAATGTAGAGCAAATCGTGATTGATAATCCAGTTGCTGATGGTGTTTACAGAATCGAAGTCAATAATAAAAATTCTCTTGTCAATCAGGATGGGAATGCAGCAACGCAGGATTTTGCACTTGTTGCAACAGGAACTAAGAAGATCACTTTGGGAAGCAATGATTTGGCTAAGGATGAAGTGAAAATCTATCCGACCAAAACTAAAGATATTGTCAATATTAATGCTCCAAATAATATCGAAAGAATTGCGCTTTTTGATATGAATGGAAAATTGATTCTGGAGAATACAAGAACTTCAAAATCTCAAAGCATCAATCTGAATCAATTTCCAAACGCTGTTTATATAATCAGTGTAAAAACAAAATCCGGAGTTGTATCGAAGAAAATTATCAAAGAATAATCTAAACTTTATCAAAATAATATAAATCCTGCACCAGCAGGATTTTTTTTGGTATCATTTAACATCAGTTGTCCAAAACAGCGGATGCATGCAAAAACAACTTAGGTTCCAATAAGTAGCAGGCTTGCTAAGAATAGGAGGGAAGCTACTCTCCTCTTGTTGAGAAGCTACTCTCGACAAGCTGGGAAGCTAGTCTCTTGACGGTAGTAAGTATCCTCTTGCGTAAGCTATGATTATCTGTCTTGATTTGATTAATTACAGAAACAAAAAATCCCGCTCGAAAGAGCGGGATTTTGTATATAAAACAATACAATTAAATTGTAGATAATCTCAATGTATTGGTTTTTCCACCATTGTGAACCGGCATTGCATTCAAGTTGATCACGAAATCACCTTGTTCTACAAATCCGAAATTATGCGTCAGCATATTCACTTGGATAACGGTCTCATCCGTAGATTTTTCCATATCGTAATAGAATGCTCTAACTCCCCAAAGAAGGTTAAGCATCGTAATCACACGCTTATTGTTACTGAAAACAATAATGTGAGAAGATGGTCTGTGTGCAGAGATTTGGAAAGCCGTGTAACCAGAAGATGTCAAAGTAACAATCGCTTCAGCGCCTGTAGATTTTGCGATATCTACTGCAGAACGACAAACTTTATCCGTAATAAAACGCTCATCCACACAATTGATTTTTTCTTCTATTACGTGATTTAGTTTAGAATACAAAGTTGTTTTCTCAATATTCTGAACGATCTTTGCCATATTTCTAACAACGTCAACAGGATATTTTCCGACAGAAGTTTCACCAGAAAGCATTACAGCATCAGCACCATCCAAAACAGAGTTCGCCACGTCATTCACCTCCGCTCTTGTAGGCGTAAGGCTGTTGATCATTGTTTCCATCATCTGAGTTGCAATGATAACCGGTTTTGCATAAAGTCTCGCTTTGTTCACCAGGTTTTTCTGGATAACCGGAACTTGCTCCATAGGAACTTCCACTCCAAGATCACCTCTCGCTACCATCAAACAATCACATTCCATCAAAATCTCATCGATGTTTTTCACACCTTCTGGTTTTTCAATTTTAGCGATGATTGGCGTTTTCGTTTTGTTGGTTGGATGTTTTGCCATCAATTCTTTTAGATCGATGATATCCTGTGCGTGACGTACAAATGATAGAGCAATCCAGTCAAGTTCAAGATCCAACATAAAGTTAGCATCCTCGATATCTTTTTCTGTCAAAGCAGGCAAAGAAACATCTGTATTAGGAAGGTTAACTCCTTTTTTAGAGCTCAATGGTCCACCTTGGATCGTTTTAGCTCTTACAGTGTCAATGTTGTTAGTTTCAATAACTTCAAAAACCAATTTTCCGTCATCGATCAAGATTCTTTCTCCAACTTTTACGTCCTGAGGGAATTTCTCATAAGTCATATAAACCTTAGTGGCGTCGCCTTCCATTTTTTCATTAGTGAAAGTAAGAATGTCTCCCGGATTAAGGAAAGAACCTTCTTTAACAACACCAACTCTCAATTTTGGACCTTGCAAATCTCCCAAAATAGAGACTGAGTAGCCATATTCTTTATTGATTTCACGAATTAGATTAACATTTCTCTTTACCAATTCATAATCGGCGTGTGAGAAGTTAATTCTAAATACATCACAACCAGCCTGTATCATTTGAATCATCGTTTCCTTGCTGGATGTAGCAGGGCCTAGGGTTGCAATGATTTTTGTCTTTTTTAGGTTTTTATTCATAATATTGAATTAATTGATAAAGTTCGTCTTCAGAACTCAGTGAAAATTCCTGAATCTGAAATACAAAATTTTCCGGCAACAAAATTAACGAAAAATCCGCAAACATATCGGAATTTGTTAGAATGTAATCTACATCTTGGTGCAGATTTAGTAAAAATTTAATATTTGATTCATCTGAAAAAAGCAGATTCTGAACTTTCTTCTGTGTGGATGAAATCGATTTGTTGGAAATAAAGCTGTAACAGTTTTTGGAAGATCTGTCGTAAGCCTGATATCGGGAAAAAGTATGGTCGAAATATTCGCCTTTTATGAGAATATCTCCAACTCTACTGAATTTGAAAGTATTGATATCATTGATGGAAAAAAACAATTCGTGTTCCGGGATTGGTTTTGCAAGTCTAATCAATCCGACGTTGATCTCTGTAAGATCTTCTTCTAGTTTAAGATACTGTTTTTTGATTTTCAATAATGTTTTCTTTCTTACTCAAAACGTAAAATGCTCGTTGTGCCGCTTTCTCTTCTGCTTTCTTTTTAGAAGTTTCTACCGCGTTGGCTATTTTTTCATTGTGAAGCCAAACGTGGCAGCGGAAAACAGTCACTTTATTAGGCTGTAATTCTTCACAAGTCTCATACTTGATTGGAATTTTTTTCTTCTGGCTCCATTCCAGCAAAAGACCTTTGTAGCTGATGATTTTATTCTCAAGTTTATTGATTGTAGAAGGTGTAAGAATCCTGTCTAAGACAATTTTCTTGCAAAATTCATAATCAATATCCAGATAAAGTGCACCAATCAAAGCTTCTAGTAAGTTTCCGGAGATATTTTCGCTCAGAATTGTCTGACTGGTATCAGCTTGTAAAAGAGAACTCAATTTCAGATCTTCTCCAAGTTTGTTTAGGTTTTTCCTGTTGACAATTTTGGATTTCATCTGCGTAAGAAATCCTTCGTTTTCATTCGGGTAAGTTTGAAAAAGATGACAAGAAATAATGGTTCCTAAAACAGAATCCCCTAAAAACTCTAGACGTTCGTAATTTTTTTTATTCGTACTTTTAGAAGAAGATTTTAAAGAAAAAGCCTCTTTAAAGATTTCCAGATTGTGAATGTTATATCCAACAATATCAGAAATTTGTTTGCGAAAAAGAATATCTTTTTCCGAAAGTTTTGGTGCTCTGTTTTTAGGAAGTAATTTTGAAAAATAACTTTTCAACTCCATAAAAACATATTATATTTTTTTGAAAAGAACACAAGCGTTGTGACCTCCGAAACCAAAAGTATTACTCATTGCGATGTCAACAGTTTTTTCAACCGCTGTATTGAATGTGAAATTCAATCTTGGGTCAATGTTTTCATCATCAGTGAAGTGATTGATTGTTGGTGGAACAATACCGTGGATAATGGCGTGTAATGCAGCAATAGCTTCAATAACTCCCGCCGCTCCCAAAAGGTGGCCGGTCATTGATTTTGTAGAATTGATCTGAATATCGAAAGCGTGTTCTCCGAATAATTTTGCAATTGCATTAGATTCTGCGATGTCTCCCAGTGGAGTAGATGTACCATGCATATTGATATGATCTACTTCATCGGCAGTTACACCGGCATCTTCCAGACAATTTTTCATTACCAAATAAGCGCCAAGTCCTTCAGGGTGTGGAGCTGTCATATGATGTGCATCAGCACTCATTCCGCCACCAGCTAATTCTGCATAGATTGTTGCTCCTCGTTTTTTTGCGTGCTCATATTCTTCAAGAATGATACAACCAGCACCTTCACCCAGTACAAATCCATCTCTGTCTTTGTCAAAAGGTCTTGAAGCCGTTTTTGGATCATCGTTTCTTGTAGAAAGTGCATGCATAGCGTTGAAACCTCCCATTCCGCTTGCTGTAACAGCAGCTTCAGAACCTCCACAAACAATAACATCTGCTTTGCCTAAGTTAATAAGCATTTTAGCATCAATCAAAGCATTGGCAGATGAAGCACAGGCAGAAACAGTTGTATAATTAGGCCCGTGGAAACCATATTCAATAGAAATATTTCCCGGCGTAATGTCCGCAATCATTTTTGGAATAAAGAAAGGATTGAATCTCGGAACACCTTTGGATTCTGCAAAACCTAAAACTTCATATTCAAAAGTTTCCAGTCCGCCGATTCCTGATCCCCAGATGACACCAACACGATTTTTGTCAACATTATCCTCAATAAGTCTGCTGTGAGCAATAGCTTCTCTGGCGGCAATTTGACCGAACTGAGAATTTCTATCCATCTTTTTTGCCTCTTTTTTATCGAAATAATTAAGAGGGTCATAGTTTTTCACCTCACTGGCGAACTTAGTTTTAAAATTAGTGGAATCAAAAAGAGTAATCGGGGCAGCGCCACTTGCTCCTATTTTAAGGCTTTCCCAGTATTCCTTCGCATTATTTCCGATTGGTGTAATAGCGCCGAAGCCGGTTACAACTACTCTCTTTAATTCCATAAATTTTTTTTGTCTTGAATAAATATTATTTATTTACAACTTCCTCGATGTAAGCAATAGCGTGACCAACAGTTGTAATTTTTTCTGCTTGATCATCAGGAATCTGGATATTGAATTCTTTTTCGAATTCCATGATAAGTTCAACAGTATCCAAAGAATCAGCTCCTAAATCGTTTGTGAAGCTAGCTTCTGGAGTCACTTCTGTTTCTTCAACGTCAAGCTTATCAGCGATGATAGCTTTTACTCTTGATGCAATGTCTGACATAGTATTTTATTTTTAATTATGTTAATTTGGTGCAAATATATAAAATTTCAAATCATTCCAATTATTTTTTAGTTTTTTAAACTCTTTCTAAATCTATTCTTTTTAAAATCAAATCTTTAGATTTACTCTGGACAGGCTACAAAATTTTGTTTATTTTTGCGACTTATTTACTAATGATATTATGGAACATTTTCCTGATAATGACGATGATCTGTTCACAGGCAAGGATCATACACCTCTCAGAAAGGACGCTTTTGACCTGAAGCCGGAAGAGAAAATTAAGAAAATCGAATTGCTTTTCGGAGAGATTATGGAGACTTTGGGTCTTGATATGGAAGATGATTCTTTGAAAGATTCTCCGAAACGCGTCGCAAAAATGTATGTGAATGAAATTTTTGGAGGATTGTTACCAGAAAATAAACCAGGGATTTCGACTTTCAAAAATCAATATAAGTATCGCCAAATGCTGGTTGAGAAAGATATTACGGTTTATTCTTTCTGCGAACATCATTTCTTACCGATTATTGGAAAAGCACACGTTGCTTATATTTCGAGTGGCGAAGTGATTGGTTTGTCAAAAATCAATAGAATTGTTGATTATTACGCCAAACGTCCACAAGTTCAGGAACGATTGACAATGCAGATTGTTGATGCTTTGAAAGAAGCTTTAGGAACGCAAAACGTAGCCTGTATCATCGATGCGAAACATCTTTGTGTGAATTGTAGAGGAATTAAAGATACGGCAAGTTCTACGATTACAGCAGAGTTAAGTGGGATTTTCAGAACGAATCCAATTACCAGACAGGAGTTTCTGCATTATGTTGGAAGCCACGCAAAATTTGATTAATAATGATAAAATTTAAAAAAGAGACTTATCAGATTTTTATAGCTACTATTATTTGTTGCTGATTTTCTGTGTCAAAATTTTCAATCATTTATCAATTATAATTTATCACTCATAAAAACAATGCAGCTAAAAATATACAACTCGCTCTCAGGCGAAAAAGAAGTTTTCAAACCCATATTAGAAGGTAATATCGGAATGTATGTTTGTGGACCGACGGTTTACAGCAATGTGCATTTGGGAAATGTGAGAACTTTTTTGTCCTTCGATTTTATCTACAGAAGTCTTCAGTTTCTTGGTTATAAAGTTCGTTATGTCAGAAATATCACGGATGCCGGACATTTGACGGACGATGGCGATATCAATAATGACAGATTCATCAAACAGTCCAGATTGGAAAAGCTGGAACCTATGGAAATCGTACAGAAATATACGGTCGATTTTCACGAGGTTTTGAAAAAATTCAACTTACTTCCGCCAACAATAGAACCGACTGCAACTGGTCACATCATCGAACAATTGGAACTGACGAAACTTTTGGTTGAAAAAGGTTTTGCTTATGAAAGCAATGGTTCAGTTTACTTCGATGTTTTGGAATACAATGCGAGAGGCCTTAATTATGGTGAACTTTCAAGAAGAAATATCGAGGAATTATTCGCTAACACAAGAGATCTGGATGGACAGTTTGAAAAGAAAAATCCACAGGATTTTGCGCTTTGGAAAAAAGCGTCGCCGGAACATATTATGAAATGGCCGTCGCCTTGGGGAGAAGGTTTCCCAGGCTGGCATCTTGAATGTACTGCGATGAGCACCAAATATCTGGGCGACCAATTCGATATCCACGGTGGCGGAATGGATTTGAAATTCCCGCACCACGAATGCGAAATTGCTCAAGGAAAAGCTTGCAACGGCGTAGAACCTGTGAAATATTGGATGCACGCCAATATGCTGACAATGAACGGACAAAGAATGAGCAAATCCACCGGAAACTACATCCTTCCAATGGAATTGATTACCGGAAATAACGATTTCTTTGAAAAAGCATTTCATCCAAGTGTGTTGAGGTTCTGCTTTCTACAGGCACATTATAGAAGTGTTCTCGATATTTCTAATGATGCAATGTTGGCGAGCGAAAAAGGCTTCAACAGATTGATGGAAGCTGTAAAAATCTTGAATACACAAAGTCAGGTTGAAGGTGTAGAAACCTCTTCTTTTGATTATAAAAACTGGAAAGAAAAAGTGTTGGAAGCTTTGACAGACGATTTTAACAGTCCGGTTTTGATTTCTCATTTGTTTGAAGCGGTTAAGTTTATTTCGGCTTCGAAATTGGGTAAAGAAAGTATTTCGACAGAAGATTATGAAGATTTAAAACAATTCCTGAACGCCATAGTTTTTGATGTTTTGGGATTAGAAATGATTGAAGAATCGAATAATGATAAACTCGACCAAACTTTGCAGGTTTTAATTGACTTGAGAAATCAAGCCAGAAAATCCAAAAATTGGGAACTCTCTGATCAAATCCGTGACCAGCTTCTTGAAAAAGGAATTGAGCTGAAGGATGGAAGAGACGGAACGAGTTATGTTCTGAATTAGAAATCGACATAGAAAAACCAAATATTATAAACCTTTCAAAAAATGAAAGGTTTTTTTTGTAGAATTTAATCTTGTATTCTAAAAATAACTAACTTAGTCATAACAATTAAAAATATCAACTATGAAAAAAACTTTATCTTCTTTATTATTGTTGTCAATCGGAACATTGGCATTTGGACAGCAGGATTTGTTGGCACTTACAGGCAAAGAAACTACGAATATTGTTTTTCAGGATTTCAGAGCTTTAGATTCTAGGAAAGGTATCACGCAGAAAGTCATTTTATCAGCATCCGAACAGACAACAATTTTTTCTACAAAGCAAAACCGTGAAATTACCGAGGACAAAAAATCGAATGCCAATGCGCTCGCTAATCAAATGGCAACGCTGGCGGTAGATTCAAGAGGGAATTTGGTTTATATGCCATTGTTTTCGTCCAATATTTATGTTTTGGATTCCAAGACGAAGAATGTGACCTTGGTGGAAAATAATCTTTCCAATCCAACATCTTGCGACACAGGTTCTCAGTTTTCCCGAATGACAATCGGGACAGACGGAAATGTTTATGCACTTTCCAATTCAGGCGCTCAGCTTTTAGAGATTTTTTATAAAGACGGCAAATATGCAGTTACAGATTTGGGAATCGTGAAAGATGATTCTGGAAATGGCGAAAATCAGTTAAGTAAAATGCAGACAGGTTTCGGAGGTGATATGATTGCGGATGATAATAACAATTTCTATGTTTTCTCAGCTTTTGGAAGTGTCTTCAAAGTATCTTTGAATGATATGAAGGCGAAATTCATCGGAAAAATAAAATCTTTGCCTGAAAATTTTTCTATTAATGGCGTCGCGGTTAATTCTGAAGGAAAAATCGTTTTGGCAAGTGCGAAAGGTGGCATTTTCCATACTTTGAATCTCGAAACTTTACAGGCAGAAAAGATGAACAATAATCTGGATATGCCAGTTTATGACCTCGGAAGTTCTTATGTTTTGAAATCAAATAAAATGGCGGTTGATATGAATAAAAACGATATTTATCCGACAAAAGTTTCCGAAGGTTTTGTGAATGTCAGAATTGCCGATAACCAAAAAGGAAACGCGAATGTGAAAGTTTACAACGCTTCCGGAAATTTGGTTTCCAATCAAACCATTACCAATATCTCCAATTCTGAAAACCGGATAGAGTTAGGTAAATTAGTTTCTGGAGTTTATGTGGTGAATGTAGAATCTGAAAATGGAAAGACGATTATTTCTAAGAAAATCATTGTGAAATAATTTAATTTCAATCATAATTAATAACAAATACGGTTAACGAAAGTTAAACCGTATTTTTATTTTCGTAAAGAAGTTTATTTTTGGCAAAACTATCAACGTTTGAAACGACTTTTACATATTCTTTTTCTCTTTTTATCAGGATTTATTTTGTCTCAGAATATTTCAGGAAATGTAATGTCAGAAGATGAAGTTTTGATTTCCAAAGTCTTGATTGTAAATATGACGACCAATCAAAAAACTTACAGCGATTCTTATGGGAAATTTTCTATCAATGCGAATATTGGAGACGAAATTCGGTTTGCAAAGGAAAGTTACAGATTAGGAAAAATAGTCATTTCGAGTTATAGTTTTCTGGTGGTTCAGCTTGAGAAAATTCCGCAGGAGATAGAGGAAGTGAAGATCATTAATAAAAATCTTGCAGAATCTCAGGAAGAAAAACTCAGAAAAGATATCGGATTGCCAAAAGGTCCCGACAAACCTCGGGAAAAACCGGCTGATGCGGTGGATGATATCGTAAAACCGTTGATAAGGATTCCGCCGATGGTCAATATTCAGGCGATTTATGATGTCGTGAGCGGAAAATCAAAACGTTTGAAAAGGCTTTACAGATACGAAGATTTGCAGGAAGGTTTGGCTTGGATTCAGAATAATATTGATGTCGAATATTTTTCAGAAGCCGGAATTCCACCCGAAAAATTCAATGATTTTCTGATGTTTTCTTTGAAAGACGAAAAAGTCCTGATGTATATGAAAGCGAAAAACATAGGCGGAATTACCGTCGCTTTGGACAATAATATAAGCGCTTATCTCGAAAGGATTTCGAAAAAATGATTTTTTTACGGGAATATTAGTTGTAATTCAATAATTCGTTAAATTGCGTCCATATTAATAGACCTTAATAAATGAAACTATACTTTAGTGTTAACTTCGGAACAAAAGTTGGCCAGCGACTCGTTTTGCGCCTGTTTGAGGACAAAGCCGAGCATCGGGACTACAACTTAGACTATTCCGAAAATAACAACTGGACCACAGAACTGGATTATTTTTCCAAATCAATTCTATACAAATACCTTTTGGTAACCGAAGATGGGGAAGTTTTGGATGAAGAAATTCCTTTCCACAAATTAGATTTTCCAAACAGCTTCAAAGAATTTGTGATTTTTGACCAATGGAATCTCAAAAATTTCCCGGAGAATTATCTGACCAACAAAATCCTCCACAACCGTTTGCAAGGTTTCAAACCTGCGAAATCCTCGGTGGTTAAAAAACACACCCATCTTTTCAGAATAGAAGCGCCGCTTTATAATCCAAATTGGCAATTGGTTTTGATGGGAAATGTGGATGCTTTAGGAAATTGGAATAATGAAAATACAGTCTACCTGAACGAAACCGATTATGGCGTTTGGGAAGTGGGCGTAGAAATCCCTACACATCAGACCGTTCTTTACAAATACGCGATAAAAGATAAAAATACAGGCAAAATTATTTACCTGGAACCGGGTGAAAACCGTTGGGTTTTTGGTAATAAAAATAAAGATATTCTTTATGTAAAAGCCGACCATTATTTCAAATTCGATAATCATACGCTTTGGCATTCTGCGGGCGTTGCGGTTCCTGTTTTCTCTTTGAGAACGGAAGATGGTTTTGGTGTTGGAGAATTTCCGGATATTAAAAAACTGGGAGATTGGGCGAATGAAACCAAATTGTCTGTGATTCAGATTTTGCCGATTAATGACACGACTGCGAATTACACTTGGACCGATTCTTATCCTTACGCAGCGATTTCAGTTTATGCACTTCATCCGCAATATCTTTCTGTTGAGAAATTAGAATATGCTTTGCCAAAAGATTTGGTTGAGGATTACAATGCAAAAAAAGCAGAACTGAATGCCTTGTCCCTGATAGATTACGAGCAGATGATTTCCGGAAAATGGAAATATGCAACAGCCGTTTTCGAAGTGAATAAAGACGCTATTCTGAAAGATAAAAACTTCAAAAAATTCATTAAAGATAATGAGGAATGGCTGATGCCTTACTCTGCATTCTGTGTTTTGAGAGACAAATACAAAACGCCGAATTTCAATGAATGGAAGACGCATAAAAAATATGTAGCGGGAAAAGTAGCAACACTTTATTCGCCTAAGCATAAGGATTATTCTATAATTATGCTTCACGCCTGGGTTCAGTATCAGTTGCATTTGCAGTTACAGGACGCTGTAGAATATCTTCATCATTTGGGGATTTCTGTAAAAGGCGATTTGCCAATTGGGATTTATAGATATTCTGTGGAAGCTTGGACAGAGCCGGAATTATTCGGAATGGATTTCCAGGCCGGAGCGCCGCCAGACCAATTCTCAGATTTGGGACAAAACTGGGAATTCCCGACTTATAATTGGGAAGTGATGAAAGCTGACGGTTATCAATGGTGGAAAAAGCGTTTCAAAGTCTTGGAGCAATATTTTGATGCGATGAGAATCGACCATATTCTTGGCTTTTTCAGAATCTGGAGAATGCCGATTTCTGCGACTCAAGGTTTGTTGGGTTATTTTTATCCCGCGCTTCCTGTGACTGAGAAAGAGTTTGCCGACAGACAGATTCCGTTTTCTACGGACCGTTATGTGAAACCATTTGTAAATGAACCGATTCTTTGGGAAAATTTCGGAGATTCGAAAGAAAAAATTCAAAATCATTTCTTTGATAATCATCAAAATGGAACTTATACGTTCAAACCGGAATTTGATACTCAGAGAAAATTAACCGATTATTTCAAGAAAGAATCTTGGGATTGGGCAGAAGAAAAATTGATTTCTTTGGCCGGAAATGTTCTGTTCTTAACGGAGGAAGCGGAAAATGGTGTTGTTTATCATCCAAGATTTAACATTGCAAAAACGACTTCTTACAAATATCTTCCGGATTGGGAAAAAGCAAAATTGCTTGATCTTTATAATGATTATTTCTTCAAACGTCAGGACGGACTTTGGTATCAGAAAGCGATGGAAAAATTGCCAGCTTTGCTTAATTCTACCACGATGTTGATTTGTGGCGAGGATTTGGGCTTAGTTCCGGATTCTGTTCCTGTTGTAATGGATAAATTGGCGATTACTGCTTTGAAAGTTCAAAGAATGCCTTCTGAAAATATCGCATGGTACGACCCGAAAAATGCAAGTTATCTGAATGTTGTTACGGCATCTTCTCACGATAGTTCTACACTGAGACAATGGTGGCACGAGGACAGAGATTTGACTCAAAAATATTTTAATCAACAGTTAGGTCAGTACGGAACCGCGCCTTGGGATTTGTCTCCGGAATTGTCAGAAATAATAATGAAGCAGCATCTTTACACAGATGCTATGTTGGCGATTTTCCCAATCCAGGAATTTTTGGCAACTGATGAAGAGTTGATGAACCCGAATATGGACGAGGAAAGAATCAATAATCCTGCGGTTTTTCCGCATTATTGGCGATACAGAATGCATCTGAAATTGGAAGACTTGAAAACTAAAGATAGATTCAACCAAAAAATAGCAGGTTGGATTGAACACAGCGACAGATATTAATCCGAAAAATAACTTTAAAAAGCCTTTCAAAATTTTTGAAGGGCTTTTTTGCTTGAAAATTATCAGTCTGATAATCAATACTCAATTTGATATTTGAACCAAATGTTAATTCCAAATTGAAATCTCTTTTAACTTTTTTAATTCCTTAATATCCAAAAGATAGAAAGTTTCATTTTAAGGAAAAATGAATTTTCGAATTTAATTTTAAAATAAAAGAAAAATGAAAAAGATATTTTTAAGTCTCGCTTTGGTTTTGGGAACTTTTGTTTTTGCCCAGGATTATTATGATACTTATCCGCAGAATAACGGTTACGAATATTATGATAACTCGTATGATTATCCGGACGATTATTATTACAACTATCCAACGGATTATTATCCGGACCAATATTATCAAGGTTATTATGATGATTATAGAAATGCGGTTTACTCTGTGAATTGGGACCAGTTTTTTATGCAGAATCGTTTGTCGCCTTTCCAGATCAATCAGATTATCGCGCTGAATAATCGTTTTGCATCGTTCGCAGCTTGGGACAATTATTACAGATACAATCCGGACAGATGGTATTACGACAGATTTTATGCGTTGCAAAATATCTTAGGTCCGAGAGTTTTTGTAGTTTATCAAAATGTTTATTTCCACGGCAGAAGTCCGTTTGTGTTTTACAGAAATAGATTTACGAATTTCTACGCAAGACGCTATCCTGTGAGACCGATGTACAGAAATGTGAATATCAATATTTACAGAGTGGACCGAAATAATTTCCGTGAAGGATTCAGAAATCCGGGAAGTAATATGGGAATGGTTCAGCCAGATAGAAATAATGGAACGAGAAATACTGAATCACCAAGAAGCGGTGCGAATGGTAATAATTTGGGTGCTATCCGAGGTTCAGAAAATGGGATGAGAAATCAGAACGATAACATCAGAAATTCTGGAAATATAAGAGTTGAGCCTAGCAATAATGGTAATATCAGAAATAATGGTGGTTTCCGAAACGGTAATGAAGGAAATGTAAGACAGGTTCCGAATGTACGTCAGGAAAACATCAGAAATAACAATAATGGAGTCCGTCAAAATCAAAACTCCGAGAGAAAAATGGAGAGTAGAGGAAACGGAGGACAAAGGAATTCTGGAAGTCGATTGGCTTCCAGATAAAATTAACAAAAAATTATAATATTGATAACTTAACATTATAATTTATAACATATCCAACAAACAGATAAAATTTATAAATATTAAAATCGAAAAAAATGAAAAAATTAATTTTAAGCGCAGCATTTCTAGGACTAGGAGTTTTCGGGTTTGCTCAGACAACGACAAAAGTAGATTACTCTCAGAAAAAAGCAGAACATCTTCAAAAAATGAAAGCAGAATTGAACTTGACTGACGCGCAAGTTGCTCAATTGAAAGCTTTACACGAGTCCAAAGCGGCAGAAAGAAAGCAGGATATGGCAGCCAAAAAAGAAGACAGAATGCAGAAGATGAAAGAAAATGAAGCTGAGATGCAGAAAATCCTAACGCCGGAACAATTCAAAAAGTATCAGGAGTTGAAAGCTAAAAAAATGGCAGAAAGAAAGGAGAAATTCCAGGCAAGAAAAAGTGAAAATGCCGCAGTAGTTAAATAAGTTTTTATTTTGTGATTAATTTTCAAGAAGAGTAGTTAGATAATAGCTACTCTTTTTTTTATATTTGGAACTTTAAGTTAAAATTTCATAAAAAAATACAGAAAGTTATGGTTTCAGAGAAAATAGTTACGTTGGTAAACGAACAGATAAGTAAAGAACAGTACGCAGCACAATTATATCTTTCGATGAGTGCCTGGTTTTATGCGCAGGATTTGGAAGGGATTGGGAATTATTTCCGTGTACAGTCCAAAGAAGAGTTGATGCACGCAGACAAAATGTTCGATTATGTGAATGACATCGGCGGACAAATCATTTTAAATGAAGTTCCGAAGCCTCCGCACGAATTCAACAATGCACAGGAGATTTTTGAAAAAGCTTTGGACCACGAAAGACTGGTGACGAAAAGTATTTTCAATATCGTGAAAGCTGCCAATGACGAAGGTGATTTTGCAACCACCAGTTTCCTGCAATGGTTCATCAACGAGCAAGTGGAAGAAGAAGCCAGCGCATCACTTCTGGTAACAAAGATTAAAATGGTAAAAGATAATCCATCAGCATTATACTTGTTTGACCAGGAATTGGCACAAAGGGTTTTTGTACCAGCTGCGGCCAATTAATTTACTCTAAAAATTAATGAAAAAACTAATAACCGTACTTGTGTTAATGTCTGTCAAGATGTTTTCACAAAATTATGCTATTTCGGAAATTCCCGAGGAGCTGAAAAAAGATGCGAATGCTGTCATCAGAAATTACAGCGCAGAACATCTCATAAAAGCGGCAGACAATATGGAAGTGAAAAATAAAAAAGTCATTTCCATATTGACTAAAGCGGCAGATGATTATTCTTACGTTTATATTCCTTACGACAAAAACACCAAAATATCGGATGTCAAAATAAGAATCCTGGATGAGTCCGGAAAAGTGACTAAATCTTATTCTAAAAGTGATTTGAACGATATCAGCCAGTCGAATGATTCTTATCTTTATACAGACGACAGAGCGTTGGCGATGAAGGTGATTCAGCCAATTTATCCTTATACAATAGATGTCAGTTATTCGGAAAGAACTTCTGACACTGCATTTCTCCCAGTATTACAACCTTTCAGGTCAGCCAATGTTTCAGTTGAGAATTGGAGCGAATCGTTCAACAACGAATCAGGAATTAAACTCCGTAAAAAAGTGACGAACGCTATCTTCGGGAAAACAGAAGTAACAGAAGATGGAAATGTTGTAAAAGCTTCTTACGCTAATATTCCAGCACTAAAATCTGAAAAATATGCACCAAGCCCAGAGACTGTTTTTTCCAAAATTGAATTTGCATTAGACCGAGCTTGTCTGAAGGGAAGATGCGGTGATTTCTCCACCTGGAAAGATTTTTCCAAGTGGTACAACGGTCTCTTAGGCGAAGTTTCTGTGGTAACTCCAGAAATTCAAAAAGAAGTAGACGCACTTAATCTGACGGGTTCTACCAAAGAAAAAGTGAAAAAAATCTACCAGTATATGCAGAGCAAAACACGGTATGTTTTTGTAGGCATCGGTATCGGCGGTTGGCAGCCAATGGTTGCAGATGACGTAAGAAAAAAAGCTTACGGCGATTGCAAAGCATTAACCAATTATATGCGGGTCTTATTGAAAGCTGCTGGAATTCCGTCCTACTATTCCGTGATTTACAGTGATTCTACACCGAAATTATTTGATGAAAAATTCCCGAGAATGGATGGTAATCACGTGATTTTGTACGTTCCAACAGAAGATGGTGACATCTGGTTGGAGAATACCAGTCAAAATATCGCGTTCAATCACCTTAGTTATGCTACAAGAAACAGGAACGTCATTATGGTGAATGACGACGATGCAAAAATCGTGAGTACGCCAATTTATAAATCCGAGGACAGCAAAGAACAACTGCGGCTGAAAGCTCAAATTGCTGAAGATAATTCGCTTAAAGGCACTTCTCAACTTTTATTCACAGGAGGAATTTATGATTCAAATCTTAGTAAAGTCACGATGAGTCCGCAGGAATTCAAAGAATCTTTGAAAGAAGATTTCAACAGTCTCAATTTTTCAAAAGTAGACTACAGCAATCTTAAAAATGACAGAGATGGTGGCAACCTGACTTATGACGTCAGCTTTGAAGCTTCCAATTTTTCCAAAACTTTAGGAAATGATATTTATTTCAGGGCTTTACCAATTTCCTATCTCGGTTTTTATCTGGACAGTTCTGAGCAGAGAAAACTGCCTCTGGAAGTATTCTTTGGCTACAACAACGATTATGAAATTGAATACACCATTCCCAAAAACTATAAGTTCACCGAGCTTCCCGCTAACAAGAAAATTGACTCTGAGTACGGAAATTATGCAATAGAATTTGCTAAAAGTGATGACAAAATCACAATTAAAAGAACCTTCAAAATTAATAAAGGAATTATTCCCGTTGATAAAATTCCGGATTACATCAATTTCAGAAAGCAAATTAACAAAACCGACGCGACCAAAATTCTTATAACCAAACTATGAAAACCAAATTAATCATCCTAAATCTCTTGTTGGCTTGCACCTGCATTTTCGGGCAATACAAATTTTTAGATGTTCCGAAGTTAGACATCAAAGATGTGAGTGCTACACAATATCAAAAAAATCCTTCTGAAGCGGCAGAGGTTTTATACCGTTCTTATCATTATTGGATTGAGACGAGTGGGCAAATGAATCTCGAAGTGATCAGCCGTGTGAAAATTTATAAAAAAGATCAGGCAGAGAAATTTCTTAATCAGGAAATCTATACTTACAACGGGAAAAATAATAACTCGGAAAGAGTAAATTCGCTAAAAATAACAACTTACAATTTTGAAAATGATAAAATTGTCCTAACGGTTGTTGATAAAAGTTCTAAGTACAAATCAAAAGAATCCAAGAATTATACAGTCACCAAGTTCGCGTTCGAAAACGTGAAGGACGGCTCTGTGGTGGAGTTCAAGTACAATATCATATCGCCTTTCTACTGGATTGTGGAGAGAGTTGCGGTAGAAGATATTGTTCCTGTCAGAAGATTCGAATATGTTTTTGACTTCCCTAAATTCCTGGGCTATAATATGGATTACAAAGGCTCACTGATGCCGACTAACCGCGATGTTGCAGAAAGGACGCTTTATGGAGCAGATTATTATACTTACAGATTCGGTTATGACAATTTGGCGCCGTACAGAAAAGAAAAATATGTCAGCAATATCAATAATTATATGACTTCAATAAGAGCTGAACTCAACTCAACCAATGTTACACGATCGCCGCAGGCCTATGATACTAGTGATTTGGGTGGATTCAAATCTTATGCTGTATCGTGGCAGGATATCAGAAAGCAACTGTATGAATCTGACTTTTTCGGGGAAGAGTTGAAAAGAAAATCTTTGGTCAAAGATGTGTTGCCGGCAGACATCAAGAATATAGAATCGGTTGAGGAAAAAGCGGCCGCGATCCTGAAATTCGTTCAGAAAAACTACACTTGGAACAAAAATTTTGGGGATGGAATAGAGGAAGGTAACGGCATCAAAAACTTACTGAATACAAAGGTAGGAAACTCTGGAGAGATCAATCTCTTATTGGTTATGTTGATGAGAAGTGCAGGCCTGGAAGCGGAACCAATCGTCCTGGCAACGGTTCGGAATGGTTTACTGGTTGATCATTCACCATCATTAAATCAATTAAATTATACTATTGCCTATCTCGATATCAAAGGAAAACCTTTTATCTATGATGCTACGTCTAAAATGACGGTTCCCAACCTGATACGTCCTACGGCATACAATTATAACGGGTTTATTATGACCGCAAAAGAAGCTAAAAAAATTAACATATTTCCTCCGGGGAAAAGCACAACCTATCTCACAGTAGACGCAAATATGAATGTGGACGGTACGGTTTCCGGAAAATTCTCTGACCGTGACACTAAATTATATGCGATGATGAATAGCGAATGGTACGATGAGGATAAAGACAACTACCAGAAAGAATCTTACAAAGACCGATACACCTTCCCATTCAACAATATAAAAACAGAATCTCTGGACAATAACGAGTTTCAGACCAGTTTTGATTTCGATTCTGATAGTTTTGTAGACGGCATTGGCGGAAAATTAGTCTTTAATCCACTTTTGTTTTTGTTCAATAAGTCTCATGAGTTTGACCAGTCAGAAGAAAGACGTTCACCAATTGAGTTGACGACTGGCTATGACAAAATCAAAAAGGTGACTATCACACTTCCAGATGGATATGCTTTTGAAAACGTTCCAAAATCCAAGAAATTCAGAACAGAAGACAACGCCATCCAATATGTTTACAAAGTGATACAGGAAGGAAGCAAACTGACTGTGGAAACTACAACCACTGTGGAAGATCCTTTTTATCCGAAAGAATATTATCCAGCTTTCAAGCAGATATTTGATAATATCACCAAGATGGAAGGTCAGATGGTAACCGCCGTTAAGAAGTAGAAAAAGCAAATCCCGGGAGTTCTTTCTCGGGATTTTTTATAATAATACCACAGATTTTCAGTATTAAAAAAGAATCCAAAGTCGCAGCGCCACAACCCATTGGTAGTATTCGCAAAGCCTATTTTCTCAATGGACACAAACAAAAAAGTCGCAGAGCGACGGACTGTTAATAGAAATCAGCATACAATATTGCCAAGCTCCGTAGGAGCGACCTGTCAATTCTTCCCGAAAGTCTCCTGAACCCTAGCAACAACCATCCGGGAGAGTATAAATCGGGTACGCAATCCTGCGACGCCTTTTCAGGAAGATTAGATATAAATCACATCCGTTTTCACCACTTTTTTCCCAAATTGTTCCAGCGTTTTTTTATAAGTATCCACCTGTTTCTGGTCTTTTTCCTTCTCCTCCCCAGTTTTAAAATCGATGATGATGAAGCCATTTTCAGTCTCTACCAATCGGTCTGGTCGATAGGTTTTGGATTGCTCATTTTCTGTCGCCAGCATTTCTCTTTCGTTGATGATTTTCAGATGGTCTGCGAAATAGGCTGAATAATTAATGTCATTAATTACTGTCTCAATCCGTTCCAAAATCGATGTTTTTTCTTCGTTCGTGATTTTTCCTTCCAATAGATAAGCGTTCAGAACTTTGGAAACATCTTTCTTTGTTTTGATTTTCGACAAAATTTCGTGCGTGAAAATCCCCATTCGGACATGTTCTACACGATTCTGATAACTTTTGGAAGTCGTCGCAATTTCTATGTTAGAGGCCTTTTCGGTTTGCTGGGAAATCGAATTGACGTTTTCTGACAGATATTCTTTCTTCTCTTTTTTCTTTTGCTGCTTCAAATCAGAAACAGGAAAGATGTCGAATGAATCCAGCTTCTCACCATTTTCTGTAGGCTGAAACTGGGTGACAAAATCATACAATTCCAGATTATTAGAAGATTTGCTTGGCTTCTCGAGATAGAAAAATAGTTGTTCCACAGGTCGCGTTGTCGCCACATATTGGATGCAGAAGCGGTCGATTTTATTGCGGTAAGAATTTTCAAAATTGAATTGAGCTAAATCCTCATCATAATTTTCCAGTTCCGGAGAAAACTGATTCAGAATCACGGTTTTCAGTTCATCTTCACTGTTGAGGTTGTACCATTCTGAAAATTTTTTGTCGCTGTTTTCATTCCGCATCGGGATAAAAACCACAGGAAACTCCAGACCTTTCGCCTTATGAATTGTCATAATCTGAACTGCGTCGATATTCTCACTCGCCTGGATGCTGATTTTTGAAGCCTCATCATCCCAGAATTTCAGGAATTCTTTCAAAGTGGCACCTGCATTCTGAGTGTAATTAAATAACATCTCCAGAAAGTTCAGAAGAAAATCGATTTCCTTATTTTCAACAGCAAATTCCTGAATATAATATTCGATAAAATTATAAAGATTCAGTTGTGGGATGTCATTCTGAACCAGTTTGACCTGATAATGAGAATCAATATAATTCTCAATATCTTTCTTAGATTCGAGGTTTAAAATAGTTTTGATTTCTGTGGTAAAATCATCCATTGTAATCCTTCCCGAGACATTCAGGAAGTACATCATCTTCACCAGAAACTGCCTGTTTTTTGGATTGATGTTCCATTTCAGAAACTCAATCAAAGCTTTGATGGTAAAAGATAAATCCAGCGTGAGTCCTTTCTCAGAAATGGTTTTAATGTAAGTTTCTTTGTTGTTGTAATGAACTTTTAGATTGCTCAATAGCTGGGAATAATTAAAAATATCGCTGTTTCCACGACAAAGAATCGTGATGTCCGAAAACGCAAAACCATTGTCCAGACATTCCTGAATATCGTGCTGCATTTTCTGTGCGGTCTCATCATAAAAAACAGACTTCACAGAGTTTTCCAAAAAATGAACTTTGACTCTTCCGTCAAGACCTGATTTTGAACCTTGGATGGCGTTCTCCCCAAAAATTTTCTGATGATTTTCGCTGAGGTCCTGAGACATAAAATCATATAATCGATTGTTGAAATCCACAATATTCTTCGAACTTCTCCAGTTGAATTTCAGGTGTTCTGCCGTTGCAAATTTCGGTGTAATTTCGGTTTGGTTGATGATATTCAGCATCAGTTCACTTTCACCACCACGGAATCTGTAGATGCTCTGTTTGGGGTCGCCAACAATTGTGAAACTCGTATTGTCAGACGTGATACTGTTGTCCCTTAGCGGCAAAAAATTCTGCCATTGCATCGCCGATGTATCCTGGAATTCATCAAAGAAATAATGCTGAAACTGCGTTCCTACTTTCTCATAAATAAACGCAGAAGGCTCATTGCGAAGATTTTCATTAATCAAAATATTAAACTTCGAGAGCAAAACCAAATCATTCTCTTCCTCGATTTCCATCAGTTTTTTCTGAATATCAGCGTTGACTTTCAAAGGCAAAATCGCTTCCAGAATTCTCTCCTTTTTCTGGGAATCTATATAAAGATCGATAATGTCTCTCCTCCAGGAAATCAGCTGAGGTAAAATCTCCTGAATCTCCGAATCTTTGGGTTTTCCTTTGGCAGAAGAACCTTTTTGGAAGGTTGCTAACGCAGAATTTTCACTTGTCGGGAAAGGAAATTTGTCTCTGTTCTTATTATGAAAATCAACAACTTTTACGAAAAAGCCGCCTAACCCATTTTTGCCCTGCGCAAAATCTTCGATGTCGATATCTCGGCTTCGGATGTTTTCCAAAGCTTGTTTGGCTAAGTCCGCAGACTGGATTTTATTTTGATTGATTTTTTTTCTGAGTTCATTCTTTTTGTTTTCGTATGCCTGCCATTCAAAATCCTTGTTGTCCTGCAATGGTTTGTAATGAATGTCATTCACGAATTTCTTCGCAGAATTGTAAAGCGTTTGATTCAGATTAACCCGTTCATTATTATCCAAATTATAATTGATGAAGTCCATAAACGCTTCGGAAACGGTTTCTTCTTCGCCAATTTCGTCCAGCATTTTGTCCACTGCTTCTATCAAATAAGGTTCAGGCTGAATTTCTAAATTAAAGTTCTGAGCCAATCCCAGTTCATAGGAAAAACTCTTGACCAATCGGGAATTGAACTTGTCAATTGTCCCAATATTTAGCGTAGAGTAGTGGTGCAGAATATAATCTAAAACCTTTTGCGAACGGAAATGCAAATCATCCAAAGTGACTCTGTAACCTTGTTCTGCAAGTGCTTCTTTTATATTTTTAAGGTCTTGATTTTGGGAGTAATTATCTTTCACAAATTCGCCAAGATAAAAGAGGATTCTTTCCTTCATCTCGTTGGCTGCTTTGTTGGTAAAAGTCAAAGCCAGAACGGTTCTGATAGCGTCTGACTGATTCGGATATCTGAGACAAATCATCAGCAAACGTTGCACGAGCGTGTAAGTTTTGCCGGAACCAGCGGAAGCATTGATGACGGAATATGTGTTTTGCATACCTTATATATAAGGAAGCAATTTACAAATTTGTTTTTTAGAAATTAGTCGATTTCTACATCATAATCCAATCGAAAAGATTTTCTGTGATGAATATTGGGACCGAATTTTTTCAGAGCTTTTTGGTGTATTTTGGTACAATAACCGAAATTGGTGTTCCAACCATAATCCGGAAATTCTTCGTGAAGCTTAATCATCAGATTGTCACGGTAGTTTTTCGCAAGTATGGAAGCTGCTGCAATCGAAAGATATTTGCTGTCTCCTTTGATAATACAATGATGCGGAATGTAATTGTAAGGATGAAATTTGTTGCCATCAACCAAAATCAATTCAGGTCGTGTGTTGAGCTGGTCAAGCGCGCGATGCATTGCGTGGAGGCTGGCGTTCAGGATATTATGCTGGTCTATAAACTCGGGAGACAGTTCTGCAATCGCAAAATCCACCGCATTTTCACGGATGTAAACGTCAAGATTCTGTCTAGTTTTGAAGTTTAACGTTTTAGAGTCATTAACCAAATTTTGCTTAAAATTTTTATCAACAATTACTGCAGCGGCAACAACAGGACCAGCAAGACAGCCTCTTCCGACCTCGTCGCAACCTGCTTCAATAAACGCTTCTGAAAAATTTTGTATTAACGGCATAATAAATTATTATTATTCAAAGTTATGTCAATAACGAACTTTAACATATATCATTAACAAATTTTTAACAATTTGTTTTGTGTATTTTAATAAAGTTTCGCATTTTTGTGAAATTGAAAAATTTGATTTGATATGAAAAAATTAACAACAAGCGTGTTGGCAGTAGTTCTTTCGTCCTCATTTGCAATGGTATCTGCGCAAACGGTAAAAGATACAGCTAATACCACACAGATTGAAGAGGTTGTAATAACTGGAGCTCTCGGTCTGAAAAAGAAGAAGGATGCTGTTACTTCTGCACAACAAGTGGTTTCAGGTGGTGAAATTACTCAGGCAGGTGCAATCAATGCTGTACAAGCATTGACAGGTAAGGTTGCAGGTCTTCAAATTGCGCAATCTAGCGGTGGCGTTGTAGAAAGCAACAGTATTCTTTTAAGAGGAAGAAGGACTATTACTGGTAATAATGAGGCTCTTATTGTTATTGATAATGTGATTTCTACAGCATCTATATTTTCTCAACTTACACCAGATGTTATAGAGTCTGTAAACGTTATTAAAGGAGCGCAAGGAGCTGCATTATATGGTTCAGACGGTGTGAATGGAGTAATTGTAGTGACAACTAGAAGAGGAGCTAGAAATAGTAAATTGAATGTTGTTTTTAATTCTTCAACTGATTTTGAATCTGTTTCTTATTTACCTAAAAGACAAAGGAAATATGGACAAGGTTGGGATGGAGTAAAAATTGGTGTAGAAAATGGAGCATGGGGTCCTGCGTTTGATGATCCAACAATTGGAGGCACTATGCAGCCTTATGGTATTCCTTTATATGATTATAATGGTGATGGTGTAATAAGAGTTAATGGAGCGAATGCAGCACCGACTGCGGATACTCCAGCATCTATTTTTTCACCTTTTTCACCTTATGGAAAAAAAGATAACTTGAGATCTGTTTTTGATACTGGTACAATAATATCAAATGATGTAACTATTAATGCTGGTGGAGAAGGTAAATATTTTATGCTATCTTTGGGTCAGACTGACAGAAAGTTTATAGTTCCCGGGGATATACAGAGTCGTACCAATGTTTTAATGAAAGGTGGAGCAACTGTTGGGAAGTGGACTTTTGATGGGAGTTTGAATTACACAAGAAGAAAAGTCTCTACAACCAATGCAGATCTTTATCAACAGATGTTACAGACTTCTCAAGATATGCCATTAGACAAATGGAAGGATTATCCAGATATGGCTTATGCTTCGAATGCTTATTATAGAAATCCATATTGGAAAATAAAGCATGAGAGATTTAATACATATTCAAATATCTTTAATGCCATCGTAGGCACAGCCTTTAAACTTGATAATCACATATCTTTCAGATATACTGGAAATTTACAGTATATCCAAAATGAAAGAATAGATCACAGAGATGCTTATTCAGCTGCTGGAAAAATTACAGGAGTAACACCTGCTGCTATCTCTGCAAACTTTTTTACTCAAAATAATAACAGAAATAGATATTATGGCGATTTAATGGCTAATTTCAATTATGATATTGTAGATGATTTAAATTTACAAGTAGCTGTTGGTCATAATTATAAGTATGAGAGATATAATATTGTTTCTGGAGGAGGTAATGGACTTGTTGTGCCAGGGCTCTATACACTTTCTAATGTATTGACTCCTACTGCACCAAATGCTTTGGATAACTACACAAAACAGAAAAATTCTCAGTCAGTTTTTGCTAATTTAGATTTGGCATATAAAGATTTCTTATTTTTGAATGCTACGGCTAGAAACGAATGGTCATCTGTACTTTCTGTAGATAATAGATCTTTCTTTTACCCTTCTGTAGGTCTATCCTTCATTCCAACAAAAGCTTTTGGATTCGGTGGTGATGTTCTTAATTATATGAAAATTTCAGGAGGTTGGACAAGGGTAGGTAATAGTACAGCTGCAGATTGGTATGATACTACAGGATCTCTTACAGGTACTGCATGGTCCACTTCCGGAACCTCCTTAGGTTATACTTCGTATACAGATAGACAAGTTATTACAGATCCAAATCTGAGACCAGAATTTGTAACGACTAAAGAAGCTTCTTTAGATTTAGGATTTTTTAGAGATCGTATAACATTATCGGCATCAGTTTATCAGGCAGATACAGACGACTTGATTACCACTGTTGTTCCAGCATTCTCTGCCTGGGGAACATATCCAGGAGCATCTACTACTGTAGTAGATTTGCCTTACGGTTCGAAAAAGAATGTTGGTAAAATGCGTACGAAAGGATTTGAAGTTAATTTAGGTCTAGTACCAATTAAATCTCAGGATTTTAAATGGGATCTTAATTTATCTTTTGCTAATACAGAATCTAGAATTCTTGAATTGGCTGAAGGTGTAGATAGTTTCTTATTACAAGGTAATGCAAATACTGGAGTCTATGCACAAGTAGGTTCTTTATTTCCTCTAATTAAAGCGATTGCATATGATAGAGATGACCAAGGCAGAATTAAAATAGATGCAGATGGTAATCCGATGTATACATCTTTGGCTCAAGATATGGGGACAACTGCACCAAAGAATACTTATGGATTAACAACTAGCTTCCAATATAAAGGTATAAGATTAAGTGCCGTTATGGAATACAGAACAGGCAATGTGTTTTATTCTGACGTAGCTAATTTTATTACATTCAATGGAGGTCTAATGGAATCCGCGGATTTTGACAGAACAAAAGGAGGGTTTGTAATGCCAAATAGTGTAGTCCAAGATGGATCAGGGAACTGGGTGCCTAATACAAGTATTAAAACTGGAGGCAATGATTATACGGGTGTTAGTGAATATTATTCAAATATATATAATAAAATTTATGAAAATTATATATATGATGCTTCTGCTTTCAAAATTAGAGAGATTGCTTTGGGATATACTATTGGTAGAAATATCCTAGGAGAGAAATCAATAATTAATGAATTAACTTTTACTTTGCATGCAAGAAATCCTTTCTTCAAATATGCAAAACGTAACTTGAATTATTCGGATCCAGAAACTACTACTGCAGGTGCTGGTAACAATGGTGTAGGTATTGCTGCAACAAACCAATATCCTAGTGTTAGAACTTTTGGAGCAAGTTTAAATCTTAAATTTTAATTAAAAATGAAAAAGTATATATTATTATCTTTAGTCGCTTTAGGTTTTACATCGTGTAGCTTAGACGACAATATAGACCCTAACAACCCTTCTATAGCAACAGGGACTGCAGAAATCCGAATGGTAGCAGCTCAGGTAAATGCATATAGAGCACAAGGCCAATATATGAACGAGCTTGGTAATATCTTTACTAGCGCTTGGGGTGGAAATAATTATGCCTTTGGTAACCCAATGGTAGAAGCTAATACGCTGAATGTTTCTAATGGATTTTATCAGAGAATTTTTTCCTATACATATAATGGAGTATTTAACTTAAATCAAGTCATTAAAGGGCCGGATGCTGCGAGCAAACCTAATTTTGTTGCTATGGCTAAAATTCAGAAAGCACATCAAATGCAGTATTTAGTAGATTTGTACAATGATATACCTTATACTGAGGCTTTTAATCAAACAATCCTTTCTCCTAAATATGATTCTGGATTTAGTGTCTATCAAGGATTGATGGGTGAGTTAAACGAGGCTATTGCACTTATTAAAAGTAACAATTATACAGCTGCTACTAAGCAGTATGATGTTATAATGGGTGGTGATATGAAAAAATGGGAAAAATTTGCGAATACAGTTAAACTAAGGTTTCTGGTAAGAATGTCAAAATCCCCCAAAGCTGAAGTTAAATCTTTTGTACAAATAGAATTAGCTAAATTGGCTGGAGCTCAATTTGTAGATTTTGATGTTACAATAAATCCAGGTTTTAACGCGGCGTCTTTTGTAACTCAGAGTCCTTCTTATGCAACCAACGGCAGACAATTATTTAATGGTGCAGATAATACAAATGGTTATACCATCTTCAGAGCTACTAAGTATGCGGGCGATTTATTAAATGGAGAAGTTGGAACTAAAACTGAAGGTGTGAAAGATCCTAGAGGTTCTAAGTTATTTGTTCCTGTGGGCGGAAAAATTGTTGGATTAGTTTCTGGTGGGGCTAAAATTGATGGTATGGAATCAGATGATTTTTCTGGTTTAGGAGGGAATCTAGCTACAGATCGTGGTGTTGGATCTGCTGCAAATGGTTATTTGATGACAAAGGCGGAAAGTGAATTATTACAAGCTGAAGCGGCGGTTGAATTCCCTGCGGGTGGTTTTGGTGATGCCAAAACACATTGGCAAAATGCAATTAGCGCATCTTTTGTTTTTAACGGATTAACTGCATCTGATGCGTCTACTTACATGGCGGCAATTTCTTCAAAACCCAATGTTGGATGGGATGCTACTACGGATAAATTAGCAGCTATACAATATCAACGTTTTATTGCAAATATGAATGTCAATGCTATGGAAACTTATATTGACTATTTAAGAACAGGATATCCGAATGATATTCCGTTGGCAGGAAATGCAGCTCAGCCTAGGAGACCTTACCGTTTACTATATCCTGCAGGAGAAGTAGGAGCTAATTCAAACGCGCCAAATATTACTCTGACTGACATATTTGTTAAAAATCAATTTACTCCTTTTTGGAATCAAAATTAAGATTTGAGATTATAATAAAAAACCGCAGCAATGCGGTTTTTTAATTTTTCATAATTGTAAATCTGATTAGTAGTAAAATACACTCTTTTTTATTATCTGTACGTAATTAACAATTATTAACATTTTTTATTGTTTATATTAATAAAGTTTTGCAATTTTGTTTAACAAAAAATTTGATTTGATATGAAGAAAATAACAACAAGTGTGTTGGCGGTAGTGATTTCGTCTTCTTTTGCAATGGTTTCCGCGCAAAAGGTACAAGATACCGCAAAAACACAAGATATCGAAGGTGTGGTAGTTACAGCTTTAGGTATCAAAAGAGAGAAGAAATCTTTGGGTTATGCTACTCAAGAAATTAAGGGTGAAGATGTGAATAAGAATCCTACCACGAGTTTTCTTAATAACTTATCCGGGAAAGTTGCAGGTTTGGAGATTAAACAGAGTACCAATTTTGGTGGATCAATCAATGTTGTGACAAGGGGGTATAAGTCATTATTGAATGATAATCAAGCTCTTTTTGTAGTAGATGGTGTTCCTGTTTTAAATAAAAATATTAATACTTCTGGTCAAACTCAAGGTTCCGGTGGTTATGACTATGGAAGTTCTGTTTCTGATATTAATCCAAATGATATAGAAACAATTAATGTTCTGAAAGGAGCTGCTGCAACGGCACTTTATGGTTCTAGAGCCCAGAACGGTGCTATTATTATTACAACTAAAAGAGGCAAGAAAAATACTAAGGGAATAGGAATGGAATTTTCCAGTTCTATTACTGTTTCATCAATTGATAAATCTACTTTCCCTAAATACCAAACCGAGTATGGTCAAGGTTATGAAGGAGAAAGTTTTTCCGGTAATTATTTAGGAAGTCCTATTGTTGCTTTTGGAAACGATGCTTCCTATGGCTCAGCATATGATGGGTCAATGGTATGGCAATATGGTGCTTTCATCCCGGGATCTTCAACATTTGGACAGAAGACACCGTGGCAGATGGCTAAAAATGGACCAATAACCTTTTTTAATAAAGCTACAAATTATGTTAATAGTATTTCCTTTAACGGAGGAAATGATATTTCTACATATCGTTTTAGCTATACTAATACAGATGCAACAGACATAATGCCGAATAGTTCATTGATTAAAAATAATTTTAGCGGAAATGCATCATATAAATTTACAGATAAATTAACTGCGAACTTCTACGCAAATTATATTACTCAAAAAACAAAAGGTAGAAATTCCACTGGTTATAATGATAACATTATGACCAACTTTAGACAATGGTGGCCTACGAATGTTGATATTAAGGACTTACAAAATTATTATCAAAATTCTGGCAATAATTATACATGGAATATGAGAAGTAGGACAGATCTTAGACCAGCTTTTTGGGATAATCCATACTTCCAGAGATATGAAAATTATCAAAATGATTCTAAAGATAGATTTGCAGGGAATTTTAGTTTAAACTATGATGTTTCTAAAAATTTCAATTTATTATTCAGAGCAGGTACAGATTCTTATACTATGATTGTTGAGGATAGAAAAGCTGTTGGTTCCTATACTGGAAATAATTTTGGACTTAACCTAGTTACTCAACCTTCAGGATATGCATTAAGTCAGTACAAGTTCTCCGAGGCTAATTATGATTTTATTGCAACATATAAGAAAAATTTCAGTGATTTTAGTCTGAATGCTCTAGTTGGAGGTAATGTGAATGTTCAAAAGGCCTTTTCTGATCAACAATCTACATCTGGTGGGTTATCTGTAGCAGGACTTTATACAATTGCAAATTCTGCATCATCACCAGCAAGACCTGTAATTTCAGATACTTCTAAATATATTTACGGAGTTTTTGGACAAGTATCATTAGGTTATAAAAACACCTATTATTTAGAAGCAACATACAGAAGAGACCAATCAACTGCTCTACCAACAGCAAAAGATGTTTATGATTACCCATCAGTCTCTGGTAGTATCATTTTTTCTAATTTAATAAAACAAAACTGGCTTAATTTTGGAAAGATTCGTGCGGGTTATGCATATGTCGGTTCTGATACTGGACCAGATCAATTATTAAACAGATATATCTCTCAAGCTTCTTTTGGAGAAACTCTTGTAAATGCATATAATACAACGCTTCGTAACGCTGAGTTAGCACCTCAAAAAAATAATAATGTGGAGTTGGGTATCGAGACTAGAATGTTTAATAATCGTTTTGGTTTTGATGTAGCTTGGTTCCAAAGTAAAAATGATGCACAAATCATACCTCTTCCTGTTTCATTATCTACAGGAGCGGTAGCAAAAATTCAAAATACGGGTGAGTTAACTACTAAAGGTTTTGAGGTGACTGTAAATGCGACGCCAATCAAAACTGATAATTTTTCTTGGGATGTGACACTTAACTGGTCTAACCCTTGGACAAAAGTAACAGACCTCTATCCAGGTATTGAAAATATTACAATTGGAAGTTTACAAGGAGGGGTGAGTATTAATGCGCCACTACATGGTGATTATGGTTCAATTTGGACCTCGGACTATGTCTACGATTCTAATGGTAACAAAATTGTTGGAGAAAATGGAATGTATCTCGCAACAGATAAAGCAGTTTTCGATCAAGGAAGCTTCCAAGCAAAATGGACAGGAGGCTTAAACAATACCGTTACATACAAAAATTTATCATTAAGTTTCTTGATTGACTGGAAAAAAGGTGGTAAGGTATATTCTCTAGATCAGTTCTATGGTTATGGAACTGGTATTTATGCAGACTCTGTGGGCCTAAATGATCTAGGTAATCCGATTAGAAATACAGTTGCTGATGGCGGCGGTCAAGTACTGCCAGGAGTAATGTTACAAAATGGAGTGTATGTGCCAAATACAATTAGATTAGATAGATCACAATCAAGCCAAATTTTAGGAACAGATTATCCAGGGGCTGCATATGTATATGATGCAAGTTTTGTAAAATTAAGAGAAGTTGCAATTACTTATAAGCTTAATAAAGAACTTTTTAACTCTACATTTATTCAAGGAATGTCAGTAGGTTTAATTGGAAGTAACTTATGGATTATTCATAAAAATCTGCCTTATGCAGATCCTGAAGCTGGACTTTCTTCTGGAAATATCCAGGGTTATCAGTCGGGTGTTATGCCGACAACAAGAAACATTTCGTTTAATATGAAAATTAATTTTTAAGACTATGAAAAAAATTATAATAACATCAATATTAGCTCTTTTATTTGTAGGTTGTAGAACCAGTGATGATGTGAATTTGGATCAACATGCCGCATATGAAACTTTACCAGAACCGCTACTTACTTTTGCGGAAAAAGAGTTAAGCGATTACTTGACTACACCAAGTGTTAATGAAAATAATTTCAGATTGACAATGCAATATTGGACTGAAACGATTTATGTAAATGAAAGTAATTATGATTTTACGAATCGTAATGTGTCTAATAATGTTTGGAGAGATAACTATGTAAATGTTTTAAAAAATTTGGATCAGGCATCTAAAATAGTTGAGGCATATGTACCAACATTTGCAGAACAAGCAGTTTGGCCTGCCAAGAAACAGAATCAATTAGCAATATTAGATATATTGAAAGTTTTCACATATCAAGTCTTAGTTGATACTTATGGTGATATACCATATACTCAATCTTTAGATATTGATAAATATCCTCTTCCAAAATATGATAAGGCTGCTGATATTTATTCTTCTCTTATTACTAGATTATCTACAGATATTAATAATTTATCTACAACAGGAGGAACTTTTGGAAATGGAGACATTTTTTATAAAGGAAATATTGGAAAGTGGAAAAAATTTGGAAATTCATTACTTTTAAAACTCGGTATATCATTGGCTGATGTTAATCCAGGATTAGCTCAATCTACAGTAAATAAGGCTATAACAAATGGAGTAATGACGTCTTCAGAAGACAGTTGCTTATTTCAATATTTAACAGCATCACCAAATCGTAATCCAATTTATACAGAGGTAGCTTCTAGAGATGACTTTATCGCAGGTAAAACATTAGTTGATTTCATGAATGTAACTGAAGACCCTAGAATTAGTGAATATTATACTGATATAGATGGAGGTTTTATAGGGCAGATTATTGGTACACCAGGTTCTATAGCTGATTTTTCCAATGCTGGTGATTTTGCTTATACAACCAATACGCCAGGGATTATTATGAGTTATACTGAAGTCGCATTTTATCTTACAGAGGCATCAGCAAGATGGGGAATAGGTGGAAGTCCAGCAACTTTATATAAAACTGCAGTTACTTCTTCATTTACAGACTGGGGAGTAACAGAAGATGCTGCAGATTATATCAGTGCTCATCCGTATGATGCGTCTAACTGGAAAAAATCTGTCGGCGAACAAGCTTGGGTTGCTATGTATAATCAAGCAGTTACTTCTTGGAATTTTTACAGAAGATTAGATTACCCTAAATTAGTAGCGCCAAACACGGCTATTACCAACGCGGAAGGAAAAGTTCCTGTAAGACTTCAATATCCAGCTTTGGAAGCAACTACAAATGGTACTAATTATAATGCTGCTTCTTCCGCTATTGGCGGCGATAAGCTTACAACCAAAATTTTCTGGGATGTAAATTAATATTTCTTATTACTTAAAAAAACCGCAGCAATGCGGTTTTTTTGTGCAATCATTAAAAAAAGACAATAAAAAAAGGCGAAGTATCCAAATACTTCGCCTTTTTTATTTTATAATAAATCTATATTACTTCCCAAACAAACCACCACCCATTCCAGGCATATTCGGCATTTTGCTCATCATCTGCATCATTTGTTTACCTTGAGGGCCCTGCATCATCTTCATCATTTTTCCCATTTGGTCAAATTGTTTCATCAAAGAATTTACATCTTCCAGTTTTCTGCCGGCACCTTTAGCAATTCTTTGCTTTCTGGAAACGTTGATGATAGAAGGTGTTCTTCTTTCGTCAGGCGTCATAGAGTGGATAATCGCTTCGATATGTTTGAAAGCATCATCATTGATGTCCACATCTTTAATCGCTTTCCCGACACCCGGAATCATTCCCATCAAATCCTTCATGTTACCCATCTTCTTAATTTGGTTGATTTGTTTCAAAAAGTCATCAAAACCAAATTCATTCTTAGCAATTTTCTTATGAAGTTTCTTCGCTTCCTCTTCATCAAATTGTTCCTGAGCTCTCTCAACCAAGGAAACAACATCTCCCATTCCCAGGATTCTGTCTGCCATCCTTTCCGGATAGAAAAGGTCAAGCGCTTCCATTTTTTCTCCGGTAGAGATAAATTTAATTGGCTTTTCTACAATAGAACGAATCGTCAAAGCCGCTCCACCACGCGTATCACCATCTAATTTGGTAAGAACAACACCATCAAAATTCAGAACATCGTTGAAGGCTTTCGCCGTATTCACAGCATCTTGTCCCGTCATCGAATCCACTACGAAAAGCGTCTCAGTCGGTTTGATAGTTTGATGAACCGATTTGATTTCGTTCATCATCTGCTCATCAATCGCCAAACGACCAGCCGTATCCACGATAATCGTATCGAAACCTTTTGATTTTGCGTATTGAATGGCGTTCTCAGCAATCGAAACAGGATTTTTATTTTCTAATTCCGTATAAACTTCAACATTGATTTGTCCACCAAGAACCTTCAACTGGTCAATTGCCGCAGGTCTGTAAACATCACAAGCCACCAAAAGTGGTTTTTTGTTTCTTTTCTGATTCAGATAGTTCGCCAGTTTTCCGGAGAAAGTCGTTTTACCCGAACCTTGCAAACCAGCAATCAAAATCACGGTTGGTTTACCGGAAAGGTTGATTCCTTCCTGCGAACCGCCCATTAATCCAACTAATTCGTCGTGAACAATTTTCGTCATCAATTGTCCCGGCGTCAGCGATGTCAAAACATTTTCACCAATTGCTTTATCCTGAACTCTTTTCGTAAGGTCTTTCGCTACTTTATAGTTCACATCGGCATCCACCAATGCTCTTCGGATTTCCTTAACCGTTTCTGCAACGTTGATTTCCGTGATTTTACCACGACCCGAAATATTATGAAGCGCTTTATCTAGCTTGTCTTGTAAACTGTTGAACATAACTTTAATAAGATATTTAAGTCTGCAAAAATAAGAAAATTAGATGATTTGTTGATCAGATAATTTGAAAATGAGTGAATTTGAATTTTTATTTCATAATCAAATATCAGTCATCATTTATCATTTATATAATTTGGGCAGCTATTCCGCCTTCCGCTCCCAAACCTAACGGAGTGGTTCGACGAAGTCAATCTTTTTTGCAAGACGATTTCCAGTTCAATAGAAATTTAATCTACGCAAAAAAGGATTTCCGCTCAAGTCGGGCTGCAGATTCGGTGTAAAAATAACTTTGTCTATTATTAATGATGTCTCATTATGTAATGTCGATTTGGAATATTTACTTTTTAAAAAAGCCATAAAATGGCGAACTGTTAATAGAAAAGAACGAACCGTTGTAAGTTAAGTTCCAGAGGGGCGACCTGTTGAAATTTAAACAATGAAAAAAGATATTAGAAACTTTAAAAGTTCGCTCCTCTGGAGCTTGTGGTTTCCTGAGATTGTTGGTTTCTATTAATAGTTTACCGCTCTGCGGTTTTGTTCTGAACAGAATTATTATCTGATTAATACCAATTATCAAATTCGAATCATATCTCTATCTTAGAACCTCTAACTTATGACTCTCAAATTTAATACTTACTTTTGCAAAAATCAAAAATTGGAAGACAAAAAAAATAACGCCTCCGATTCCCTTAGAAAATACGGAAAGTATTCATCTGTCGTTTTTCAGATGCTTTTTATTATTGGAATTGCATTTTGGGGCGGACATCAGCTGGATTTGTATTTTGAAACCGGCTCCAACGTTTTGGTTTTGGTAATAGGACTCAGCGGACTTTGTCTTTCACTGTACACGACTTTGAAGCGACTCGAAATTTTAAATAAAGAAGAACAGGACAATGCAAAACAAAAGTAACATTATTATCAGTGTGGTATTTTTTCTCACATTTATTATACATTTCGCAATCTGGAAATTTGCATTTCACTTGGACGAGGTTACGATTATCAAGTTTTATCTCTTCCTTACTATCATTTTTATGATGATGATAACCTTTATTATTTTGATTAATAAAACCGTTCCTCAGTTCTTGGGATTGGCCGTAATAGGACTCATTTTAATCAAATTTGGATTGATGTATCTGATTAAAAACAAACTCCATTTTGAAGCAATTCCGAATTACAAATTCCACTTTATTGTGCCCTATTTTGTTCTCACAGCGTTGCTTACTTATTATGCCATCCAGTTAATTAATTATGACAAAAAACAGTAAATTAATTCTTCAAAAGAGAAAAAATAGTCTATTTTTGCAAAACGAAAAAAAAATCTATCGATGCTAAAGAAAACGGCAATTTTATTTTACAGTTTATTAATGTTTGCTACAGCATTTGCTCAGCACGAAAATGTTGAAAACCAACACGGTACAACTGTAACTGAAACTCCTGAGCTTTCTGGAAAAGACGCGAGAGAGAAAGAGGTAAAAGAATTTGTGGCTCATCACATTTTAGATGCTCACGACGTGGCGATAATGGTGAAAGACGGTCATCACATTGGTTTCCCTCTGCCTGTTATTATTTATGACGAAGGTTTTCATTTCTTTATGAGTAACACAGAGGGCGTAGATGGACACGAGTTTATCCACGGTTCTCCGGTAGAAAGTAATGGTAAATTCTACACACTTCACCACGAAAAAATCTACAGAACAGATTCTAAAGGAACTTTGACATTAGATAAAGACCATCATCCAACTGAAAAGAGAGTGATAGATTTGTCAATTACAAAAAGTGTTTTGGTTATCATCTTGGTGGCTTTGTTGATGATTGTTCTTTTCGGAGGAATGGCAAGGTCTTATAAAAAATCGCTTATCCCAACAGGTGCTGCGAAATTTCTAGAGCCAATCATTGTTTTCGTGAGAGATGATATTGCGATTCCAAACATCGGACATAAGTATAAGAGATTTATGGGTTATTTATTAACGGTATTCTTCTTTATCTTGTTCCTGAATGTTATTGGTTTGATGCCTTTCGGGGTGAATGTAACTGGTAACATTGCAATTACATTTTTCTTAGCTATTTTAACTTATTTGATTACAACTTTCTCTGGTTCAAAAGATTACTGGAAACACATCTTCTGGATGCCGGGTGTACCTGTTCCAATGAAGTTTATTATGTTGCCAATCGAATTATTAGGAACATTGACTAAGCCATTTGCATTGATGATTCGTCTTTTTGCAAATATGACTGCAGGTCACATCGTTGTAATGACTTTGATTGGTTCAATTTACATTTTCGAAAACTGGATTGCCGGTGTTGCATTCCCGTTCTTGACATTGGTTATTTATCTGCTGGAAGTTTTAGTAGCGTTCCTGCAAGCTTATATCTTTACAATGCTTTCTGCTTTGTTCATCGGTATGGCTGTTGAAGAACACGAGCACGACCACAATCACGCTCATTAATTAAATTAGAAAAAAAACAATTTTTAAATTATATACATTATGGAAATTCCTAGAATTATTGGTGCAGGTCTTATTGTACTAGGTGTAGGTATCGGTCTTGGAAAAATTGGTGCAGCGGCTCTTGAAGCAATCGCTAGACAACCAGAACAATCTGGAAAAATCCAAACTGCTATGCTTATTGCTGCTGCACTTGTAGAAGGTGTTGCTTTCGCTGCGTTATTCGCATCATAAGCCAAAAATTAAGCATTGTTACAGCGGTTGGCTGTAGCAATGTTTTATATTTAAAAATTACAAAAAAAATTAATCTTACGATATAATGGAATTACTTCATCAGTTTTCATCAGGATTGTTTATCATCCAGTCCATCATTTTTTTAGTATTGCTTTTCATCTTAGGAAAGTTTGCGTGGAAACCAATTCTTAAATCTATAGACGAGAGAGAAACTTCTATCATCGATGCGCTTAACCAAGCTAAATTAGCGAAACAGGAAATGGCTCAATTGAAAGAAGATAACGAAAGAATCCTTCGTGAAGCTAGAGCTGAAAGAGATGGTATCTTGAAAGAAGCTAGAGATATGAAAGATAAAATCGTAAATCAAGCTAAAGACAGCGCTAAAGTAGAAGGCGAAAAATTGATTGAAGCAGCCAGACAATCTATCCAAACGGAAAAGAATGCGGCTATGGCTGATATCAAAAACCAAATCGGTACTTTGTCTGTGAACATTGCTGAAAATATCTTGAAAGAGAAATTGAACAATGATGGTTCTCACAATGCTTTGGTAGAAAATATTCTTAACAAATCTAACCTTAACTAATCAGGATGTTGACATCTAAAGTAGCTAAAAGATACGCGCAAGGATTATTGGATTTCACTCAGGAATCTGGTAATACAGAATCTGTTTTCGGAGAGATGAAGGATATTGTGAAAATAATGTCTCAGTCCAGAGAATTGAACACATTCTTCAGCACGCCTATCATTGACTCAAGAAAGAAAGAAGCGATTGCTTTAGAAATTTTCAAGGATTTTTCTCCTGTTTCTAAGAACATCATCAGATTGACGATCAAACAAGGCAGAGAATCTCAGCTTAAGAATATCGCTCAGGAATTCATCAATAAAGTAGAAGATATCAAAGGTATTCAACGTATCTCTTTGGTAACGGCGACTCAATTGTCAGCGCAAAATATTCAGAAAATCATTGCTGATTCTAAAATGGTGAATGTTTCTAACTACGATTTAAAGACTGTGATTAAACCAGATATCTTGGGAGGTTATATCCTAAGAGTAGGAGACCAGCAAATCGATGCTTCAGTTAAAACCAAACTGAACAATATCAAAAAAGAATTTCAACTTAATTAAGAAAAAAACAACCATATAATGGCAGAAATAAATCCGGCAGAAGTATCAGCGATACTGAAGCAGCAATTAGCAAATTTCGATACTCAATCTAACGTAGAAGAAGTTGGTACTGTTCTTACGATAGGGGATGGTATTGCTCGTGTTTACGGTTTAGAAAACGTACAGTACGGAGAATTGGTAAGATTCCAGGCTGGAGTAGAAGGTATCGTTCTTAACCTTGAAGAAGACAACGTGGGTGTGGCGCTTCTTGGTGAATCCAAATTGGTAAGAGAAGGTGATACTGTAAAAAGAACCAACAGAATCTCTTCTATCAAAGTTGGAGAAGGAATGCTTGGTAGAGTTGTTGATACTCTAGGAAATCCAATCGATGGAAAAGGACCTATCGAAGGAGATCTTTACGAGATGCCTTTAGAGAGAAAAGCGCCGGGAGTTATCTTCCGTCAGCCGGTAACTGAGCCACTTCAAACTGGTATCGTGGCTATCGATTCTATGATTCCTGTAGGAAGAGGACAAAGAGAGTTGATTATTGGTGACAGACAAACTGGTAAAACAGTGGTTGCTATCGACACAATCATCAATCAAAAAGAATTTTATGATGCTGGTCAGCCAGTATATTGTATATATGTTGCAATCGGACAAAAAGCTTCAACTGTAGCACAAATCGTTAAAACATTAGAAGATAAAGGCGCTTTGGCTTACACGGTTATCGTTGCAGCTAACGCTTCTGACCCGGTTCCAATGCAGGTTTATTCTGCTATGGCAGGTGCTTCTATCGGAGAATATTTCAGAGACACTGGTCGTGCAGCTTTGATTGTTTATGATGATTTATCTAAACAAGCAGTAGCTTACCGTGAGCTTTCTCTACTATTGAGAAGACCACCGGGACGTGAGGCTTACCCGGGAGACGTTTTCTACCTTCACTCAAGATTATTGGAAAGAGCAGCAAAAGTAATTGCTGATGATTCTATCGCAAAACAAATGAATGATTTGCCAGAATCTCTTAAACCAATCGTAAAAGGTGGCGGTTCATTAACAGCACTTCCGATTATCGAGACTCAGGCTGGTGACGTTTCTGCGTATATCCCGACTAACGTAATTTCTATTACAGACGGACAGATTTTCTTGGAAACAGATTTGTTTAACTCAGGTGTTCGTCCGGCAATCAACGTTGGTATCTCTGTATCGAGAGTTGGAGGTAACGCTCAGATTAAAGCAATGAAAAAAGTTTCTGGTACTTTGAAATTAGACCAGGCTCAATATAAAGAATTGGAAGCGTTTGCTAAATTCGGTTCTGATTTGGATGCAGCTACTTTGGCAGTTATCTCAAAGGGTGAAAGAAACGTGGAGCTTTTGAAGCAACCAGTTAACTCTCCACTTCCTGTAGATAGTCAAATTGCGATGATCTATGTTGGAACAGAAAACTTATTGAGAAATATCCCAATCAGAAAAGTAAAAGAATTCCAAGTAGAATACGTAGATTTCTTAAGAAACAAACATCCAGAAGTAATGGCTGCGCTTAAAACCGGAAAAATTGATGACCAATTGACTGGTGTTCTAAGACAAGTAGCAACAGAACTTGCTGCGAAATATAATTAAAAATTAGTTGATGGTTTTTGGTTGATAGTTGACAGAATTTTCTAAAACTAACAACCAACAACCGACAACCAACAACTAAATAAATATGGCAAACTTAAAAGAAATACGAAGCAGAATTACATCTATATCTTCTACGATGCAGATTACCAGTGCTATGAAAATGGTTTCCGCTGCGAAACTAAAGAAAGCACAGGATGCCATTGTAATGTTAAGACCTTATTCTGAAAAGCTTCAGGAGATTATAGAGAATGTGAGTGCCGCTTCCGATGCGGATAATATCTCAGAATTCGCTGTAGAAAGAGAAGTGAAAAAAGTACTTTTCATCGCTGTCACTTCTAACAGAGGTTTGGCAGGCGCTTTCAACTCTTCCGTTATCAAAGAAATGAACACACAGTTCTCAGCCAATGAGAATGTGGAATCAGAAGTTTTGACGATTGGTAAAAAAGCTTTCGATGCGATGAGAAAGAACAAAACGGTTTACGAAAACCACAGTTCTCTTTTCGACAATCTTTCTTTCGACCACGTTTCGAATATGGCAAGCAAAGTGATGTCAGATTTCAAAGCTGGGAAGTTTGATAAAGTGTACGTCGTTTACAACAAGTTTATCAATGCGGCAACGCAGGAAGTAGTAACTGAGCAAGTTTTGCCGATTTCAGTTTCTGCAGAAAAAACAACTTCAGATGTCAACGTAGATTACATCTTCGAACCGGGCAGACAGGAAATTTTGGAAACATTGATTCCGAAATCCATCAAAAACCAAATATTCAAAGCAGTGTTGGATTCCGTAGCATCAGAACACGGTGCAAGGATGACAGCGATGCACAAGGCGACAGATAATGCAGATGCGTTGAGAACTGATCTTAAAATCTTCTACAACAAAGCAAGACAGGCAGCCATCACCAACGAAATATTAGAAATTGTTTCCGGAGCAGAAGCGCTTAAGAACAGTTAATAAAGATAAAGTTAAAGTTAGTAGTTAGTTATAAAAAGCATTGAGGGTCAAACTTCAGTGCTTTTTATTATTTACGGTGGTTTGTAATATTCAATTATTTTTATTCGGGCAGCTTTTCCGCCTTCCACTCCCGCTATTTTTTGCTACATATTTTCAGTCCAAAAGAAAACTTCCATATCCGCAAAAAATGAGCTCCGTTCAAGTCGGGCTGCGGCGATTAGATGTTTCAAAATCAATTTCTCAGACTTAATACTGAGTACAAATTCAAGTTAAAAAAAATATCTATCTTTGTAGATATTGTATATAACAACATTAAATGGACCCCGATAGTTTAGTCAAACTTCTCATTGCATTATTTCTAGTTCTTCTGAATGGCTTTTTTGTGGCCGCCGAATTCTCAATAGTAAAAGTACGTTATTCCCAAATCCAGGTAAAAGCCGCTGAGGGAAACACAATGGCCAAAAAAGCCGAAAACATCATCAAAAATCTTGATGCTTATCTCTCTGCAACACAGTTGGGAATCACGCTCGCTTCCCTTGCCTTAGGTTGGGTAGGAGAGAGTGCGCTGCATCACATTATTGAAGCAATATTCCAATCGCTCAGTATAGAACTGGCAGCAGCAACGGTGACCACTATTTCTGTAGTTTGTAGTTTCTTGCTAATTACTATAATGCATATCGTCTTCGGGGAATTGGTTCCTAAATCGATTGCGATCAGAAAATCAGAGGCGACGACACTTTTCATCGCTTATCCATTGCACGTTTTTTATAATGTCTTCCGACCATTTATCTGGTTGATGAACTCATTATCAAACGCATTTCTGAAATTAATTAAAATCTTTCCGGCTTCGGAACACGATATTCACTCAACCGAGGAACTGCAATTATTGGTAAAACAATCGGCAGACAGTGGCGAAATTGAAGAAGAAAATTACGAGATCATCAAAAATGCATTCGATTTTACAGATCATAATGCGAAACAGATTATGATCACGAGACAGAATATTTCGTCTATTGATATCAATGATGATCCGGAAGATATTATCAACCAGATTATGGATAGCGGTTATTCCCGAATTCCGGTTTATGAAGGTTCTATCGATAATATCATTGGGATTTTCTATACGAAAGAAATCATCAGAGAATATATCAAAAGCAAAGGTCAAGTTTCCCACGAAAGTCTGAGAGGCTTTATGAGAGAAGCATTCTTTGTAGTTGGAAGTAAAAAAATATCCGATCTTCTGAAAGTTTTCCAATTAAAGAAACAGCATTTGGCAATCGTCATCGATGAGTTTGGAGGAACAGAAGGAATTATCACTCTGGAAGATATTCTTGAAGAATTAGTCGGAGAAATCCAGGATGAGGAAGACGAAGAAGAAAAAATTGTAGATAAAGTGGGCGAAAATATCTATTGGGTAAAAGCGACTCAACCTTTGGACGAGATCAATGAGCAATTGCCAAGAAAAATTCCACCGTCTGAAGAAGGCGAATACAATACGCTGGCTGGTTTTATACTGAATGAACTGCAGGATATTCCGGAAGAGAATCAGGAATTTGATTATGAAAATTACCATTTCAAGATTCTTAAGATGCAGAATAAAAGTGTGGAGTTGGTAGAACTTCTTTACAACAAACCTTTCGTAGAAGATTTGACAGACGAAATTATCGAATAATCAGCCTTATGAAAATCTACAATAACAAATCTTACGATGAGCCAAAACGCCAGTACGAAGAAGAAGTATTGGTAATGGAGCTCGAAGACGAAGTCTATAAACTCGTAGTCCACAATGATGATGTCAACACTTTCGATTTCGTCATTATGTGCCTGATTGATATTTGCGAACACACGCCTGAACAAGCGGAACAATGCACATTGCTCATCCATTATAAAGGAAAATGCACTGTGAAAACCGGCGCTCTAGAAAAACTGAAACCTAGGCATCAGGCTTTGCTTGATAAAGGTCTAAGTTCTGAAATAGTATAAATTAAAACGATTGCTTTAGTAATCGTTTTTTGTTTTACTGAAATCTATAATTAGCTTCCGGCAAAATATTGTTTTTCAAAAACTCTTCATATTCAGGAGAAAGAATGGCTCTCCCGTAAGAACTATTTCCAGACATTCCTCCGAGTCTGATTTTATCTTTCCCATATTTTGAATTCAGTTTATCAATAGCTTTCATTATCGGAATATGCTTGGAGTCAATATCATTTTCGAACAGATTGATTAATCGTTCATTATCCGGAACAAAATCTGAGACCATCACACCAGCTTTTTTATAATGAAAACCTTCTTTGTAAATCACTTCTAAGATTGAATACGCATACTTCGCCAAAACGATAGACGAACTGCTCGGGTTTGGTAAAATGATAGAAAAACCATCCTTATATTCGCCTAACTCTTTCCGAAATCGGTTGGTTTGAATAAACACACTGATGACTTTGCAACAAGAATTTTGCTTTCTCAATTTCTCAGCACAATAGATGGCGAAAGTTTCCACTCTTTCCGCCAATTCTTCTTTAGTCGAAATCATTTTCATAAAACTCCGGCTTACCATTATCGATTTTTTTGGAGAAGCTTTGTCTAATTCTAATTGTGGTATTCCTTTCAACTCATTAATCATTCTCACGCCGTGGATTCCCATTACTTTCCGAACCCACATTTCTGGCTTTAATAATAAATCTGAAGCTTTGTAAACGCCGCTATCCCGCATTTTTGCACACAATTTTCTTCCAATTCCCCAGACATCTCCAATGTCCAAATTCTCTAACGCTGAATTAATTTTTTCATTAGTATCCATAATGTACACCCCATCGGGATATGCTTCGGGATACTTTTTCACAATGTGATTGGCAATTTTACAAAGTGTTTTGGTTGGAGCTAATCCTATGCTGACAGGTAATTTCAGTTGGTCTTTGACTTCTCTTCTGATGTTACAACAATATTCATTAAGGTTAAAATATTGGAAACCGTGAAAATCCAAAAACAGTTCATCAATACTGTAAACCTCGTATTTTGTCACATAACTTTTAGCAATTCTCATCACTTCCTGACTACAATAATTATATAATTCAAACTTCGCAGAAAATACTTTTACTTGGCGTGTAGCAAACAAATCTTTGTATTTGAAAGCCGGCGCACCCATTGGAACTCCAAGTGCTTTGGCTTCATTGCTTCTGGAAACGACACATCCATCGTTATTGGAAAGTACAACCACAGGCTGATTTTCCAACGCAGAATCTAAAGTTCTTTCGCAGGAAACAAAGAAATTGTTACAGTCGAGGAGGGCATACATAATAAGATTTATTGGATAATAATTTCTGGATTTCAAATTTAGTTACAATTTGTATCATTTTTATTATATTTGCAGATACAATTTGTATCAATGTCAGTGTTTTCAGATAACATCAGGTTTTTAAGAAGTAAAAAAAACTTATCCCAACAGAATTTCGCAGAGAGTCTGGGGATGAGCAGAGTCCGTTATTCTAAATATGAAGATGGTCGTTCCGAACCTCCGTACGAGATTCTAATCAGAATTTCCAAATTTTTTCAGGTCAGTATAGATTTGCTTCTCACGCTGGATATGAGCAAATATCCTTTGGAAGAAATGATGAATCTGCCGGATAACAGAATTTTGTTGCCCATCATTGTCGATGAATTGGGAAATAACAGCATAGAAATCATTCCTCAAAAAGCGTCGATGGGTTATTTATCGGGTTACAGTGACCCAGAATATATCGAAAGTCTGCAGAGAATTACATTGCCTTTTTTGACCAATGGAAAATACCGCGCTTTCCCTGCACAAGGCGATTCTATGCCACCTTTCAAGGATGGTTCTTTCATCATCGGGAAATATGTGGAAGATATTGAGGATTTGAAAATGAATAAAAGTTACGTTTTCGTGACTTTGAATGATGGGATTTCTTACAAACGATTCAAAGCTCATAAGAAAAAAACGATTGAAGTTTCTGCGGATAATTCTTTTTATAAACCTTATGAGATTCCGTTGAGCGATATTGTGGAAATCTGGCAATACGCTTCGGGGATTTTTCCTGAGGATTTTGAGCCCGATAATTTTGATAATTATAATTTGAAAGAGATGTTTTTGGAAATCAGAAAAGATATTAAAGAATTGGATAACAAAGTTTCAAATGCAAAGTAATTTTAGAACATATAGTACGGATATGCAACTCAGTTTGTTTGATGCAGGCGAATATTACCAGTTTCCCACCGAATTATTGGATTATACCGAACATTTTTTGTCTGAGGAAAGAGCAACGGAAATTGAAAAAAATCTGATAGAAAATGTTCCCTGGAAGCAGAGCACGCAAAAAATGTTTGACAAAGAAGTCTTGACGCCACGTTTGACGGCCTGGTACGGAGACGATGAAAAATCGTATCATTTGGGAGGCAATGAATTCAGTGTGAATGCCTGGACGCCGGAACTATTAGGTTTGAAATATAAAATCCAAAAATTGACAGGCCATCAGTTTAATTCTGTTTTGCTTAATTTTTACAGAGACGGCAATGATTCTGTCGCTTGGCATCGTGACAAGGAAAGCGAGTTGGGAAATCGGCCAGTGATTGCGTCGGTGAGTTTTGGACAAGTTCGGAATTTTGATTTTCGGAAAAAGGACAATCATCAGAACAAATATAGCTTGCCACTTCAACACGGTTCATTGCTGATTATGAAAGGCGATTTGCAAACGAACTGGGAACATCGGATTGCAAAATCTGCCAGACAAATGAAACCACGAATCAATCTAACATTTAGAAATATTCGAGAATTATAAAAAAGAGAAATTTTTTAAGAAAGTGTTGATTTTACCGTATGTAAGTGATTATTTATTTAGTCTTTTATTAATGAATTTTGATTTTTATTAAATGTTATATTAATAATTCAGTTAAAAATTATTATTTTGCAGGTGAATTTAAAAAAATACTTATGAATTTAAAAACTACTCTTTTAATCACAGGTTTCGCTCTTACGTTTTCTACAATGTATCAAGCACAAACTCTGGAAGCCAAGGCAAAAGCCTGGATTTCTCAAAACTCAAACAAAATAGGAACAACTTCCAAAGATCATTTTGATTTCCAATCGTCCAGAAAAAGTTTGTCAGGAGAAACATTGAGATTTCAGCAAACCATCAATGGTGTTCCTGTTTACGAAGGTGATATTGCGGTTCATTTCAACAAGCAAGGCGAAGTGACTTACGGAACAGAAGTGACAGTTTCGAAACAGCTGAAACAAGTTGATACAACTCCGACCTTTAATAAAGTTAATGCTTTTGAAAAGGCGAAAATTGCGGCTGAAATCAAAGGAGATATTACGCATCAGGAAAATGATTTGTATGTTTTCTTAACAGAAGACGGACAAACTAAATTGGTGCATAGAGTCATTATCAATTCTTATGATACACCAGGAGATTGGGAGATAATGGTAGATGCACATTCTGGAGATGTACTCAGAGTCCTCGATATTGCCAATTATCATCACGATGATAAAATAAAGAAAAAAACAAAGCAAAAACCTGAAATGAAAGCTGCGGGAACGGCTTATATTTTCAATCCAGACCCGCTTTCCAGAGCACACGTCGCTTATGGTGGAGATTATGTAGATAATAATGATGCAACCAATGCAAGTCTGGATGCTGCAAGAAGTCTGGTAGCATTGCCGGACATTACATTCTCAAATGGTGTTTACAGCCTGAAAAGCAAATATGTGCAGATAGCAGATTTTGAATCGCCTTCAACAGGTCTTTTTACGCAAGCCACTCCTGATTTTCTTTTCAACAGAAATGAACAGGGTTTTGAAGCGGTAAACTCTTTTTATCATATCGACAGAAGTCTTGCTTACATCAATGAAACATTAGGAATAGATTGTAAATCCACATTAAATGGTGGAGTGATGATGGTTGACCCGCACGGTTTGAGCGGAGACGATAATTCTCATTTCATCCCGAGCTCACAAAGATTGGCTTTTGGGGAAGGTTGTGTGGATGATGCTGAGGATGCTGACGTTGTTCTGCACGAATTGGGACATGCGATTCATCATTGGGTTACAGGTCTTAAATCTTCTTCTTCTCAAGGTTTGGGCGAAGGTTCCGGAGATTATTGGGCAATGTCATACAGCAGAAGCCTGAATCAGTGGGCAACTTCTGAACCGCAGTATAACTGGATGTTCAGCTGGGATGGTCACAATGAATGCTGGGCTGGTAGAATTACTAATTATACCCCAAAATATCCTACAAGTAATATAAACAGTTCCTCGGCTATTCACGCCAATGGGCAAATCTGGGCAACTTCTTTGATGAGAATCTATAATAGAATCGGGAAAGAAAAAACCGACCGTATTTTTTTGGAAGGATTGGCTATGACGAACTCTTCTGGCAATCAGCAAACTGCAGCTGTTGCTGTGAGACAGGCGTCTATCGATATGTTGGGAACTTATGGTTTTACTTGTGATGATGTGAATATTATTACTGAGGAATTGACAACTTCTGGCTATACGCTTCCGGCATATCAATGCGTGAATCTGGCTGTGGCAGATGTTTCTAAAAACGCAATGTCTATTTATCCAAATCCGGTAAATGAGAATTTGACAGTAGCAATGAAATTTAATAAAGCAGAAGTTGCAGAAATTTATAGTCTGGAAGGAAGAAAGATTTCTGAAACTAATATTAATGCAAGCAATAATGTCATTAATGTTTCTAATCTTGCAAAAGGCGTTTATCTATTGAAAGTAAAAGGAACTGATATTGTTCAAAAATTCATCAAGAATTAATAAAGAATTTTAGCATAAAAAAAACCGATTGAATTCTCAATCGGTTTTTTGTTTATTTAGAATTTCACATTGAAAACTTTTTCTTCGCCGTTGCGTTTTATCGTCACGGGATGCTCTTCTCCTGTATTCACTTTTGCAAGACAATCCATGTAAGAATACACTTCTTTCACTTCGCATTTCCCGATTTTTGTAAGAATGTCGCCCTGCAGAATTCCTGCATTTGCCGCTGGTCTGTTATCTATAACGCCATCGATTCCCATTCCGTCTTTGGTGTCTGCATAATTTGGCATAATTCCTAAGCTTACTTTATACTTTGGAACTGCTTTCGTAGCAGTAACTGCTGTTTTTGTGAACGGAATTTCTTTTTCATTGCCTAATGCATTAGCTAAATTGAAAACATAATTGGTAATCACTTTTCCGCCTGCGTAATTGATTTTATCAGCATCATCAGTTGGTTTATGATAATCATTGTGAGTTCCAGTGAAAAGGAATAAAACCGGAATGTCTTTTAGATAAAAAGAGGTATGGTCGCTGGGGCCAACTCCAGATTCGTCTAAAGCCAAACTGATGTTTTCAGGTTTGTATTTTTTGACCAAATCAGACAAAATCGGAGAGGTTCCGACACCGCCGACAGTAAGCGTATTATCTTTATTCAATCTTCCAACCATATCCATATTGATCATAAAAATAGTATTTGGATAACTGGTTTTGATGCTTTCTGCTAATTTTTTAGAACCCATCAGTCCATCTTCTTCTCCTGAAAATAGAGCGAAAACATAATTCACATTTTCCTTCGTTTTGTTTTGAGAAAACATTCTTGCGAGTTCCAAAACTGCAGCGGTTCCGGAAGCATTATCATCAGCGCCGTTATGGATTTGCCCATCTGAATTCGCAAGAGTGGAGTTGTGGTGTTCATTCAGGCCAAGATGGTCGTAATGAGCTCCAATCACAATTGTTTTTTCAGCTTTATTATCCAAAACGGCAATTACATTTTTGCCTTTTACAGCTGTAGAAGTTTTGTCGTCGTGAGGATTTAGTTTGACGCTATATTCAAAATTCTGAATAAAATCTTTTCCTTCATAAGGTTTCAATCCTAACTTGTTGAATTCAGCAGAAAGATATTTAGCAGCTTTTGTTTCGCCTTCAGAGCCTGTGAGTCTTCCTTGCAATTCATCTGAAGCTAAATAGTAAATATGTTTTTTCAGATTATCCTCGCTGGCTTGTTCAGAAGTTGTTTTTTCCTGAGAGAAATATAATACAGAAATTCCGATTAAGGAAAGTGTTGATAGCTTTTTGAAATTGGTTATTGATAAAAACATGTAGTCTAATTTTTATTAAGAACAAATCTAATGTTTTTTGCTTGATTTTATCTTCCAATATTTATCATAAAAAATCCCGAGATATTTCTCAGGATTTATTAATATTTAAATATAATCTTTATAATTATTCAATAATGATTTTCTTTGTAACTTTATCATTATCAATAGTGACTGTACCAAGATAAACGCCCGGTTTCAAATGTGAAATGTCAATCTGATGGATATTTTTTTGATTAATCAAAACCTGATTTCCAGCCATATGAATAATTTCAAATTTGAAGTCTTTTATTGAATCATCAATTTTCAAATTCAAAACATTCTTCGCTGGATTCGGATAAAACTGAACGGATTCTAATATTTTTGATGTCTCATTGACTGTTAAAAATGTTTTCGCAGCACCCGAAAAATGTTGAACTGATCCAATCGCAGATTTTCCGACATTCAAAACATACACGGGATCCATATTTACCAAAAGATCATTAGCCGTGTGAACATAAGGATTGTTATAGCCTCCTTCATATTCCCAATAACCTGTAATGATTTCCCCATTTTGCTGGAAAGGAACATAATCTGTACTTTCCGCCGGATCAAAATCGACAGCTAAAGGCGAATATAATAAGGTACAATTAGCCAATTCCTGAACTGCAGTTGCTGCCGCTGCATTGTTGCTTGCTGGATTTGCCTGGTCTTTGTCGTGATACAGTTTTGTATTGGTTTTCGTTGCTAAACCGCCAACTTGGTCCAGATTGATAACAAGTTTGATGTCCATTTTCGGATTAGTTCCATTTACGATTTGAGAAACATATCTCGAGCTTCCCAAAAGTCCTTGCTCTTCACCGGAAAAATGAATGAATTTGATAGAATATTCAGTGGGCACATCTTTCAGAATACGGGCGATTTCCAAAATAATAGAAGTTCCGCTTCCGTTGTCATTGGTTCCAGGTCCATTGATGGAATCAAAATGTCCACAAACAATCACAAATTTATTGGGATAAAGCGTTCCGGTTTTTGTGACAATCAGATTTTTTGAGGAATAGCCATTTGCTGTCCAGGAGTGTTCCTGAAAATTATCAGTAGTATAGCCAAAAGAAGTGTATTTGCTTTTAATCCAATTGAAAGCATTCGTATTTTGTGTGGTTCCAGTTCTTTTTACACCCAAAGCTTCGAATTCCTGCAGATAGGAATTGATATTAGCCTGAGAAATTTGATTGACTCTGTCCTGATAAGCTTGGATGAAAGATTGAGATTTAACAAAAGCTATACTTGCGAAAAATATAAAAGAAATTATGGTTCTTTTAATCATTATTTAAAAATTTCAGCAAAAATAAAAAAAATCCTGAGAATTTCTCAGGATTTTATATTGATAACAAAGATTTGTAATTATTTTACTTGATCTACAACAGCTTTGAAAGCTTCTGGATGGTTCATTGCAAGATCTGCAAGAACTTTTCTGTTTAGCTCGATGTTGTTTTTCTTAAGAGCTCCCATAAATTGAGAGTAAGATAATCCGTGCTCTCTAGCACCCGCATTGATACGAGTTACCCAAAGGCTTCTGAAACTTCTCTTTTTCTCTTTTCTACCACGGTAAGCATAAGACATTGCTTTTTCTACCGCATTTTTTGCTACAGTCCAAACGTTCTTTCTTCTACCGAAAAAACCTTTAGCCTTTTTTAAAACTTTTTTTCTACGCGCTCTAGACGCTACAGAATTTACTGATCTTGGCATAATTTAAATTGTTTTTTTGAAATGTGCGGTAACTGTTTCATTACACTTAGTTGCTCCATTTCAGGGTTAATTGTTGAATTTTTTGAATTCTTATAAACCGAAATGATTTATAAAAACTACTTTAAAGCTAATTGACGTAGAACACTTTTCTTGTCCACTTCAGCAACGTAAGAAGTTTGCGTTAGATTTCTCTTTTGCTTAGTTTCTTTCTTTGTCAAGATGTGGCTTTTGAAAGCACCTTTTCTTTTGATCTTTCCGGTTCCGGTAAGAGCAAAACGCTTTTTAGCACCTGATTTCGTTTTTAATTTTGGCATTGTTTTGCTTTTTATATTTTGTTATCAATATCTTTTTAATATTCCCAAACGTACTCAAGAATAATAGTTTGCAAAATTACAAAAAAATTCTGGAAGTTGGGCTATGAAAAAACCTCAAAATTAATTTGAGGTTTTATATATAGAATGTGTTCTATTAAATATTATTTGGCAGGCTTTTTAGGGCTCATCATCATAATCATTCTTTTCCCTTCAAGCTTAGGAAGCTGATCCACTTTCCCAACGTGCTCCAAATCTTGGGCTAGTTTCAAAAGAAGAATCTCTCCCTGATCTTTAAAAATGATAGAACGTCCTTTGAAGAAAACATAAGTCTTCAGTTTAGAACCTTCTTCCAGGAACTTTTCAGCGTGCTTTTTCTTGAAGTCATAATCGTGATCATCAGTCTGTGGACCGAATCTGATTTCTTTTACAACTACTTTTACTTGCTTCGCTTTGAGCTCTTTGGTTTTTTTCTTTTGCTCGTACAAGAATTTTTTATAATCCAGGATACGAGAGATATAAGGCTCTGCTTTGTCAGAAATCACCACAAGATCAAGCTCTTGCTCTCTTGCTAGTTCTAAAGCTTTGGACAATGGATAAACTCCAGGTTCTACATTTTCTCCAACCAAACGAACTTCCCTTGCGCGGATTTTGTCGTTAGTTTGATGAAGGTCTTCTTGGACTGGGCGTCTCATCGGACCTCTGCTGTTGTTTCTTTTTAGTGCTATGGTTTTAAAATTTTAAAATTAATAATTAGTTCAGATTATTGGTTGGCTCCTAATTCAAATGCCGGTTTTGCCTGCTCTTTGAAATAAGTGATGAAGTCTTCTACCTTCATTTCTCCCAAATCACCTTCGCCTCTTCTTCTTACAGAAATCGTACCGTTATTTTCCTCGTTCTCACCTACAATAAGCATAAATGGTAACTTTTTCAATTCGGCATCACGGATTTTCTTACCCGTTTTCTCGTTTCTGTCGTCTATCAATCCGCAAATATCGTGAATTTCCAATGATTCTGAAACTTTTTTTGCATAATCTGAATATTTTTCGCTAATCGGCAAAATGGTGAACTGTTCCGGACTCAACCAAAGTGGGAAATCTCCTGCTGTGTTTTCTATCAAAATCGCAATGAAACGTTCCATAGAACCAAACGGCGCTCTGTGAATCATTACTGGTCTGTGCTTCTCGTTGTCGCTTCCGTTGTACCAAAGGTCGAATCTTTCCGGCAAATTGTAATCTACCTGGATTGTTCCCAACTGCCAGCTTCTTCCCAACGCATCTTTCACCATAAAGTCAAGCTTAGGACCGTAGAAAGCCGCTTCGCCATATTCAGTGACGGTTTTTAATCCTTTTGCTTTTGCTGCGGTTACGATGGCGTTTTCTGCTTTTTCCCAGTTCTCATCGGAACCGATATATTTATCTCTGTTTTCTTTGTCTCTTAATGAAATTTGAGCCGTAAAATCAGCAAATCCAAGTGAGCCAAAAACGTAAAGTACAAGGTCAATCACTTTTTCAAATTCCTGTAGCAATTGGTCTGGCGTACAGAAAAGGTGCGCGTCATCCTGAGTAAATCCACGAACTCTTGTCAAACCGTGCAATTCTCCGGATTGCTCATATCTGTAAACTGTCCCAAATTCAGCATAACGCTTCGGCAAGTCTTTGTAAGACCATTGCTGCGCTTTGTAAATCTCGCAGTGGTGAGGGCAGTTCATTGGTTTTAATAAAAACTCTTCACCTTCATTTGGTGTTTTGATGGGTTGAAAACTGTCTTCGCCATATTTTTCCCAGTGTCCGGAAGTAATGTATAATTCTTTCGCACCAATATGCGGAGAAATCACGAATTCATACCCTTGTTTTTTCTGAGCTTTAGAAAGGAATTCTTCTAATTTTTTTCTCAAAGCTGCACCTTTTGGCAACCAAAGTGGAAGACCAGCACCAACTTTTTCGGAGAATGCAAAAATTCCCAATTCTTTCCCAAGTTTTCTGTGGTCTCTTCTTTTTGCTTCTTCTAATCTTTCAAGATATTCTGTCAGTTCTTTTTGTTTTGGGAAAGAAACACCATAAACTCTGGTTAATTGTGGATTTTTCTCATCACCTCGCCAGTAAGCGCCAGCTGCATTTAATATTTTTACAGCTTTCACGATGCCTGTTGAAGGGATGTGACCACCTCTGCAAAGGTCTGTGAAGTTATCGTGCGTCACAAAAGTGATTTCGCCATCAGGCAGATTTTCAATCAATTCAGTTTTGAAAGGATTGTCTGCGTATTCTTTCAGCGCATCAGCTTTGGAAACTTCACGAAGGTTGAAAGTCGAATTTTTTTTAGCATTTTCCAAGATTTTCTTTTCCAGTTTTTCGAAGTCTTTTTCAGACAAAGGCTCTCCTCCGAAATCTACATCATAATAGAATCCGTTAGCGATTGCAGGCCCAATTGTCAGCTTGGCATTTGGATAAAATTCCATAATAGCCTGAGCCAGCAAGTGAGCAGAAGAATGCCAGAATGCTTTTTTTCCCATATCGTCATTCCACGTCAAAAGCTGCACTGTAGAATCCTCCGTAATCGTGGTTTCTACTTCTGTCTGTTGTCCGTTTACGATGGCAGAAATCGTGTTTCTCGCCAAACCGTCACTGATACTTTGCGCAACTTGTAGTGGAGTAACTGCTCCTTCATATTCTCTGATGCTGCCATCAGGAAGTGTAATTTTTAGCATAATGGTTTAAAAATAATGTGTGCAAATTTACGAAATTCTGCGTTATCTGACACGACATAATTTTGCTTTTCAGCCAATTAATCACAAAAAAATAAGGACCGAAATTTTTCAGTCCTTATCAAAGTGTAAAGTTATTTATCAGGATGTGATTGGTTTTAATCTTTTCTGCCTTGCGAGTCCATCTCGTCTGACATTCCTTTTTCAGGTGTGTAAGCGTCTGTTCTTTCACCTGTGAAATACAAATCGTTCTTTGCTTTTGCAATGATTCTGGCTCTTGTGGACTCAGAAATTGGATACTCTTTGTGGGTATCCGGATATTTTTCTGATAGATATCCTCTGGTTTTTTCTTCAACATCTACGGCGCCGTTGTCGTCCAGTATTTTTTTAGCTGCATTGGCGTCATCTTCTGTTTCCGTGTAAACGCTGATGGTGTGACTGTCTATGCTCGCATACTCATAGCGGTCTTTTTCTACCGGATCTCTGTCAAAAAGCCAGTCGAAGAAACTTTGTTTTTTTGGTTCTTCTATTTTGTCCAGAGCTTCTATTTCTGAATTGGCCAATGAGTAATCGTATAATCCGGCTTCTTCTAATTTGGTAATGACATTTCTGCTTTCATTTTCGTTGGGGAAAATCCCGATGATGGTGTAAGACATAATACTATTTTTTTGGTGTTAAACATATTTGTCATTGACTAAACAAAAATTGTGGCAGAATCGCGGCAAGTTTAAATTTTAACTTTCTTTAAGATTCTGAAATGAAAAAACCTCTCAAAAATGTTGAAAGGTTTTTAGTTTATTTGATTTTTAAGTTGAAATGTGTTTAAAACACAGAATGTCTCGCAGCCCGGCCTGAACGGAACTCCTTTTTTTGCTGGACGAAAGTTTGATTTGAAACACCAATCTTCCTGCAAAAAAAGAGTGGGAATGGAGGACGGAATAGCTGCCCAAATGATTCTTAACTGAATTTTGTAATTCCCAATCCGTCAATCTCGTCTGCGATTCTTTTGTCGTGATGATGATGCGGTTTTCTGTCGTTGGTAAAAAATAAATTGTTTTTGGCTTTGGCGATGATTCTCGCATTGGCGGTTTCGGAAATCGGATATTCTGGATTGGAGTAATTTTCGGCCATATAATTCTGGGTTTTTTCTTCGACATTCACGGCGCCATTGTGGTCCAGGATATCTCTCACGATGTGTGCGTCCTGCTCGGTTTTCAGATGTACGGTAATCGTGTTGTGGTCGATGCTTGCGTATTCAAAACGGACGAGGTCTATGTGATTGTCGTCAAACAACCAGTTCCAAAAGTCGTTTTTCTTCTCGATGTCTGCGTTTTGCAGGATTTCTGTTTCGGAATGAGAAATGCTGTAATCGTAGTAGCCTGCGTTTTCTAATTTTGTGAGGACCTTGTCAACTTCCACCTGATTTGGAAAAAGTCCTATAACAATATAAGACATAACTTTGATTTTTGGTGAATAGAAATTTAAGAACACAGTGAGAATCAATGTTTCTTATCGATTGATTTTCAATACTAAAGTACGAATTTTTTGGAATACAAAAAACAGCTTTTCAAATAAAATTGAAAAGCTGTGTATAATTTTTTTTGAAAAATTAATTTTTCTCTGTGTTGTCTGTTTTTCCGTCCTTATTGATTTTAGAACCTTTTTCGATGTCTTGTTTGTCAATGTCTGGCGGATTTTTTTTGTCAGATGCGGCAGGAATATTCCTGAAATCTTCATTCTGCTTTTGGTTTTCTGCAGAATTGTTGTTTTCGGTTTTTTTATCAGGATTCATAACATTTATTTTTATAATTCGGTGGAAGAGAACGTTTCCGTTTTGTCTTCTATCGAATAATGCAAGGCTTTTGCCAAAACAAAAATTTCGTTAAGATTTTCTTTCAGTTGTTTTTTACTTTCCTGTTTCAGTTGGTTTTGATTCACGCTTTTTGCCATATTTTTCTTGGCAGATTCCATAATGCTGTTGATGTCACTCTGCTTAAATCTGTTCACGGCATAATCATCCATAAAATGAATTTTCACGTCCGGAAAAATCTTGATTTCCGGCTGAGGCAATTCGTTGATGATGACTTTTTTCTTAATGGTATCTACATCGATTTTCATTTTCTTCAAATCGTAGGAAACCTGTGCTTTTGCAGTTGTGAAAAGAACCATTTCTCTTGGCAGAATGTCGAATCCTGCAATACTCGCCGCCGAACTTTTATGCGTCTGGAAGCTAGAAAAATCCTGTTCCAAAACCACCATTTTGTTCATTTTCTGGATTTGATTGGTTATCAGATAATAATCCTGATTGACCAAAGCGCTTTCATCCTTTTTGCTGCAGCTTCTCCACGATAGGAAAATGAAAACCGTCAGAATGATTCCGAAAATGAAAGAAAGTAAACCTGTATATTTATTCATTGATTGAGGATTTTTCAGCAATCTTTAAACGTTGAATCTTGCAGCCCGACTTGAGTGGAAATCCTTTTTTGTGGCTGCAAAAGCCAAGGCAAAAAGATTGGGAACGGAAGGCGGAATAGCTGCCCAAATTATTATTTAAATAAGCTGGAATTGTCTTTTTTGAGAATGTTTAGCAAATCTCTTTCCAAATAACCACTTTCGGGCATTTCTGTGATTCTCCCGATTTCTTTTCCATATTTTTTGACAATAATCGTCGGAACCCGAGTGATATTGTACAAACCTTCTTCACCAGCAGGCGATTCTTTTTTACGGTTCACGGCAATGATTTGCATTTTCTCGGTGTTGTATTTCAAAGCGTCCAAAATCTTAATCAATCTAGGGAATTCTCTGTGACTGTCTTCGCACCAGCTTCCAACGAAAACAACCAGACTGTAAGAATTGAGTTTTTCTTTTCTCAGTTCGGATAAACTCGTCTGATCAACTTGATAGCGATTGTACTCTTCGTCAAACCAAGTTTTGAAAGGCTCTTTTTTGAATTGGTCCAGCGTCTGCGTTCCTAAGAGCATTTTGCCATCATTTTTGGATTCAACTTCACGGTTGACGATGATGCGTTCTGCGCAGGAACTTACGAACATCAAAGCAAGGAAACTAAATAATATCGAATTTTTTTTCATCCAGAGTTTTTTTTATTTTAAAAGTGAAGCCAAGTCGGCAGCAGAGTAGTATTTGTTCTTCAAAACCTTGTTATCTGCAAAGCGGTGAACATTGTATTTGTCGCCGGATTTTTCATAATAAGCATCTGTTCCCTTGGCTTTGTAGAATTCTACAGTTTCCTGCGCTTGAACTTCATTATCGCAAGCTTTGGACATATTGGAACGCTGAACTTCATTGAACAATTCCACGAATTTATCGCCCAATCCAAACTCCAAAACAGCACCGCTCAAAACATACTGAAGGTCGCAAAGTGCATCAGCAACTTCTACCAAATCGTTGTCTTCAATTGCTTTTTTCAGTTCGTCCAATTCTTCCTGTAAAAGGCTTACTCTCAACTCAGCACGTTCTTTTGAAGGAATCTGTGGCGTGTCCAAAATTGGAGCGTTGAAGGTTTTGTGAAATTCGGCAACTTGGTTCAGGCTGTCTATCTTTTCCATATTTTTTCTAAAATTTTAACAAATATAAAAAATGCCATCCAAGGAGACAGCATTTATGAAAATTAAAATGTTTTTTATAATTGAATTCTCGCGTTTTCATTTGTCATATTTCAAATTTACTTCAACCTTTCCAAAACACCTTTTCGCTTCACAATATTTTTATAATCCCATTGAATTTCTCTAGATTTTTCAAACCAACATTTCAAATCGTCTTTGTCAATCTCATTCAAATCATTATAAAAGATTGAAGCATCCTGAAATTTTTCGCCTTCCACATTCAGTTTTTCTTCATTGAAAGATTTTCCGCTCCAAAACATCAAGCGAATCCCTCGTTTCTGTTTGCTGTAACCAACAATCGGATTTCCATCCAGAAACCAAACCGGATGCGAATGCCAGATTTTGTTTTCGGCTTCTGGAAAAAAAATGCAGATTTCTTCGGAAAGAATATCTGCAATTTTTTTATCTTCAGGCTGAAGATTTTGATTGTATGAAATAATATCAGGATTCAAATTTTTAAAACTTATCATCAGCAGTTGGTCCGTATAAACCAGGAACTTTGTTTCCAGTTGATCTCAGATAAACAATCAGTTCACCTCTGTGATGATAAAGATGATTGTAAAGAAAACCTCTTATGACTTGTATTTTTGGCATTGGCGGGAAAATTTCGTTACCACCGGCCAGCATTTTCCATTGGTTCATATAAGTTGCTTCGTCAGAATTTTCAATTGCTTTTTGAGCATTAGCTACATTTTCTTCAAATTTAGCAACGATATTTTCTGCTTTAGAAATGTCACCTTTATCATAATTGTATGAACCCATATCAAAAACATCCTGATTGAAAGTTGATTCATACCAATTGTAAACTTCGGCAATATGTGAGGCCAATTGAGCTGTAGTCCAGTTTTTCTCTGATGGTTTCCAGTCTAAAGCGCTGTCCGGAATTGCTTTTAAAAGTTTTCTTGTGTTTTCTGCTTCGTGCAAAAACTCACCTAAAAGTGCTTGTTTAATCATTTGTGTTTTAATTTTATGTTAATAAATTATTGTGTAATATCTCTTCCAATCACCAATCTTTGGATTTCAGAAGTTCCTTCGCCAATCGTACACAATTTAGAATCTCTGTAGAATTTCTCAACTGGGAAATCTTTTGTATAACCGTAACCACCGAAGATTTGAACAGCGTTGTTCGAAACTCTTACACAGGCTTCGGAAGCATACAATTTTGCCATTGCGCCTTCACGCGTCATTTTTTGTTTCGCATTTTTCAGGTCAGATGCTCTTCTGATTAATAATTCTGAGGCATCAATTTCTGTCGCCATATCAGCCAACATAAAGTTAACCGCCTGAAAACTTGAAATCGATTTTCCGAACTGATGTCTTTCCTGAGCATATTTCAAAGCCGCTTTATAAGCACCTCTCGCAATTCCCAAACTCAAAGCTGCGATAGAAATACGACCGCCGTCCAAGATTTTCATTGCCTGTTTGAAACCGCTTCCCACTTCGCCCAATCTGTGAGAGTCCGGCACGCGAACGTTGTCGAAAATTAATTCTGCTGTTTCCGAGGCGCGCATTCCTAATTTATTTTCCTTTTTACCTGAAGTGAAACCTGGCATTCCTTTTTCCAAAACAAAAGCTGTGGAATTATTTTTTGCACCTTTTTCTCCAGTTCTCGTCATCACCACTGCGATGTTTCCAGATATTGCGTGCGTGATGAAGTTTTTTGCACCGTTGATAATCCATTCGTCGCCATCTTTTACTGCTGTTGTGGACATTCCGCCAGAGTCAGAACCTGTGTTGTGTTCCGTCAATCCCCAAGCGCCGATTACTTTTCCGGATGCCAATTGTGGCAACCATTTTCTTCTTTGCTCCTCGTTCCCGAATTCATAAATATGATTTGTGCAAAGTGAATTATGGGCCGCAACAGATAATCCAATCGATGGGTCAACCTGAGAAATCTCGTCCAAAATAGTGACATATTCCTGATAACCAAGACCAGAACCGCCGTATTCTTCAGGGATTACGATTCCCATAAAACCCAATTCTCCCAATTGATGAAACAATTCTACAGGGAAAGTCTGGCTCTCGTCCCAATCCATAATGTTAGGGCGGATGTTTTTTTCAGCGAAGTCTTTTGCCGTTTCGGCTATCATTTTTAAGTTATCCATTGTGTCGGAGTTCATATTTTTATCTTTGTCGCCAAATATAGAAAAATTCGGCTTAGGAGAAATTATTTTTAAAATTTGTTTTTTATGCTTTAAGAATCGAGGTTTTCATTATTTTAGCGTAGAAATTTTCATCAATGAATCCGAAACTAAAAACCCTTTTATTCTTTCTCGTCGGTGCTTTTGCAGGAATATCCGTAATGTTTCTCATCACGAATTATAAAATAGAGAAAAGAAATGAAATTGCGACGGAAGCTGGAAGTCAAAAGTCAGAAGTTGCGCAATCTGAAAATCAATCTAAAAATCAATTTGATACAGAAAAACCTTCTGCAGGAAGTTCAATAGAAGAATTGACGAATGAAATAAAAGTGATTTCTTACGTCAAGTCCAATCATCAATTACCCAATTATTATATTACAAAATCTGAAGCAAAAAGCAAAGGTTGGAATCCATCAAAAGGAAATCTTTGTGATGTTTTAGCAGGAGTAGCAATTGGGGGTGATAAATTTAGCAATCGTGAAAAACAACTGCCAAAAGGTGAACAATATTATGAAGCAGATGTCAATTACAATTGTGGAAACAGAGGCGCAGACCGAATTGTGTTTACCAAAAATGGAGATGTTTGGCTGACGAAGAATCATTATAAAACGTTTGAGAAAAAATAAAAGGCTGGCACATGGATGTCAGAAGAAACATCCATCATCTAACTTCTAACAAAAAATTAAAAATGAAAGAAATATATATAGACTTCGCCAACATTGGCGATTACGAAGATTTTTATACAGAACTGAAATCAAAATTAGAATTGCCGGAATATTTCGGAGACAATCTGGATGCACTTTCTGATGTGATTTCGGGTGGTTTGGAATTGCCGCTTCATATTGAGTTTGTGAATATGAGCGTGGACCAATTGGAGACTTTTGAAGACCTTCTGACGACGTTGGAAGATGTGGAAGACGAAGTGGAAGATTTTACCTTCACTTTTTACCTTGAACAATACGAGGATGAGAATGAAAATTTAGAAGATGATGAAGAATAATACAAGAAAAGCGACCACCGACGACTTGTCTCAACTCGCACAATTATTTGATGAATACAGAATGTTTTATCACAAAACGTCTGATATTTCCGGAGCAGAACAATTTATTTCCGAAAGATTGGAAAACGGAGATTCCGAAATTTTTGTGGTGGAAGAGGACGGGAAACTGGGCGGATTTGTTCAGTTGTATCCATTGTTTTCGTCCACAAGAATGAAACGATATTGGTTACTGAATGACCTTTTCGTGAACTCAGAATATCGAGGAAAAGGTTTTTCAAAAGCTTTGATAGATGAAGCCAAACAACTTTGCAGAACATCCAACTCTTGCGGAATGTACCTTGAAACAGGAAAAGAAAATATGATTGGAAATCAGTTATATCCAAGTGCTGGTTTTAAGAAATATGATGAGGTGAATTTCTATGAGTGGACGATAGACGTGTAAGTTTAAATGTTTTTACTTGTTGTTTTTTTTTGTATAAATATTACTTAGTATAATTTATTCTTAAGCCTTATTAAATATTATCTGCAATTAAATCAACTATTGATTAAATATTTAATATGATTTATTTTTCATAGTTTATTTTTAATATCTTTAAATAAAAAACTATGACAAAACTATTTACCCTTTTGTTTTTGGTATTTGTACAATTTATATTCTCACAAAATATAAATTTTCCTGATGCTAATTTTAAAAATTTCTTATTACAATCATCTCCCACTAATGGATTTGTACGTGATCTAAATAATAATTCTATAAAATTAGATCAAAACAATGATGGAGAAATCCAGGTTTCTGAAGCAGAAAATGTGTCACTTATTAGTTTTAATGGAAGATTCGATAGCTTTTATTATACTGTTCTTTATTTTTGGGGACATTACAATGATGATTTAGCAAAAAAAGATATTTATTCATTGGAAGGGCTCAGTTACTTTAAGAATTTGATAACTTTAGATTGTGCTTATGCTAAAATAAGCAAGATAGATTTTACAAATCTCAGCAAATTGGCGCAATTGATCTGTAAAAAAAATCAGATTACATCTTTTACTAATTTCCAGTTTGTAAAGTCACTTATTGCTTTGGATTGTTCTTATAATTTGCTGGAAACATTGGATCTTTCTCAAGCTTCTGTAAATTCGTATGAAGGAACCTACGTTTTGTTAAATTATAATGATAATGATTTGCATAGTCTGAATCTACAAAATGGTAGAATAACTGCTTGGTGTATTCTTTCTGACTCTTGTAGCTGTCCATTTAGTTCTGCTATTAATTGTTTATTTAGCACATGTTGTAGCCGACCAAATTTTGATAACTATCCCAATCTCACAGATCTGAAAGTAAATTGTTTTGAAAAGGAGTGGTATCCTTCTTTTGCAACAGACAATTGTGAATTCCAAAGCACCACAGAAATTCCTGATATTAGCGATAAAATTAAAATATCTCAAAATTCGTCCAAGGGCGTTCTGACAATTATTAGCCCGTTAAAAATTGAAAGATATACAATTCTAGATATGGCAGGACAAGTTTTGAAAAGCGAAAAGACCGAAAATAAAAATATTGATATTTCTTATTTTAATAAAGGCGTTTTTATTATTAAAGTCGAAACCAGACAGGGGATTGCAAACTTAAAATTTATCAAAACTTAAAATTCTAACTCAAATAAATGCAGTCATGAACTTATGACAGAATTCGAAAAATATATACAACGCTATTTGGACTTGGTACCTTCCGAACATTGGATTGAGGAAATGAAAACGGTTTCCGATTCGACTTTGGAAATCTACGAATCGCTTTCCGAAGAACAAGGCAACTTTGCTTATGCCGAAGGAAAATGGACGCTGAAAGTTCTTTTGCAACACCTTATTGATACGGAAAAAGTGTTTGCTTACCGTGCTTTGAGGTTTTCCAGAAAAGACCAATCTTTGGTTTCCGGATTTGATGAAGAATCTTGGGCAAACCATTCTTACGCCGAAACCCGAACTTTGAAAAGTCTGATAAAAGAGTTCAAATTAACCAGAAAATTATCAGTCAAATTCTTTAAAAATCTTCCCGAAGAAGCATTACAACTTGTCGGAATCGTAAATGGAAATCATATTAAAGTAGAAACCATTGGGAAATTAACCGTTGGTCATAATATCCATCACTTGAATATAATAAAGGAAAGATATCTTTCTAAATTTGAGGATTGATTAATCTGACGATGTGATAATTAGTATAAATTATCACATCGTTAAATCAACTTATTTTCTCATCAAATATTTTCTCCCTGGAATAAAAAGCAACAAAGCACCAATAACAAAAAGACAAAGTCGGGAAAGAAAATCACCACTTTTTACATAGAAAGTTTCTTTGTCAATCAGATTCACTTTGGCGGTTAGTACACCTTTTGCGCCGTAAGGTAATTCATCTATGATATCGCCTCGGGAATTGATGTGAGCGCTGGTTCCGCTGTTTGCCGCTCTTGCAATTTCGCGTCGGGTTTCTATCGCACGAAGCTTTGCGTAAACCAACAATTGCTTATGACCCTGAGAATAGCCCCACCAAGAATCATTGGTTACAATCGTTAAAAGATTGGCGCCTTTTTTAACATAATCGGTCACAAATTCGCCGTAAATGCTTTCGTAGCAGATGATGGGCGCAATAACTGATTTGTTGTAAGGATTGGCAAACACTTTTCGTTCTTTGGAAACACCTAGAGAACGCGTAGTTCCGCCAAGATCCAGCATCACATCGCCTAAGATTGGTTTAAAGAAATTGATGTAAGGAAATATCTCAACACCGGGAACCAACATCGCTTTGTGATAGACTTCCGGTTGTTGATTTGGAATGATTTGGATGGCAGAATTATATTCATCAACCCATATGCCTTGTCTTTCAAGATAACTTGCCGTGGCTGGTTTTTCCTCATCTTCTTTGTAAACATAATAGCTGGAAATCCCGCCTGAGAAAACTGATTTCGGATGCTGAGAGAGGAAACCTTTAATATTATTAATCAACAAGCTGTTATTGAAGCCTCTTTCGCTCACAGAACCTGGACCGGGAAGTGATGTTTCAGGAGAAAGATACAAATCGATTTTAGATTTTTTGTCACTTTGCAGAACCGAATTTTCTGCAGCCAATTTCAGCAAATCACTTTCAATCGTCAAACTGTCTTTCTGATATTTCTCGTTGTATGGATCCAGCGCTGGCTGTAGCATCGTCACGTTGATGGTTCCAACAGTTTCAGGTTTGTAATTGTAATATTTAACCAAAGAAATCACCATCGGAAGAATGATAAATCCTAAAGTCATCGACACATTTTTAATCAATGATTTTCTCTTTCTGCCAGCTTCCCAAATCCTCAAAGTATAAAATCCTAAAACATTACAAATCAAAATCCAGAAACTGCCGCCAGTTGCGCCCAACGTATCGTACCACTGAACAAACTGATGGTATTCTGCAAAGACATTTCCAAGATTCAGCCAAGGCCAGGTAAATTCCCAAACCAAATGCAACTTCTCAAAAGCCATCCAAATCGCAACAAAAAATACCAATCCAAAATAGGTTCCCTGACTTCTCTTATATAAATGATAGGCTAAGAAAACCAACGCCATAAAAAATGAATTGGTCAAAACCGGAAACAGAACTGCCAGAAGAGATTTGCTTCCGTCAGGCAATTGCGAATTGTAAAGCCATCCAGTAGTCACAAAGTTCCAAATCAAAAATGTGAGATAGGCATAACAAAAAACCGCTAATTTCTTCTTCTTGATATCGCTGAATTTCGCCACATTGTGTTCCATCATCAAAAGCGGGATCCACGCAAAAAATATAAAAAACGGAATCCCGTAAGTCGGCCAGGAAATGGCGAGCAAAACTCCGGAAATTAAAGCTAATAAAAGGTTTTTCATTGTTTTAATATTTTCAAACCACAAAAGTCACATCGTTTTTTTTAATTTTCTTTTGTGACTTTTGTGGTTTTATAATTAAGCTATTTAAGAAAACATTTTCTTCCTCAGGAAATAAAATCCAGCGCCCAAAGCACCCAGAATTCCTAATGGTAAAAGCAGATTAATCCATTGCCAGTCGGATTTTTCTTCATCAATTCTTTGCCTGTCTAGTAATCTCACTTCTATGGTTCTGTCACGCAGTTCCATTATATTACTGTCATCCAAAAGATAATCCAGAGCATTTCTCAGGAATTGTGCATTACCATAATGTTCCTTAGTCAGCAAATCTTCGCCCAAAGGTAGCGGTTCGCCTTTCCACATTTGGTTTCTGGCAATATCGCCGTCGGCAATTACGAGCATTTTATTTTCAGGACTTTGAGATTTGAAATCCGGATAGCCGTTTTTCTCACTTCTGGAAGCATAGGCTGAGGTAAATTTCCCTTCCAAAGCCACAGCGAAAATCTTCGGTGGAGAAGGTCGTTCCATTTCGCCGATGCTGTCCGTCCGAACGATTTCAGAAAGGGCAACATAATTCGGGACTGTTTTGCTCATCGTTCTTTCACTGGATTCGAAAAGAACTTTGGTTTTGATGTTTTTTCTTCCCAAAGTATCAATCGAAGTTGGGAATTCGAATTTTACAGGATTGATATTTTTAGTAATTGGATTTTTAGTTTCAGCGATTCCCAATGGAAAATAAGGCCAGAGAAAACTGCTGTATTGCGGATTGCCGGCCACTTCGCCGGAAACGATTCTCACCAAAGCGGACTTTTTCATATCCTTGGTCAGCGCAGGATTGATTCTCAAACCATAATTGAACATAAAATCGGTCAGATTCAGGTCCAGCGGATAAGCCATTATTTTCTTGGCTTGGAAAAGCGTGTCCATTTCGGCATTCACGGCATCTATCATCCAAAGCGTTTTACCGCCACTCATAATGTATTGGTCGATAATCACTTTTTCGTTATCGGTAAACGCTTTTCTTGGTTTGGCGATGACCAGAGCGTCCATCTGTTTCAATTTTGGAACATCTGCCAGAGATAATTCGGTTTTGTTTTCCGGGATGATGGGACCGATGTTGTAATTTTCCATTGCCAAATCCAAAAATCCACGGAATTCATCTGGTTTCAATTCTTGCTGATTCACCAGGAAACCAATATTTTTCGCCGTTTCCTCAGTCATTCCTTTGATGGTAGAAACGAAATTATATTCCAGATTTTCTATCGATTTATTCAATTGCGTCGCCGCATCGATTCCGGATTGCTGTACAATCAATGGCACCGAAGTTCCATAGCCATTATATTTAATGGCTGCGTACGGAAACATCACGATTTCGGAGATTTTCCCGTCCTTCATATCGGGCAGAATCGAAGGCTGCATTCCCATTCCCTTCAAAGTGTCTTGCGGGATTTTCTCCGCAATTGGGTCACGGAATTTGTAATCGATTTTCGGATTGATTTTTCGAAACTCGTCCAGCATAAATTTGGTTTCGTTCTGAAGTTGTTTGAAAGAAGCCGGAAAATCGCCATCCAGATAAACCTCAATCGTCATTGGTTTTTTCACATTTTCCAAAACCTTGACGGTAGATTCCGAAAGTGTGTAGCGTTTTTCAGCCGTCAAATCGAAACGTTTATAAATGATGCCGCTCATCCCGATAATCAGAAGAACAGCTATGATAATGAGTGTGATTTTATTTTTTTTATTCATCTTTATTCAGTTGACAGTTTTTAGTTGTCGGTTGATGGATTTTTTAATTTTAATGATTGGGGCAGCTTTTCCGCCTTCCGTTCCCAATCTTTTTTGCCCGAGCTTTTCCAGCCACAAAAAAGGATTTCCACTCAAGTCGGGCTGCTAAGATTCAACGTTCCGGTAATTGAAAAAATTGAATCATTTTACTTTTTTCTTGAATCTTCCTTTACTTCTTTTTCCAGACGAACCAACTCGCTAATCCTAATCCCAAAAATATCACGAAAAGAAAGTAACAAACGTCTCTCGTATCAATCTGACCTCTTGTAAAAGCTAAGAAATGTTGATAAAAACCGATGCTTTGCAACACATAATCTGCACCACCCATCAATTTATAACTCGCCAATTGCTCAATCCCGAAATAAAGAATGAAGCAAAGGAAAACGCCCAGGAGGTAAGCCATAATTTGGTTTGATGAAAGCGATGAAGCTAAAATCCCAACTGCGGAAAAAGCGGCAATCAAAATAGAAAGTCCAATATAGCTTCCGAATGTCATACTGCCATCAATATTACCTTCCGGAACGCCTAAAACGTAAACGGTGTAATAATAAACCAAACTCGGCAACAGACACAGGATACCAACCAGCGAAACGGAAAGAAATTTCCCGCCAACGATATCGGTGATTTTGATGGGTTGAGAAAACAGCCAATACAGAGTCCCGGATTGCTCTTCCTCAGCCAAAGTTCTCATACTAATGGCCGGAATGATGAACATAAAAAGCCAAGGTGAAAGCACGAAGAAACTTTGCAGTGTGGCGCTTCCGATATCGAAAATATTAAAATTGTTCTCGAAGAAGAACAGGAACAAGGCGGAAATAATACTGAAGGCCGCGATGATAAACCACGCGCTCCAGTTTCCGAAAAAATTCCAAAGTTCTTTTTTGAATATTGCTATCATAATTTAGTTGATGGTTGATGGTATTTGGTTGTCAGTTTATTTTTTCTTGTTCTTATTGACGATTTTTACAATGGACGTAATCAAGATGATAATTCCAAAAAATCCGAGAAGCAGTTGCCACCAGTTTTCTATAACGTAATATTTAAGAATTACTGTAAAAACGACAGCGAATAAAATAAAGGTTGCAATCTCGTTGAACTGTCGAAGCTTGATGTTGGGGATTGAAAGCGTTTTTCCGTTGAGGTTTTTCAGTTCCTTGACACGTTTCCAGCACCAGAAATGGTAAATCCCAAGTCCGACCAGGAAGGTCAGTTTCAGATGGAACCACTGCGTTTTCATTAATCCAAAATTCAGATAAATCATTGTCAATCCACTAAGTAACATCAGGATTCCAGCCGGAACGGTGATGATATTCCAAAGTCTGATGGCCATAAAACTGTATTGATTTCTGAGAATCTGCTGTTTTACCTCATCAAACTCATCGGTATCTTTATAATAGACAAACAACCTCACGAGATAGAAAATACCGGCAAAGTAGCTTACCATAAAAATAATGTGAATCGCCTTTATAATAGGATATAACATCAACGGATTTTTTGCAAAGATAATCTAATGTATAAACTTAGAACACATTTTTGAAATCTAATTTAGAATGTTAAAATTGTTGAATCCTTAGTGTATTTGATTTATTATTGTTTTTTTTGTAATAATATAAATAAAAGTATATATGAAAAGAATTTTACAACTGTTTTTAACGGTATTTGCTTTCATGCTTCTTTCTGCACAATCGAATTTACGACCTATTGCGAAAGAAGTCAATGATTTCAAAAACAAAAAAGTAGTATTCAAGAAAATCAGTCCATTTACTTTGGACATCACGAGCGGGAAACAAATGATTTATCAGCAAGCTGCCAGAGATGCTGAAGTTTTGAAATTGGATCAAAAACAATTAACAAATTTAGTTAATGAAAAACCTGAAGCGCTAGAGCTGGAGTTTCCTTTTGAGGATAAAAAACTAACTGTGGAAATGGTGAGAGTGGATATCTATTCTCCCGATTTCAAGGCAAAAACAAACAAAAGAGGTGTTACTGACTATAAAAAAGGTGTTTTTTACAGAGGAATTATCAAGGGAGATAATACTTCTGTCGTTGCATTCAGTTTTTTTGAAAATGATGTTGTAGGTATTGCTTCTGCTAATAATATTGGTAACGTGACCCTAGGTAAAGCATCGAATTCAGAAGATTTTGTAGTTTATAATGATCAAAAAATGACGGGAACCAATCCTTTCATCTGTGCCGCAGATGAGTTGATGGAGAATGAAACACAAAAAGTGAGATTTGATCCCAAGGCTGCAAAGGCTCCTCAGATGACGGATGCTTGTGTACGGGTTTACTATGAAATTTGTTATAAACCTTTCCAACAAAATGGCAGCAATGTAACCAACACAATCAACTGGATATCTGCGGTTCATAATAATATTAATACGCTTTATGTCAATGATGGTGTGAAAATGTCATTAAAAACAGTGTATGTTTGGGAAACGGCAGATCCTTACACGGGTACTTACAGTGCCAACTTGTCTGCATTCCGTTCCAATAGACCGACATTTGAAGGAGATCTTGCGCATTTGGTTAATTATCCTTCTACAACCAGTGTAGCCTACCTTAATTCACTATGCTCTACGAATCGTTACGCCTATTCAGGGATTAATATGACTTATAATAATATTCCTGCCTATTCTTGGACTGTTATGGCAATGACTCACGAAATGGGTCACGCCTTGGGTTCTCCTCATACACATGCTTGTTCTTGGAATGGAAATGGAACAGCTATCGATGGATGTGCGCCAACTTATGATCCTGATCTTGCTGAGGGTGACTGTCCTACCGGACCAATTCCTACTGGTGGAGGTACGATTATGAGTTATTGCCATTTGGTCTCTACTGGTATCAATTTTACAAAAGGTTTTGGCGAACAGCCAGGGGCACTTATCAGACAGACTGTAGATTCTAAAGCTTGTTTAAGTGGGAATTGTATAACTGCCTGTGCAACGACAGTTACGGCGTTAACTATTCCTACTGTTGCCAAGACCACGGCGTCGGTGGTTATAAATGATGTCACCTCTACGGAATGGAAATACCGGGTTAGTCTAATGAACGGAACGGTTGTTAAATCTGGTACCACATCGGAAAAGAATTTTACAATTACGGATCTATTACAGGGAACTTTTTATAAAATAGAGGTAGGTACAGATTGTTCACCGGCATATCAGCGCGCTCAAATAATTTTGACAGATGATAATTGGTGTGGAAAAACGATCACTGATACGGGAGGTGCTGATGGAAATTATTCTGATGGAGAATCTTGGAGCAAGACTTTTTATCCAGATAATGAAAATGAAAAGTTAAAAATCACTTTCCAGGAATTTGACATGGAACAAGGTTATGATTTCCTGACAGTGAGAAATGGTCCTTCTGCAACTTCTCCAATTTTCACCGGAGCCAATAATATGACTGGCACAACGATTAAAGGACCTTTCGAGTCTACACACGCAACAGGTGCAATTACTTTGGTTTTCAGATCCGATACTATGGTCAATGAAGCTGGTTTCAAAGCATTATTGAATTGTTCAGTTCTAGGAACAGATGAAGCGGTAAATCAAAAATCGATTTCGATATCGCCAAATCCGGTTAAAAATCAATTTAAAATCAATGGAATACAAAAAATCGAAAATGTGAAAGTTTTTGATCAATCTGGAAAATTGATAAGGGAATTTAGTTCTGATTCAATTGCAAGAAATAGTTTTGATATTTCGAAATTAAAGACAGGAACGTACATTGTAACAATTAAATCTGCGAAAGAAACTATTAGTAAAAAATTAATCAAAGAATAATAAAATTCTTAAATAAAAAAACCGGCAAATATCTGCCGGTTTTTTTATGTGAATTCTACATATATTTTTTCTCCCGCATTCATCCCAAAAAGGGTAGAAGCGCCATTCATTACACTGCCTTTATAGATGGTGATTTCCAAAAGATCTGCATCATTGAAGATAACAGAAGATTTCCCGTGATATTCCTGTTCGCGGTTCCAGTCTGTGACAACATCTGTGTATTGTTCTAAGATTTTGGTCAAAACAATATTCCTGAATTTAACCGTAAAATCATTATTGATAGAAGCATGTTTTTCAAAAAATTTCCGACTGATATTGGAAACCACGTTGCCAAAATTGTCAATGTACATCACTTCACCAATAATCATTTTTTCATTTTCAATGTAAATCGCTTTTGGAAAAGATACTTCTTTGATGGTTTTGATTTTTCTTCCAATCACTTCAGGAAGGCCGCCTTTATAAAGATGCATTGCTGCAGGAACGTAAATATCGGTGGAAGGAAAGGCTACTTTATCATCAAAACGATTATTGAGCGTAATTTCATAAATAGCTTCCGGCTTAATATCAAAAAATGTGAGATTGATGATTCCGTTATCTGCAGAAATAAAATAATGCCCATCAATTTTGGTAATAATATTCTTCCTGGATTTATGATGAAAACTGTCTACGGAAATGATATGAATACTACCTTCAGGAAAAAACTTATAAGCGTTTCTAACGATATAAGCGGTCTGTAAAAGGTTGTAAGCAGATATGTTATGGGTAATGTCAACCACTTTAACATCCTCGCTCCAGCTGAGTATTTTTCCTTTGATACTTGCGACTCTGTGATCTACAAGCCCGTAATCTGAAGTAAGAGTAATGACTGACATTTTATAAGATTTGTTGCAAATTTAATATAATTCAATTTTTAAAAGGCACATAAGATGTCAAATCTATTCATATATTTGTTAGACTAATCACTAATATTATTTATGTTCGAAATCAATTATGAACTACAAGATATCAACACCAAAACTTTTTATGGTGTTCAGAATCAAAATTTCAACCTTATAAAATCCAGTTTCCCAACACTCAAAATTACTGGTAGAGACAATTTTATCTTCGCCATGGGAAACAGAGAAACGCTGGATGTTTTGAAACAAAAGCTCGATGATATTTCTGACTACATTACCAAGCACAATTCTATAGAAATCAAACAATTGGAATCCCTTTTAAAACTGAAAAATGATTCAGAAAAGCAGTTGGTGTTTGACCAGGATATTATTGTAAAAGGAGTCAATGGAAAATCAATTAAAGCCAAGACTACCAATCTGAAAAAATTGGTAAAAGCGGCTGAGAAGAAAGATATGGTTTTTGCAATTGGCCCGGCTGGGACAGGTAAAACGTACACCAGTGTTGCCTTGGCAGTAAAAGCCCTGCGTGACAAAGAGGTGAAAAGAATCATCCTTACAAGACCTGCCGTAGAAGCCGGAGAGAGTCTTGGTTTCTTGCCTGGTGATCTTAAGGAAAAACTAGATCCGTATATGCAGCCTTTGTATGATGCGCTTCGCGATATGATTCCGCACGAAAAATTGGAAGGTTATATGGAGAAAAGAATCATAGAAGTTGCACCTTTGGCTTTTATGAGAGGTAGAACGCTGGATGAAGCTTTTGTGATTTTGGATGAAGCTCAAAATACCACACGCTCTCAGATGAAAATGTTCCTGACAAGAATGGGGATGAATGCCAAATTTATCATCACTGGCGACCCAAGTCAAATTGATTTGCCAAAAAATCAGCAATCCGGCCTCAAAGAATCTATGACGATTTTAAAAGATGTAGAAGAGATTGGGTTTGTGCATTTGACAGAGGAAGATGTTGTAAGACATCCTGTGGTTAAAAAAATCATTATGGCATACAACAGTATTGAAAAACAATAAATTTTAGATTGGTATAAAAATTGCTTGCGTTTTTATTGAAAATTAAATTTTATACTATGAAAAAATTATTGTTAATGGCAGCTATTGCTGTTTTTGGTCTTTCAAATGCACAGGAAGGTTTCAAAATTGGAGCTCACATCGGTATCCCTGTAAGTGATGCTGGTGATGTTTCTTCTTTTACTTTAGGTTTGGATGGAGCTTATATGTGGAATGTAGCACCAAGTTTTGACTTAGGGGTTGCAACAGGTTATTCTCATTTTTTTGGTAAAAGTGAAGGGCCTTGGGATTATGATGATTTCGGATTTATTCCATTGGCTGTAGCAGGAAAATATAGATTTTCCGGATCTCCTGTTTCTATTGGGTTAGATTTGGGTTACGGATTTGCAACTAAAGACTATATGGATGGTGGTTTCTACTTCCAGCCAAAAGTAGCTTATAATTTTTCTAGAGGAGAATTATACTTAGGCTATCAGGGAGTGAGTAACGATTATTCTGTAGGTGCAGTTAATCTAGGATATAATTTCTTTTTGAAATAATTATTTAAAAATATTAAAAAAAGCTCCAATGTTGCATTGGAGCTTTTTTTTGATGTTGAGTGAAATTGAAATATTATTTGTATTATTCAAAAAAAATGTTAATTTAGCAATGTTTTAAGTTAATTTAACAATTAATAATATTATTTAAAATTACAACTATGAAAAAATTGATTTTAACAGCTGCTATTGCAGTTTTTGGATTATCAAGTGCGCAATCAGGATTTAGTCTTGGTGCACATGTTGGATTACCAGTAGGAGATGCTTCTGATAGCTATAGCTTTACAGCTGGTGTAGATGGTTCATATAGATGGCCTGTTTCTGCGGACTTTAATGTAGGTTTAGCTACTGGTTATTCTGCCTGGTTTGGAAAAACGATTGATGCTTCTGTGATGGGAATGTCTTATTCTTATAAAGTAAAAACTTTGAATATGGTTCCTATTGCTGCTTCAGCTCAATATTTATTTACTCCGGAGTTTAGCCTTGGACTAGATCTTGGATATGGGCTGCTTTTTGCAGATGGAGAAAGTGATGGTGGTTTTTATTTTCAACCAAAAGCAGCTTATCATTTTGGAACAAGTCAAGTTAATTTAGGTTATTCTGGTGTTTCGAAGAATGGATTTACATTTAGTGCTATTAATTTAGGCTATGCTTATACATTCGGAAAATAATCCTGAATTAGTTATAAAAAAACCGCTCAGATTTCTGAGCGGTTTTTTTATGTAATTTTTATAATCGTAGATTTTTAGGCGTCATTTTAAAATCGTAATTTCGCAAGAAAGCAAATCTAAAATAATGAGCAAATCAATAGAAGAGCTGAAAAGCCTTTCCACACAGATCAGAAGAGATATTCTGAGAATGGTTCACGACGTAAACAGCGGACATCCAGGAGGATCTCTAGGTTGTACAGAATATTTCGTAGCACTTTACGGAGAAATCCTTAACTACAGATTACCTTTCACAATGGCCGGTAAGAACGAAGATCTTTTCTTCCTTTCAAACGGTCACATTTCGCCGGTATTTTACAGCACATTAGCGAGATTCGGATTCTTTCAGGTTGCAGAATTGGCCACTTTCAGAAAACTGAATTCCAGATTACAGGGTCACCCAACAACGCATGAAGGTTTGCCTGGAATCAGAGTTGCTTCTGGTTCATTGGGTCAAGGTTTATCAGTGGCTTTAGGGGCTGCTCAAGGTAAAAAATTGGATGGTGATGATTCTTTAATTTATACACTTCAAGGCGACGGCGAATTGCAGGAAGGTCAGAATTGGGAAGCATTTATGTACGCCGCTGCAAAAAAAGTTGACAACATTATTTCAACAATAGATTATAACGGAAGACAAATCGACGGAGATACAGATCAGGTATTGCCATTAGGAGATTTGCACGCCAAATTAGAAGCTTTTGGCTGGATCGTTTTGGAAGAAAAAAACGGAAATGATCTCGAAGCGGTTATTGCAATTTTGAATAAAGCTAAATCCGAAACAGGTAACGGAAAACCGGTAGCTATTTTGCTTCACACAGAGATGGGAAGTGGTGTAGATTTTATGGTGGGAAGTCACGCTTGGCACGGAAAAGCACCTAATGATGAGCAGTTGGAAACAGCTTTCAAACAATTATACCTAGAAGCTCCAGCTGATTATTAATTCAATAATTTAGATTCAAAATGAAATATACATACACAGAAAAAAAAGATACGCGTTCAGGTTTTGGAGCTGGTTTGGCAGAATTAGCAGATACCAATCCAAATGTGGTGGCACTTTGCGCCGACTTGATTGGTTCACTTAAAATGGAGAAATTCATTGAGAAAGCACCGGAAAGATTCTTCCAGACGGGGATTGCGGAGGCCAATATGATGGGAATGGCAGCAGGTCTTACCATCAACGGGAAGATTCCTTTTGCCGGGACTTTTGCCAACTTTGCAACTTCCAGAGTCTATGACCAGATTCGTCAGTCAATTGCATATTCCAACAAAAATGTAAAAATCGCGGCGTCTCACGCAGGGGTAACTTTGGGCGAAGATGGCGCAACACACCAGGTTTTGGAAGACATCGGAATGATGAAAATGCTTCCTGGGATGACCGTTATTAATCCTTGCGATTACAACCAAACCAAAGCGGCAACATTAGCAGCGGCAGCGCACGAAGGTCCTGTTTACCTGAGATTCGGTCGTCCTGTGGTGCCGGTTTTCATTCCGGAAGATATGCCTTTCGAGATTGGAAAAGGGATTCTTCTGCAGGAAGGGACAGACGTTACGATTGTAGCAACCGGACATTTGGTTTGGGAATCTTTGTTGGCGGCAGATGAGTTGGAGAAAGAAGGTATTTCTGTAGAAATCATCAACATCCATACGATCAAACCTTTGGACGAAGAGATTATCCTGAAATCTGTAGAGAAAACCGGAAAACTAGTCTCTGCAGAAGAGCATAATTATCTTGGTGGATTAGGTGAGTCTGTTGCTGGAATGCTTTCCAGAAGAAGACCAACGCCTCAGGAGTTTGTAGCCGTTCACGATACTTTCGGAGAGTCTGGCACACCGGCAGAACTGATGAAGAAATATGAAATCGATGCAGATGCTGTGGTAAAAGCAGTGAAAAAGATAATCGAAAGAACAAAATAATCTTAATGATTATATAAATCAAAACTCCACCAATTTTTTGGTGGAGTTTTTTTGTACTGTCCTTTATTATTAAAATAAAGGCTGATGAATCTCTCTCATCATTTTTGTTTTTATTTAAAAATAAATATGACTTATTTGTGTTTTCAAAATCTTGAGCAATACTACGATGAAGATTTATGCTTTAAAAGTAAAGTATTTAAGAATTTCTGAAATTATTCTATTATTAAATCCTTAATTTACAAATTAAAATATATGATTTATAGATAATTAAGTTTTTATGATTGAATATTTTATAATTATATTTGAATATGTTTAAATATTTTGTTTTAATGATTTTCGGTTCTAATTACAAGCTGTTATTCATTTAGAATCTTAATAAATAAGTTTTATCATATAAGTTTTCGTTGTAATTTTTTACTTTTGAAGATGCTTCAAATCCCAGAACATAAAATCTCCATTATCGAAATCAAAACTGATTTTGATGTGAGGATTTTCATCAAAAGAGAGGACTTAATTCATCCAAAAATTTCCGGAAATAAATTCTGGAAACTCTTTTTTAATGTTAATCAATATTTGGAATCGAAACCTGCAAATCCTTTATTAATTACTTTTGGAGGTGCTTTTTCTAATCATATTGCGTCGGTTTCTGCTTTTGGGGAAGAATTCGGAATTTCCACGATGGGAATTATCAGAGGTAATGAATTAGAAAATAATTGGGAAGACAATCCCACACTTTCTCAAGCTTCCGAAAACGGAATGGGGTTCTTCTTCGTTTCAAGAGAAGATTATCAGAATAAAGACAAACTAATACCAAGTTTTTCCGGAAAATATCCGAATGCGCTTATTATTCCGGAAGGCGGAAGTAATGAAATGGCGGTTGAAGGTGTCCAATATATGCTGGGAAACGACACCAAAGATTTTGATTATCTTTGCACGGTAGTCGGAACCGGAGGAACAATTGCGGGAATCTCGAAGTTTGCAGATGAAAATCAGAAAGTTGTTGGAATCAAAGTTGTTAAGGATAATTCGCTGGAAAACTTAGTGAAGCAATGGAGTGGTAGAGCTAATTTTGAATTGATTGATGCGGATGAAAACCGATACGGAAAAATATCTGATGAGAATGTCCGTTTTATAAATTGGTTTTATGAGGAGTATAAGATTCCGCTTGACCCAATCTATAATGGAAAGATGATGCAGAAGATTTTTGATTTGGCAGAAAAAAAATTCTTTCCAAAAGGTTCGAAGATTCTGACATTTCATACTGGTGGACTGCAGGGAATCAAAGGTGCAAATCTGTTTTTGAAAGGTAAAAATAGACCGTTGATTGATTTTTAAAATTCGATTTTTTGAGGAAAAGTGAATTGATGTAGAAACCCATAGCCCCGATAGTAACGGTTACCCCACAGCAAGCGATGGGAAAGAAGTTGGCGCGAGGAGTAATAGTGGATAGCGGGAAATAGCTCCTAACTGAAAATTTAAAAATTCGCTATTCGACGGAGTCAATAAGCTCCTAAAAAATAAGAAGATAAATATTTTAAAATATTGAAAATGAGAAGATTGTTTGGAATTGGCTTGGTGTGTGTCCTGGGATTTGTGAAAGCGCAAACCTGGAAAACGGAAGACCAATATGTCCAAAAATTTGCGCCTTATGCGGTGGAAGAAATGGAAAAATACAAGATTCCGGCAAGTATCACGCTTGCTCAGGGACTTTTGGAAACCGGTGGCGGACAAAGCCGATTGGCGCAGGAAGGGAAAAATCATTTCGGAATCAAATGTAAGGAAGACTGGACGGGAAAAACAATGAAACACACGGATGACGCTCCCAACGAGTGTTTCCGGGTTTATGAAGACCCGAAACAATCTTACGAAGACCATTCGGTTTTTTTGGCGACGAGAAAATATTACACCAAATTGTTTGACCTGAACCCAAAAGATTACAAAGCCTGGGCTCACGGTCTGAAAAAAGCGGGATATGCGACCAATCCGAGATATGCGTATATTTTGATTGATAAAATCGAGAAGTATAAGCTTTATGAATTTGATAATACAACAAAGGATGAGGTTTATTATGCGATTTTGAAATTGTATCCGAACCTTAATAACGATGCTGTTTTTATGGCGCAGCTAAGTCAGGAAAAACAAAACGAAAAAGTGGCGCCGCCGACTGTGAAAGTGCCTTATTCTCAGGGTTCTTTTGCGAAAAACCAATCTGAAGTTTCCGAGATTGTAGATGCCAATACGAAAACAGCACTTCTGAAAAATATATTGGTAAAAAACCATCCGAACGGCGATTTGAAATTCTTTGTAATGCCTGTGGATGCATACATTTCTGATATTGCTAAGAAATTCGGCATCAGTGAAAAACGTCTGATGAAATATAATGAATTGGAGGATTCTAAACTGGCGAAGAATGATATCATCTTCCTGGAAGGCAAAAACTCATCAGGAAACAAAGAAACTTACAAAGCCGGAATCGGCGAAACAATGCACGATATTGCTCAGAAATTTGGAATCAAATTGAAAAAACTCTATTCCAAAAACAGAATGGAAGCTGGCGAAGAACCAAGAGCAGGACAAGTGATCTATCTGCAAAGTAAGAAACCGAGAGCTTAGTCAGAAGACAGAAGTCTGATGTCCGAAGACAAAACGCAATTATTAAAACCCTCCGACTTCCGTCATCGGACTTCGGACCAAATAAAACTAAAAAAATGTTATACCAAAGAAGTTCAGCGCTTTTTGAAGAAGCGTACAAATATATTCCGGGCGGAGTTAATTCGCCGGTTCGTGCCTTTAAATCTGTTGGAGGAGTTCCGATTTTTATGAAATCTGCAAAAGGTGCTTACCTTACAGATGAAGACGACAGAACTTACATCGATTATATTAATTCGTGGGGACCAGCAATTCTGGGTCACACACATCCAGAAGTTTTGGAAGCTCTGAAACTGCAGGCTGAGAAAGGCTTTTCTTTTGGAGCGCCTACGGAACTGGAAACGGAGATTGCAAAATTCATTGTAGAAAATGTGCCAAATGTAGACCAAATCAGAATGGTTTCTTCGGGAACTGAGGCTTGTATGAGTGCGGTTCGTTTGGCGAGAGGTTACACGGAAAGAGAAAAAATCATCAAATTCGAAGGCTGTTATCACGGACATTCGGATTCGTTTTTGATTCAGGCGGGAAGTGGAATGGCGACTTTTGGAAGTCCCAATTCTCCAGGTGTTACTCAAGGAACAGCAAAAGATACATTACTTGCTGAATATAATAATATCGAACAGGTTGAAGAACTTTTCAAAAATAATCCTGAACAGATTGCGGCGATTATCGTAGAACCGATTGCCGGAAATATGGGTTGTATTTTGCCGGAAAATAATTTCTTACAGAACCTTAGAAGAATTTGTGATGAGAATGGCGCATTATTGATTTTTGATGAGGTAATGACGGGATTCCGTTTGGCTTTTGGCGGAGCGCAGGAAGCTTTGGGCGTGAAAGCGGATTTGGTAACTTATGGAAAAGTCATTGGTGGCGGTTTGCCGGTTGGTGCCTTTGCCGGAAGAAACGAAATTATGAACTGGCTTTCTCCAAGAGGACGCGTTTACCAAGCCGGAACTTTGAGTGGAAATCCTTTGGCAATGAGAGCAGGGCTTAAAACGTTGCAACTCATCAAGCAGGATGCTGATTTCTACAAAAAACTAGACAAAACCACTGAGACTCTGGATTTCGAAATCGGGAAAATCCTGAACGAAAAAGGAATCCGACACAGAATCAACCGAAAGGGAAGTATGATGTCGATTTTCTTTGATGTGACTTCTGCGAGTAATTTTAATGAAGTGAATAATTCCAACATTGGTTTGTTCAACAATCTGTTTCATCAGGTTTTGGAACAAGGGATTTATCTTCCGCCAAGTGGTTATGAAACCTGGTTTATTTCGGCTGCTATTGGGGATACAGAGATTGATAAAACGCTGGATGCTTTCAGGAAGTTTCAGTATTAGATAAAGAAAAACCTTTCCGATTTTGGAAAGGTTTTTTTGTGTTATTTGAAATAAATATTGGTGGCAAAAGAACCGAAAATTTAAAATCTGAACATTCTCGCATAATGGAAATACAATGTAAGTGGGAGTTTTTATTCAGTTATTATTTTCAAATTGTTGTTTTCGGCTTCCAAATATCCTTTTACTTTTTCATCATTAAATAAAAGAATGATATGATTGTTAGATAATTTTATAATTTTTGTATCATAACTCCAAACGTCAGTTATTGGAAGTTCTGAAATTGTTCTGAACTTTTTATTTTCAATTTTTGATAGATAAGTTTTTTCAAAATCTGTCACTATATAATAAAATCTATTTTGATTTTGAAAAGTAGCAAGAGTAAATGCTCCTATTGAATCTAATAATTGTTCAGTTCCTTTTTTTGAATGTGATTCATCGTCTCCAACATATTTCATATAACGTCCTTTTACTTTTCTTGGTTTAGAAACTTCGTAAATTTCCATTTCAGTTGGATTTTTAATTTTCAGAATTTCAGTAGATCCAGACAGATGAGCCAAAGAATTGGTAATATAAAATTCATCATTTAACTTATCGACTGAAACTGGACAAGTTGATTCAGCAGAATAAATCTTTTGTGTTGATTTATCTCGAAATTTAATTGTCCCTCCCCATTCTCCGCTACAAGTTGAAGTTATCAAATAATTTTTATCATTAAATAAGACTTTGTTTTTCTTGAATTTATTCTCAACTTTTTCAATATTTTTCTTTGAGTCTTTTATCTGATAAATTTCAAAATTTTCTTGAGCAAAAGTATTTATTGTAAATAAAATAAATAAGCAAATTTTATAGGATTTCGATTTCATAATGTTCTTCTTAAAATTCTGCTAACACAAGATTAATATAAAGTTTTTGATATTTAGAGTTTTATAATCTTGATTCAAATTACTAGTTCTCCCTATTCATATCCTTAATCAATCCAACCGCAAAATAACCAATAATTGCAACCGCTAAAACAATGCAAATCCACATAAATAATGACGTTTGCCAAAATATTTTTTCAGTTTCTTTAGATTTTGATTGTTCTAATTTTTCTAAATTCGGAATGGTTGCAACAGGATAATTTTGATTAAAATCAATTCCGGAATTGATTAAATCATATTGTGGCGCAGACCAGGTGGAATCAATTTTCAAGGTATAGTTTTCATTCGCTTTCCAATCAGCTAGAATGCTGACAGGCTTCTGGAAAATGTGGATTTTCATAATGTCTAAAACCGGATTGTCCTGATTGTCAATTTCAATGATAAATTCCTTCGCAAAAAAACTTTGAACATCAAATCTGTTTTGACTTTTTGAATTGAGCTGAAAAGGCGAAATCACTTCGGTATAATTCTCAGTTGTTTTTTTATAAACCCGTGTTTTATTAAGTAAAATCCTTGCATCACGCAGAAAATAGGTTGGCAACAAAATATCGAAACCAATGCCGTCAATCACCTGCGGATTATCAAATGTGATCGTGATTTTGGTTTGTTTGAGTTTTTTGTCCGTCTCAATTTTTTGCTTGAAATTCTGCAATTCGGTTTTTGATTGCGCGACCGAAAGACTTTCTTCCAAACTGGCTCCCAGAATATTAATGGGTAAAGAATTTTTATCGATGAAATCAATCTTCAGAAACTTATAATTGTTCAAAGGAAACGCAAAATCACGTTCCACAAAGTTTTCGCCGGCATCGTTCAGTCCGATTACTTTTTGGTTAATGACCAACCCAAACCATTCTTTTTGGTCGTTGCTGCCGCTGATATTGTACTTTTTATCGACATCCGTATTCGCGATTTTCAATGTCAGATGATCGATATTCAAAGCATTTTCGTTGGAGATAATGATGGAAGTTGCTACATTCGGAACTGCAGTTTTTGAAATGATGGTGAAATTCTTTGAACTGGAATTGCTGGATTTCCCTTCATAAAAAACATAAGGAACTTCATTATTTTTAGAATCAAAAATTCTTAAAAAATCAATATTATTCTGTGACGCAGATCGAACTTCCGGTGTTAGCAAAATCTGATGCAATCCGTTTTCCGAGACTTTATTTATTTTTCCCTGATAGTTTTGAGCTAAGGAAAAATTCGCTATCAGAATTGGTATTAGACTAATTAATTTCTTCATCGGTTGGGGTTTTAGTTTCTGTTTGGTCTTCTAAGTTTTCAATTTTATCCGAAGGGATTTTGGTTTCATCTACAACCAGTCTTTTAATCTTTTGATAAACGAATGAAATAATCAAAATCAAAACACCCAACAAAATAAAGGCGATGATTTTCCCTGTTTCCGAAACGTTTTTGATATCGTAAACAAACAATTTAATAATAGTGATTCCGAGTAAAGCTAAAGCGATAATACGCAATTGCTGATTTTGTTTTTTGATGCCGATAATCAGGAAAACAAAAGATAAAACGCCCCAAAGAATCGGATAGCCGATTTTGATGATTTGGATTTTTATCGCTTCGAATTTATCATCGATGAATATTTCTTTTTCATAGCTGTAGCCCGTTTTATTGAAAGGATATTTAGCTAATTCTGTAGGTGAAATAATGTCTTTGGTAAACATCAATCCGTGAATCATCACTTCATTACTCAAAACATAGACAATGCAAAATGCGAAAATCCATAATGCCGATTTATGATTCAAAAGTTTGGAGAAAAGACTTTCGTTTCTGAATTTAATCAATACATATCCGTAATAAGCCAGGCAAATTAATAAAATATAATGAATGAAATAGGCTGATTTGGAAGATAAATTGAGAACAAAATTTTCTGTCATTTCATTGTAAGTCAGCTTGTAGAAATAGGCGATGTAAATGATGATGTTAACTGAAGCCAAAACAATCGTGAAACTGTTCCAACCATTGTCTTTTAGTTTCAAAACGAAATAAATCAAGCCAACGCTGAAAAGAAAATGATACAAAACGCAACATGATAATCCTGAATATTCATTGGCGATGTAATCCTCAGTTTGATAACTGATTTCCAGCATTCCTGTAAAATATCCGACTAAAATACCAACCCCTAAAATAATATTTCTATAAGATGAAGGATGAAATTCGAAGCCGAAAATGTCGGTTGTTTCTTTCTCTTTTTTCAATAAAATGTAAGTGAAAATCAATGAAGCTAGAGAAACAATTCCTGTGATGAACATTCTGTTGATAAAAGGTTTCAGTTCCATTACATTACCGGAATAATATTTTTCCCAATCCATAATCAAACTTCCCAACATCAAAATCTGAACGATAATCGCACCAAGTTTGAACGTACTGATTTTCGATTTTTGAGACAGCCAGAATAATAAAACCGCTTCGCCCGCCCAGAATAATGTGATGTAATTTCCGTGGAACTGGATTGGAATTGCCAATGTAACGAAGGTTAAAGTCAATCCTAACAACAGATAAATCGCATTTTTGTCCAACCCGAATTTTCTATATAGAAATATCGCATAAACCAAATTGTACAAAGCCAAAACGACGGTAAACAAACCTTTGAATTCCGGTTTCCAGTTTTCGATAATCGTGATTGCCATTCCGAAATAGAAGAATGTATTGGCTACCATTATAAAATATTCAAGCTTCGTGAAAGTTCCTTTGTTTCGAAGGTTATGAATAACAGTAGCAAAACTGAAAATAATGTAAAATATTGTAGCGAAAAATAGAGCTCCACGATATGGTAATTTGTCGTCGTAAAAGCCCTTTCCAAACCAAGCCGAGAATAATAAACAACTGAAAATGAAAGCCAGTAAAGTGACCAAATTCCATTTTTTGAAGTAAGCAATCATCAACATTCCGATGTTAAGAATCGCAATATAAGTGAACAAAACTTTGTAATTTCCTTCGCCTGTACTTACCATAAAAGGAACGGCAAAACCGCCAATCAATGATAAAACAGCCAGTTCTTTCCGGTTGTAAGAAACAGACACAAACACACTGAAAATGGTAATGACAACCATTATAACGAACGCCACGGTCTGACTGAACAGATGATAATCGTGGAAAGCAATTCCAATTGTGAGATAAAAAATACTAATTGCTCCGGCTACAAAAACAGAACTGAAAGCCGCATAATTTTTCCTCAATCGATGCGCAACGCCCATTACCAAAGCGCCTGCCAAAACGCCAATTCCCACACGTGCTGGTTCATTAATCCAATCTTTATCTATCGCATATTTCACAAAGAAACTGATTCCTAAAACCAAAATCAGAATCCCGATTTTATTAATCAGATTCTCTCCAATGAATTTCTCGATGTCAGGATTATTTTCCCTGAAGTTTTCCAGCCACGATTTTTTAGGCGCTACAACTTCTCTTATCGTATTTTCTGCTGAGAAAGCCACTTTTTGTTCCACTTTTGGATGTTCATCTTCAACTGGTGGAATCTGATTATCAATTATTTCTGGGTGAATTTCTTCTTCCAAAATCTTTTCTTCTTCAATGATTTGAAGAGTTTCCGGAACAGGAATTGATTTGATTTCTTCCGGTTTGATTTCTTCTTTGATAATTGGAATCTCTGGTTCTTCCTGTTTTACAAGTGGAATTTGGATTCCTGATTTTAAAGCATCAATTTTGTCCTGAAGCTGTCTGATTGATTCCTGCGTCGAATTGAAATTGGAAGTCGATTTGTTGTGAATGATAATCACAAAAACTAAAATCAGTAATAGTAAGAATATCTCCATAAAAAGTGTGTTCTGTTAACAAATATAATCAAATAGAGTCTGACTTTAGTAGAAAAGGAAATATGAGACCAATCTATGATTTAAAACAAAAGAGACCTAACAAATTTTGCTAAGTCTCTTTTTTGATATGAAGAAAAAATTTATTTCTTAATCAATTTTTTCGATACCGTTTTTCCATTTTCCAATGTGGCATTCAGGATGTAAACACCTTTTGGAAGATTCGATAAATCGATTGTTTTTGATGTTGATTTCAGTAAAATTTTTCCAGTAAAATCTACAATCGAGGTTTCTCTGACTTTATCATCGGAAATATTAATATAATCTGAAGTTGGATTCGGATAGATGATAAGTTCCGTTTTTGACAAGGAATTATTGTTAGTTCCTAAAGTTTCCAGACTGATTTGATATTTTATCAATCCTAAATCTGATGTACTGAAATAGACATCCGCTTTCTCATCATCCAGAAAATCAATTGCAGAAGATTCTGAGAAAAGATAACCCAATTTTTCGGGAGAAACTTCGCTCCACGTTTGTCCAAAATCTTTAGAATAAACAATTCTTACCTGCGAAGGTGGATAGGCATAACCGTCACCGCTTCCGTTCATAAAATTGGAAGTTGCTACGATAACACCATTTTTATGGGGCGAAAATTCGGCTTTATTGATGACATTAGCATTGTAGATTTGGGTCCATTTTACGCCGGCATCATTGGAGATGAAAATCCCCTGAGTTGTGGACAAAAGCAATTGATCTTTGTCAAAAGGATTTTTTGTGATGTCGTAAATATAATCTACATCTTTTTCCAAAACTTCCAATCCGCTTTCCGACGGTGTCCAGTTTTGTCCGCCGTCTGTTGTTCTGTAAACTTGATTGTTCTGGGAAAGAAGAACGTTATTCTCATTGTTTTCATCGATGCTGATTCCGAAAACAGTACCGAATGATGGCAGTATCACTTCCTCACTTGTAATTCCACTCATATTAGTAAAATCAAATTTTCTCACCATCTCGCTGAAAGCTACCCAGGAATGATTGGTATTTGATTTGGATGTCGCGACTTTAATAATATTCAGTCCATAATCAGTATATCCGGTGGAATAATCTGCACCGTGATTTGCACTGACCGCAAAGGTAGAACCCATAAAACCGCTAGTACTGATATAAACTCTTCCGGAAACTAATGGGTCCGCAAAAAGTCCGTTATTAGTAAAATTAGGGAAGAAGTTGATTGCCTGAAGATTAATTGGTGTTTCTTCTCCGGTTTGTAAATTCTGATGAATAAAGCCTCTTCTCAATCCGTAATACAAATGTTTTTCTGTGCTGTTGTGAAAGCTTACTTTATCGGTATTGTTCGCAAACGGATTTTTGAATCTCGACAACGTGATTCCGCCATCCAAAGAATGAAAAGGATAGTAATTAGAACTGATAATCAATTCATTGCTATTCGAAGGATTATAAGTTGCGTTCAGTCCATAATAATATTTATTTTCCAAATCATTGGCAGGATAAACATAGTTTGTCCAGCTATTTCCGCCGTCTTTTGAAATCACGATTTCATTTTCTTCCAGAACCATTATGTCATTTGTGTTTTTTGGATTGATGACAATTTTTTGAATGCTGTTGCTGGAAAGTGTTGTCCAAGTTATTGGAACAATTGTCCAGTTATCGCCACCATCTGTGGATTGATAGAGATTTTCCGTTTGAGTTTCTGTGAGATAAAACGTTCCTAAAAACATTTTTTGAGGATTAATCGGGTCAAAAGTTATGGCAGAATAATTCTGTCCGGCAATTTTTTCTGTCCAACTATTTCCGGCATTTTCAGACACAAATAATCCACCGTTTTTTTCTGCCGGAGAAAAACCTCTTGCTAAAAATAATTTGTCGGGATTTCTTGGATGAATTGCGACATTATTCACGTGAACGCCATCGTTGTTGGAACTTGTGTAAACTTTTTGCCAGTCGTCTCCGCCATTTTTGCTGTAGAAAACATCTGTCACAAGACCAAAATTGTACATATAAGTCGTGTGCAAAAGAATATTCTCATAGTTACTTCCTGTGATAGAGTAGGACATTATCAAATTTCCTGATTGATTTCCATTTGGAGAATCGACTTTTTTAATGACGTTGCCATTTTCCGGGTCGATGATAATCACCTGATTATAAGCTGTCCCTTCCGAAGTTAAAATAAAACTTAGGTATTTCTGGTCAGACGTCCATTTTAATTCTTTTATCGTTCCAAAACTCAGATTAATTGGAAATGAGTAAAGCACTTCCCAATTTTTTCCATTATCAGAACTTTTCACAATGTGATTGGTTACCGTATTAGCATACAAAACATCAGGCTTGATTGGGTCATAAGTCACATCAAAGACCTGCCCATAATTTGGCGAAGTTAAAAATGACAATTGAGCCGTCAACATTGTAGAAAGACCGGAGCAGATTGCCAATAAAAATAAAGTCAATATTTTCTTCATATTTCAAAAATTTATTGATGTAAAATTGATGATAAATAAAAAAAATTATATCAATAATGGCGTGACATTGCGTGACATCAATCCAATTTCTGCGTGACGTAGATTTGTCTATATCGCTGAGATGTAGTCGTATAAGTTTATTTTGTCAGGAAGATTGATTTTTTTACTGATTCTTTCCTTTCTTTTTCTGCAGGATTCCGGACTGATGTTGAGAATGGATGCAATTTCTTTATGACTGAGATTCATATAAACATAACAGATGAATCTGATTTCCGAGGAGCTCAAATCCGGATGTCTTTCTTTGAGCGTGGTGATAAAATTCTGATTAACGCCTTCAAAATGTTTGAAAAAACTATCCCACTGATTATTAGTCTTAAGCTGAATTTTTAAGTCCTTGATAGAATTGACCAGTTTCGTATTATTAGAAATCTCAGGTTGATTGACAATCGCTTCAATAATTTCTTCCACCACGTCATTTCTGCTTGAGATGGTTAATGCTTGCGAGGTCAATTGTCGGTTTTGCTGTTCAATTTCGTTTTTGAGACGTTCTTTTTCAAGTAAAGACAAAGTTTCCTGCTCTTTCAGTTGCTGTGTCAAAATCAGATTATCACTTTGTTTTTTCTCAAATTCCAGCTGCGTGATTTTTTTCTGCTGTTTATATTTTATAGAATTGTTATAAAGGAAAAGCAGAACCAACAAAATAATGATAACAGCAGAAGCGATAATGATATAGAAAATTTTTCTTTCATCTTTCAGACGTTGCTGGCTTTCTTTGAGTTCGAATTGATAATTCTGCATCTCGAACTTGATTTTTCCATTATTGAACAACGCCGAATTATTGATTTTCGAAATCGAATCATTCGCAATGATCACAGAATCTTTATACTTCAAAGACTCGTCATAATTCTTGGTTTCCGCATTGATTTTTGAAAGATAATTGTAAACTTCCTCTCTGTTATTGATATTGGGAGAAAGTTTTCTTGCCTGTAACGCCAAAGATTTTGCCTGAATATAATCGCCTTTTTTTTCATTGATCTGCGCTTTTATCAAAAGAATGAAAACCAGATTTTCATTTTCGTCAGGCGATTGAAGCTGAGGAATTAATTTATCAATAATGGTTTCCGCTTCTTGATGTTTTTTCTTGAGATAAAGATTTTCTGCCAAAGCCATTTTGTACATTATATTGACTTTTGGGTCGTCTTTTGTTAAGATTTCCGCTTCCTGGATGTATTTGTAGGCTTCATTGATTTTATTCAATTTATTCAACACCAAACCGAGATTCACGGCATAAGCGCCGGCTTTATCATTTCGGTTGTTTTCTTTTGAGGTTTGATAGGCTTTTAGGAAATATTCATAGGCTTTTTTATTATCTTTTTCCTGAAAATAAAGAATCGCAATGTTGTTGACAACGGTCATCACGTGTTTCTTTTCAGGCATATTGGTTGCAATATCGTAAGCTTCCAAATAATATTTCAAAGCTTCGCCAAAGTCCGTCATCAGATAATAATTGAGACCAATGTTATTGGTTGCGCGGAAATTGGATTTGTCCCATTTCTTTTGTTCTGAGACAGATTTTACACGAATCAACATTTCCAGCGATTTCGTGTGTTCTTTTCGGAACATCTTCTGAATGGCAGAATCAATAATCACTTCACATTCTTTCTCCGACTGCCCAAACATTGATGAAGGCAGAATAAAAAGTATAATTATTGGGATTATTTTCAGAAATAGTTTCATCTTCTCGTCAAATCGATAACGAAATATAGATATAATTAATCGTAAAAGCAAAAAGATGAGATTGTGAGAATTGATTTATTCGATAATTTTAATTTTATTCTATTTCTCGCAGATTTTACTGGTTCGGCAAATTTTAGATCAAATCGACAAAATCCAGCAAATCTGCAAGAGTTTAAAATATTATTGCTTAATCAATTTTTGAATCGATGAACTTCCGTTCGAAAATTTTATTTTCAGAATATAAATTCCTTTTGAAAGATTTGAAACATTAATTTTTAATTCTTTGGACTCCGAAATCCGTTTTCCGGATTGGTCTAGAATTTCAACCGAATTAATTTGTTGTTTACTTGTGATGTTGATGAAATCTTTAGCGGGATTTGGATAGATTTTTACATCTTTTTTAGGAAGATTACTTTCATTAGTTGCAAGATCTGTTGAAGTGAAAATATAAGCAGAACCCGCATCATTCAGTTCATTTTCTTCATTATCATCAAAATTATCTCTCGCAGAACCAACGATGATTTCATTATCATTCATTGCAATGCTCCAGCCATAAAAATCTTCGGCAATATCATTTTGAGGTGTTAATTCCTGGTCAAATTCCCAATTATTCTGACTATTCTTTTTGTAAAGCAAAGTTCTTCCCGGTTCTTGTCCATAAAGATGCGGACTGCTGATGAGAAGCTGATTATTCTTCATTTCACAAGTCCAGGCAAAATAAGTGTGTTCAGAAGATTCATAACTTGGAATTTTTTGAGTTTCTACCCAATTTCCATTATTATCCAGTTTATAAATATAAGCGGAAGATATATTTCCGGAATCTGACTCCGCATAAGCACCCACGACCAGCTCGTTCCCATCCATACTCACTGAATTTCCGAAATAGAAACTAGGCGAATTTTCAGACGAAACAATACTTTGATTCAGCAGCCATTGTCCCGAATCATTTTTTTTATAGATGTAAATTTTGCCTGCATTACTATTCACACCGCTTGCTCCAATAACCAGATAGCTACCCGAAATACCGACACCAATTCCGAAATTTCCAAACTCTATACCTTCGGGAGCATCTATTTTCTGGGTTTCTTCCCAATTGTTGCCAACTTTCTCAAAAATATATACCGAACCTTTCCAGGAATCTACACCTGGGGCGCCTGCAACAATCAAGTTATTATCGACAGCGATAGATGTTGGGTTTACTCCTAAAAGTCCGTCATTATATGGATTAGACGAGATCAGTTTCTGTGCAAAAGTCCATTGATTATTGGAGTTTGGCTCGTAAATATACAAAGCGCCAGCTCTGATGATGTCATCTATATCAGCTCTTCCGGCTGCTGCAACGAGAAAATTATTTCCAAATTTCAAACTCCCGCCGAACTCAGCCATTTCAACGCCGTCCGGAGCTGTAATTTTTTGATTGAAATTCCAATGGCTTCCATTTTTCCGATGAATGTAAACAGCACCTTTTGCAATAGTTTCTCTGGAAGCGCCAACTGCCAAAAATTGATCGTTAATTGCCACCGCAGTTCCGAATTCTGCCCGGCTTTCACGTACATTGGCCGTGAGTTTTGCAGATTGTTGATATTGTCCGAAAACAATACTTAAACTTAAACAGGAAACTAATAAAGTTCCTCTTTTTGCGATTCTAGATAATAGATAATTTTCCATATAAATTTTTTCAGTGAAGTTATATACTGGAAAATCAAATCTTTAAAGTTGGGCGTGACATTATGTGACAAGACTTGTCAATTTTTGTGATATGGAAAAGCTTTTAGTTTAATTCTGATATCTGTCAAAAGTCACATCAGATTTCTTTTATTTGATTGATGAACGGACTAAATTAGTAGCTCCAAAATGAGATAATTATCTTATTTAAAGCCGTTCTTTTTTGCAGGAACGGCTTTTTATTTTGATGAATTTTAGTTTCGACATTTAAAGCCAAATTAATCCTAAACAATTTCCAAAGCCTGAATCAATCCATCTTCGAATTCATAATGATACTTCATCATAATCGGGCTTCCCGGAAAATTCCCTGAAACTTCTGTGCTCAAAGTTTGTTCTGCTTCCGAATATTCGAGAGGTTTCATTGTCGCGCGGTAATCCTTGTTGGCTTTGTCTATCCATTGTTCTATTTCTTTTCTGCCTGTATGCGTTTTGCCCTCGTCAAAAACTGTGGCTGTTTCTGTAAAACATTGGGCATATGCTGCGCTATTAAACTCGTTTTGTGTTTTTACTAATTCTTGTACTACTTTTGGTAAGTTCATAATTTTTAATTTTAAGATTATAAAAAATGGGAGATAGAGATTTTACTAGGTTATCTTCAGGCTCTGAATTTTTTCATCAGCTATTGTAAAATGAAATTTTAAAACAATAGGACTTTGCGGAAAGTTACCTGTCACGTTCGCCGACAATATATCTTGGTTTTCGTCATAATCCAATGGCTCCAGCTTATTCTGATGTTGTTTGTTGGAATTGTCAATCCATTGTTCTATTTCTTTTTTGCCTGTATGCGTTTAAATTTTTAAAGGTTACGAAACGGTTGGCACTGTGCCGCCGTCGATGACGAAATTGGTTCCTGTTAAATAATTAGCCTCGGAGAAACTAAGAATCCCACTAATTCTGCTACTTCTTCGGATTCGGCAGGTCGTCCAAATGGGATTCCGCCCAATGCATCCATCACGCCTTGTTGCGCTTCTTCCACGGAACTGTTGGCATTTCTTGCAATTTCGCCTAACCACGCTTTTGATGCAGTGGTGTTAATCCAGCCCGGAGAAACAGTCAACACACGAACGCCTTTCGGTGTCACCTCATTGGACAAACTTTTACTGTAATTGATCAAGGCTGCTTTCGATGCCGCGTAAGGCAAAGTAGAATCATATAAAGGTAATTTCCCTTGGATAGAAGCGATGTGGATGATTACGCCAGATTTTCTTTCAATCATTTGCGGTAAAAATCCTCTGTCCAATCTCACAGGAGCCAGCAAATTCGCTTGTAAAGTTGATTCCCAATCTTCATCACTTAAAGCCACAAAACCTCCGGCTGGCGTTACCGATGAACCTAGATTATTAACCAAAATATCCAGCCTTCCATAAGTCGAAAGCACTTCGTTGATGACTTTTTGAGAATCTTCTGCTTTGCTCAAATCTGAGGCGATAAAATGCAAGTTGCTGTTTTCGTCTTCCGGAGCATTTCTTGCCGTGATGATAACGGTTGCTCCTGCTTGTAAAAGTCTTTCTGCGATGGCTTTTCCAGCGCCTTTTGTACCACCTGTTACCAAAGCAATTTTGCCTGATAACTCATTGTTGAAATTAAATTGTTGTTCCATTTGTTGAATTATTTTAGACAAATTTCAGACTTATGTACGCTTCTCACAATTACGGAGTTACGATTCATATAGGAATAAATTTTTCCCCTATTGCACGATTTGGAACATAGGTTTAAATTTGTTTTATGTATGAGCGAAAAATAATTCCGAATCTGAACTGTGGCTTAGATTTGATTGGCGAAGTGCTTTATGGGAAATGGAAAATCCGTCTGCTTTTTTTTATTCATCAAGGACATCAGCGCCCAAGTGAATTGCAACGGAAGATTCCGGATGCAACAAGAAGAGTTTTGAATATTCAGTTGAAAGAGCTGGAAGACCACGGATTGGTAAGTAAAGAGATATTCCCCGTTGTTCCGCCAAAAGTGGAGTACAGCCTTACGGAATTGGGGAAAACGCTGATTCCCGTGATTTCAGCAATCGGAGAATGGGGCGATGCGAATGAAAAGCATCTAAGGGAAGTTATCCTGAAAAGACTGAATATTGAAAATGAGAATTAAAAGCGTTTTTCTCAGATTTAGTTGTCGGAGAAAAACGCTTTTAGATGTTTTATTTAGTCGGCTTCGCTCTCAAATACTGATGCGGATAAAAATTATCTTCATCATTTTCCCAAGCTGATTGAACCGCAAAATAAGGGTTTCTCAATATTTCTCTCGCCAGGAAAATCAAATCTGCCTGTCCGCTTTCCAATATTTCTTCTGCCTGTTCCGCTGTTGTGATAAGTCCAACTGCAGCCGTATCTATTTCTGCAATTTTTTTCACATCTTCCGCCAAAGGAACCTGATAACCTGGACGCAAAGGAATTGTAACACCATTAATATTTCCGCCACTGGAAACATCTACCAAATCTACATTTTTAGCCTTCAAGGCTTTGGAAAGCTCTACGCTGTCAGAGATTGCCCAACCGTTTTCTGCGTATTCGGTTCCGGAGATTCTCACGAATAGTGCTTGGTTTTCTGTGATTTCGGAATTAACAGCATCTACAATTTCCATCAAAAATCTCGCTCTGTTTTCGGCATTTCCTCCGTATTCGTCGGTTCTTGTGTTGGAAAGTGGCGATAAGAATTGGTGAATCAAATAACCGTGTGCCGCGTGAATTTCTAAAACGTCAAATCCAACTTCAACAGATCTTTTAGCTGCTTTTCGGAAATCTTCTACTAATTCTTTTATTTCTTCGACCGTTAAAACGTGAGGAATTCTCTCAGAATGGTGAAACGGAATCGGACTTGGTGCAATGGTTTCCCAGCCTTCTTCCAAACTCATTTGTCGGTTGGTTGCTGCGGAGATAGAACCTTTTCTACCGGCGTGAGCCAACTGAATACCGATTTTGCTTTCTGAATTCTGATGTACAAAATCCACTATTTTCTTAAGTTCAATGGCTTGTTCGTCGGTCCAGATTCCGAGACATTTGTCGGATATTCTTCCTCTTGGTTCTACGGCTGTAGCTTCGGTAATGATAAGTCCAACGCCACCTTGAGCGCGACTTCCGTAATGAACAAAGTGGAAGTCATTTGCAACACCTTCTTCTGCAGAATACATACACATTGGCGACATTACGATTCGGTTTTTCAGTTCTACATTTCTGAAATTTATGGGTGTGAAAAGCTTCATTTTTAGATTTATATAATTTTGATTTAGTTATTGAAATAGAATGGGAATTTCATCGTGTTTCCATAATTGGTCCAAGTTCCTTCAAATTTCAACTGATTTTTGTCAGATGATTTTTTGATTGAGAGTTCGCCGGAGAAAATTCCGTTATGTTTTCCAGTTCCTTTTTCTGAGAATTTCAAATCATAGATTTTGGATTCGTCTTTTGAATTTTTGGTTTTTTCTGAATTAAAAATGATGGTTCCGCTAAAATCTGCTTTTGTTCCTTCGACGTCAGAATAACCATTCACTTTATAGGTTTCCGGAGAATCTTTATCCAGAAAAACTGAATAAAATCCGACGTTTATTTTTGTTTTGTCATCAATTTTTCCAGCATAGGAATTGCCGTCATTCATAATAAGATTTGAAGTTTGCGCATAAGTGAAGACGCTTGCAAAAATCATCATTAAGAGAAAGAAATTTTTTTTCATAATTATAAATTTTTAAAATGTTGAATCTCTCGCAGCCCGACTTGAACGGAGCTCATTTTTTTGCGTTGGGAAATGCCTGGCAAAAAATAGCGGGAGTGGAAGGCGGAAAAGCTGCCCAAATAATATTATTTCTAAACCCCAAACTGTTGCAAATGATGATCCAGATGTTTGGACATCATATTGTTCCATTCCGTAGCAGAAAGTTTGCCGAAGTTGAAACTTTCTTTGCCTTCAAAAGCGTCTGCGCCCAATTGCTGAGTTTTCTGGATGAAGCCGATAATTCGTTTTTTCTCTTCTTCAAAACTCTTGTTGTCTGTAATCACAAACATTGCCGCAGTAGGAGAATTATGCTTGTAAGGCGTTTCGTTTACCACTTTGGGCTTTACGAAATTTTTCAAAATCCATTTGGTAACTACACCTGGCTTTTTATGTTTTTCCTGTTCGTAAATCAGTTCGTAAGTCACATTGCAATGCGCCAGCATTTTGTCTACGGACATCACGCCCCATTTTGGGAAAGAGTCTTCCGTGAGTGTGTTGATTCTCTTGATGAAATGGCTGGTGTCCGCTTGGTCGAATATATTCTTCATAGTTTAGGTCGTGATTTTGTTGATTTGATTCAGCTTTTCTATTAATAATTGGTTGCGCTTTTTGTGTCTGATAAAATTGACCAGAAACCCAATGAAAACCGCTGAAGAAATCGCAATGATGATGAACAAAATGATGTTCAGCCTGCTTTTCTGTTCCTCGATTTTCTGATTGTTTTCCAGATTCAGTGCATCGATGCTTTTGTTGAGAGACGCAAGTTCGCTTTGTTCTCTGGCAAATTTGGTTTCGATATACAGTTTGTTGTACACTTCATAATTGTTCCAATCCTGAAGAGCGAGATAATTGTCAGCAAAACCTTTATAAATTCCCTCACTCAGGACAAGGTCGCCGACTTTTTTGGACAGATTGACAGATTTTTTCAAAAGTTCGATGGCTTCCTGATGTTTTCCCAAAACCGTGAAATTCTCCGACAAACCTTTGTAAGCGAAAGCTTCTAAACTCTCTGCTTGAACAGATTTCGCGACGTCAGCGGATTGTCTGAAATATTTTTCTGCCTCGCTGTATCTCTTCAAATAAAAATAACAATAACCAATATTGTAAAGGAAAACACTGGAGTTTGCGATGGCATTATCATAATTTCCAACTTTTTTTACATATTCCAGGCCAATGAGCAGTTTTTCCAATGCCAGCTCGTTGTTGTCCTGAGATTTATAAACCAAACCTCTCAAAGCAGAATTGAGACCAAGATAATAGGTCTTGAATTTTCCGTCCGGAAGCTGACTGCAAATTTGATAAGATTCATCCAGAATTTCCAAAGTCTTGCTGTTAAGTCCCATCTGCTGATATTGTATGGACGTGGCATTCAGGATTTTTATTTTTTGCTCCGGATTGGTCACATTTTTACTGAGTTCTTTCATCTTCAGAACCCAATCCAGAGATTTGTCAAAATCTCTTTTTGAGATGTAAGAATGTGATATCAGTTTGTAAAGTTTGATGAGATTGTCCGGATTCTTTTCATCCTTCAGCATTTGTTGTGCGATTTTCTGAGAGTTATCGGGATTTTGATAAATGTCCGAAAGTGCTTTTTTGTACAATTGCTCATTGTACTGGGATTTGAAAATTCCGGTGAATGAGAAAATGATTAATATGAAAATGTAACGTTTCATTTTTTATTCTGAGTCAATTGCTGAATGTAAGTGTTGGGCGAAATTCCCGTTACAGATTTGAAAACGGTTGTAAAAGCACTGTGCGAGGAGAATCCCGCTTTCTCCGCCAGATAACTCACTTTATAATTGAGATAAGCCGGGTCGGTTTTCAAAAGATAAGCGATGTAGTTGATTCTTAGTTCGTTGATGTAATTATTGTAATTTTTTTCTTTGTATTTGTTGATGATTTCGGAGAGATATTTGGTATTCGTTTCCAGTTGTCCGGCGAGAACGGCGAGAGACATATCACGATTCAGGAAGTTTTCTGACTTCTCAAATTCTTCCAGACGAGCCAGAATATCTGCCTCTTTTTCTTTGGAAATGACCAATGGTTTTTTGGAAATATCCGATTCTGGTTTTTCTATTTTTGGTTTAATAACCGTTTTAATTTCCTCAATTTTCCGGACGTATTCCTGTTGTTTGGTGTAGAAATCGATTCGTTTTTGGATAGATTTTGTTCTCCTTTTTTCGTTGATGCTGATGAGGGTTATCGCTAAAACCACAACCAGACAAACCAAAGAAATTAACCCAATCGTTTGCGAAAAATGTTTGTCCGCATCTTCAATTCGCTTGTTCTCATATTGGTCATTCAGACGAATCAGATTCCTGATGGCTTCCTTTTTATTCTGGTCGAGTTTATCTGTTTGTTCCTTATATATGGAGTAATATTTCTGATACAATTCTTCATTCTTCAGCGCCAGATAATTTTTAGACAAATCATCATAGATTCGGTATCTCAACGCATTGTAAGGTTTATTTTCAATTAATTGCAAAGCCTGATTCAGCTTCTCAGTGGATTGGACATAATCTTTCTTTAGGAAATTAATTCTTCCAAAATTATCCAGATTGAAAGCTCTTAGAAATACATATTGTGGCGTTTTCTCCAGCTTTTTCTGAATATCATTAACCAAATTCTCAGCTTTATCAATTTGATTTTGAGAAATATAAATAAACGTCTGATAAATCTGATTTTCTATCGAAATAATAAAATCTTCATTTGTATTTTTTAAGTAAGAATGACTTTGTTTCAGATTTTCCTCCGCTTCTTTCCACTTTTTCTGCACCATCAGATTCGACGCATTCAGCTGATAAATGTAAGCCAGAAGATTTTCCGGATAACGCTGTGACTTGATTTTAGCTGTTTTATCGACAAGATTCTGAGAAATCCTGATGGATTGTTTGTAAAGTCGAAGCGATTGATATTGCTGAGCCAACGCATAATCAGCATAGAAAGAATTGTTTTCCTTTCTGTTGTCGTTCAGATTTTTGATGGATTGGTCTATAGATTTGGCGTAATCGCCTTTGAAATTATAAGCTCTGGAAAGGATGATTTGAACACGTTGTTTGATAAGTTCAGACTCTTTATTTTCATCGATATTCTGTAGAATCTGGAACGCGTTATCTGGGTTTTCGTAGAGACTTTGATAAGCTTTGTCCAGAAGTTGCAAAGTTTCTGGATTACTTTGCGCCGATGTCAAAATGACTCCGGAAGACAGAATAAACCACAAGAAAAGCAACCCACGCATAGCACAAAAATAGCTATTTTATTTGTTAATTGCACGATTTTTAATAATTCTTTGAGGATAAATCATTAATATGTGGATGTTTTTAATTAATTGATATTTAGTCTTTTGGGATTTTAATGCTTTAAAAATTCACGAATTAGAAAAGGCAAACTTTAGGAGTTAAGGTAATTATGACATAAAATTGTAAATAAGTTTTTGAGACAGGAGCTTTATTAACCACAGAAGAAGAATTACTATCAATATTATTTAAATTATTATGAAAAAAGTTTACTTGCTTTTATTAGGCGTAATTACAATGTCCGAAATCAATGCTCAGCAAATTGAGCTGAAAGTTCTGGACGGAATGGGTTCGCGTCTTTATGACATCAATGACAGTGGAATGGCCATCCATTCCGGAGCTTATTTTGATTTCGCAACGGGTGTTACCACACCAACCGAAGGCGGACAAAATACCAACAAAATAAATAATTCTGGCGATGTTGCTGGATTAATGGCTTATACAAGTTCTGAAGGTGAGGAGCTGGGACAAGCGGGTTACAAAAAGAAGGGAACCTGGACTGCCATCGGATATTTTCCCGGCGATGTTCCGAGTAACAGTTTTTTCAGCAGTGCCAACGCCATCTCCGGAAACAGCAAATATGTAACAGGGCAAATATCCACAAGTGTTGAAAACAGTTATGCTTATATCTATGATACAGAAGCAGGAACTATCAAGAAACTGGATGGCGACGGCTCTTACGAATATGGAAGAGGCGAGGGAATCAACAGTTCTGGTATCGTTGCTGGATTTGTGAACAAATATTCTATCAACGGAAGTACGTATTGGATTCCGGTTTATTATACACCGGATGGAGTAGTGCATTACATCGGAGATTTGGGATATGGAGAAGCCGCCGATATCAATGATGCTGGAAAGGTTGTTGGCGTTAAAGACGGTAAACCTTTCATTTACGACATCAATTCGGGTATTTACAAAGCGTTCAATGTACCTGCAGGTTTTGATTCTGCTACTTTCACATCCATCTCGGAAACAGGCGTTGCTGTGGGGTATGCAGGACAAGCAGGGAACAGAGAGGTGATTATCTACCATCCTTCGTTAAGTTCTAATCCTGTTTTTCTTAAGGATATTCTGACAAGCCAAAATGTTACAGTTAATACTTTCGATGGAAAACTGGGAACAGCAATGGGGATTTCGCCTAACGGAAATTACATTGCTGGGTTTGACAATTCAATTCCGCCGTTCTTTGCAGCAGGTTGGGCTATTAATCTCAATAATCTTCTGTTAAGTGGCAACGATTGTTCTATCACCTGCCCTGATAATATCGAAACTGCCATTACCAGCGCATCTCAGACATCTGCCGTAGTAACTTACACTTTACCTGTGACTTGCGGTTCATCATCTTCTACAGGATTGCAAACCGTTCTGGTTTCTGGTTACGAATCCGGTTCTCAGTTCCCGATTGGAGTGACGAATGTTGTTCACAATTTGGTTGATGCAGACGGAAAAATCGTTTACGTTTGTTCTTTCCAAGTGACGGTGAGTGATGTGTATTGTTCTACAACGCCACAATATGGTGTAGATGCTATTACCAAAGTTCAGTTTGCAGGAATAGATAACGCTTCAGAACCTTATACAAACAATGCTAACGAATACTATTTGGACAAAGTTGGAGAAGTTTACCAAGGAAGCGAATATCCATTTACTTTGGAAGCGAATACCAATGGAGGATACGACTATGTAACCGTTTTTGTAGACTGGAATCAAAACGGAAGCTTCACAGATGCAGGCGAGATGGTAGAAGTTGGTGCATTGACTTCTGACAGTACAGACGGAACCCAGGTGACAGGCAACATCACTGTACCTGCAACAGCCACCATCGGGAAAGCAAGAATGAGAGTGATGCTAAACTGGGACGCATCTATAACAGCACCTTGCGATAATTCAATCTATCAATACGGTCAGGCAGAGGACTATACTTTAGATGTTAAACAATCATTGGGTGTGAATGACATCAACTCCAAATCAATCAGTTATTATCCAAACCCGGTGAAAGATATCCTGAACCTGGTAAGTGATAAAAACGTGACCAACGTATCGGTTTACAGCATTGAAGGCAAATTAGTGAAAAACTTCGCCAACCTGGATGAAGCAAAAATACAGCTGAATCTATCAGGATTAACAGCAGGGATGTACATTGTGAAAGCCACTACGAAGGACAACAAAACAAAAACCTTCAAGGTGATTAAGAAATAAATCATTTCATCATAATTAGGAGTAAAACCCGCATCAGTATTGTTGCGGGTTTGCTTTTTAATATATTAACCTTGATTTGTAGGTTCAAAGGCATTGGTTTATAGGTTCAAAAGAATTGGTTTATAGGTTCAAAAGAATTGGTATATATGCTCAAACGAATTGGTCTATATGTTCAGATGCATTGGTTTGTAGGTTCAAATGAATTGGTCTATAAGTTTAAATACCCTTGTTTGTAGGTTCAAAGGCATTGGTTTGTAGGTTCACAGGCATCGATATTTGTAGTAAAGACTTTTTTTAGTTTAAATTTAATTGATATTTCAAAGATTTCGTTCGTTAACAAAACCCTAATTCTTCCTCGAAAATTGTTTTTTAGGTCGAGATGCTTTAACTTTGCACAAACCTAATCTAATGAGTAAGAAAGAAACGAAGTATATCTTTGTAACAGGAGGTGTTACTTCTTCACTGGGTAAAGGAATAGTCTCCGCTTCTTTGGGGCTCCTGTTGAAATCGAGAGGTTTCAAAGTTACCATCCAGAAACTGGACCCTTATATCAACATCGACCCCGGAACGCTAAATCCTTATGAACACGGCGAATGTTATGTGACCGAAGACGGCGCAGAAACAGACCTTGACCTGGGACATTACGAGAGATTCCTGGATTCTCCAACTTCACAAAATAACAACGTTACCACCGGAAAAATCTACCAGACCGTTATCGAAAAAGAACGTAAAGGTGATTTTCTTGGGAAAACGGTACAGGTCATCCCGCACATTACCAATGAGATTAAACGCAGAATAAAGATGCTTTCCAAAAAGGATTATGACATCATTATCACAGAAATCGGTGGAACTGTGGGCGATATCGAGTCTCTTCCATATATAGAAAGTGTTCGCCAGTTGCAGTGGGAACTGGGCAAAACCAATTCGATGGTCATCCATTTGACTTTGTTGCCGTATCTATCTTCCAGTGGCGAATTGAAAACCAAACCGTCTCAGCATTCTGTTCGTCAATTGATGGAAAGCGGCATCCAGGCTGATGTTTTGGTTTGCAGAACGGAACATACCATCCCGAAAGAACAAAAAGCCAAACTGGCTCAGTTCTGTAACGTAGGATTAGGAAATGTCATCGAGTGTATCGATATGGACACGATCTATGAAGTGCCATTATATCTACAGAAACAAAACTTTGATGAGGTTGTTTTAAAAGAGCTGAATCTACAGGTAGGAAAAGAGGCCAATCTAAAAGACTGGAAAACCTTCCTTAAAAAATATAAAAACCCAAAACGCACGGTAGAAATTGCATTGGTTGGGAAATACGTTTCGCTTCAGGACTCTTATAAATCCATTGCAGAAGCCTTCATCCACGCTGGTTCTGATATGGAAACCGAAGTGAACGTGAGATGGGTGTACAGTGGCGATATCGAAGAACAAGGTGCCGAAAAATTACTGTCCGGCGTTGACGGAATCCTTGTAGCACCAGGTTTTGGAGACAGAGGTATAGAAGGTAAAATCCAGGCCGCGAGATATGCAAGAGAGAACAAAGTGCCATTATTGGGGATTTGTTTGGGAATGCAGATTATGACGATAGAATTTGCCAGAAATGTACTCGGATTAACAAAAGCCAACAGTATGGAGTTCGATACTTCTACGCCAGACCCTGTGATTTCTTTGATGGAAGAGCAGAAAAATGTGGTAGACAAAGGCGGAACAATGCGTCTTGGTGCGTGGAAATGTGTCCTGAAAAATGGTTCAAAACTGGCCGAGATTTACGGCGCCAAAACCATCTCAGAACGTCATCGTCACAGATACGAGTTCAACAGTGACTACAAAAAAGACTTCGAGGAGAAAGGCTTGGTTCCAACAGGTCTCAACCCGGAAACCGATTTAGTGGAAACGCTGGAACTGAAGGATCATCCTTTCTACATTGGTGTCCAATATCACCCGGAATATAAGAGTACAGTGGCAACACCGCATCCATTATTCAAAGCTTTTATCAGCGCAACGGTTAAGAATAAATCATAAATTAAATGAATGGCTCAAAGTATTTCTCTGAGCCATTCGTCTTTATAACGGAATCTGAAAAATAAAACCTATTTTTGCAGACCAAAATGATGTAGATTTCTGAAATGTCAGTCTGAGGTTCTCGAAGACATTCAAATCATTAATCTTAAACTTTAAACTCCATTCTATAATGCAACAAAACAACGGATTAGACAAAAAACAACTGATTAGCTTCGGTATTTTTTCTATGATTCTTATCGGTTTTATGTTTTATTTCCAAAACCGAAATGCACAGGCCGAACAAGAACAATTGGCAATCAATGCAAAAAAAACTGAACAGCTGGCAAAATCCAAACCTGCTGCAACCAACTTAAACGCCACTGCAGTAACTCCCAATTCTGTTCAGAAAGTTAACCTTCAGAATGATGAGCTTTCTTTGGAATTTTCCAGCGTTGGCGGACAGTTGAGTTCTGTGAGATTGAATAAATTCCAAGCATTTGGAGGAAAGCCATTGTACCTTTTCAGCAACAACAATGCGAGTTACGGTTTTCAATTCACAGATAAATCGAGGAAAGTTTTCAATACCAAAGATTTGGTTTTTGCACCACAAGTTGCAGGAAATGTAGTAACACTTAATTCTAAAATTGGAAACGCCGTTATCCAATTCATCTATACACTTAAAGCTAAATATACTGTTGATTTTCAAGTGAAAACACAAGGTTTAGCAAGTGTTGTGAATGATGGAAAAGCTAATTTTGTTTGGAATTACAACGTAAGAGGTGCTGAAAAAGGACGTTCGCAGGAAGAGACGCACACGGAGTTTGCTTATGCGTTCAATAATTATAAAGATTATGACTACGATGCTCGTTCTGATATGGATGAGCCGGATGAAACGCTGAACTGGATTGGTATCAAACAACAGTTTTTTTCCGCAGTTCTGGAAGCTAAAAATGGTTTCACAAAATCTAAAGGTAATCAGGAAGCGATTCCGGAAGGAGAATTCTTGAAAAAATTCAATTATGATGGTCAGGTTAACTTGGCTGGAAACGAGTTGAATCAGGATTTCACTTGGTATTTTATGCCTTTGGACATCGAATTATTGAAATCTTATGACAAAAACTTTGACGAGATTCTTCCATTAGGTTGGTCATTCATCGGTTCATTGAACAGATATGTATTTATTCCGTTGTACAACTTACTTTCAGGTTGGGGAATTGCTGCAGGTTGGGCTATTTTCTGGATGACGATTATCGTTAAATTGATTTTGTCTCCGGTAATGTTCAAACAGCACAAGCTAAGTGCGATGATGAAGGTGATTCGTCCGGAAATTGATGAGGTGAATGCCAAATTCAAAGATGCTGACCCGATGAAAAAACAACAGGAAACAATGGCGGTCTACCGAAAGGCCGGCGTGAACCAAATGGCGGGTTGTTTACCGGCGTTGGTGCAGATTCCGTTATTCTACGCCCTGTTCCGTTTCTTCCCGAATATGCTGGACCTTAGAGGAAAAAGCTTTTGGTTTGTTCCGGATTTGACCGCTTATGACGACATCATCAGTTGGGGAACCAATATTCCGTTGTTAGGAAATCACCTGAGTGTATTTGCATTGGCTTGTACAGTTGTGATTTTGATTTATACGATTATGACTTCAGGAAACATTCAGCAGCCGCAACAAGAAGGAATGCCGAATATGAAAGTGTTGATGTACATCTTCCCAATCACATTCCTGTTCTTCCTGAACAGTTCCGCATCTGGTCTGTCTTGGTATTATTTTGTATCTAATGCCATTAACATCGTGATTATCTTGGTGATTAAATATTTCATCTTAGATGAGAAAAAAATCCACGCGATGATTCAGGAAAACAAAAAGAAAGAGCCGAAGAAAGAGGGAACTTTCCAGAAAAGAATGAGAGAAATGATGGAGAAAGCGCAAGAGCAACAAAAAGCGCAGGAAACCAGAACAAAAAAGAAATAGATATTTAAAGCGGTAATTTTTTACCGCTTTTTTTATTTTTGCCAAAAGAAACTGTCCTCAATGAATTTAGAATCCACTTACGAATACCTTCAGTCATTTTTAACGCCGGAACGTCTGCAGAAAATCGAACATTTTTCCAAAGAAAGCTCAGATTTCGTTTTACCGGTGATGGAAGATATTTACCAGTTCAGAAACGCGGCAGCAATTGTCCGTTCGGTGGAAGCCTGTGGATTTCATAAAGTGGTGGCTATGGAAAAGGAGAATTATTTTGAACCCAATCTAAAAGTTACAAAAGGCGCAGATACTTGGGTCGAGGTCGAGAAAATGCCGAGAACCATAGAATCTCTTCAAAACATCAAAAACCGAGGTTATAAAATTGTAGCAGTTTCTGCAGAGAACAATGCAAAAATGCTCCCTGATTATAAAAATAAAGAACCTTTGGCTTTAGTTTTCGGAACAGAGTGGGAGGGAGCAACTGATGAATTGCTGGATTTTGCTGATGAAACTTTAGCCATTCCAATGTTTGGTTTTACAAGAAGTTTCAATGTCTCTGTTGCTGCTGCCATCTGTATGTATGAACTCAAACAAAAATTGTTGAAATCTGATATTGATTATAAATTATCAGAAGAAAAACTGCTCCAAATGAAAATCCGTTGGGCGAAGAATTCTATCCCGAGCGGTGATATGATTTTGGAGAAGTATTTGAGAGAGAATCAATAATCTTAGTATATTTGATTATAAATATTAATTATGACAACTTATAATGTTTCTATACCAGATAATAAAGATTCTTTTTTTCGAGAGTTTTTAGAGCTTATCGGAGCTAAATATGAGAAAAAACAAGATACTTTTGAACTTTCTGAAGGACAGAGAAAAGTACTGGATGACCAAGATGATTTTTCGTTATCGGATTATGAGGATAATGAAAGTTTTGTAGCAGAACTGAAAAGAGAATATGGCATTTAAAGTCATTGCTTCTCCGGTTGCAAAATCCAATGTAAGAGAAGCTGTAACATATTACAAAAAGGAAGTATCTAACAAAGTTGCTCAAAAATTTATTGAAGATTACGAGCAAACCATCCAAAGAATAAAGCAAAATCCATATTTCCAAATCTATTATAAAGATTTTAGAGGATTGACGATGCGCAAATTCCCATATATTATTTTCTATCAAATTTCTGATGATATCATTCTTGTCAAAGCAGTTTTCAATGCACTTCAGAATACTAAGAAAAGACCAAAATAATTTTAAGTAATCAATTCACAAACTAATTCTCCAATCTTTGGAGCCAATGCAACACCCATTCCGGAAAGTCGGAGGGCACAGAATTGTCTTTCTGAGATTTGTTTTACAATCGGTGTTTTTTCACTTCCCATAGCCATAATTCCGGACCAGCGCATTTCTATTTTAACATCCTGATTCGGGAGAATCACTTCTTTAAGGAATTGTTCCAGATGATTTTGCAGAAAATCTGTTGTTTCAAAATCTGTTGTTCTCTCAGTTTCAAAATCCTGATTTCTTGCACCTCCAAGTAGAATTCGGTTTCCGAGATTTCTGAAATAGTAGAAACCTTCATCATAATGAAACGTGCCTTTCAGTTTAAGATTCTCGATAGGTTCAGTCAGAATAATTTGGCCTCTTGCAGGGATGATTTCTTCTGATTCCAAAAACTTAGAACTAAAAGCATTGGTACAATAGATAACTTTCTCAGATTTTAAAATAAGATTATCATCAATTGTTATTTCGATTTCATTATCAGTCTCTGAAATCAATTCAACCTCAGTTCCGAAGAAAAATTCGACTTTCAGTTCGTGACATTTCTCTAAAAGTCTGTTCAATAATTTTCCAGAATGTAAACTTCCTTCACAAAGATTTTCAACCAAAAATTCTGATTTTCCCAATCCAAATTCTTCAATTTTTTCATTCGCAATTCTGAATGTATTCTCCGTTTTTGTGATTGAGGCCAATCTTTCATTGACTTCACTCAGTTTCTCCAAAGCTGATTCATCATTCAAAATTTCATAACCGCCACACAAATCAAAATCAATTTCATCATTAATAAAATAATTCTGAATTTTCTGCAAACCTTCGAATCGCATTTTGACCAAATCCAAAGTTTTCTCCCAACCCATTTTCTCGGAATCAGAAATAATCTCAGTCAAACTTCCGAAACAGGCAAATCCTGCATTACGAGTTGAAGCGCCAGTGGGAACAGGATTCCGTTCAATAATCAAAACCGATTTTTCAGGATATTTTTCTTTGATAGAAATCGCAGTCCAAAGTCCTGTAAAACCCGAACCGATGATTGTAATGTCACGTTTTCTATAAAAAGTTTCGGTTTCCCAAATGCTTGGATTGGCGATTTTCATAGCTTATTTGGATTTATAATCATCTCTCACTTCATCACTTTTTGCAAAGCAAACAGGCGAAGAATTTTCCTGATTCGAATCAAATTTTGATTTCATCTGCTGATTGAAATCTGCCGATTTGTTTCGTGCAATAGAAAGCGTTTGCCAATCATTATTTTTCATCATTTTGGCAATGTAGACAATCTGCCCAATGTGATAAGGATAATGCGCCAATTGCCGTAAAACAGCATCCAAAACGGAATGAGCTTCGCCTCGGATGTAAATTGTAGAATTAATATTTTCGTCTGTAATTTGGGACAAAGCTGAAAAAAGACATTCCCAGCCTGCTTCCCAATATTCCAAAACTTCTGTTTTTGTTTTGAATGAATTGTCAAATTCCAAATCTCGGTTTCTCCAATCTTTTTCGCCGTCTTCGCTTAAAAAATTAGTCCATCGGGACAACATATTTCCTGCAACGTGATTGATGATAACTGCAATAGAATTGCTTTCTTCGTTGTATTGCCAGAAGATTTGTTCCTCAGAAAGTTGATCAAAAGTTTTGTTGCCCAATTCTTTGTAATAGAGAAATCGCTTGATGAATAAGTCTTTCATTTTATACTGAATTTGAAAACTAAATGTAATAAAAAAATCCTTTCAGAAATTGAAAGGAAATAGATTTATAAAACAGTTAAGACTTAATAAAACTTTAAAACATCTTATCATAATTCCAAGAGGCAACAAAAATTCCTGCAGTTTCTGTTCTTAATCTTTGATTTCCCAAAGAAACTGCTTTGATACCTTTTTCTGCCAAAAGCTGGATTTCTCTATCAGAAAAATCGCCTTCTGGGCCAATCAGAAAAGTATAATTTTCAAGTTTGGGAATATCATTTAAATTAATTCTTTCCAAATTCTCATTACAATGCGCCACAAAAGTATTTCCGAAATCCAGATTTTTCATAAAATCAGAAAACTTGATTAAATCATTCACTTTGGGAAAATGAAACCTGTGACTTTGCTTAGAAGCTGAAACGGCTTGTTTTCTGAGTTTTTCGATGCTGATATTTTTGCGTTCTGTCTTTTCAGTAAAGATAAAACTGATTTCAGAAATTCCCATTTCTACAGCTTTTTCAACGAAGAATTCGATTCTGTCGATGTTCTTGGTTGGTGCGATAGCGATGTGAAGTTTCGGGGAAAAATCGGGGAGGTTTTTTTTAGTTTCCGTAATGTCTAATGATACTTTTTTTCCTTCGAAAACAAGATTTCCTTTAGCCAAATTTCCATTGCCGTCAGTTACGAAAATTTCTTCACCTTCTCGCATTCTGAGAACTTTTGTGATGTGTTGTTGTTCATCAGAATCAATCAATATTTCCGGAAAAATCTGTCCAAAGAAAAGTTTCATTTTGTATTAATTATTTTGCAGATTATTTGTCATTTCGTAGAGATCTAAACAGGCGAGATTCCTAAATGACAAAAGTGAGTGTTATTTTTTTGCAGGCTTTACTATTGAAATTACTTTCTTTCCAACAGTCGCCAATAAAACCGCAGTCAGACCGAAAACAATTCCCAATCCGAATTTTGAAAAGATATTTTCTGGAAGCAAATGGTGAATATAATCGATATTATGAAGGAAAATTTCGCCGGAAACAAGAAGAAGTGCAATCGTTCCAACGACGCCTAGAATTTTGATGATGATTGGTAAAGCTTTAATCAAAACTTGGCCAAGACCAGAAAGAAAACCTTTATTACCCGATTTTTTCATCAGGAAAAATCCGGCGTCATCCATTCTGACAATTAACGCTACAATACCGTAAACACCGACTGTTGCGATAATTGCGACCAACGTTACCACGATAATTTGTGTCAAAAGCGGATGTTCTTTTTCGATTACAGTTCCAAGAGCTATGATGACGATTTCCAGAGAAAGAATGAAATCGGTTTTGATGGCTGAACTGATTTTGGCTTTTTCAGAATTAACTTCTTCCTCTTCCAAAGTGCTTTCTTCGATCACTTCGCCACTGGTTTTTTTCCGGTGAAAAAGAAATTCGATGATTTTCTCAACACCTTCGTACGCCAGATAAACGCCACCGAGAACCAAAAGTATTTTGATAGCAATAGGAAAGAAAAAATTGAGCAGAAAAACGATAGGCAGAATAATCAGTTTATTGATAAACGAACCTTTGGTAATGGCCCACAGCACGGGGATTTCGCGGGAAGACAGAAATCCGGTTGCTTTTTCCGCATTCACTGCCAAATCGTCGCCGAGGATTCCGGCTGTTTTTTTTGTTGCGATTTTGCTGGTGACTGCGATGTCATCCATTAAAGCGCCAATATCGTCTAAGATTGCAAAGAATCCTGAAGCCATAACTTTTAATTTTGATACAAAAATAAGTTTTAAACTTTAGAATTCAATGGGTAAAGTTAATGGACAGGATATTTTTATTTGATGTTTTGAAATGCAATTTCATTCTCACTGATGAAGGCAACGCCCGTTTTCATCGTGGTGTAGATATCCGTGTCACATTCTCGCAAAGAGCACATATAGATTTCTTCTACCCAAGTGTTGTTGATGAAAATCAGATTGAGATATTCCTGTTTTCGCAGGTTGTTTTTGATGGAAAGATAATCACCTTCTTTTGGCTCGTACGCAAAACTGAACACATTTTCAGCATTGATTTTTTCCAGAATTTCTTCTTTGACATCCTGCAGATAACCTTTCTCAGAACTGATTAAATCAAAATCTTCTGACTCTTCCGTAGTTTCCGCTTTGCCTGTTATTGTCTCTAAAATCCAATAAAATTTTGAACTTTTTTTAGATTTTTTTTCGAGTATTTTTTCTTCTAGTAGTATTTTCATAGCATTTATTTGATAAATGTGATAATTTGGACATTAATCAATTTTTTTTATAATTTTTCTGAAAACCATAATATCATTCACAATAATAGTATCATTTATAATTTCATTTGATTTTCCCTTGTTCATTTCTCTAACAACTATTTTTTCATTTCCAGTTTCACTCAGAACTTTTTTGTCAATAGGATATTTACTTGTGTCTATAGGGTTAAATTGAAAATTAAAAATGAAATAACAAATGATAATTGCGACTATTGAACAAAAAATTTTCGGTGTAATTTGTTTTAAGAAAATTAACAAAAAACTGAAAAAGGATAATACAAATGATGAATAATGAATTGACCAAAAGAGATTATAACTCAGTCTATTTGTAAAAGTCCATTCAGAAAAAAAGAAAGTTTTTATACATGTTATAATTAGCATCGCAAAGAAAACGGAGAATATAATTTTGAATATTTTCATTGCAAAATTTTATTTTAAAATGTTACTAGAATTATCTAACTAAAAGCTAACTCTCTACAAATCATACTTCGCAGTAGCCGTCGTCCTGATATCCGTAAACTCGCCGCGCTCATATTTCAATTTTGCAACCATCGCAATCATCGCCGCATTGTCTGTTGTGTATTCGAATTTTGGGATGAAGATATTCCAACCCAGTTTTTCGCGATTGTCTTCCATCGCTTTTCTAAGACCAGAATTGGCAGAAACGCCACCGGCAATCGCAATATCGTTGATGTTAAGTTCTTTCGCTGCTTTTTCCACTTTGTCCATCAGGATTTCAATGATTGATTTTTGAACAGAAGCACAAAGGTCATTCAGATTATCCTTAATGAAATCCGGATTTTTTCTAATTTCCTTCTGAATAAAATATAACACCGAAGTTTTTATCCCGCTGAAAGAATAATCATAACCTTCCATTCTCGGTTTGTTGAATTTGAAAGCGTCAGGATTTCCTTCTTTCGCCAGTCGGTCGATGATTGGTCCAGCAGGATAATCGAGGTCAAATATTTTTCCGATTTTGTCAAACGCTTCACCTGCAGCATCGTCAATGGTTTTCCCAATGATTTCCATTTCAAAATAATCCTTAACCAAAACTATCATCGTATGACCGCCAGAAACGGTCAAGCATAAAAACGGAAAAGTGGGCGGCGTTGGATTGGCATCGTCTATAAAATGCGCCAGAATATGAGCCTGCAAGTGGTTGACTTCTATTAATGGAACGTCCAGACTCATCGCCAGAGATTTGGCAAAAGAGGTTCCTACGAGGAGCGAACCCAAAAGTCCGGGACCACGTGTAAAACCAATCGCGCAAATCTCATTTTGTTGTATATTTGCTTTTGAGAATGCTTTTTCTACGACAGGGATGATGTTTTGCTGATGCGCTCGGGAAGCCAATTCTGGAACAACACCACCATACTCGTTATGGATTTCCTGATTGGCAGCCACATTGGAAAGGATTTTGCTGCCGCTGATAACGGCCGCAGAAGTGTCGTCACAAGAAGATTCTATACCTAAAATAATTGATGCACTCATAATAGATGGCAAAGTTAGAAAATAAAAATACAAATAACGAAGAACCAAATATTGACACACCTGTCAACAAGAAAAAACGACCGCTTTTTCTAAGGATTCTCAGTACAGTTTCTTACACTATTTTGGCTTTGTTTCTGTTGATATTCATTGTCATCAATCTGCCTGTAACCAAACGATATATTGCCAATCAAGCCATCGATTTTCTGAACAAAGACCTGAAAATGGGAATGTCTATCCAAGATATTGATGTTAATTTTCTAGGCGATGTGACGATAAAAGGATTGATTCTTAAAGATTATAAGAATTATGAATTTGTAAAAGCGAAGGAGATGAGAGTGAAATCGGATTGGTTTGCTTTGGCTCTGAATACGAGAGATATCAAATTCAATCAGGCGACGATTATTGAGCCGAGTATCCGAGTAATTACTTACAAAGGCGACAGCATCAGCAATTTTATCCGATACGTTGACAACTTCAATGACGGGAAACCTCGTGACCCGAAAAAGAAGCCGTTCCAAATGGCGATGAAATTCGATATCATTAACGGTATTGCAAGTATTGTTAATGAAAATAGTCCGGGCGAAGCCGGAAAATGGCTGGATGCGAGAAATGTGAACCTGAATGTGACTAATCTGAATGTTAATGGCTCTGATGTTTTTGCAGAAATCAGAAACTTCAATTTCATCACCAAAAGATATGGCAAAGAACATATTGTCGATACATTTTCCACGAATTTTGAACTGACTAAAAAGCATTTGAAATTTGATAATCTGACGTTCAACACAGACCATTCTCTGTTGCAGGGCGTTGCCGTAATGAACCTTGACCCAAAAACTAAGTTTGCAGATTTTGGTCGTAAAGTGAGTTGGGATATGAAAATCGTTCCGGGAAGCCAGATCAGCGGTTATGATTTGAGTTATTTCGTGACCAACTGGGACAATTATACGCCCATCAACATCTCGGGAACGATGGTTGGACCATTGAATAATTTCACTTTGAATAATTTTCTGATTCGCTCGCAAGATGTGAATCTGAATACCAAAAATCTGAATATCAACGGTGTTATTGATAAGAAATTCTTCATAGAAAGCAAGAATGTTTCTGCCGATTTCACTTATAAAGCTTTGAAGGCGTCATTGCCAAAATTCATTTCAACAAAACTGGGAAATATCGCAGATAATTTTGGAAGAATGAAATATAACGGTTCCGTAAAAGTGAATCCAAAACAGATTTTCGCCACAGGAAATGTCATTACCGGAATCGGACAGGCTAAAATGAAAGATTTCAATCTTGTGGATTACAGCACAAAACGTCCGAAATATAAAGGTTACGTCGATGTCAAAGATTTGAATATTACGGCATTGACCAAGAATAAACAAGTTGGGTTGATTTCGGGTAAATTCAATGTTCAGGGAGAAGGTTTTGATGTCAATACGATGTATGTGAAAACGTCTTCTGATGTGGCGCATATCGATTTGATGGGCAAAAACCTTAATAATATCTCGATTGATGGTGTCCTTAATAAAAAACGATTTACCGGAAATGTTACTGCGAATGATCCGAATGTGAAAGGGAATTTCAAAGGCATTGTGGACTTCAGTACTAAAAGATTGTTTGCAGATTTCGATGCTAATATTCAGTATGTTAATTTGAAATATTTTGGGATTTCGGCTGGCGATACCAATTCTGTCAGCGGACATTTGGTCGGAAAAGTTTCTATGACCAATCTGAATGACCTTAACCTTGATACCAGCATCAAAGAATTAACGCTTAATTCAAGTTCACAAAAATTAAATATTCCGGATTCTAAAATCAAGGCGTTTTTTGAAAACGGCAACCGAATTGTCTCTGTAGATGCACCAGGAGCGGTTACAGGTAGAGTTTCCGGTAAGTTTGATTTGGAAGATGTCGGGAATATGGTGATGAACAGTATCAATAAAATCCTGGTCGGTAATCCTCCGAAAAAAACATATAACGGGCAGAATTTCGATTTTGATTTTGATGTGAAGCAAGGTCTGGTTTCGTTCTTCGTTCCGGATTTGCAATTACCAAATGGAGCGAAAGTGGCAGGGAATTATGTCGGCGCAACCAACGATTTAGTCCTGAATGCTGATGCTGCACAAATCAAGTATGTTCTCACGGGCAAAAAAGAATTGAGTGAAGCTGAGAAATTCCTGGCAGAAACCGACGCGACTTATCAGCCAGACCTTAACAAAGTCAAAGACAGCGCGATGGTTGACAGCCTGAAGTTGAGCGTGAACACAGCCAATCTTGACCAACAATTGCTTGCGACCATAAAAAGAGGGCAGTACGGCAATAATGTTCTTCAGGATGTGAAATTATCGGCGAATAATGAAAATGGACAGGTTTTGCATATCGGAACAGTTTTCAAATTGGGAACATTAGAAGACGAAACCGAAAAGCAAATGAAGGAATATGCGGTTAATATCAATCAAACCACTAATGCGATTGGTGATTACGTCCTTCGTTTTGAGCCAACCACTGTTAAGCTGAATGATATTGCTTGGAGCATCGATACGAGTCCTGAACTCAATCATTCCATCACTTACAGAAGGAAGGAAAAAGACTTTTTGATAGAAAATTTAAGGATTTATTCGGACGATAGTGCGCTTCTCATCAAAAGTGCCGAATTCAAATCCGGAAAAGAATTTACTGCCGATGCCGAGGTCAAGAATCTTGATATTTCGAAACTTCTCGCCTTCAGCAAAGATAAAAATGCAATGGACATCAAAGGGACTGCTAACGGTACCATTCAAATCAAAAAATCCGGAAACAATCTGGAGCCATTGGTAGATTTGGATGTCGAAAATATCTTTATGAACGGTAAAGCGATGGGTAATATCGAAAGCAAAATTACCAAAAGCGAAAAGCCGAACGTGTTTGATGTCAGTATTCAGGCTTTGTCGTCGGATTTATTGGGACACAATACTTTGGATGTGACGGGAACGATTGATAATAATCACTCTTCGCCCGTTTTTGATGTGAATGCCAAAATGAATGAATTTGATTTAGGCTTCGCGCAACAATTTGTAAAACAAATATTTGGCAACTTCCGGGGGAAAGCGACTGGCGACCTTAAAATTTCCGGTCCTGCGAATGACATTGATTATAGTGGCGATATCGCTTTGAAAGGATTTGGGTTAAAATTATTATTCACGGGTGTAGATTATTCATTTGAGGATACTGTAATTAATCTTTCCAAAGGTCTGGCTTTGCTGAATAACATTGGAATCCGTGACGGAAGAGAAAATTCTAAAGGTAATATTTCCGGATCTATTCAGTTTGAAACGTTGTCTTCTTTGGGAATCAACTTAATTATGCGTGCCGATAATCTTTTGGTTCTGAATTCTACACAAGATGATAACGATCTTTTCTGGGGAAGAGTGACGGGACAAGGCGATGTCTACGTCAGCGGACCAGTTTCTGCACTGGAGATTTCGACGCCAAATGATGGACTTAGAGTCTTGAACAACAGCACTTTCACCTTCAATAGTGCATCGAAAGGCAACGTGGAAGAATTTAAAATATTAAGGTTTTTGAAACGTGACGATGCTGGTCAGATCTCAGTAGAGAAAAAGAAACGTTCAGGCGCTAATATGTTGATTGACTTCGACGTAACCATTGATAAAGGTTCTTTGGTGAATGTTTTGGTTGGTGATGATGTTGGTAATATTTCTGTCCGAGGCGACGCGCGTCATTTGAAATTCAAAATGGAGAGAAGCGGCAATATTTTGATGGATGGAATGTATACGGTAGACAACGGAACATTTGTCTCAAAAGCGATCTTGAACAGAACATTCCAAATTGCTAAAAACAGTAATATCCAGTGGAGTGGAAGTCCAATGACGCCAGCTCTGGATATCACTGCCAACTATACAAGAACAGTGACCAATGCTGGAGATTATTTGGGAATGACATTATCCCAACCGATCAATGTGGTATTGTCTACCAAAATTACCGAGACACTCACGAAACCTAAGATTGAATTTGGTGTTGCAGCGCCAGATGGTTCTTCGCAAGTACGAGAAACCTTAGCAACGAAGATGAGTACGGATGATGAGAGAATTATCCAGTTCGGATCTATTCTGGTGCTTAATAACTTCAACGTGGTCAATTCCGGAGGATTGAAATTCGATGTTTCGCAGACTGCTGTAAGTACGGGGTATAGTGTGGCATTCAAACAATTAGGTTCTGTTCTTAATACCATCAGCAGTGCCTTTCAAATCAACTTGGATTATATCAGTGGAGATATTGGTTCCAATACTTCGGATCGTGCAAATACAAGTGTGAGTCTGGCATTATCGCCAAGAATTAAACTTAAAACAGGTCTCGGAGTTCCGATTACCAGAACTGAGAATGCGAACTCCAATTTCCTTTCAGCGGAAGGTATTGTGGAATATGATTGGAGTAAAAATAATAACGGAAGCCGTTTGCTGAGAGCTTATTCCAAACCGTCTAATATTGGTATCAATACTGCGACGGGAACTACAGCAGGAGCCAACCAGATTTATGGTGTTGGAGTTGTGTACAGTAAAAGTTTTAATTCCTTCAAATATATCTTCAAAAGCCGAAAAAGGATAAAAAGAGACTCTGCTGATGTGGATCAAAATAAAATAGATTCTGTAAAAAACAAGCCAAATAAATGATAATTATCATAGTGAATGTAAGATTTTGTTAAAAGCTGTTAATGTTTTGATAATCCTTTTTATTTAAAATATTTTTTATAGATTTGCAAAAAAATTAGACATATTTTAAATAAATAATAAAATCATACAATGAACTATCAATTAGACGATATCGATAAAAAGATCCTAGATTTCTTAGTAGAAAACACTAGAATGCCTTTCACAGAGATTGCAAAACAAATGGATGTTTCTGCGGGAACAATCCACGTAAGAGTTAAAAAGATGGAAGACGCCGGGATTATTCTTGGTTCTTCTCTTAATATTGATTACAGCAAATTGGATTATAATTTCACAGCTTTTATCGGTATTTTGTTGACAAAGTCAAATCATACTCAGGAGGTTTTGAAGCAATTGGCTTTGATCCCGAATGTTGTAGAAGCTAGTGTAACTTCTGGAAAATATAACATCTTCTGTAAAATGAAAGCAAAAAATACTGAAGATGCTAAGAAAATCATTTATCAGATTGATGATATCCAAGATGTGATGAGAACAGAAAGTATGATCTCTATGGAGGAGTATATCAGTGATAAAAACCGTTTAATCAACGCGGTTAGCATATAGTAGTTAATAGAAATTTCTATTAGAAAGAGCTTATTTTATAAGCTCTTTTTTTTGTATTTTTACAGTATGAATTCAGTGGTTAAAAATTTTAAAAACAACAAAGATTATTACATCTTTTTCGGTCTAATATTGTTGGTGTTTCTGCTAAGTGTTAACACGGATTTGGCAGAATTTTCACAACATCAATCGCTTAATATTCCATCGGGATTTTTCTATTACACATTAGGTGTTGATGTTTTGGTGATTCTTAGTTGGATTCTAATTATGTTTTTCAGGAAAATAGGTGCGGTGATTTTTCCCATTTTGGTGCTGTTACATTTTAGTTTGCACAACTATTTCTTAAGTACATATCTATATTCAGATATCACCACTTTATTTCTTTTTATAGGGCTTGGTTTGATAGCAATCATTCCACGTTGGAATAATATGATGAAATAAAAGAAGGAATTTCTTAAAAAAAGAAAAAGCTCCAGAACTAATCCAGAGCGTTATCTTATCAGCAATCGACGTAAGATTTATTTATTTAAAAATCAGCTGATATAATCTGTCTAATTTTGAACAGACCCTTGTTCATCTTGTGTGCCTTCAGAATCTAGAGAAGGAATAAAATCGTTGCGATTTTATTTTACAAAGGTTAGCATTTAACTTATCAGCTGCAAAAAACAAACTACTACATAAATACGCCATTGCTTTAATGCTTTGATTATGAGGTTGCTTTTAAATTTTGAAGGACTTTTAGAAATCCATCATCCATTTATTCAGATCGATTTCTGAAGGTATATCCAATTGTTTTCTCAATCTGTTTTTTCTGGTTTCTACACTTCTCACAGAAATATTGTTGTAATGAGCAATCTCTTTGGTAGTAAAATTGAGCTTCAACAATGCACAAAATTGCAACTGTCCATTTGTAAGTTCGGGATAACTGGTAATTAATTTATTATAAAAAAAAGGATATACTTCTTTGAATCTACTCAGGAAAGAGGAATCATTACTTTTGGCCAATTCCAGAAGTTCCGCAAAAGCGTCATTCACTTTCAGTTCAAGATGGTTGAGTTCTTCTTCTTTTTCGATAAGGTCATCCTCAATAATCTCTTTTTGCTCTTTCTCATTCCTGTAACTTTTAAAATATTTTATAGTGAAGAAGAAGAAAATAATGGCAAGCAAAACGATTCCGCCAATGATCAGATAAAGATTCTGATACCAAGTCTGTTTTTCCTGTTCTATAATACTGGTGGAAACTTTATCGGTTTCCATTTTTTCCTTTTTACGGATGATGTCCGCAAGCTCTCGCGATTTTTTAGAATAATAGGAGTAGATTTTGTCATCACCCATTGATTCATAAATTGTCGAAAGATCGTCATAAATATACTGCAAACGATAGATGTCATTGGCTTTCTCAAAAATAGGTAACGCTTGTTTATAATAATGAATGGCGCTGTCGTTTTTATTCATTTCCAAATAAGTGTTCCCCAATCCATATAGACCAAAAGCCTGATTGATAGAGTCATTTTCAATTTTGGCTAACTCATAGGCTTTTCTGCTGTAATATAAAGCAGGCGTATAATCATCAAGATCTATGTACGTATAACCCACACTGGAATATTGGACTGATAACCAACTGTTTCTCTTTTTAACATCTTTTATTTTTTTGAAATAACTGATGCTTTTCAAATCAAATTTTAAAGTATTTTGAGGCTCTTCATATTGCAGGTTAAGAATCTCTGCTCTTCCTGCGTAGATTTGTCCCAATGTACTGTAAAGCTCGTCATTATCAGTGATGTTTTTGCTTAATTCTTCCGCTTTTTTGCTTGTCTGATTGGCTTTCTCAAAGAATCCTAGATAAGCGTAAGCTATCGTTTTGGCAATTAAAGCTTGTGCGCAATAATAATCATCATTTTCTTTTTTTGCTATCTCGAACAGTTTTTCAGCCGATTTCAAAGCTTTTTCCTGTTCACCGAGTCCAAGATAAGAATTAATATCTGCCTTCAGAGATTTGGCTTTTCCCAGATAATAGTCCAGATCTTCTGAGATTTTGTATGTCTTACTGCTTATTTTTAGCGATTCATTCCGGTCCGCTAACTGAAAAGTTCTTAAGATTAAACTATCAATCTTTTTAGGTGTGTATTGCTGCGCTTTCGCTTCGGATAGAAACGAAATCAATAGAATGGATATGATAGAATTTTTAAGAGGTCTCACTACAAAAACTGCAACCCCAAAAGTATTAAAAATTCTAGTTACAATTTAATATAAATACAGCTTTAACATTATATTACGGACAAATTGATAATAAAAATATAATGCAGACTACAATTACCCAAAGTTGACCTCTGTTTCTGTGAGGATATCCGGAAAAAATTTGTCAAAATGATGTTGCAATTCTTCTTTATTTTTTAGAAATAAGTCAAAAACAGGAATGTCTTTATCCAGATATTTCGCTTTGTTCAAAACGTTTTGCATACTGTATTTGATGTTTTGGTCTTGTCTGTAGTTGGCTAGCCAATCATCTTGCTCCATTCTTACCAATATTTTTTTGTAATTTTCGGGTAGCCACTTTTCATTTTCCCAAAGAATTCTGTAAGCATTGTGAGAATGTTTTTTCAGTTCATTTTTCGGATAAAGGTGAGCAACAAAATAATCAAATGCAACATCCACAAAAGCGCCGGAATATAACCTGACCAAAGGACTGAAAATCTTTTTAGCCTCAGAAACTGCAGGATGTGAGTCGGTAAAAGTATCAATAGCGCGATGAAGTTTTATGCCTTCCTGGATTCCAAGTGGAAAATTCTCACGTTCGTTGTTTTTGATAAAGTCCGCAATCATATTCCCAACGAGTTGTCCGTCGGTATAAGAAAGTAGGGAATGGGCGAGATAATTCAAGTTCTGAAAAATTAAGACTTATAAATTTACAGAATTAATTTAAAATAATAATTCTACAAAATCTTCTATTTTACTGATTTCCTCAATTTTGATTCCAAATTTTTTCTTTGGAAGTTTATTCAGATTTGAAATAAAGATTTTCTCGTAACCCAACTTTTCTGCTTCGGTAATTCTTTGTTCAGCTTGTGCAATAGGTCGGATTTCTCCACTCAGCCCGATTTCTCCTGCAAAACAATAGTGTTCGGAGATTGCAATGTCTTCGTTACTTGATAAAATAGAAGCGACTACCGCCAAATCCAAAGCTGGGTCATCTGTTTTGATTCCGCCAGTGATATTCAGGAAAACATCTTTAGAACCCAATTGGAACCCTGCTCTTTTTTCCAAAACCGCCAAAAGCATATTCAATCTCTTTGCATCAAAACCTGTCGAGCTTCTTTGCGGCGTTCCGTAAACTGCGGTCGAAACCAAAGCTTGAATTTCCAACAACATCGGACGATTGCCTTCGAGAGTTACCGCCACAGAATTTCCTGAAAGTTCTTCTGATTTTTTGGTAATGAGAATTTCGGATGGATTTTTTATTTCCTTTAATCCGCTGGAAATCATTTCATAAATCCCAATTTCTGAGGTTGAGCCAAAACGGTTTTTATTCGCTCTCAATAATCTGAAAAGATGATTTCTATCGCCATCGAAATTCAAAACCACATCTACCATATGTTCCAGAACTTTCGGTCCGGCGATTTGTCCGTCTTTGGTGATATGACCAACCAGAAAAACCGGAATATTATTTTCTTTAGCAAATTTTATAATCTCGTTGGAACATTCCCGGATTTGAGAAACCGTTCCCGGCGAACTTTCTATCAATTGCGATTGCAGCGTCTGAATAGAATCGATAATCATAAAATCGGGCATCAATTTCTTAGCCTCGTGCAGGATTTTCTCAACATTAGTTTCAGTAAAAAGAAAACAATTTGGATTCTTGACTTCGGCCAAACGGTCAGCTCTCATTTTGATTTGCGACGCACTTTCTTCTCCGGAAACGTACAGAATTTTTTTCTTCATCTTCAAAGCCAATTGAAGAAGCAAAGTCGATTTTCCGATTCCAGGTTCGCCGCCAATCAAAGTTACGGAACCTAAGACAATTCCGCCACCCAAAACTCTGTCCAGTTCTTCGGAAGGTGTTTTGATTCTCGGTTCTTCATTGGTTTCAACTTCAATGATGTTAATGATGGACGATTTTGATTTTGTAACCACCGATTTAGTCGTTTTTTCTACAATTTCTTCCACGAGTGTATTCCATTCGCCACAGGTTTTGCATTGCCCGTGCCACTGAGAATATTGCGCACCACAGTTCTGACAGAAATATTGGGTTTTGAGTTTTGCCATTCTGCTAAGTTCCAGAAAATTTTGGAAAATAAAAAATCAGAATTGGTTTAAAAAGAGGCTTAACGTTTTATTTTGAAAAGAGTAAATTTGCCAATTATACACATACTGATATTATCAGAAAATTTTAAATTATTTAAAAATGGCATTAGACAAAAATCATGTAGTAACTTTGAAATACGTTCTACATACTAATGATGAAGCGGGAGAAAGAATCTTTGTAGAAGAGACTTCTGCTGAACAACCAATGACGTTTCTTTACGGCGTAGGAATGATGATTCCGAAATTCGAACAGGAAATCGAAAACCTTAATATTGGTGACAAAACTTCTTTCACCATCGAGCCTGGCGAAGGTTATGGAGAGAGAGATCCTCAAGCAGTTACACAATTGCCTTTGGATATGTTCCAAGGTCAGGAATTGCCTCCAGTTGGAGCCGTTTTACCATTGTCTGACAATCAAGGAAATAATTTCCAGGCACTTGTGGTAGAAGTTACGCCAGAAGCTGTGATTGTAGATTTGAACCATCCAATGGCCGGAAGACCTTTGCATTTTGATGTCGAATTGTTGAACTCACGTCCTGCAACAGAAGAAGAATTAGCACATGGCCACGCTCACGGAGAAGACGGGCATTCTGGGCATTAATTATGTAAATATTAAATGATATAAAATACAAAAGCTTCCAATTTGGAAGCTTTTGTTGTATTAAGAAATGAATCTTTCTATTGTTTAATGAATTTTTGAGTAGATTTCTCTCCTTTTTTACTCACCAATTCGAGAACATAATTTCCTGTAGGAAGTCTGTTCACATCGATTTTGTTTTCCATAGATTTTCCGTTGGCAACAGATTGTCCTGCTGTATTGAAAATTCTATAAGTAGAATCTCCACTTTCCTCGGATCTGATGTTAAGAATATCTTTCACTGGGTTTGGATAGATGATTGTTTGATTTTTACCTGCAAGGTCAGAAACAGTCAAGACTTTTTTCTTAGCGATAATCGTATAATCTTCAACTTGACCGTAAGAGAAAGATTCGCAACTTGTAGGAACAGAATTGAACTTCATAGAAACTCTCATCACAAGAGGTGAATCAAAACTTATGTTTGATGGTACTGTAATATTCCCGGTAACCGGCGTAGTCTTGGTTACAGGAACAGATAGTGCTTTCTCATTAGCATCGTTGAAATCTCCATCCCCGTTCCAGTCAATGAAAACGGAATACCCTTCATTATAGACTGTGCTGGCCCAGGTAGGCGTGATGCTGATCGCATAAGTGTTGCCTTCTGTAACGTCTGTAGAGATGCTTGTAAAATCTTCGTAACCGGCAGTTCCTGTACTTGTATTGTCGATACTGGCAAAAACAACTCTTTTTATTTTCTCATCGGCAGTATTGGTGCTTTGCGATGCACAATATTCTGCCTGATTGGTTGTTGTAATGTTGACCGTGTTACTTTGAGAGGAGATATTGCCATATACATCTATGGCTTTAACATAAAAATTGTAAGCTGTCATTTTTGTTAAGCCGGTAGCCTTATAATTTAAAGACGATGTTCTGGCAATTTCAGTTCCGTCTTTGTAAATAATATAACCGTCCACACCTTCATTGTCAGTAGATGCACTCCATGTCAGACTGGCACTTGTACCTTTAACGTTATTGGCAGCAAGACTTGTAGGAACGGTTGGAGGAATAATGTCCGGCGTACTCAGATATCTTACACCAACGCCTACTGCATAAAATGCATCCTGGACAGCAATCATCTCCGCCGAGTTGTCACCATAAAGATCTTTTGCAGTCTGGATTCCAAAATCACGTGCATTCTTATAGTTAGAATTCGCTGTCAGGTAAGTGCTTTCCAGGCGGTAAACAATTTTTTCCGCTTTTTCCCATCCGATTCCTGTCACACTGTATGGCTTTCCAAGATCGTTGGTTCCGGTTTTGCCCATTACAAGGATGTAAAACCAATGATTAAGAACACCGCTGTTGGTGTGTACGCCGCAATAATCGTTTCCGAAAGATCCTCCAATCGGTGTTGCGCAGCCTTCCTCAACAGTTGCTGCTTTCCAGTTTGTACCTCTATAGGTATCTGGTTGCGCAGACAATGCGACTTTTGGGTTGCTCATTGATCTTAGATAACCTGGTGAAGCCTTAGTAATGTCTTCCCCAATCAGAAAATTCTGTTTTTCAGGCGCATATTTATGCTCAACGATTGCTCCCCAAATATCCGATAAACCCTCGTTCATTGCACCGGATTCTCTTTCGTAAGCTAGGTTTGCGGTATATTCGCAAACGGCGTGTCCAAGTTCGTGTGCGGTTACGTCAAAAGCCGTCAATGGTTTGAAGGTTGTTGCGCCGTCTCCGTAAATCATTTCTGTACCGCTCCAGCCAGCGTTCTCATAGCTACTACCGTAATGGACGTAACTTTTTAGAACAGCTCCGTTGTTATCATAACTATTCCTGTTGAATGTATCTTTGAAGTAATCATAGGTTTTTTCTACACCCCAATGTGCATCAAGGGCAGCATTATCAAACGCAGCATTGTTATATTCCGCAGACGTCCAGTTATTGTCTGTATCTTTAAAATCAACGCCACTGCTGATAGTGGATGACTTTTTAAGATTATAGGTTTTTACACCGTTTCCTCTGGTAGCATCCTGTAAAACATAAGAGCCGGAAACAAGTGTTGTTTCAATTTCTTTGGTTCCGCTGTATCTTGTTTCTGCATTACCTAAGGCCAATAGCACAGGCTCAGATTTTGCCGGAGATTTTATACTGATTGGCTGCGTCTTTTTGATAGAATTGTGGATCAGATCTTCGTTGCTGTTATGTTTTAATACTGCATTTGAAAAAACGACTCTTCCTTCCAGAGCATCTACATACATAATTGCACGGCTGATAGGTTCCGCCGCGTAAACATCAAATTTATAAACCAACTGAAGGCTATACTGGTTTTCGCTAAGTTGTACAGGTAGCAAAACCAACTCGCCGGCTGGCTTTTTGTAGGCATTATTGGCAGTGTAATCTGCATCTTCCCACATATACTTTTTTGCATTAACATAGCCGAGAGCCTTGCTGAAGGCTTCGGAAGCAGAGATTCTCGGTGTTGTAACAGCATCTTTTGTAGAGAAAACATCACCATTCATACTGATCAGGTTTCCGTTTTTGTAATGCAGATTATATCTTCCGAATTCTACTTTCAGATTATTAAAATACATTTGGTAATTTTCATCCAGAAAGGCGTCGCTTGTCTGTGTTTGCTGGAGTTTCATTTCTGTTCCTGGTGTAAGATTCAGAATGGTATTGAACAGATTGGATGACGATCCCGAACTGAGATTATAATTTTTCTTAAACGTAACCAGATTGATGTTTCCGTTTTTATCGGTAATTTTTTTGTCAATGTATTCTTGTGCATTGGTGGATAGGGTAAATCCAAAAACACTGCACAAAATACCAATTCGTAAAAGTTCTTTCTTCATGTACTAGGTGTTAAATTTCGAACGAATTTAGTGAATTTTTAATGATTTAAGTTTTAAAACCGGTATAAAATGGTAAAATATTAATAATATTTAAGTAAAATAAAAAATCCAGCAATTGATGCTGGATTTTGAAGTTTAAGTAATTAATTTTTAATCGGAATATTTTTTAAAATATCTTGCGTGTATTTCCAGAATTTTTGAACAGATGGTATGTTAGCCCTTTCATCGGGAGAATGTGCACCTTTGATTGTTGGACCAAAAGAAACCATTTCCATTTTTGGATAATTGGCACCAATGATTCCACATTCCAGACCGGCGTGGCAAGCCACAACCAATGGTCTTTCTCCAAAATTATTTTCGTAAAGATCTGTCATCACTTTGATGATTTCTGCCTCTGGTTTTGGTTTCCAGCCAGGATATGAACCGCCGAATTCCGTTTTCAAAGAATTACTTTCGAAAGCTGATTTCAATTGATTTGCGACTTCCCATTTTGTAGATTCTACAGAAGAACGAGTCAAATTTAAAATCTTAATTTCTCCATTTTTAAGCTCGATTCTTGCAACATTGTTAGATGCTTCTACTAAACCTTCCACATCCGGACTCATTCGGAAAACGCCATTGTGAGCACCATTGATGGCGAAAATTATTTTCTTAGAATCTTCAAGGGAAACTGATTGTTCCGATAAATCTACTTTCTCAATATTAATAACTAAATCTTTTTCTAATGAAGCAAATTCCTCCAAAATATCAGATTTCAAATGTTCAAATTTTGATGCAAAATCTTCAGAACTATCAACAGAAATAATAGCTTTAGCTTCTCTAGGAATTGCATTTCTCAAACTTCCGCCATCGATAGAAATTAACTTTATCTGATTTTCTAGTCCTAAGAATAAGAATCGTCCTAACAATTTGTTCGAGTTTCCAAGACCTTTGATAATGTCCATTCCGGAATGTCCGCCTTGCAAACCTTTGATTTCAATTTTGAACGTTTCGCCTTTTGCTTCTTGCAAATCAAATTTTGCAGAAGCCGTCACATCCACACCTCCGGCACAACCGATATCGATTTCGTCATCTTCTTCTGTGTCAAGATTGAGAAGAATTTCACCTTTCAATTGTCCGGGTTTTAGAGCCAATGCGCCTGTCATTCCAGTCTCTTCATCGATGGTGAAAAGTGCTTCCAGATCAGGATGTGCAATATCATTACTTTCAAGGATTGACATTATCGTTGCAACGCCCAAACCATTGTCTGCGCCCAAAGTTGTTCCCTTTGCTTTTACCCAATCGCCATCCACATACATCTGGATGCCTTGCGTTTCAAAATCAAAATCGACATCATTATTTTTTTGGCAAACCATATCAAGATGCGATTGCATCACGATTGGCGTCTTGTTTTCCATTCCCGGAGTTGCAGGTTTTGTAATGATAACATTTCCAACTTCGTCAACTGTTGTTGGCAATCCCAATTTTTCTCCGAATTCTTTTATGAATTGTATAACTTTTTCTTCTTTTTTAGATGGTCTCGGAACCGAATTCAATGCTTCGAAATTCTTCCAAATCACTTTTGGTTCCAGTTGTGAATATTCCATTTTTGATTTTTTGATTGAGTTACAAATTTAAAGAAACTATTAGGTTTAAGACAATTAAATCATTAGGATTTAAACCGTTTTGTATTACAAGTGATTTGCAACATCTGAAAAAGATTGTTTATATTGTTGAAAATTAAATTTTATAGAATGAAGAAACTTTTACTTTTTGGCATTTCTCTTTTGGGAATGTCTATGATGAATGCTCAAAATGCTGCAGATTTGCCATACGCTTATGGTTTCGAAACGGCTGGATTAGACGGTTGGACGGTAGTGAATGCTGGGACGGGCAATAATTGGGCGGTATCTCAAGCTTCCGGACAAACGCCTCCAGCTTCAGAAGGTGATAATTACATGTTATATTATTTTCACGAAAATGCGGCCAATTCCTTTCTTTTTTCCAGAGGTGTTAATTTAAAAGCTGGCGAAACAATCAATTTAAAATTTGATGTGATGGGTACAGATGTTTGGTTTCCCGAAAAAATGGAGATTTTAATTGGGATGGAACCGTCTGTAGCTGCAATGACAAAACAGCTTTGGATCAATGAAGAGATTGTTAATTATCCTTATGAAACTGTTTCTTTGGATTTTACAGTTCCAAGTGACGGGGTTTATTATATTGCTTTTAGAGCATTTTCGGATCCGGACCAGTTTTATTTGAGTTTGGATAATATCAAAATTGAGAATAAATCACTAGCTGTCTCAGATGTAAAATCTCCGAAACTCAATTTCTATCCGAATCCTGCTAAAAATGTTTTGACAATCAATAATGAAATAGTGGTGAACAATGTGACGATTTATGATTTGGCAGGGAAATCTGTACTCAATCAAAAGGCTGATTCTAAGAATCTCTCGTTAGATATTTCTAAGTTAGAAAAAGGAATTTATATGATGCGAGTGGCAACAAAAAATGGTGCAAAAACAGTCAAAATTATCAAAGACTAATTTTCATTTCGATATTAAAAGTTAAAGCCTTCAATTTTTGAAGGCTTTCTTTATTTATTATGACGATTTTTTAATCTTCCATCATATTGTCACGTGTATTTTTCTGAACTGCAATAGCTCCGAAAATAGCAAGGAGAAAAGCAAAGGCGTAAAATCCTTTTTCACTTGGAAGTATTGTGGCGTTCCAAAGCCCAATAATCAATAAAACAATTGAAGAAATTGTTGCAAACCAGCAAATTCCATAATAGATGTCAGTCACTTTGATGTTTTCCATTTTGTCACGCACTGCTTTTTGTAAAGAGACTACAGCGAAAAGTCCGTAGAGTAGAATGGTGAAGTAATATCCTTTTTCATTGAGTTGCATCTCCGCGCGTGCCAGACCTGTGATGAAGCCAACCATTCCTGCTCCGAGAGCAATCCAAGATGCGGCGACGAAGGCATTTGAAACTTTTTGTTTTGCCATTAGTTATTGTTTTTAATTATTTAATATTTTCAAATATATTCTTTTTTTTGATAAACCGATTGTATTGTTAAAATTTAGTGAAAAATCTTCTATCGAAATAGGAAATCCATAGCCCCGATAGAAGCGGTTACCCCACAGCTGGTGTTGGGAAAAGCGAAGGCGCGAGGAGTAATAGCGGATAGCGGGAATTGCTCCAAAACAATCGACGAAAATAGCTTCTAAATAAAAAACTCCCCAAAAAATTGGAGAGTCTCTATAATATTTAAGATTAAAAAATCTTAGTATCTGTAATATTCAGGTTTGAAAGGTCCTTCAACCGGAACGCCAATATAATCAGCTTGTTCCGGAGAAAGAATTTCCAGCTCAACGCTTAATTTCTTAAGGTGCAATTCTGCTACTTTCTCATCTAAGTGCTTAGGAAGCATATAAACTTCGTTTCCGTAAGCTGCAGAGTTGGTCCAAAGTTCGATTTGAGCCAAAGTCTGGTTAGAGAATGAGTTAGACATTACAAAACTTGGGTGGCCAGTTGCACAACCAAGGTTTACTAATCTGCCTTCTGCAAGTATGATTACTTCTTTACCTTCGATGGTGTAGATGTCAACCTGAGGTTTAACTTCAGATTTTGTGTGACCATAGTTTTCGTTCAGCCAAGCCATGTCGATTTCATTATCGAAGTGACCGATGTTGCAAACCACCGCTTTATCTTTTAATTTTAAGAAATGCTCTTTTCTTACGATGTTGAAGTTACCAGTCGTAGTGATTACAATGTCTGCGTTATCGACAACAGTATCCAATCTTTTAACTTCATAACCATCCATTGCTGCTTGTAGTGCACAGATTGGATCAATTTCAGTTACAGTTACGATAGAACCGGCACCTCTGAAAGAAGCAGCAGTTCCTTTCCCAACGTCTCCGTATCCGCAAACTACAACTCTTTTTCCGGCAAGCATAAGGTCTGTTGCTCTTCTTACAGCATCTACTGCAGATTCTTTACAACCGTATTTGTTATCGAATTTAGATTTGGTAACAGAATCATTTACGTTGATTGCTGGCATTACCAAAGTTCCGTTCTTCATTCTTTCGTACAATCTGTGAACACCGGTTGTGGTTTCTTCAGAAAGTCCTTTGATTCCTGCAGTTAATTCTGGATATCTGTCAAAAACCATATTGGTCAAATCGCCACCGTCATCAAGAATCATATTCAATGGTTTTCTGTCTTCACCGAAGAAAATAGTCTGCTCGATACACCAGTCAAATTCTTCCTCGTTAAGACCTTTCCAAGCATAAACCGGGATTCCAGCAGCAGCAATAGCTGCAGCAGCGTGATCCTGAGTAGAGAAGATGTTACAAGAAGACCAGGTCACTTCAGCACCAAGAGCAACTAAAGTTTCGATCAAAACTGCAGTCTGGATCGTCATATGAAGACATCCTGCGATTCTTGCACCTTTAAGTGGTTGAGATGGTCCGAATTCTTCACGGATTGCCATCAAACCTGGCATCTCAGCTTCGGCCAAAGTGATTTCTTTTCTTCCCCATTCTGCTAAGGAAATATCCTTAACTTTATAAGGAACGTATTGTGTTGTTGTACTCATATTTATAATTAAATAAATTTAAAAATCAGTTCTTTAAAACTAAAGCGCAAAATTACAATATATAATTAAGATATAAAAATTAAGGTGCTTTATCCATTATATGAAATTATACATCAATTATAATTATTTATTCTAATTCTAAATAACTATATTTGCAGAGTAATAAAACACTGATAAACATTGGTTTTTATCATTTTGTCATTAATATCTATTAAAATAAATTTACATTATGAGTGAAAGTACACATACACAGGAAGCACAAAGACAGGCAAAACCGGTTGCCCCAAAAGTAAAGGAATTAATTGCAAAAACACTTAGCGTAACTTTGGCAACTGTAGATGCAGAAGGAACTCCAAATGCTAGCTATGCACCGTTTGTAGAGATTGACAACAAATTCTATATTCTGGTTTCTTTTATGGCGAAGCACACCAAAAATCTTTCTGAAGGAAGAAAAGTGTCTGCAATGTTCATCGAGGATGAGTCTGCTACGAAACAAGTTTACGCAAGAGAAAGACTGACTGTTGAGGTTTCCACTTCTCAAATCGAAAGAGATTCTGATGTGTGGAATAATGTTGTTAGGAAATTTAAAGAAAGACACGGGAAAATCGTAGATGTTCTTAATGAAATGACAGATTTTATCTTAGTGGCGCTTCATCCTGTGAAAGGTGCTTACGTGAATGGTTTTGGAAGTGCTTATTTTGTAGATTCAAATCTAGAAATAATGGAACACAGAAACGATATCAATCATACACAGAAATAATATCGATTTTAATTATAAAAAGGCTTATTTTGTTACTAAGCCTTTTTATTGATTTCCAAATGTCTTCGAGAGCCTCAGACTGACAACAAAGTGAATATTTTTCACATTAGGTTTCTGCGCTATCCCTGTACACTTTCCGTACACTGTCTGTACCCTTTCCGTACAGTAGATATATTGTTTGTGTTTTCTTTATTATTTTATTTTTAATTAAAATTATTAATGTAAAAATAAAATTTAATTAAATCAAATCTTTCTGAATATAACGGTCGAGTTATGTCCTCCAAAACCAAAAGCATTACTCATCGCAATGTTGATTTCTTTTTCCTTAGGTTCTGTCACAATATTAATTCCAACAGGAATATTCTCATCGAGGTTTGAAATATTGATGGTCGGCGGGATAATGCTGTTTTGAATCGCTTTAATACAAAGAATAGCTTCAACTGCACCAGCTGCTCCGAGCAAATGTCCCGTCATAGATTTGGTTGCGCTGATGTCAAGATTGGGACTTCCTTTGAAAACTTTGGTGATGGCATTCAGTTCCGCTAAGTCTCCAAGTAGGGTAGAAGTTGCGTGCGGATTCAGATAATCAACTTGTTCGGAAGTGATGTTGGCATCTTCAAGTGCCAGTTCCATAGATTTTGCTGCGCCGATTCCTTCAGGATGTGGTGCGGTCATATGGTAAGCGTCGGCGGTCATTGCAGCGCCAATCAGTTCTGCGTAGATTTTTGCACCTCTTGCTTTGGCGTGTTCATATTCCTCAAGAATCAATGCACCAGCACCTTCTCCCATTATGAATCCGTCACGTTCTACGTCGTAAGGTCGGCTGGCTGCTTTTGGGTCGTCATTTCTGGTGGACATTGCTTTCATTGATGAAAATCCGCCAACCGACGCCTGAGTAATAGGCGCTTCCGAACCACCACTTACGATGATTTTTGCTTTTCCCCAACGGATGTAATTAAAGGCATCCATAAACGCTGTGTTTGCCGTAGCACAGGCGGAAACTGTAGTGTAATTGATTCCTCTTAATCCATATTTCATCGATATCATTCCGGAAGCCATATTGGCAATCAGTTTCGGAACGAAAAACGGGCTGAATCTCGGCGTTCCGTCTCCGGTCGCAAAATCTATGACGTCGTCTTCGAAAGTCTGCATTCCGCCTTGTCCGGTTCCCCAAATAACACCGATATCAAAAGGGTCGATGCTTGCCAAATCCAAACCGGAATCTTCCATCGCTTCTGCGGAGGCGTAGATGGCAAATTGTGTGAAAAGGTCGCTTCGTTTGATTTCGTTTTTGTCCAGATATTTTTCGGGCGTGAAGTTTTTGACCTCAGCCGCAAACTGAACTTTGAATTTCTCCGGATTGAAGTGCGTGATGGTTGCAGCGCCGCTTTCTCCTGCTAAACTGTTTTTCCAAAAAGTGTCGACATCATTTCCAAGAGGCGTTACAGTTCCCATTCCGGTAATTACAACTCGTTTCATTGATTTATTTTTAATTTTTAAATATTAGGAGCAGATTTTAATTGAAGAATTATCTTCTCTGGTTTCTGCCATCATCTATGTTCCTGAAATATTATGTTAGGAATAAGAATCTGCAAATTTAGGCATTTGATTTTCTAATTTCAGTTTTAAATAGATTGGATGTTCCTTTTGCAATCAATCTTGTTTTGTCGGCGTTCCAGACTTCGCAGGTGGCGTTGATGAATTGCTTCCCTAACTTGGTGATATGCGTTTCTGCTATGATATTTTCGCCTTCTTTTGCAATTCCGAAATAATCGATGACGTTATTGATGGTTGTGTAGAAAGTGGGTTCGTTCAGAGAGAACATTGTCGCTCCTAAAACGTCATCAATAATCGCTGCAGTCACACCGCCGTGCAGATTTCCGATTGGATTTAGCCATTCCGGACGGATGGTGTACCGGAATTCCAGATGTCCTTTTTCGACGGAAATTACAATCGGTTTCAGCCAGCGCATAAAGGGCGACGGCGAATCTGTGAATTCTTTTCCGATAAGTGTTTTCAAATGTTCTAATGGATTCATAGGTAGAGGTTAGAGATTAGCAATTAGATTTTAGAATGTTTATATCAAAGGTAAATTCTAATTTATATGACAAAATTTGATTTATGCTGAATCTGCAGCCCGACTTGAACGGAGCTCATTTTTTGGTGCTGGGAAAAGCTTGGCAAAAAATAGCGGGAGTGGAAGGCGGATAAAGCTGCCCAAATTTACGAAGCTATCTCTTCTGTTCTGCTTTGGTTCATCACTTTCAAGGCTTCCTCCGGCGATGACAAATACAATCTGTACATATCTTCTGTCTGTCCAACACGGATTTCGAAGTTATCATTTTCTAGTCCAGCTACAAATTGTTCTGCCACCAATGTGGGAGACACTCCGTTTTTCCCTCCGATTGGTGCGGAAAATTCTGTATCGACCAAGGGCGGCATCAGTTCAAAAACTTGGACATTGGTTTCTTTGCTCAGGGCTAATCGTAAATATTGGGTGTAAGAATGTAAGGCTGCTTTGCTTGCTGAATAAGTTGCCAAAGCACCTGGAACGAATGCTACAATAGAAGAAACATTCACGATTGCTGCGTTTTCCTGAGTTTTCAAAAGCGGTAAAAACTTTTCGTTCAGTCTGATAATTGAAAGATAGTTGGTCAGCATTTCGTCTTCTGCTTTTTCAAAGGCGTTGACATTCTCTGAAATAATATCATAAACCAAAGCACGTCCGGCGTTGTTGATAACCATATTCAGTTGAGGGAATTCCTGCTTGATTTGAACCACTAGCTTTTCAACATCTTCAGGATTTGAGACATCGGAAACGATGGTTTTTACATTGTTTAGTTTTGAAGCGGCTTGGTTTAAGCGTTCTTCATTTCTTCCGGTGATAATGACGTTGTTGCCTTTTTCGGAAAGTAATTTTGCGATTTCGAAACCGATTCCTGCACTTCCGCCGGAAATTAAAACGGTGTTGTTGGTTGTTTTCATAATGATGAATTTGTTATTTTATTTTGATGATTACTTTTCCTTTTGCTCTGCCACTTTCTACATAATTCAATGCATCATTGGTTTGTTCGAAAGGAAATATTTTGTCTATAATAGGTTTGATGATTTCTGATTCTAAGAGTTTTGAGATTTCTGTCAGTTGATTTCCATTGGCCTGCATAAAGAGAAAAGAATAATTGACATTTAACTTTTTCGCTTCCTTTTTGGTTTTGCGACTCAAAAGAGAAATGACGAATTTCATTAAGAAGTTCAGTCCGATTTCTTTTGCAAAAGCAGCATCCGGCGGACCTGAGATTGAAATTACTTTTCCTCCTTGCTTTAATATTCTGATTGATTTTTCTAAAGTTTTTTGGTCTTGACTGTTCAGAACCAAATCGTAATCCTTCAAGACATCTTCAAAATCCTGAGTTTTATAATCAATGACAACATCGGCTCCAAGTTGTTTCACTAATTCAAAATTCTTTTTGCTGGTCGTAGTTGCCACAAAAGCACCCAAATGTTTAGCTAGCTGAATAGCGAAAGTTCCAACACCACCAGAACCAGCCTGTATAAATACTTTTTGTCCTTTTTTTAATTTGGCGTTTTCTACAAATGCCTGCCAAACCGTCAAACCAACGAGCGGAATAGAAGCGGCTTCTTCCATCGAAATGTTCTTTGGTTTTGGGGCAACAAAGCTTTCATTTATAGCAATATATTCTGCAAAAGCGCCGATATGAAAATCCGGAACTCGTGAGAAAACCTCATCACCGACTTTGAAATTTTTCACTTTTGAACCGACCTCAACAACGATTCCTGCGACGTCGTGTCCCAATATCAAAGGGAATTTGTAAGGAAGCAACAATTTGAATTCGCCACTTTTCAGTTTGCTGTCTAACTGATTCACACTTGCTGAATGAATCTCAACCAAAACTTCATTTTCTTTGATGCTTGGTTTGGGAACTTCGGCCAGTTCCAGCTGTTCTGTTTTGCTGTAATGTTTTAGGGTAAATGCTTTCATAGTATTATTTTAATACCAATCGGTATATTTTATTGTAAAAAATTTTATTTTATTAATTCGGTGTCGATGATTTTAATGATTCTGTCCAAAGCCTGATAGAGATGGTTTTGATTATTAGTTGTCTTCGAAAGTAAAATTCCGCCCTCAATCAGCATTATAAATAAATAAGAATATTCTGAAGCGTTAATGGAATCGACAATTTCGTTTTTCGTTTTTCCTTCTTCCAGAATTCCGACAATTTTATTGGACCACGCTGCGAAACTTTTCGCAACTTCTGCTTTAAGGAAAGGCATTGTGTCGTCTGCTTCGATGGCTGTGTTCATTATCGGGCAGCCACCACGGGAAAAATTGTTGTCCCAGGAAGTTCTGTAATAATCCAAAAAGGCCATCAGTTTTTCGCGGGTTGACATTTCAGGAGTTAATTTATTAGCAATTGCAGACTGCAGACGTTTGGCATTGTAGAGAAAAACCTCTTTTGCGACTTCATCTTTGTTGGCAAAATTTCCATAAATACTACCTTTAGTCAGTCCGGTTGCTTCAGAAATATGAGCCAGAGACGTTCCCGCATAACCTTTCTTGTTGAAAAGTTCTGCTGTACTTTCGATAATGAACTGTCTGGTTTTTTCTGCTTTTGACATTTTGTAACTGAATTGACTTTGCAAAGATAAACAATTTATATACCAATCGGTATATTATTGATGTTATTTTATATTAATAAGAAATGCTCCCGAAAAATTCCGAAAGCATTTCCATTATAATTAGTAGTGTAGAATAAATTTTAGATGTAAGAAATTAGAAATCCGATGTAAATCTTTATTCTTTAATCTTAAGTCTTCTCAGCTATTTCCAGCCGCCACCTAAGCTTTTGTAAATATTGACAACGGTACTCAGCTGTCTTTCTTTAGCTTCGATGAGTTCCATTTTGGCGTCAAGTGCATCACGCTGATTCATCAGAACTTCCAGATAATCTGCTCTTGAATTTCGGAACAATTGATTGGCAATTCCAATTCCGTCATCCAAAGCTTTTGATTCCTGAGCTTTCAGTTCGTAATATTTATCGAGGTTTTTAATTTTTGACATTTGATTGGCTACATCAATGTAAGCACTCAGGATCGTTTTGTCATATTCATATAAAGCCTGAATTTGTTTGGCGTCAGCCGTTTTGAATTGTGCCTGAATTGCTGTTTTATTAATCAACGGTCCAGCCAATTCGCCAACTAGATTGTAAGCAATAGATTCCGGTAATTTCACCAAATAAGAAGGATTAAAAGCTTCCAAACCAAGCGTAGCATTGATTTCCAGACTTGGATAGAATTCTTTTCTTGCCGCTTCAACATCCAGTTTTGCTGATTCAAGTTCAAGTTCGGCTTGCTTGATGTCAGGACGATTGGCCAATAACTGAGAAGGAATTCCCGTATAAACTGTTTGCGGAACGATAGACATAAAACTTTCCTTAGTTCTGACAATTGGTTGCGGATAACGTCCCAATAAAACATTGATCTCATTTTCTTTTTCTGTGATCTGTTGTTTCAAATCATATTCTGTCGCATTGGATTTTGCCAGTTCAGCCTCGAATTTCTTAACGGCCAATTCCGTTGCAGCCATTGCCTGCTTTTGGATTTTAGCCACTTCAAGCGCTTTTTTCTGCAAATCCATATATTGATGAATGATGTCGAGTTGATTATCAAGCGACAGTAATTCATAGTAATTATCAGCAACTTCAGAAATTAAACTTGATAAAACGAAATTCTTGCCTTCTACTGTTGACAGATAATGTGCAACGGCAGCTTTTTTTTCAGTTCTGAGTTTGCCCCATATATCAATCTCCCAATTCGCCATCAATCCGCCTTCGAAGTTTCCTAGGTTCTCCGGAACTTCTTTTCCATCAGTTATTTCTGTGGAAGCATCGCCGGCTCCGGTACTAGTATATCGACCAACTTTTTCAATTCCGGCTCCTAATCTTGCAGCAACTGTCGGACTCAATTTTCCGTTTTTGTACATCACATCGCTTTTTGCAATTTCGATTTCCTGCAATGTGATCATCAATTCCTGATTGTTTTTCAAGGCTTCATCGATTAGATTGACAAGATTTGGGTCTGTAAAAAACTGTTTCCAGGGTGTAATTCCGGAATTATTTTCAGCTGTATTTTTGTTATCAAAATTCTGAGGAATCGTTTCTTTTACCTGATCCTGAATTTTGGTTGCCATCGGTGCTTTACATCCAATTAACAGTAATGAAATGGAGGCAACAGCAATTATATTTTTTGGTCTTGCCATAAAAAGGCGAGATCGTAATTCTATATTTTTAAAAGACGTTTTCATAAGATATCTATTATTTGTCTTCATATTTTCCATCGTGTTGGTATGGTTCTGTGTTTTCTGTGAGAGGATTTTCCTCTTCATAATAAGTCAGTTTTGACTTCGCAGCAATATTTGCAAAAATGTAGTACAATCCAGGAATGATCATCAATCCGAAGATAGTTCCTATCAACATTCCGCCAGCTGCAGCGGTTCCGATTGTTCTGTTTCCGACTGCTCCAGGTCCAGTTGCCAAAGCCAATGGAATCAATCCTGCGATGAATGCAAACGATGTCATCAAAATCGGACGGAATCTCAAAGATGCGCCTTGCAAAGCAGCTTCTTTTGTTGAAAGTCCTTCTTCCGCTTTCTTCTGGACAGCAAATTCGACGATCAAAACGGCGTTCTTTCCGAGTAATCCAATGAGCATTACCATCGCTACCTGAGCGTAGATGTTATTCTCCAATCCGAAAAGACTTAAACATAAAAATGCTCCGAAAATCCCCGTTGGCAAAGACAAAATGATTGGCAAAGGCAAAATGAAACTTTCATATTGTGCAGAAAGAATCAGATAAACAAATCCTAGACAAACTAAGAAAATGTAAATTGCTTCATTCCCTCTGGAAACTTCATCTTTGGAAATTCCTGCCCAATCGATACCGAAACCTCTTGGCAACGTTTTATCCGCCACTTCCTGAATCGCTTTGATCGCATCTCCAGAACTATAACCTGGCGCTGGTGTTCCGCTGACCTCGGAAGAGTTGTACATATTGTGTCTCGTGATCTCGGACAATCCATACACTTTTTCAAGATGCATAAAATCTGAGTACGGAACCATTTGGTCTTTGTCATTTTTCACATACAGCTTCAGAATGTCGCTTGGCAAAGCACGATATTGCGGACCAGCCTGAACAATTACTTTATAAGGTCTGTCGAATCGAATGAAACTGGTTTCGTAATTGGAACCAATCAAAGTAGATAGGTTGTCCATCGCTTTTTCAATCGTTACACCTTTTTGTTCAGCCAGATCATTATCAATTTTCAACATATACTGAGGGAAACTCGCTGAATAGAATGAGAAAGCTGACCCCAATTCCGGACGTTTTTTCAGTTCCTTAACAAAGTCATTACTCACAGTTTCCATTTTGTGATAATCGCCGCTTCCGGCTTTATCCAAAAGTCTTAATTCAAAACCTCCGGCAGCTCCATAACCAGGAATTGATGGCGGTTGGAAGAACTCGATATTGGCGCCGGGGATCTCTTTTGCTTTTTTCTCAAGTTGTTCGATAATTTCGCTAGCAGATTCTTTTCGATCTTCCCAGCTTTTTAGATTAATCAGACAAGTTCCTGAGTTAGATCCTGTTCCTTCTGTCAAAATCTCATAACCAGCCAAAGATGAAACGGATGAAACACCATCAATATCTTCAGAAGCTTTTTGTAGTTGCAATGCAATCTGATTGGTTCTTTCCAAAGTTGATCCCGGCGGCGTCTGTATAATGGCGTAGATCATCCCCTGATCCTCACTTGGGATAAATCCTGTCGGCAATTTATTACTCAAAAAGAAAGTTCCAAGGCAGAAAAGAACAAGCAGAGGAAGTGTTATCATTTTTCTGGTCACCACTTTTGTAAGCAAGCCGTGATATTTGTTTGCACCAACAGTAAAGATATTGTTGAATCCATCCAAAAATCTGTTAAGAGGTGTTTTCTTTTTCTCTTTTCCGTGGTTGTTTTTTAAGATTAAAGCACATAATGCTGGCGTCAATGTCAATGCGACAACTCCAGACAAAATGATCGATGAAACCATCGTAATCGAAAACTGACGGTAGAAAACTCCAACCGGACCTGACATAAATGCCACCGGAATGAACACCGAAGCCATTACCAAAGTGATCGCAATAATCGCCCCGCTGATTTCGTGCATCGCTTCCTCAGTTGCCTTGAGTGGAGAGAGATGCTTTTCTTCCATTTTGGCGTGGACGGCCTCAATCACAACAATCGCATCATCGACCACGATTCCGATTGCCATTACCAAAGCAAAGAGTGAAATTAGATTTAATGTAATTCCGAATGCTGACATTATCGCAAAAGTTCCTATTAATGAGACCGGAACCGCAATAGTTGGAATCAATGTTGAACGCCAGTCACCTAAGAATAGGAAAACTACGATGGCTACTAAAATAAATGCTTCGAATAATGTATGGATTACTTTCTCAATCGATGCATCCAAAAATCGGGAAACGTCATAACTGATCTCATAATGCATTCCTTTTGGAAAACTGTTTTTATTAAGATCTTCCATCAATGCTTTCACATTCTTAATAACGTCGCTGGCATTGGAGCCGTAAGATTGTTTGATTGTGATTGCCGCAGACGGTTTTCCGTTCAAAGTAGAGTAGATGTCATACATCGAACTTCCAAATTCTACATCTGCAATGTCTTTCAGTCTTACAAACTCACCATTTGGATTTGATTTCAGAATAATATTTCCGTAATCTTTTTCATTGTTATAACGTCCGGGATATTTCAGAATATATTCAAATGACTGGGAACGTTTTCCGGAACTTTCGCCTGTTTTTCCAGGAGATGCTTCTATACTTTGCTGATCTAATGCTTCCATCACTTCATCTGCTGAGATATTGTAAGCCGTCATTCTATCTGGTTTTAACCAAACTCTCATTGCATATTCTCTTGTTCCAAGGATGTCAGCTTCTCCTACACCTTTTATTCTTTTCAGTTCAGAAAGAAGGTTGATGTCTGCAAAGTTGAAAAGGAATTTCTGATTTGCCTTTGGATCATCACTGTAAAGGTTGATATACATTAGCATATTCGGTTCTTCACGGGTGATTTTCACACCTTCACGAACTACCAAAGGTGGTAATTTATTAATCGCAGAAGAAATATGATTCTGAACGTTAATAGCAGCAACATTCGGGTCTGTTCCAAGATCGAAAACCACCTGGATAGAAGCTTCACCGTCATTACCTGCGTCGGAAGTCATATATTTCATCCCGGGAATTCCGTTAAGCGCTCTTTCCATTGGTATTACCACGGATTTGATGAGCAATTCGTTGTTAGCTCCGGGATATTCTGCCGTGATGTTTACCTTCGGCGGAGAGATCGATGGGAACTGGGTCACAGGTAATTTTACCAAAGATAAAATCCCTAAAAATACGATGATCAAAGAGATCACGATAGACAGAACTGGTCTGCGAATGAATTTCTTAAACATAAAGAATTATTTTTTGAGATAATAGATGATAAACAGATAGATTATAGACATTAAGCCAAATTATTCATCATTCATTACCTATCATTGATGCATTTAGTCTGCTTTTAATTTTAATGATTGTAAGACTTTCTTCGGATCCTGGAATTTGGTTTCCACTTTCTGGTCGTCTTTCACTTTTTGTACGCCTTCCAACAGGAATTTATCATTTGCATTCAGACCTTCAGAAACAACATACATATCAGGAAGAGAGTAAGCTACTTTGATGTTTTTTGAACTTACTTTTCCGTTTTTATCAACCACAAAAACATAGATCTGATCCTGGATTTCGTAAGTTGCTTTTTGAGGAATAATCAATGCGTTTTTCAAAGGAAGCGTCATTTGGATTTTTCCTGTTTCACCGTTTCTAAGTAATTGATTGGGGTTTGGGAATTTTGCACGGAAAGCGATATTTCCGGTTTCGTTATCAAACTCGCCTTCGATGGTTTGAATGATTCCTTTGTCAGGGAAAGCTTCGCCATTTGCCATTACCAAAGAAACCTGATTGTTCCCACGCTCTGCAGAATGGGTTTGGTAATTGATATATTCCGGCTCAGAAACATTGAAATAAGCATAGATTCCACCATTATCGGAAAGACTTGTCAATAGATCGCCTTCATCTACTAGACTTCCCAGTTTAAGAGGAAGGCGGTTGATGATTCCGGAAAAAGGAGCTTTGATCGTTGTAAATGATAAGTGAGTTTGAGCAAGATTTAATTCCGCTTTTGCAGCGTCAAGTTTCGCTCTTGCCATTCTTTTTTCATTGATAGAAACAACATTGCTATTCGCTAAAGTGGTAGAGTTTTGTAATTCGATTTCTGCCTGAGCCACTTCTGCTTTGGCTTTCAAAACATCAGCCTGGTATAATTGAGGCATAATTTTGAACAACACCTGTCCAGCTTGTACGTGCTGACCTTCATCCACATATATTTTTTCTAAAAATCCTTTTTCCTGAGCCCGGATCTCGATATTTTTTTCGGATCTGATCTGGGAAACAAATTCTTTGGTAATTACAGTATCCATTTTTACCGCTGATGTTACGGGATAAACGACTGTTTCTTCTTTTTCTTCTTTCTTGTCTTTACAGCTAAAGATAATCAGCAATGCGCTGAGAGCAACAGAAAATGTGACTCTTTTCATTTTAAATAAATTTTATTTTTTTAATTGAGGATTGAATTAATGACCAAAAAGGAACATCAAATTCGGTAAAATATTAAATAGGAGAATTTTCAAAAACAACAAGGGATGTTACCAATTTGGAATAAGGGTAATTTTGTTTTTGAAAAGTGAATTTTAAATACGGATAGAACGGAGCAGAATAAACCTTTTTACCGAATAGATAATGGTTTCCTGCTCGTGAAAGGTCTGCTTTTGATGTCTGAAAAATAAATGTAAAAGATAATCAAACCCGAATGTCGTTACAACCGCAATGAAATTGTAAGCATTAGAAAGATTAAGATTGCTTTCTTCGGGAGAATCCATAGAATCATTGACTTGTTGCAATGATGTTTTCTCTAATGAATGATTCGTGTGGTGTTTTTTAGCAAAAGAAAGAATGTGCAAGGATATATTCTGATTCCCGAAATCTTGCTGGAAATCAAGTGTTTGTTTGTTCTCTGCTGTAAATAACAGAAAGACAAACATTAGAATATATACGATTGCATTTTTCATTTTGATACTGCAAATTTACACTGGTTTTATGTTAAAATAATCTTAAGAGATGAAATTTAAGGAATTTTTAAGTTGAGGTTCTAAGAAAATCACATTTTGATTTGAATATCTTTTTATTAATTTTATCCCATCAAAAATAAGCAGATGCCACTTTACAAAGATTTTTCCGATGATGTTGCTCAGATTCTGATTTGGAAATATGATGAGAATGAAGAACTGGATTCTGAAGCTTTGTTGGAGCCGGAAAATCAAGCTAAAATTCTAGGTTATCATCCGAATAAAATCGCGGAGTTTCTGATGGTGAGAAAGATGCTGAAAGTATTGCTGCCAAAGCACAAAATTCTTTACAGAGACAACGGCGAACCGTATCTTTTTCCGCAGGATTTTCATATTTCTATCAGTCATTCTTATCCGCTGGCAGGTTTGGCAATTTCGAAAAATAAAATTGGAATCGATATCGAAAAACGAAAAGAAAAAATCAAGAATATCCGGCACAAATTTATTCTGCACGAAGATATTTACATAGATAATTCCAAAGAAATGGATTTTTTGACCGCCATTTGGTGCGTGAAAGAAGCGCTTTACAAAATCCATCACAGCAAACATTGGTCACTGAAAAAACATTATGATGTTCTGCCTTTTGAGTTGCAGGAAGAATTCACGGTGAAAAGCAGAGTTTATGATTTGGAGAATGAAGATTTTTACAAAGCCAGAATCAACTTCTTCGACAATTATTGTTTCGCCGTTGTGGATTGATGAATCAAATATTCTTCGATGATTTTTCTTTGGTCTTTCGCCACATCATTGATGAGTTCTAATAATTCTTTGATGTTTTTAATTTCTGTCAAATGACTGACTCCAAATTTTCGTTCATCAGAAATCACTTGATTTTCCAGTTCGGCTTTTCTTTTTTCTAATAAATCAACCACGTGATCTTCTGGTTTGATGTGGCTTTCGATTCTGGTTTGCTCGTCCAAATCTTTTTGGAACAGTAGGGAAGAGGTTCGCAAAAGTTCAGCCGAAATTCTGATTTTCCAATTCTGAAAATCGATTTCAGGGAACTCGTGACCGGATTTGGCGTATTGCGATAATGAAGCTGTGTAAGCAGTAATCAGATGCGTTGTGGTAACAAATTGGTGAACCGTTTCCAGTTTTCTTTGCTGATTTTTCGGGTCAGAAATCATCCTTTGAAAATTATCGGAGAGATTTGCCAAATCGATAATCGCGTTTTTCCTTTTCAGTCGGAAATCTTGATCTTCAGGTTCGTTTTTAAGGAAATGGTCCATTACCAATCTGAAATAATCAAGATTACTTTTGGATGATTTTTTCATTAAATCCAAATTCTGTGTATGTTCCCAAACCGGCAAAATAAAATAGGCGACTAAAAAGGTAACAATTCCACCAATGGCAGTGTCCAGCAATCTGTCTTTGAAAATGAGATTCACATTTCCAGGTCTTAAGAAATTGAAAGAAAGGAAAATATAAATTGTCATAAAGAGAACTGCCCAAAAGTAATTGGACTTCAACAAACTGAAACAGATAATCATACTCAACAAAAGTATGATGAGCAGAGTAGTTGGTTCGGCGACAAAATATAAAATGACGTAAGCGATAATGGCGCCGGCCAAAGTTCCAAAAAATCGCACCAGATTCCTGTGTTTTGTGGTGGCGTATGCGGGTTTCAGAATCGCGATAATGGTGATAAGAATCCAATAAGAATGTCCAATCCCAAGAATCTCAAATCTTGAAACAATGTAACCAATCAATAGTGCAATCGTAACACGGACGGCGTGACGAAAATGTCCTGATTTCAAGGAAAAGTTGGAAAGGAAAACTTTGAGATTCAGCTTTTCTTCTTTGGGCAGAAATTTGGAATAATCTAAACCTGAGGATAAACTTTTTGCCAGTTTTTTATCCTGTGAATTAACTTTTAAAATAGTTGTGACTTCATCTGTAATTTCCGTAATTCTCATCAAAACCTGACGCATCATCATAAAATCTTCCAATGTTTCGGAAGAAAACTTCTTGGCTCGGTGGTCGAAAAATTCGTCGTAGATTTTCTTTAATTCATTGTCGAAATTCGTGATTTCTTTGTAGGCAAGACCACTTTGGAGAGAAATCCCGAGATTGGTAATTTCGTCTGCCATTACCAAAAGATAATCGTGGATTTTTTGAAGCAAAACAGTGTCTCCAAAAGCCTGATTCATCTGTTTGTAATCATTTTCAGAAGTCAGAAGTTTATCATAAAGATCGATGGAATTGAGAAACATCAACATCAGAATCCTACTTTGTGTTGTGGACTCGTTCACGATTTGTCTCGTTCGGAAAACAATTTCTCGTGTGTCTTCCTGATGGTTTTTGATTTTGACCTGTTGAGAAATCAATTGATTTAATAATGAACCGAAATCTGGATTTTTAGAATAATACCCTGCTTTGATTCTTAAATAATCTGCCAGTTCCAAATAATTCTCGCCCACAACCTGACTGGCTAATTTGTACGGCTGGAGTTTCGAAACCACCAGAAACACTATGAAAAACCATAGGCATCCGAGAAAAAATATGAAAGAACTTTTGAAGATATCTTCTCCAGTGAGATGTCCATCGATAAAGATACTGAGGACGACTAAAGCAATCGAACCGAAAGTTGCCAATCGCATTCCGTATACGCCAATCATTGAAAAGAAAAATCCGCAGATGATAATTTCCAGATAAACGGCAATCGGGAATTCTTTGACCAAACTGGCTAAAAGAGCAATGAGAAAGAAGGAAAATATGGATAAAATCAACGTATTTCTTCTACGGATATATGGTCCTTGCTGATCCGTCAATCCTACGAAACTTGTCCCGAGTGGAAACAGAAAATATTCCTTCAGCAAACCAAACTGCGCCAAGATGATGCTTGGAATCACAATTGCCAAAGCGATTCTTGCTCCGGAAAAAATGTATTGGCTGGTAAGGAATTTTTTGAGTTCGGAACTGTAGTTCATTTTGCAAATTTAGAGAAAGTAAAGATTTTAAAGGATAATGATGACATGATTAATTGTAAAGTTAATTTTAAATTTAATCAAAAAAAAATGCCAAAGCGAAATGCTCTGGCAAAATTTTATAATTATTGATTAATTCGGAAAATTAATAATCCTGTGCGTTATAAGTTTCGCTACCGATGTTCCAAGTCAACCCAAATCTAAGTGTGTTATCCAAAGCTGAATTGATTTTAGAAGTATTGATCAAGTAAGAAAGATCCAATCCAAAAGATGCATATTTGAAACCAACACCCACTGTTGCGTATTGTCTAGCTCCTTGCTCTGGTGCTTCTGTGAAATAACCCGCTCTTAAAGCAAAAGTCTCATCATAAGAATACTCTGCAGCACCACTGAACATAATACTTTTCTTATTGCTGAATGATTTTCCGATACCTTCCATCACCCCAACGTTTGGAACGTTGCCAGTGTCATCCGGTCCTGGAGCCAAGATTTTAGAAGCTTCACCACTTAAGCTGAAACGGTTTTGATCATCAATTAATAAATCATACCCCAAACCTAATCTTGCCATAGTCGGAAGGTAAGATCTGGATTCTTCGTCACCTGTGTAATCCAATCTAGGACCAAGATTCTGAACAGCCCAACCTGCTTTTACACGACCTTCGTATCCGCTGATACTCTCGTGTTTTGGTGACATAAAATATCCTGAAACGTCTACTGCAAAAGTATTGGCAGGCTTCAAAGTACTGTTGGAGTTGAAACCTCCGCCAATATCTGATCTGATGAATCTACCAGTAACAGCCATTGAGTAATTATCCGTCAATTTCAAACCGTAAGCAAGGTCGACTGAAAATTCGTTTGGTTTTGCTGTACCACCCTGGATTACTTCATTACCAACAAAATCGGTCAAATCTACATCACCCATATTGAAATAGTAGATACTAGCACTCAAAGTCGAACGCTCGTCATCACCTAAAAATGTGTAGAAAGAGCCGTAAAGCAAGAATACATCACTTGTCAGTTTACTCATATATGGCGTATAGTTCACACCAAATCCAGAGGACGTTTTTGCAAAAGGATATTTTGCAGCATTCCAAAACTGTGAGAAAACATCAGTCGATGTCACAACACCCTGATCTCCCATACCACCGGCTCTCGCATCTGGAGATATTCTCAAGAAAGGAGCACCAGTCAATACCGGCTGAACATTGCTTTGAGAAAAGGCAAAGGCACTTACGCCGATTCCTAATCCTAAAAATAATCTTTTTGTTAAATTCATTTTTTTTCTTTTAAGGTAAAGTTTACCAATATATTATTTTTTTTATTTTAATAACACCATTTTTTCTACAGCAGTTGCACTTCCGGAACATTTTTCCTGATTCTGGCTGCGTGCAAATATCTTAAAAATATATGTACCTTTTGCAACAGTATCGCCAAAATCATCTTTTCCGTCCCATTCGATTGCTTGTCTTGGTGTTCTGAAACCTTGTAAGAAAGGTTCTGCAGAGATGCTGGTCGATAATGTTCTGACTATTTTACCAGTGATGGTGTAGATCTGAACATTCACGTCCAGAACGTCGTCGCAATTGTGTTCAAACTGTACATATGTTTTGTTGGTAAAAGGATTTGGCCAGTTAAGAAGTCTGTTTACGGTCAGCTTTCTTTCGGATTCATCTTTTACTACAAAGTTTAACGTAGAACTCGCCGAATTATTATTAATATCCCAAACTTTAAAAACCAATTGATGCTCCCCTGGCTTTAGACTTTTCAAAGGAAATGTTACAGAACCTTTCTGATAATCCTGAAGATCTCCAAAGTTACAACCATTACCATCTCCCGGAGAAAAATAATCATTTATAGATGTTGTGTTGATAATGTCCCCATCTAGAATAAAAGTAATGTCATGACCAATCCCTGCACCCGTTGAGTTGATTCCCATATTGTCCTTAACACAAGCTAAAAGCATTGGATTCTGATCTGTAATACCACCATTGGCAAAGTTTGTATTATTCATATAAAGATTAGCAGCTGGCGGTTCCGAGTCGTTGATTCCTTCTGGGTTAATTTCTCCTACTATCTGTGGTTGATTATTGAAAACATCAAATGCAGCAGTGCCAGTTCTTTTTGCATCTTCAAAGTTTTCTGCATAAGCAAGAATTCTTCCTTTTACAGGTTGACCATTTACAATAGGGATTTCATAGTTAATATCCTTCGGAACATAGAATTCTACTTTGTATATTCCTTTGTCAACTTTACCGGATGCTTTTACAATTGCTCCTGGTTCTTCATCAAACTTTAGTTTATCTCTAAGCGGATCCAAATCATCATTGTTTAATGTTTCCTTTTTTACCTTTTTATCAAAGACATTAATAACAACGCGACCTGTAAAAGTATCATCTGTTGTAACACCATCCGACTTTACAACCCGTCCTGTTATTTTAACAAAATCTAATGCTCTTATTTTGTTCGGGATTGGTGTATCGATATTTTCGATTTTTAAAAGGCGTTTAGGTCTGCTCATTTTCATTGCAGGATCACCTAAATAATTAACTTTTAATGGATCAGAAGAAGATCCGTAACCTGGTTCTGGATAAGTATAATATTCTTTTCTTGCATCCAGATGGGCTTTTCCTATTGAATTGAAATCATCAGAAGTCAAGGTAAACATATTTTTGGTGAAAATTGGAGTGAACTTTCTTCCATAATCTACTGAGATTGCCCTGCTGGACGTAATCATTGTCGCAGCACCTCCAGTATTAAGTTTTATAAGTTGTTCACCCACAGAGTTTGTGGTGGGCTCATCCCAAAGTGTAAATTCACATGTTATTGTTGATACAAATGGGAATCTGCTATAAACAGATGTGAAATTATTAAATCCCTGAACTTCTGTAGATGTTAGAATTCTTTCTTGTGCCCAGCCATTGATTCCTCCGTGGCCAAAATAGAATAGATATAAAGTATTACCCACATCATTTGTTATAGCTTGATTAATCTGTGGATATCTCTGTCCTCCCGCACTGGTAACTGCGGGAAAAGCATCCAAATATAGTTTGCGAATATTATACTCAGGCTTGTTGGTATCTGAAAAATTTTGTGTGATGGCATAATCTACTAAATAATGAAAAGGCGCTTTTACATTGGTTCCATCGGTTTGTTTTGGACCACTGCCTTCGTAATCATCATCTGCAACAAAATCCAATTTCATTCTCCATTCTCCGAAGGGATTAGATTGACCTGGTAATTCATTGTTATAGGCAAGGATTTTATCAACCATAATTTTTGCTTCCTGCAGATTGTCAGCCGGTATTCTTCCTATAGGGATATCTGGTACTTGACCCAGATCTGTCACAAATTGAGGAGATGTCATTACAAAGTAATCATCCGTTACATAAGAAGATTTAACATCCGCACTATTCTCGCTTTGGTAGCTGGGGATAACATCTGTATTATTAGCAATCCTGTTTTTGAAATCATAAGAGGTGTCTCCTAATAATAAAACAAATTTAAGTTTACCGTTAGTTGTATTTAACCTTGTTATAAAGTCACGAATAGCTGTAATGTCTTTACTGCCGCTGCTGAACTCATTATAAATTTTGTTGACATCTACAATCTGAACATTGTAATTGTTTTTTGTTTGATGATATGCTGCTAACCTTTGTGCCTGACTTATATAAGCAGGCTGAGTTATCATCAAATAATCAACATTTTTAAGAGAAAATAAATCCTGATTCTCAATTCTTCCTACAAAACCAGGTTCAAAAGCTGCAGAGTTTTTAAAGGCTGTGAATTCATTGTTGAAAAATTCACTATTGGCTAAGTACCCAAAATTAAATGTAGAGGGCTGAGAAGTTTTGTTTGTAACTTTTTTCGCATTTGTGATATCAGAAACATCCCAAATTTGTTCTAAATCCGAAGTGTTTTTTACAGAAAATCCATATAGATCTCCTGATCCAGTTACAATATCATAATCTCGAAAATTCATTTGAGAATTATTAAAGCTCAAATCTTCTTTATATTGGACTTCAGCAAAATCAAAATAGAAACTGGCATTTGGGTTAGCGCTTACGTTAGTGGCATAAGCAAATTTTATACTGTTTCCTGTTTGATTACTTAATGAGCTTTCGTGGGTCACTGGGACAAAATTTTCGGCTTTAGGATCTAGTGTAACTTCTCTCTTTGATCCATTAATGTCGATTTTAACATTGCCAGATTGAGCATTAAAACCAATGACTTGTGTCTTAAATCTTATAACATCATCAGGCTGCATTGGTGATTTGGTAGTGAAGATGATATCTCGATTCCCTTGTATAGCGTCACCTGTCCAAGTTCTTCCCAATTTTACGAGGTTATATTTTTCTTCGTTGATATATTGATACTCATCATAACGGGCTATCAAATCTTGAGGCAGACTGTTATCAACTGATTGAATTCTCTTTCCGGCACCAATATCAAAATTTATAAAATAGTAAGAATAATCTTCATATATATTTATAAAATTATTGGGAGTAATCTGCCTTCTGTATTCTGTCCTCTTTACACCAGCACCATTTGTTTTATCAAACAGGTTGTATCCGTTTGGCCCTTGGGCATAGAACAACGCATAATCATTATCATTCCACACACCGTCATCTTCTCCGACTACTTGTATTGCATTTTCTTGCAATGCATCATAACGCGTATCTTTATTGTATTCAGGTAACATGATGCCACCATTTCCATAGATTCTAAAATTTTTGGGATTAATGTTTGCTGCGTTGATTCCATTTTGTTGTAAAAACTGTTTCGTTATTTTGAAAATTCCGGATTTATCAACCTTTATCTTGTAAAAAGTTCCGGATTTTAAAGGATTATCAGAAGTGCCCAATTTATTGCTACCTCTGGACAGGGCAGAAACACTTTCACTTTTTTGTGTAATATTAAATGATGTCAGCTTATACAATTTATTATTTTCAACTTTTATAACTGCAACTTTCACATTAGCATTTTGAGCATTTTCATGGTCGTTGAAAAAATAATTAACACTTACAGAAGGATTGGGAGAAATAGAATTGATTTTAAGGTCATGAATGTCTTTATTTGATAATTCCTGCCATTGAAACTGATCCACCATCAACTGATTATCCGTTTTGACATTAAGATTAACAAAGATAGAATTAGCATCTATAAGGTAATTGTGATTGGTAAAATAGGGATAAGTTATTTTTTCTGTCCCGTAGTCCATTTCTTTTGAGCCTTCCCAATTCAAACTAATCTTCTGGGAAAATCCAAAGACGGACATAAAAAGGAAAACGAATGTATAAAATTTGAATTTCATCAATGATATTTATTAAGATTACAAAATAAACGATTTTTTTAAAAAAATGGTATATAATAAAATTAAATTAATTGCGTTCTATCAAAAAAAAGTAAACAATATTTGATTAATTAAAGAATTTACTTTTTCTTTGTACTTTGAAAATTTCTATATCAGATTATGAAAAAAATAAGGTTGTTTTCTATAATTTCTTTTAGCTCAGCACTGCTTTTGATAAGTTGTGGAGGCGGAGGGAACACGAAGAAAGGAGGTGGTACTAAAGGTTTTGTGAGCAAAACCGGATGGAAACCCAACGAAAAAGACGGATGGTTCTTCTCAGGTAAACAGCAGAAACCTAAAGCGTGGCCAGGAATGGTCTATGTGGAAGGTGGTACTTTTACAATGGGTCTAGTGGAAGACAATGTAATGCATGATTGGAATAACACGCCAAGAAGAATGCAGGTAAGTTCTTTCTTTATTGGAGATACAGAAATTACCAACTCAGAATACAGAGAATATACAACTTGGCTTAAGTTTGTTTTCCCTTCTACTGATCCTGGTTTTAAACACATCTATACAGGAGCATTACCAGATACTTTGGTTTGGAATAACAAGTTATCCCGTAACGATTACGCAGAAACTTATTTCAGATCTCCAGAATACGATTACTATCCTGTAGTTGGTGTTTCGTGGTTACAGGCCACAAAATATTGCGATTGGTTAACGGAGAGAGCGAACGAAAAAGCTTTGATGAAACAGGGCGTTATCTCGAAAGACCTTTATTCTGCGGATAAAGCAGCAAGTGCAGGATCTACTTTCAATATGGATAAGTTCAAATCCAGCGATGCTGAGCTTGATGCTTATGTTGATAAAGAAAAGCTTAAGAAAAGAAGTGGTATCAAAACTGCTAATGAAAAAATTGCTGCTGCAAACAGAAATAATACTTCAGGATTGGTAGAGAAGTTCAGACTTCCTACAGAAGTAGAGTGGGAATTTGCTGCACTTGGACTTCAGAAAAACAGAGAGTATAACAACTATTTAGGAAAAGCTCCGGAAATCAGCACTCTTAAAGGTAAAAAAGGAAAGAACAGAGGGATGTACCTTGAAAATTTCAAAATGGGACGTGGAGATTACTCTGGTGTTGCAGGATGGAAAAACGATGGTGCGCCAACAACGGCTGATGTAAAACAATACCCTTCTAATGATTTAGGAATCTACGGTATGTACGGGAATGTTGCAGAATGGGTAGCAGATATTTACAGACCAATGATTGATGAAGAATTCAGTGATTTCAACTATTTCAGAGGTAGCAAAACAGTTCAGACTGTTCGTAATGAAGATGGAACTTACAAGAAAATTGGCAACGAAGATATCAAATATGATACACTTGCTGATGGCCGATTAGTTTACAGAGGTCTTCCTGGAGAATTTGAAAGAAAAGTTCTAGAAGATAACTCAAACTACAGAGATGGCGATTATCAATCTTCATTAGATTCTGGCGGAACTCCTCCAAGTGATAGTTCTGAGTTTAATATGTATAATTCTGTAAAACCAACTTTCATTGTTAACAAAAATGGAAGTGTAGTTCTACAAAAAGATAAAAATAAAGCAACTTCTCAAATCAGCGATTACAGTAGAGTTGTGAAAGGTGGATCTTGGCTAGATTCAGCGTATTGGTTGGATCCGGGTCAAAGAAGATTCAAAAATCAAATGAAAGGCTACGGCTGGGTTGGTTTCCGTGTTGCACAAGATGCGAAAAACACCAAAGGCGGACGTACAAAAAGATAATATCAAAATTTGATAACATAAAAAAAACAGCAGATTTTTCTGCTGTTTTTTGTTTTTATATAAATGCATTTTAATATTTTTGAAGTATGAATATCAGTGAGTTTTATCCCATTTTTTTGCAAAGCAAAAACTTGGTAATAGATAGCAGAAAAATTGAAAAAGGAAGTGTTTTCTTTGCCTTTTCCGGGGAAAGTTATAATGCAGCAGAGAAAGCCAAAGACGCAATAGAAAAAGGTGCTTTGGCGGTTATTGTAGAAGACGAAACATATTCCGATCCAGGTAACCATATTTTTTATGTCTCATCAACTTTGGAGTTTTTGCAGAATTTAGCAATTCATCACAGAAGTCAGTTAGATATTCCATTTATCGGACTCACGGGAAGTAACGGGAAAACCACGACGAAGGAATTAGTCAGCAATGTTTTGGCTGAGAAGTTTAAAGTTCAGTATACATTTGGCAATCTTAATAATCATATTGGTGTTCCTTTGACCATCCTTTCCATTCGGAAAGAGTACGAGATTGCCGTCATAGAGATGGGAGCCAATCATCAAAAAGAAATTGAGTTTCTTTCCACCATTGCAAAACCTAATATTGGTTACATTACCAATTTTGGAAAAGCGCACCTCGAAGGTTTCGGCGGTTATGAAGGTGTTATCAAAGGGAAATCTGAGCTTTACGATTACCTGAAAAATCATCAGCAAACAATTCTGGTCAATCAAAATGATAAAATCCAGGAGGAGAAAACGGCTGATTATTCACCGAAAATTACTTTTGGTAAAACAGACTCGGATTATAATTTTACATCAGTTTATAAAGACCATTTTGTTGGTTTAGATTATCTTGGAACAGAGATTTTCTCAAATCTTACTGGACAATATAATTATGATAATATCTCTGCATCGGTTGCCTTAGGTTTGCATTTCGGACTCGATATTTCTCAAATCAAAAAAGCGATTGAGAATTATGTTCCATCGAATATGCGTTCTCAGATTCAAAAAAAAGGCGATAAAACTTTAGTTTTGGATACGTATAATGCCAATCCGAGCAGTATGCAGGTTTCTTTGGAGAATTTCAAAACCTTTGAAGGTAGCAAAACAATCATCATTGGCGATATGTTGGAGCTAGGCGAAGAAAGTCTGAAAGAACATCAATTCATTTTAGATTTTGCAAAGTCTTGCGGGTTTGATGAAATCATCACTGTTGGTCCAAATTTCAAATTAGTCAATGAATCTGAAAATGCTTTCGAAAATACACTGGAATTGACGGAGCGACTAAAAATTAATCCAATATCAAGTGAAAATATTTTACTAAAAGCATCACGTGGCATTGCGCTGGAGAAAATATTAGAATTTATATAAAAAGAAACCTCAGATTACTGAGGCTTTTTATTTTTTAAATCATTAAGAATCAACTTAATATTTTGAAATGTTGAAGGTAGAATTTGAGATTCAATTTCCGCCTCATCTTTCCAACCCACTTCATTGATGCCTTCTTCAATTTGTGGTGTCGGTGTTTCATTTCCGGAGTAAAACATCTCAAACCAATAAGTGGTTTTCAGTATTTTTTTGCCGTCTCTTTCCGTATAAATATGATAAGTAGAATTGATGAAATCCCTCAGCTCCAGATTGAAAATCCCGCATTCTTCTTCCACTTCTCTCACCGCAGCCACTTCTTTGGATTCGCCTTTTTCGATTTTACCTTTGGGCAAATCCCATTTTCCCAATCTGTGAATGAACAAGGTTTTATGATCCGGATTGATGACAACACCACCAGCAGCTTCGATATTTTTGAAGTAATTTTTGAAATCTTTCCAAAGTTCCTCCACATCACTGTGATAAATATTAAGCCCTTGCGAAGCTGTATTTTCTAAAAGATCAATCGCAAAATCAAAGCTATGCGAGCCATCGTAATTCAGTGTTTTAGGACTGTCTTGAGGCTTAGAACTCAAAATTAATCTTTTCTCGTTGATAAAAACTTTATACATTTGTAGGGCTTTTAATATTAATACAAAAATATAAAAATGAATTTAGAAGGACGAAAAATTATTGTAAATAAATCTTCATCAGAATTGGCAGGAATGCTGAAAAATCCACAGGATTACAAAGATTTGATGCCAGAAGGTCTGCAAAGTTTCGAAGCGAGAGAAGATGGTTTCAAATTCGGATTGAAAGGAATGCCGGAAATTGCCCTGAAAATTGATAATGTTTCTGATAAAGAAGTCGTTCTGAAGTCTGCAAGTTCCAGTCTGGATTTTGCTTTGACCGGAATGATGAATGCAATCAGCGAGAACCAAACTGAAGTTCAGCTGTTGTTTGAAGGAAAATTCAATCCTTTTATCAAAATGATGGTAGAAAAACCGCTTCAGAATTTTATCAATTCTTTGACCGATAAAATCGAGCAACTTTAATCAGCAAATCAATCCGGAAGAGTGGTCATACAAACTTCCTGTGGCTGATGACAACACATTGTTGAAATTCTGTAATCTCAAAACACCCATAAAAGCAAAAATCAAAGCTTCTTTATATTCAATAATTTCCATTGCTGGAATTTGGATGTCGGTTTTGGTTTTTGCTTTTATCTTTTCAATCAAGTAACTGTTGTAAGTTCCACCGCCTGTTATCAATACATTTTTGATGTTAAATTCATTAAAAGTATCAGCAATCTGAACAGCAGAATGTTCTGTGAAAGTCGCCAAAAGATCTTCTGTTTTTTGATTTTTTATTAAAGGCAAAATGCTTTGATTAATCCATTCTATTCCTAAAGATTTCGGATGTTGTAAAGAATAAAATTCTAATTGATTGAGCTCTTCAAGAAGCTTTAAGTCGATTATTCCGTTTTTGGACAAATCTCCATTTTCGTCATATTTCTTGCCAAGTTTTTGAGACAATTCATTCAAAATAATATTGACAGGACAAATATCGAAAGCCAAACGTTTTCCGTTTCGTTTCAAAGAAATGTTGGAAAATCCACCTAAATTAAGACAAGCGTCAAATTCTGGAAAAAGTAATTCGTCGCCAATCGGAACTAAAGGTGCGCCATTTCCACCCAAAATTACATCCTGACTTCGGAAATCGTAGATCACAGTTGTATTGGTTTTAGCTTTGATAGCCCGGCCGTCGCCGATCTGTAAAGTGAATTTTTTGTTGGGTTGATGAAAAACAGTGTGACCGTGTGAGGCAATCAAATCCAGATTTGAAATTTGATGTTTTGAAATGAACTCAGCAGTTTTTTCGCCAAGATACAATCCATAATCGGAATTTAGTTTTAGAAGTTCTTCGCTGCAAATATTAGTTGCATTTTTCAAAGATTGTTCCCAATCTGAAGAGTAGGGAAGTGTCTCGCAATTGAGGATTTCGAAATTCCAAAGTGAATTGTTTTGAGTGAATTTTGCATAAGAAATATCCAAACCATCCAGACTCGTTCCAGACATCAAACCAATGGCATAAAAACTTTGATTTTCCACTTTGAAAAAATATTTATTAAAGTCAAATGGCTCAATGCTAATTGCCAAAAGCCAATTACTTGCTTGTTGCAGGCAAATTCGCAGAACTGAAACTTCCGGAATTGTTAAAAAAAGTATATTCTGAGAAATCGTCTTTAGCTACCATTCCGTGCGCTCCAACAAGGATATTTCCATCTTTGTCAGAAACAAAAACGGTATCTTTGGTGTACATTGAGTGTTTGTTTTGATCCCAATTGATGGTTTCTGTTACGAACGTTTGTCCTTCAGTGGTAATGATTTTCACTCTGCCTTTGGCAAAATAGAAATTCTTTTTGATGTCATTTCGCGCATATTTAGCCCAGATTTTTCCGGGAACTTTCGGGTTCTTTTTATCAAAAAACTCAAGATATATTCCTTTTTTTGCCTCGATGTATGGCGAATCTATCAGCTCGTATTTCTCAATCAAAGGAGCCCGAAAATTGACCTTAACCTGCCCAGAATCTTTCTGAATAATGTTACCATTGTAGATTACCTGCGATGCAAAATTGGTCTTTTTCTTGCCGTTTGTAACTTTGGCAACGTCATCTTCGCAGGACTGAATAAGAAAAAACATCAGCAACAAAATGAATCGTTGTGATGTTTTTAAATTAAATATTTTTGAATAATAATCTTTCATAGATTATCAGCGTACTTTCTTTAGTTGTATAGACGCTTCGCAAACCACTTGTCAGCAAAGTTGATCCCAATCCTCAAATTTACGAAATTCTGACGGATCAAATTGTTTTCCAAAGTTCCTCTTTTTCCCAATTCGATTCCAAGATCGATGCTGTTCATACGGTTAATGGTGCTTTTTTGGAAAGGCAATGTCACGCCTGCAGTTAATGCATATTTGTTGATATTGGTTCCATTCAGCTGTAAACCTCCTTTTTCATAGTAAGCACCGTAACGGTAGATAACTCTGGAAAAATAAGAACGGAAGTTATTATAATTGGGCAAATACCAACCTCCGACAGAATATCTGTAAGAATCCTGATATGTGATAGGACTGCCTAGATAATTGATGCTTTCGCCTTTTTTATAATCCACCTGTCCACTCACGAACCATTTGGCATCTTTACCGTAACCTAAACCAAGAGATCCTTCTTGTGGAAGAAATTTCTTATCATAACTTGTTTGCTCATCGATAATGGTTTCGCCACCTTTAGTTTCGCCAAGTAAGTAATAATAGGTACTATTAAGATAAGTGTTTTTCAGAGTTCCACTGTTTCCAATAGTATAAGTTGCACCAACAGTCAGTTTATGATTGTTTTCCAATTTTTTCTGATAAGTGGTTCCCAATGTAAAATTGAAAGCACTCACTCTGTAACTGTTAGAATAACCACTGATCAATTCTGCTCCTGTGAAAGCAGATTCTTCTATATCATATAATTTCCCAAAATAGAAATTAGATCTAAGACCTAAAGCAAATTCTGAACTGATTTGATAAGAAATTGCAGCCTGAACGGTATTCAAAGAACCTTCGCCGTGGAAATTACTAACTTGCTTCACATCACTGTCCGGCAAATTTTGGCTTCTTACAATGTCATAACTTTTAGAACTGTAAGGCTGAAAACCCATCCCGAATTTCACCTTTCTGGAAAGAGGAAAAGCAATAGAAATGTTAGATAAATAAGTAGAATGTTTATCTGTTTTTATATTGTTGAAGTCCGATCTGTAATAATTATTTTCGTTGGTTCCCTCTACTTTCAAAGTAGTTAGCTCCAAGTTGGTATTCGCAGCGGGGTTTCGGAAGTTAAAATTATTATTAAAGTCCCAAATATAAGCCGTGGAAATACCTCCCATTGAATTAACATCGACTGTATTATCATATTTCACATCTCCGATTCCGTAAGCCCCGTATGGCGAATTACCAATACTCTGAGCATTTAGGAAGTATCCTGCTACCAATGATGATAAAACAAAAATTCTTTTCATCCTTTAAAATTTCAATGCGCAAATATCTTAATTAATAATGAATTGCAAAAATATATTTCGGTTAAAGTTTGTTAAGTACTTGCGACAATTCTGCAGGCTTTAGCAATTGGTGGTAAATATTAATAGATTGTTGCCAAAACTGATAACTAAAATAGTATCAACTAAAAAACTAATAATTATCTTTGTCACTATGAAATGGGAACAGATTATTGGTCAGCAATCCATCAAGAATCTTTTGAAAGATAGCATTCGGGATTCCAGGGTAGGGCACGCGCAACTTTTCGTGGGAGAAGAAGGTTTCGGGGTTTTGCCTTTGGCTTTGGCGATGGCTCGGGAGATTTTTGAAAGGGAAAATCCAGCTTCTGTTCACAAAGTTGAGAATCTCAACCATCTCGATTTACATTTCAGTTTTCCCGTTTTTTCTGAGAAGAATGTTTCATTGAGCAAACGATTTTTCGATAATTTTAGAGAAATGATTTTGGAAAATCCATATTCCTCTTTTGATGACTGGACCAGTTTTCTGGAGTCTGAGAACAAACAATTCTTCATCTCAGCGGATGAAGCGGAAGATATCGGGCAAAGATTCAATCTGAAAAGTTTCGAGGGTGGAAGTAAAATTCTGATTGTCTGGCGAGCCGACAAAATGAATGACGCCGCAGCCAACAAAATCCTGAAATTCCTTGAAGAACCGCCAAAAAACACATTCATCATCCTTTGTGCGCCGACTACCAATGATATTTTGCCGACCATTTTGTCAAGATGTCAGTTGGTTAATATTCCGAGAATCAATGACGAGGATGTTCTGGAGAATCTTTCCAACAAAGAAATGGCTCGTGAAATCGCTTATCAGGCGCAAGGCGACTGGAATCTAGCCAAATCTTTTTCAGAAAAAAACATAGGTGTTTCCGAATTTGAAACCTTATTTATCCAATGGGTTCGAAATGCATTTCAAGCCAAAAAGAAACCCGAGGTTCTTCGCGAAATCGTAAAATGGGCGCGTCAAATCTCTGAGTGGAACCGTGAGAAACAAATGAAATTCCTCAATTACTGTATTGAGATTTTTCGTCTGGCAATGCTTCAAAATTATGGAAATGACAATCTCGTTTATAAAAAATTAAGTGAAGGAAACTTCAACTGGCAGTCATTTTCCAAGTTCATTCACGGCGCTAATATCGTGTCTATAGTTGAGGAGATTACCGACGCTTCTTACCACATTTCCAGAAACGCCAACTCCAAAATCGTGTTGACGGATATGGGAATCAAATTGACCAGATACATTCATAAAGCTTCAAATTAATTTAAATTTAACTGTTACTTCTTAATTTATTGTTGAACTATAATTGTATTCAAACACAATGAAAAAAATATTATTTCTATTATCTATTTTATTGTTGAGCAACTCTTGTACTGGACAGGATAAAAAAGAAGTAAAAAGTTCGGTTCATAATACAAGAAAAGAGATCATTCAAATTGATAAAATTGTATTGAATAAAAGTGTTGACACAATATTGAAAGATTTTAATCTTACTAAAAATGACAATTATTCCACCACGTACAATTTGAATTTAGACTACGAAGAATTTTCATTTTCGCCAGATAACGTTTTCAAATATGATAATCTGAGTATCGGAAAAATTAATAGTTTGATCATTTATTATTTGAAAAATGATAGTAATGCATTTGTTTACGAATTAGAATTAGAAAACAACAATAATTGTGAATCGTTAATAGCTGAATTCAATAAAAAGTTTGGAAAGCAGGTTTATTATAAAAAGCTTGAAAATACAAAGAAGCATCCAATATTTCTAGATGAAAACGGAAAGCAGGAAACCCGTCATATTACAGAGGAATCAATCCAATGGAATGATGAGAAAAATGGTTCTAGTTATTATATTATCTACAGAAAAAATCTGGATTCCAGAGAGAATAAGTTAACGGCAATCGTCATCAGCAATAGCAGTAAAAAGTTTGCAGAGTGGAAAGATTACAGAAGCCTGAATATGGTTTTTACAGAATAAATTGTTGTAAAATTTTTTTTGTTTTTTCATTTTGTCTGTCGATAAAATGTATTCTAAAACTATTTGCTTTTTAATCAATCAAATACATACATAGTTTAATTATTATCATCTAAAGTTTATTTACGATGTCTATAATTAGTTAATAAAAAATTAATCAAACAAATGTTTGATTGAATGTATTTTTTGATTTAACTTTGCCCCGTCAAAAAATCAATTATGCCAACAAAAGAAGAACATATTATGATGGTTGCGGAGAAGCTCTTCGCTGCCAACGGATATAATGGGACTTCGGTACGAGATATTGCCACAAAAGCGAAAGTCAATGTTTCGATGATTTCCTATTATTTTGGTTCTAAGGAAAATCTGATGGAAGAACTTTTCAAATGGAGAATGGAAGAAGGACTCAACTTCGCCAAGAATATTTTGGAAAATGACGAACTGAATGAAATCCAAAAAATCGATGCGTTTATAGATAATTTCGTAAACCGCGTTCAGAGGCTGAGAGATTTCTTTTTGCTCGTTCACACACAGCAAGTCATCAGTCAAAATAAAAATATTCAAAACTTTCTTAGAGCATCAAAAATCAATTATATAGAAATCAACCAAAAGATCATAGAACAAGGTCTGGAAGAAGGAATTTTTACCAAGAAACCTTCTTATCATTTAGTTCAATGCACGATTTCCGGAACAATTTTCAATGCAATGCACGGCATTAAAATGTATAAGGAATATCTGAAAAAGCATAATCCGGATTTTGATGAGAAGCATTACGAAAACCAATATTTTCAGGAAGCAGCAGCTCACGTAAAAACAATTGTGAGAGCCCTGGTTGGATATAACGAAAAATAAACTACACTCAATTATAATAACAATAATGCAAACAATGAATAAGTTTTTAACAGCAGTTATTCTTGTCGGAACTTTCAGTTTCTTTTCTGCACAGGAAAAACGAACTATAAGTCTGCAGGAAGCGGTTAAATTAGGAATCGAAAATAGCAAAAATCTAAAAATAGACCGCGCTCAGATCGAAGAATCCACAGCTAACCTTTTGGCAGCAAAGAACAAACAATTGCCGGAACTGACAGTTTCAGGAAGTTATTTGTATCTGCCATTAGAACCACACGTTGATCTTAAAATTCAGGGAATGTCTGGTGGCGGACCAAAAGTAAGCAACGTTCTGTATGGTTCTGCAAACGTTTCAGTTCCGATCTACTCAGGTGGAAGGATCAAATACGGGATCAAATCTGCAGAATATCTTGTAGAAGCCTCCAAGCTGAATACTGAAAATGATAAGAACGCAATTGCCTACAATATTTCTCAGGCTTACAACAATTTGTTCAAAGCGAATGAGGTTGTAAAACTTTTGAAAGAAAATCTGACTTCGTCTCAAAAAAGAGATCAGTCTTTCATCAAGTTGGAAAACAATGGCGTGATCGCAAGAAATGACCGTTTGAAAGCACAACTTCAAACTTCGAATATCGAATTGCAATTGATGGAAGCTGAGAACAATTACAGCATCGCCAACATCAATATGGATTTGTTATTAGGTTTACCAGACAATACAGAAATCGAAGTTGATTCCAATTACATCGGAGAAGATGACCTTACAAAACCGGATGATTATTATTTGAATTTGGCCAGAGAAAACAGAAATGATATGAAAGCTCTGGATTATCAAAGAAAAGCGGCAGCGCTAGGATCCAAATCTGCAAAAGCGGAAAACCTTCCTTCATTAGCCTTCACAGGAGGTTATGTTGCGGCAGATGTTCCGAAACTTTTGACAATTTATAATGCTGTAAATGTAGGTGTTGGATTGCAATACAATCTTTCCAACATTTGGAAAAAGAATTCAAGCTATGTGCAGGCTAAAGCCAGAGAACAGGAATTAGCTGCAAACAATGATTTATTGAATGATAACGTGACTTTGGAAGTGAAGCGGGATTATCAGAATGATCTTTATGCCCACAAAAAAATCGATGTTTATCAAAGAGCATTGGAGCAGGCAGAAGAAAATTATAGAATTACACTTAATAAATACAATGCAGGATTGGAAACTATTACCAACCTTCTGGATGCTGACACAGCGAAGATCACAGCTAATGTCAACGTTGTCACTTCAAAAGCTGATGCAGCTTTGGCTCACAAAAAATTATTACAAACTACAGGAACAATTAATAATAATTGATAAACGATCAATGATCATTGATAAAAAAGAACTCTAAACTTAGAACATAAAAAACTTTAAATAAAAAAATAATGGCACAAGACAATATAAAATTCGAGCAGGGAGAAGTTCCTGTAAAAAAGAAAAAAAGTCCGGTTTTCTACATCGTTCTTACAGTTGCAGTTTTGGCAGCGGCTTTTTTCGGTTTCAGACAATACCAATATGGGCAAGCTCACGAAGAGACCGATGATGCTCAGATCGCAGCAGATGTAAGTCCTGTAATTTCTAAAATCTCAGGTTACATTTCAGAGGTTAAAGTAAAAGACAATCAATTCGTTAAAAAAGGAGATACTTTGATCATCCTTGATAACAGAGATCAGACAATGGCAGTTTCTCAGGCAGAAGCCGCTTTGGGAACGGCTCAGAGTAATGTGGCTTCTGCAAAGGCAGGTTCTACAGCGGCAGCTTCTGGGATCAATAATTCCAGAGCAGCAGTTCAAACAGCCAATGCACAGATTGAAGCCGCAAAAGTGAATGTTTGGAGAACAGAACAGGATATGAAAAGATATACAGAATTGGTAAAAGACCACACGATCACGCAACAACAATACGAGCAGGCTTCTGCAGCTTATCAAACCGCTCAGAAACAGCTTCAGGTGTTGGTAGATCAGAAAAATCAGGCGAGTGTTCAGACTGGCGTGGTGACTTCCCAGTCCAATGCGACTTATCAGAATATCGGTATCGCAAATTCTACTTTGAAACAAAGACAAGTGGAAGTGGAAACGGCTAAATTGAATCTTTCCTATACAGTAATCACAGCAAAAGAAAGTGGTTATGTTTCTAAGATTCCAGTTCAGGCAGGACAGTTTATTCAGGCTGGTTCTCAATTGTTCAGCGTTGTATTGAGCAATCAGAAATGGGTGGTTGCCAATTTCAAAGAAACGCAGGTTGAAAAAATGGTAGAAGGTCAAAAAGTTGAGATCGAGATTGATGCTTATCCTGACCAGAAATTCCAGGGAACGATCAGTTCATTCTCTCCGGCAACAGGTTCTGCATTCGCATTGCTTCCTCCGGACAACGCTAGTGGAAACTTCGTAAAAGTAGTTCAGAGACTTCCGGTGAAAATCACGTTTGACAACCTTAATGAAGATATTATGAAGAAACTTCGCGTTGGAATGAACGTTCAAACGACAGTTTCCCTTAAAAACTAAACAATGCAAGACGATTCATTAGTAGAATATGGATTCCGCAGAACCATTATTACTATCACCGCCATTATGTGCGCCCTTTTGGAAATTGTGGATTCCACGATCGTGAATGTGGCCCTGAATGAGATGAAAGGTAATCTTGGTGCCACACTTTCCGAAGTGGGTTGGGTCATCACCGCTTACGCCATTGGTAACGTCATTATCGTTCCGATGACAAGCTGGTTGTCTCAGCAGTTCGGAAGACGAAATTACTTTGCGGCTTCCATCATTATATTTACGATTTTTTCTTTTCTCTGTGGTAACGCCACCAACATTTGGGAACTGGTATTTTTCCGATTGATGCAGGGAATTGGAGGTGGAGCACTTTTGGTGACTTCACAGACGATCATTACAGAATCCTATCCGGTCGAGAAGAGAAGTATGGCTCAGGCTATTTATGGTTTGGGTGTGATCATCGGGCCAACTTTAGGGCCACCTTTGGGAGGTTATATTGTTGATAATTACAGCTGGCCATTTATTTTTTACATTAATATCCCTTTGGGGATCATCGCTACATTATTAACGATCCAGTTTGTAAAAAGTCCACGATATTCCGAGAAACGTTCAGCTTCCGATGTCGATTGGGCAGGAATTGGATTACTCGCCGCTTTTGTTGGTTCATTGCAATACATTTTGGAAAGAGGCCACGAGGACGATTGGTTCGAAAGTAAAGCCATTGTTTTCTTGACGATCACAGCAGTTGTAGGATTCATCTTATTCATTTGGCGCGAACTCACCTTCAAATATCCAATTGTGGAGCTTAGAGTTTTGAAGAACGGAAACCTGAGGATCGGAACCATTATGTCCTTCGTTTTAGGATTTGGTTTGTACGGTTCTACTTTCATAGTTCCGCTTTATACGCAGAGTATTTTGGGCTGGACGGCGTTGCAATCAGGAGCATTAATGATTCCTGCAGCATTGACGACTGCTTTTATGATGCCAATCATTGGACAATTGCTTACAAGAGGTGTCAAACAGCAGATCTTGGTAGCCTTAGGATTATTGATATTCTTTGTCTACAGTTTCTGGGGCTATAAAATCATCACGCCGGACACAGGCAAAGATGCGTTCTTCTGGATGCTGATTGTCCGCGGAATGGGACTGGGATTATTATTCATTCCAATCACCTCACTATCATTAAGTACTTTGAAAGGGCCAGAAATCGGTCAAGGTGCGGCATTTACGGGGATGATGCGTCAGTTAGGTGGATCATTTGGTATTGCAGCGATCACCACGTTCATCGCCAACAAAAGTGAACTTTACAGGAGCACGCTTGTAGCGCATTTGGATGTCAACGATCTGGATGTTCAGCAGAGGGTTGCAGCGCTCAAAGGCAGTTTCATCGCTAAAGGATATTCACCGGACAAAGCACTCCAAGCGGCTTATCAGATGCTTGATTACGGCGTTACGAAACAGGCAACAGTGCTTTCCTATATGGACGTTTTCCTTTATTTGGGATTGATGTTCCTCATCTGTATTCCATTTGTATTATTCGTAAGAGAACGCAAAGGCAAGGGCGAGAAGATCGACCTTAGCTCAGCGCATTAATATTTATTTTTAGTTATTTGTTTAAAAACTCAGGATCATTTCGGTTCTGAGTTTTTTTGGCTTGGTTTTTATTTTCATAACGCTGTTAATCATTAAAACCGAACCAATGGATATTATCAATCAGCTTCTGCATCTTTTCATTATTGCCATTCCCGTTGCCTGTATTGCGTGGACGGTGACGCAGGAAGAGATTTTCCGCGAACCAAGGGAGTATTGCCAAAAGGTCTGCGTCAGCGCCAAATCTATTGCGAGACGAAAGTTCTTTTACCTTTTCACCTGCGAATATTGCTTCAGCCATTACATCAGTCTTCTGTTTCTGATTCTTACCGATTTCCGTCTGTTGTATGACGATTGGCGTGGTTACGTCATCGCATTCTTCGCTCTGGTTTGGGTGGCCAACTGGTATATGAGCCTCTTCAGCTACCTACGACAAAACCTGAAAGTGGAGAAAATCGAAGCCAAGATGAAGGATAAGAATCTGAAAGAAATGGAGAATGAGGAGCAGTAGATAGACTTCTCTAGTATCGGGTAGTACTAGATGTTAGTACCGAAGCGTACTAAGTGTTAGTATCGACCGTAACTAGACGTTAGTACCGAGGCTAACTAATTGTTAGTATCGACCGTAACTAAACCAATCTGCAGGAAAACTGGTAATTAATACCCAAGACGGTTTAAATCCAATTGAGTTTCGAAGCCAAAGTGCAGGCTTCCGTGGTGTTAGAAACCCGCATCTTCTCAAGGATATTTTGACGATGACGATTCACGGTATTGATGCTGATAAAGAGGACATCCGCAATCTCCTTACTCCGCTTCCCCAGCTGAATCATCTTCAGAATTTCCTTTTCGCGGGCAGAGAGAAAGTTAGAATTCTCGACTTCCGTTTGCTGAATAATCGTTCCGTCAGCAGTATTGATAATCATCCCAGTGTAGTCAGAGGACGGCAGGAAATCAAAATGATAAAGGCAAAGCGCCAGTTCCACATTTTTATGATGCGCGTCTGAGAAATAGAACATTTTATGAATCAGAGATTTTGTATTTCCCAGTAATCTCAGTTTGCTGATGACAGAAAAGTCTTTCCGCTTCTCAAACGCCACCGTCTTGATAAACTGAAAGAACTGCAGCTCCAGAATGTGCTTCTGCAAAACATCATCTGCATTCAGGACATTGAAGAGTTCATCCTCCCAGATGCTTTCTATTTCCAGCTCGTTTTGTTTCTGGAAGATATTCAGTTCATCCGCGATTTTGCCTGCGTAGATGTAGCTTTTGTTATTCTTCAGGTCGCTGAGAATCGCAATCCCGTTCTCCAGCTCCACAAAGTTCTGAGCCATCACCTGACATTGCTCCATCTGGAATTGCTCTGTTTCTGTTGGGGAAACGAAGTTTTGCTGGAGGAGTTGGTTGTGGAGGTCGGATTGAATGGATTGCATTGATTATAAATGTTATGTTTTAATCTACATCATTAAAGATTCCTCTCATTTTTTTCGTATTAATAGGTTTTATTTTTTGTCGAGGCTTAAAATGTAAATTTAGAACACTGATTTCAGGTAAATTTCTTGTATAGGTTCCGTCCGGATTTGTCATTGTAAAGTTCATTGATTTGACGACCTTTTCAACAACTATTTCTTTTAAACTGTCTTTAGTGTTAACAATATCAAAATTTCCTATATCAAAACACTTTTTATTACCAATGTCTTCTCCCATAATTTGCTCAATATTATTCAAGCAGATTCTTTTATCATTTAGATTCGCATTGTCAAAACTATACTCTTTCATTCCACTAGAATTCACCGGTCCATAATTAAGTATTTTCAAAGTCAAATCTTTATACTTTTCAAATGTTATTCTAGTTATGGTGTCCTTTGGCTGGTTTGAGGAGCTATTAAATCTATTAATAATGAGAGTGTCATTTTTCCAACAATTGATACGACCATTGATATTGTAACCACTGTTTTTAGAGAAAGATTCTTCATATCCTAATATCATGCTTCTGCAAATATCATTGCTGAAAGCGAAAGTTCCTGATTGGCAGTAATTATAAATTTCATATTTGCCATTTGGAGAAGTTTGCTTTTTGAAAGAGTAATAATTATTCTCTTCTTTAATTTCTCTAAGCGATTTGTCCTTACAATTAATTAGAAAAAGTAAAGGAAAGATTAGTAGTAGTTTTTTTATCATCAAAATGGTTATTAATCAGTATTGATTATTGACAGCTTAGCGCCTAAATTTGCCTTGTTAATATGTAAAAATACAATGAATAATCTGAACGAAAAAGAGAAAATGCTCTCCGGCGAATTATATGATGCGAATGATGCAGCGCTGGTGGAGGAAAGACAGAGAAGCAAGGATTTGTGCTTCCGATACAATCAGATTCTGCCTTCCAAAATGAAGGAACGAAAAGGGATTATCAAAACCTTATTCGGCAAAACAGATAAGATGTTCCTGATAGAACAGCCTTTCTACTGCGATTATGGCTACAACATAGAAATCGGGGAAAACTTCTACACCAATGTGAACGTTGTGATTCTCGATTGCGCCAAAGTAACTTTCGGAGACAATGTTTTCATCGCCCCCAACTGTGGATTCTACACCGTGAATCATCCGCTGGACGCAGAAACCAGAAACACCGGTGTGGAATATGCAAAGCCCATCACCGTTGGAAATAACGTTTGGATTGGCGCAGGCTGCACGATTCTGCCAGGTGTTACCATTGGCGATAACGCCGTCATCGGTGCAGGAAGCGTCGTCGTAAAAGATATTCCAGCGAATGTTCTGGCAGTCGGCAATCCTTGTAAACCCATCCGCAACATCTAACAATAAAGACTACAAAAAGCACAAAAGTCCGAGTTCAGGAAAACTGAAGGCTTATATTATTTTCTTAATCTCAACTGATAACCACCTGAACTTTCTTTTGTGTCTTTTGTATTTTAAATCAAACCCTATGAAGAAACTGATAGCAGCTTCCCTATTATTTACTGCATTATTTCAAACCATCAATGCACAATCCCTCGAAAAAATGACTTGGTTCAATGAGCCGTCGCAATGGGAAATCAAAGACAAAAAACTCACGATGAACGTCACGCCACAAAGTGATTACTGGAGAATCTCGCACTACGGTTTCACGGTGGATGATGCGCCTTTTTATTATTCGACTTACGGCGGAGAGTTCGAGGCGAAGGTTAAAATCACTGGCGATTACAAAGCGCGTTTTGACCAAATGGGACTGATGCTTAGGATCGATGAACAGAATTACATCAAAGCCGGTGTGGAGTTTGTGGATGGGAAATTCAATCTAAGTACCGTCGTGACTCACAAAACCAGCGACTGGAGCGTGATTGTTCTGGAGAAAACGCCACCTTTTGTCTGGATAAAAGCCGTTCGACGATTGGACGCAGTGGAGATTTTCTATTCGTTTGATGATAAAGAATATATAATGATGCGAAATGCTTATCTGCAGGACAACATGCCTGTTCAGGTAGGTTTTATGGCCGCAAGCCCGGACGGCAATGGTTTCAAAGCGACATTTGAAAACTTCTCGGTCAAACATCTTCCCGACCAGCGTAGATTGGAATGGCTGAAGAAGAATCAGAATTGATTCAGCAATTTTATTAGTTAAATTGAAGGCATTTGAACAGTTTCCAAGTGCCTTTTTTCTTTGAAGTGGATTAAAATTGATAAGAATTGATTTTATCATCATTCATCAATTGCTGAATAAGCGCTTCGTGATGCGTGTTTTTCCCAGTCAATTTCCAAGTGGTGGCAAGGCTTCCCGTAGTATATTGCTGTTTGATGATGAGGAATTTTAAATGATGATTCTTAAACATCGCTTCACAATAGTGCAAGTCATCCTTAGAACTGGTAACAATACGATATTCCCTGATTTTATGCTGATTGTCGATGTAATCTTGCAGATAAGTCAACAGACTGAGAATCAACAACACCATAACGGTTCCCAAAAGAGCGAGAAAAATATGCCCCGAACCGACGGCCATTCCCAGAGAAGCGGTTGCCCAAATAGTTGTGGCTGTTGTAATACCTCCAATCTTATTATCGTCTTTGAAAATAACACCGGCACCCAGAAAACCTATTCCGGTAATAATATTAGCAGCAAGTCTGTCCGGATTTTCGATTCCGATTTTGCTGGAAAGAATTGTAAATAAACAAGACCCGAAGCTCACCAAGATGAACGTCCGCAAACCCGCAGATTTATTCCTGTATTCTCGTTCAGCGCCAATCATCAGACCTATAAAAACAGAGATGATGATGAGCAGCAGGTCATTTTGCAAGGCAAACATTTCTAATAACTTCATTTGAAAGATATGGACTAAAAGTATGAAAAATGCGGATGTTATAATTCTTTTCTAACCAATCAAATCCAGAAACTGTTGCTCATCCAGAATCGTAATCGTTCCGATGTCTTGCGCCTTCTTCAATTTGCTTCCCGCTTTTTCGCCAACCACCAAATAGTTGAGGTTTTTTGAAACGGCAGAAATATTTTTCCCATTGTGCTTTTCCACCATTTCTTCGGCAGATTCTCTTGTGAAAAGCGACAGTTTTCCAGTAAATAAAAACGTTTTACCTTCTAAAACGTTCGACAAAACTTCATTCGTATTTTCCCCTTTTTCCAACTGTACACCGTAAGATTTCAAACGTTCAATCATCAGAATGTTTTCAGAATTCTGAAAGAAATCAACGATGCTGACAGCGATTTTCAGCCCGATATCTTCCACCTGACAAAGTTCTTCCAAAGTCGCATTTTTAAGGTCATCAATCGTGTTGAAATTCTTTACTAATTTCTTCGCAACCGTTTCCCCAACATGCTTGATTCCAATTCCGAATAATACTTTTTCAAATGGAACTTCCTTGGATTTTTCAATTCCATCCAGAATATTCTGCGCCGATTTTTCAGCCATTCTTTCGAGTGGAAGAAGCTGTTCTTTTTTCAATGTGTAGAAATCAGCAGGATTTTCAATCAGTTTTTCTCGGTAAAGTTGTTCGATGGTTTCGCCACCAAGATTCTCAATATTTAGAGCTTTTCTGGAAACATAATGAATCATTCTTCCGACAACTTGTGGCGGACAATGCAAATCATTCGGACAAAAATGAATCGCCTGGTCTTCGATTTTTACCAGTTCAGTTCCACATTCCGGACAGTTTTTAATGTACTCAATTGGCGTTTGTAAGAGTGTTCTTTTCTCTGTATTGACACCAACAATCTTTGGAATAATTTCGCCGCCTTTTTCTACATAAACAAAATCGTGCTCGTGCAAATCTAGTTTTTTGATGATATCTTCGTTGTGAAGTGATGCACGTTTTACTGTTGTTCCAGCCAATAAAATTGGTTTCAAATTCGCAACAGGCGTTATTGCTCCGGTTCTTCCGACTTGATAAGAAACACTTTGCAATTCAGTTTCTACTTTTTCCGCCTTGAATTTGTAAGCCATTGCCCAGCGTGGCGATTTGGCGGTAAAACCCAATTGTCTTTGTTGTTTTAAGGAATTGACTTTCAAAACAATCCCGTCGATTTCGAAAGGTAATTTATGCCTTTCCGTATCCCAAAATGTGATAAATTCTTTCACTTCATCCAACGATTTGCACAATTTCGCTTGGTCTTCGGAAACTCGGAAACCCCAGTTTTTGGCTTTTGCTAAGATGTCCCAATGCGAATCTGCAGGAAACTCGTCCGAAATATATTGATACAAAACCGCCGACAATCCTCGTTTTCTCACTTCTCCGGAATCCTGCATTTTCAAACTTCCGCTGGCCGTATTTCTCGGATTCATAAACAAATCCAAACCTTCTTCCTCGCGCGTTTTATTGATTTTATCGAAGTTTTTTCTGGTTAAATAAATTTCACCTCTGATAAAAAAACGGTCAGGAAAATCACCTTTCAAAGTCAAAGGAATATCCGAAATCGTTCTTACATTATTGGTAATTTCATCACCTTGGAAACCGTCGCCACGAGTTACAGCTTGTGATAATTTGCCGTTTTCGTAAAGAATGGAAATCGAAGCGCCGTCATATTTAAGTTCCGCAACAAATTCCACAGGTTCATCAATGGTTTTGATGATTCGTTTTTCCCAGTCTTCGAGGTCATCAAAATCATAAGAATTATCCAGAGAATACATTCTGTATTGATGCTGAATGGTCGGGAAGTTCTTAGTAATTCCGCCACCAACGCGCAAAGTCGGAGAATTGGCATCAAAAAATTCAGGATGTGCAGCTTCCAATTCCTGAAGTGCTTTCAGTTTTTCGTCAAACTCAAAATCAGAAATCGTATTGTTATCAAGCACATAATAATTGTAATTATGCTGATGAAGTTCTTCTCTCAGAGATTCTATTTTTTGCTGAATGTTTTCGGACATTGTGGGAAATATTTAACGCAAAAATAACTAAAACAAGCAGAAAGACTGAAAATAAAATGAGTAATTTGGGCAATGAAATTTAAAACAATGAAGAAAGTATTTTGCATTTTATCTCTTGCCACCACTATGTTTATCAACGCTCAAACCCAAATCATTGCCCACCGAGGCTTCTGGAATACCGAACCGAAAACATCTGAAAACTCTATCAAATCTCTAGAAAATGCTCAGAAACTGAAAGTTTATGGCTCCGAATTCGATATTCATATGACCAAAGACGGAAAGTTGGTCATCAACCACGATGAGCATCACGGGACAATGGAAATCTCAGAAACCAATTTTTCTGATTTGAGAAAACTGAAATTGTCCAACGGAGAAGAACTGCCAACCCTCAAAGATTATCTCAAACAGGGCAAAAAAGATGCTTCCGTCCGATTAATTATTGAAATCAAACCTGCCAAATCCAAAGAAAATGAAAACGAAATCGTTACCAAAGTTCTGAAAACCGTCAAAGAACTCGGACTCTACAGCCAAAGCGATTACATCTCTTTCAGCCTTAATATCTGCAAAGAAATAAAGAGACAGAATCCGTCTGCCAAAGTCCAGTATCTGGAAGGGAATCTTTCGCCACAGCAAATCAAAGCCGAAGGTTTGGACGGACTGGATTATCATTACAGCGTTTTCGAGAAAAACCCGACTTGGATTTCGGAAGCCAATTCATTGGGATTGATTACCAATGCCTGGACTGTAAATGACATCAAAGTTTACGAAGAACTCAAAAATCAAGGCATAAAATTCATTACCACCAATATTCCTGACCAATTGAAAGATAAATAAGGATTTCCTTAATTAAAAACACTTCGAGAGCCTCAATGTGACAGTCTTTTTTTGTCACATTGAGGCTCTCGAAATGTCTGAACATTGTCAGTCTGAGGCTCTTGAAGACTTTTATAGATTCTCCCAATCGTAAACTTGTTTTAAATCATAAGACATTATTCTGTTGTTAAACAATCGTTTGGTAAATTTGCACCTTCAAAAATTGTATTATGAATCTAAAAGGTAAAAACGCCATTATCACAGGTGGAGGTAGAGGTCTTGGAAAGGCTGTAGCATTGGCTTTAGCGAACGAAGGCGTCAATATAGGAATCACAGGAAGAAACGAAAATTATCTTAAAATAGCCGCCAACGAACTGAGACAAACCGGCGTCAAAGTAGCTTACGCAGTCTTCAGCGTTGATAACGAACTGGAAGTCAAAGCAGGAATCGAAGCGTTGGCGAGTGAGCTGGGCGGAATCGATATTTTGGTCAACAATGCCGGAATCGGTGACTTCGGAAGCATCGAGGAAATGCCGTCTGAGACTTGGGAACAGGTCATCCACACCAATCTTTTCGGCGTCTATTACACCGCCAAAGCCGTATATCCGTTTTTGAAAGAAAAAGGTCAGGGCGATGTCATCAATGTCGCTTCCACAGCGGGATTGAAAGGCGGTCCTAATATGTCGGCCTACGCAGCTTCCAAAGCGGCAGTCGTTTCCCTTTCGCAGTCGATGATGGCAGAATGGAGAAAGCAAAACATCCGCGTTATCACTTTGACACCGAGTACCATTGCTTCCGATATGAGTATCAACGGCGGTTTGACGGACGGCAATCCGGACAAGGTTCTTCAGCCGGAAGACTTCGCAGAATGGGTAAGAGACATCCTGAAAATGAACCGCAGAGCAATGATTGCCAACGCCTCCATCTTCTCGACCAATCCTTAAAAACAGTCAGGTTATTTGGGCAGCTTTTCCGCCCTCCGTTCCCGCTATTTTGCCGAAGCTAAAATCCAAGCAAAAATGAGCTCCACTCAGGTCGGGCTGTGTGCAATTATATGATAAAAAAACGTCTCAAACCCTTTGAGACGTTTTTTATTAACATAATCCTTATCTTTATCCGAATCAAATAAAAGATATGAAGAGAAATTCATTTTTAATAATGTCTGCTATTTTCTTTGCAGCCCAAATCACTTTAGTCAACGCTCAAACCAAATCCGAAGAAAAGCTCACTCCAATCGTTCAGAGTTTCGTTAACGAAGTCAATAACAATTCTCAGCTCGAAGATATGGCTTTCGAACTGTTGGACGGCATCGGACCGAGATTGGTCGGAACTCCCGAAATGCTGGCCGCCAACAACTACACCGCCGATAAACTGAAATCCTGGGGAATCGATGCGAAACTTCAGCAATTCGGGACGTGGAAAGGCTGGCAGCGTGGAACAACACACGTAGATTTGGTCTATCCGAGAACCAAAACATTATCAGCAACACAATTGGCGTGGAGTCCGGCCACCAAAAAAGCGGTAGAAGCAGAAGTGGTCATTCTCCCAAAAGTGTCTTCCAAAGCGGAGTTTGACAAATGGTTGCCAACTGCCAAAGGCAAAATTGTTTTGATGGCACAATATCAGAAAATCGGTCGTTCAGATGAGCAAATCAAAGAATTTGCAACGCCGGAATTATACGAGAAACTGAAAGCGGAAAAAGAACAGGTGAGAAAAGATTTCGCAGATTACATCAAGGCTATCGGTTATGATAACAACACATTGCCCGAAGCTTTAGAAAAAGCCGGCGCTGCAGGGATTGCCATTTCCAACTGGACAGGAATCCACAGCACCAACCGTGTGTTCGGCGCTAAGACCAAAGCGATTCCAATGGTCGATATCGATTTGGAAGATTACGGAATGCTTTACCGAATGGCAGAGAAAGGTTCTAAGCCGAGAATCAAAGTGGATGCACAATCCAAAGTGCTGCCGGAAGCTAAATCCTTCAACACCATCGGGATGATAAAAGGTTCAGAAAAACCGAATGAGTACGTGATTCTTTCCGCTCACCTCGATTCGTGGGACGGCGCACAAGGCGCAACGGACAACGGAACGGGCACGCTGACAATGCTGGAAACAATGAGAATCCTCAAAAAATATTATCCCAACCCCAAAAGAACCATCGTGATTGGACTTTGGGGGAGCGAAGAGCAAGGTTTAAATGGTTCCAGAGGTTTCGTTGCTGATAATCCTGAAATCATCAAAGGTGTGCAGGCTGTTTTCAATCAGGACAATGGAACGGGTAGAGTGGTGGATATCAGCGGACAGGGCTTCAAAGATTCTTATGCCTACATCGGAAAATGGCTGGATGCCGCGCCGAAAAAAGTGAAAGACCAAGTCAAATCCACTTTCCCGGGAATGCCTGGCGGTGGCGGTTCGGACCACGCATCTTTCGTAGCAGCGGGCGTTCCGGGATTTTCTTTAAGCTCGCTGAACTGGGGTTATTTCGGGTACACCTGGCACACGACCAAAGATACGTATGACAAAATCGTTTTTGATGAGTTGAAAAATAATGTGATTCTGACTGCCACTTTAGCTTATATGGCGTCGGAAGACCCAGAATTTACCAGCCGTGAAAAGCGCGTGATGCCGAATGATGATAAAGGTGCAGTAACCAAATGGCCGGAAGTGAGAGAGCCGAAAAGAAGCAGTAAAGATTATTAATATTAATCAGAAATAAATCAAAAAAAAGCGATTTTACAATAGATGTAGAATCGCTTTTTTTTTTGTCTGGACATTGTTTGGCAGTAGAATTAGTTATGATTGAATTTAAAATCAGGAAATGAAATTCGTTACATAAAAATATTATGATTAAATAATTAATAAATCACAATCAGTTTTTTGAAATAATTTTTTTCACTTAATGTGGGTTTTTTATTTACTTTTATCCAAGTTTTAACCAAAAAACGCAAATCCTATGTCAAATTTAACAAACAACAGGCTGAACATTACAGCCACTCCGGCACAGATTACCGCAGTCAAAGGTGCTTTGCAAACCATCCTAGCCAACTTGCCTTTTCTGATTGGGCTCACCACAGAGGAGCGCATAGTGTTGCCTGCCATAGATGTCAACAACAAGGTGTTTACAGACGATGCCATTACCGCAGGCATCAACAACACGGCAATGTTGCCGGCCTTCATCTCTGTCCCGAATATGCAGACCGATATGACGCTGTTCTCGCAACTGGACGAAATCATTATCCTGATGAAGCAACTTCTGGAAAAGCTGGAGGATACGCAACTTTTGGCAGGCAGCGAGGCTTATGCCTCGGCACTGATGCTTTACAAACTGTTTGGTTCAGCGGCAGACGCCGGGATTCCCGGAGCGGATGCCATCGTGAGCCAACTGAGAGCACGATTCACCTCTCAGGGAAACACACCAACGAATCCGCCACAAAATCCTAATCTCTAAGTTCTTATTGAACAATGGTATTGAGGTAAAAGAAAATGCTCTATCCGTAGAGCGTTTTTTTTGCCTCAAAAACAGTGGTTTGTAGATACAAAGGCATTGGTGTATAGACCCACACACATTGGTTTATAGGTTTAAACGCATTTGTTTATAGATTCACAAACATTGGTTTGTGGGTTCACAAGAATTGGCCCATAGGTTCACAAGCACTAGTCTATAGTTTCACAAGCATTGTTCTCTAAGCTCACAAGCATTGGTTTATAGGTTTATAGACATTGCTCTACGGCTTCAAAGAGATTGTTTTTTTGGACATGCTAAATAGTTCTTGATGCAGAGACTTTCAAATCTTAACAATAAAATATAAAATGATAAACACAGACAAAAAATATTTGGAGAAAAGGGAAGGCGACCATCCTTCGGTGGGCAACTTTGTGCATTGGTATATTCTTGAGCTAAAGCTGAAGAAAAAAAATATTGCAGATGAGCTGGAAATCCTTCCTACGACTATGCGAAAGTACTTCTCAAAGCAATCTTTGCAGTTCAGTATTGTATGGAGGCTGAGTCAGGCGATGAAATTTAATCTGATTATGGCACTCGGCGAACACCTCAACATCCCGTTCGAAACCAAAGCCGAGAAAGCCCTGCGCTCCGAACTGGCAGAAAAAGAAGAGCGGATAAAAAATCTGGAAACGGAGCTGGCGGTTTATCGGAGGATTGTGGAGCGGTAATCCGTTGCTTTTGTATTTTGCCAAAAAATCCCATAGGGATGGCTTGTTAATAGAAAAAATATGTCATCAAATTAAAGCGACGCAGATGCAACCTATAAATTATCGTAATATCAGGTCACACCTACGTCGCTTGTCTTAACTGATATTTTGCCTATTAACAGGATGCTTTTATGGAGCAAATATTCTTCTATACACAAACATTATAATCTAAAATTGAGGAAAAACTAAGTTTAGAAATAATTATAAATTCTTCCTTTTCAAAACCTTTCCCCTCGGTTCATTCCCCTCATAAAGCGCCAAATCAGAATGCAGGAATTGAGCAGCGGCCGCAGAATCTTCTACTTTTACCGAACTTCTTTCAATCATCTCTGCTTCGAATTGGCTTAAAACACTTTCTCGGATTCCTCGTGTTCTCCAATCAGATTGTGGCGTGCACTGTTTTGAAATGATTCGGGCCAATGATAAGGCATCCAGCAAAGCCTGATTGGCACCTTGCCCTTTGAACGGGCTCATCGGATGGGCAGCGTCGCCGATTAAGGTGGCTTTTCCTTCGTTCAGTAATAAATCGGGATTCAGTAATTCGCGGTCATAAACTGGGTATCCGGAGATCTGGCTGGCTGAAGTCGCTTCCATAATTTGAGGAATAGGAGCGTGCCACTGTGTGCGTTGGATGGCTTCTGCTTTTAGTGCTTCGGAACCTTTTGAACTCAATGTTTTAGCGTCTTTCTCAGACATTGGGAAACTCAGTTGCCACATTATAGAATCAGCATCGAAGGGCATCATATAAATCCGTTCATTGCCATTAGCCGTTTGGAATACCGTTGCCGAATCGAGCAAAGGATGGTCGCTGTTGTCTAAAGCACTCAAAGGACAAATCCCTAAAATCACAATGCAATCCAGGTAGCGCAACGGCGAATTTTCCTCGCCAATCAGGATATTTCGGACGGCACTTCGGATACCATCTGCACCGACAATCAAATCTGCTTTTGCGGTTTTTGATTCGCCATTAACTTGAAAATGGAGGTCGAGTTTTTCGTCTTTGTTTTCATTAAAATTTAGGAGTTGATATCCCCATTGTATCTTATCAGTACCGCCTAATTGCCGGATAAAAGTAGAACGCAAAGCTTGTCTGGAGATATGGATATTGGTTTTTTTAGGACTCGCTTTTGTGGAATGTTCCATCCATTTTCGCATTCCCCATTCGGCGACCACCGTTCCGTCGGGCGTGTGGACGAGATGTCTGGTAGAAACCATGCCTTGTTCCAAATTAGAAATCCCGAATCCATCTATCGATTTGCTGGCTTGCTGAAGGGTCAGTCCGTAACCTTGCGAACGCACATTGAAACTGTTGTCGCGCTCATAAATCGTAAACGGAATGCCACGATGCAGACAGGCAACAGCCAATGCCACGCCGCCAATTCCGCCACCAATGATGGCAACGTGCGGGAGATTTTCCGTATCAGGAATAGGGAATTCATCAGCGGAAATCAATCCTGAACCGGAGCAAGTGGGACAATTGTACAGAGGCGCTTCCGGACGAACGGGAGGGGTGCCTTCGCTATTGTTTTTTTCAAAGTTTTCCAGCTCAGATTGGTAACGAAGTTTCACGCTTTTCTTGATTCTTCGCTTCTTTTTTCCGAGACCGCCACAGTCTTTGCAGGTGGTAAAACAAGGTGTGTTGCCTGACATTTTATGATTATTTTATTACAAAATCATCGTCAGCTGAATCCTTTTCCTTGCCTCATCTACTTCTGTGATTTTGACCTGAACGTGCTGATGAAGTTTCACGACCTCATTCACATCCGAAACAAAACCGTCTTTCAGTTGGGAGATATGCACCAGTCCGCTTTCCTTGATTCCCAAATCTACGAAACAGCCAAATGCCGTGATGTTATTCACAATCCCCGGAAGCACCATTCCGACTCTGATATCTTTGATAGATCTTACTGTTGGGTCAAACTCAAAGACTTTGACGGCTTTTCTCGGGTCCAGGCCTGGTTTTTCCAGTTCTTTTAAAATGTCTTTGATGCCGAGGATTCCGATATCGGTGGTTACATATTTTTCAGGATTGATGGAGGCGATTTTTTCTTTGTTTGATATCAGCTCTTCGGTTTTCAAGCCTAAATCTTTCGCCATTTTTTCAACCATTTTGTAAGCTTCAGGATGCACAGCCGAATTGTCCAAAGGATTCTTCGCATTCTTGATTCTTACAAATGCTGCTGCCTGTTGATAGGCTTTTTCTCCCAATCGGGGCACTTTTTTGAGTTCTTTTCTTTCCGTGAAAGCACCGTTTTCTGTTCGGTAATTCACAATATTTTCTGCCATTTTTTCTCCGATTCCGGAAACATAGCTTAATAATGATTTACTCGCTGTATTTAGATTAATTCCGACCGAGTTTACAGAACGGATGACCGTGTTGTCCAATTCTTCTTTCAGCTTCGTCTGATCCACGTCGTGCTGATATTGTCCAACACCAATAGACTTTGGGTCGATTTTAACCAATTCTGCCAACGGGTCAGATAATCGTCTTCCGATGGAAACTGCCCCTCGCACGGTCACATCATAACTCGGAAATTCGTCTCTTGCGATTTTGCTTGCGGAGTAAACTGATGCCCCTGCTTCTGACACCACAAAAACCTGAATCGGTTTGTCGAATGCTATCTTCTTGATAAAGAATTCGGTTTCGCGGCTGGCGGTTCCGTTGCCGATGGAAATCGCTTCTATGTTGTAAGCGTTGACCATTGAGCGTATTTTTTTCATCGCCATTCCGCTTTCATTTTGCGGGGCGTGCGGGTAGATATTTTCGTTGTGGAGCAGGTCGCCTTTTTCGTCCAGACAAACCACTTTGCAGCCACTTCTGTAACCTGGGTCTATTGCCAAAATCCTTTTCTCTCCCAAAGGCGAGGCAAGGAGCAACTGCTGCAGGTTCTCCGCAAAAACATCAATGGCTTTGATGTCTGCTTTTTCCTTAGCTTCCTGCAAAGCCTCGTTGGACAGAGCTGGTTCCAGTAATCTCTTATAGGAATCAGCAATCGCTAATTCAATTTGTTTGGTGGCGGAATTGTTGCTTTTAATAACCGCATTTTCGATGAGGTCGAGCGCTTCATTTTTATCAATATCCACTGAGGTTTTCACAAAACCCTCGTTCTCTGCGCGGAGCATTGCCAGAAGTCTATGCGATGGTGTTCTATGCAACGGCTCTTCCCATTCAAAATATTGACTGAATTTCTGAGCGGCTTCATCCTCTTTTTTAGCTTTGACAACTTTGGAAGAAATCAACGCTTTTCTTTGGAACAGCCGTCTCAGGTTCTTGCGGACGTACAGATTTTCATTGATCCATTCTGCGATAATGTCTCTTGCGCCTTTCAGTGCTTCCTCTTCATCGGCAACATCTTGGTTGATGTACTTCGAAGCCAAGAACTCAACATCCTCGTTACGCTGGCTCATTATGATTTTAGCCAAAGGTTCTAAGCCTTTTTCTCTCGCCACATCGGCCTTGGTTTTCTTGCGTTTTTTATAAGGCAAATAGAAATCTTCCAACTCCTGCAAATCAAAACTTTGCTCAATTTTTTGTCTTAATTCCGGAGATAATGCGTTTTGATCTTCTATAGATTTCAGGATGCTTTCCTTGCGCTTGGTGATGTCTTCGAACTGTTTGTTGAGTTTGGCAATGTTCTCAATGGCGACTTCATCCAGATTGCCGGTTTTGTCTTTTCGGTATCGGGAGATGAAGGGAATGGTGCAGTCCTCAGCCAAAAGCTGAAGCGTGCTGTCTATATTTTTGAAAGGAATATTGAGTTGTTTCTGGATAAATTCTGAAGCCGTCATTGCTATATTTTGAACAGCGAAAATAGTGTTTTTGGAATAAAATGTCAGCTTGCAATGAACGGAATCTTACTGAAAACAGAATTCTGTGAAGATGAGGTACTGCTTTTAATATTTAAAGATAATGCTCTCAATCTTCTTCCTGTTTTTCCTTACTTAACAAAGCAAAAAATAACATCGCCAACAGAAGTGCAACCACGAATAGCTCTGAACCAAAAGCACCTATGAATGTAAGATTTAACATTGCAATTATTTTCCTCAAATCTAATTCGATTTTAGAATTCTGCTTTGAGTAGAAATACGGATTTTAATATTCTGTTCTGATTTTGAGTGCTCTAAGGCAATGTTTCATCATAGAAAATTGGTAAACCGGTCTCTTCATCCAATCCGATAATCACAATTCGGAATTGTTTCGCCGTGTCATTACTATAGAAATTAACGGTCGTCGGCTGGTCTTTCTGCACTTTCAATTTGGAATTCCAGTAGAGATTGCTTCGGTTGTCGGGGGAAGTGTTTTTCAGGCTGTTATTGCCATAATTGGTGTTACTGAAATTCTCGTGCTGATCATAACCATTGAGCGTGAAGAATTTCATTCCCGTCAACGATTGCGAATCTTGCTCCGAAGCTGTATTTCCGTTTCTGGTATAAACCAAAATTCCACCGTTCGAATTCCCAAAACCACCAAAAAAATCATCTCTCACGACTTTGATCATCGCAATATTGGCGATTGGGAAACCCCGCAGCAGTTCCAGTTCCGTTTTATTTTCGTCCAGATAGACATCCACTTTTTTGTTTCTGATGTAGGCATCCACATCGGCGCCGTCTCTTTTGATCTGCAGACCTGCGATTCTGCCTTCCAGCCATAGCAGGATGTCGGGTGAGCCTGAAGAAAGCAGTTTGTCATTCACAAAATCAAAAATCGTTTCAGACGGACTTTGGAACATGGCGCTGCTGAGTTCATCATTCAGTTTTTCGGTAGGTGTGGCTTTTTTGCCTTTCAGTTTCACTTCCTGGATGTCTGTCACTTTATCATTCATTTTTTTCTCAAACTGACTGCTTTCTATGGCTTGGGATACTTCGGGCGAAAGAGTTTCATTCGAAGTTCGTTTTACCAAATTATAATTACTAAAAGGCAGTTCTTTCTTCAAAGTAACAAAAGACATTTTCGGAATGATAACTGCGTCTGTGTTGTCTGCTTTTAACTGATAATAGATCTTCTGAGGTTCATAAAACGCCATGTTTTTCAGATGAATGTCGCCATTGCTGTCAGTTGTCACGGTCGTTAATTTAGATCCCGATTTGTCGCCGTCGAACATCAGATTGAGAGTCATATTCTGTGCAGGCTTTCCGTTAGTCGTAATCCGCACGGCGTAAGAGAGGTAAGGTTCCGGTTTGTTTTTGATGATAGGAAATTTCCCCACCAAGATATCCGGCCAGCTGAAACGGCTCCAGTGTTCTGACATCAGAAGGGCATCTAAGGCATCAGTATTTCTTTCAGCAGTAAAGTATTGTGAAGGTGCTGTGATCTGATCAGTAAAATCGCCCGTGAGCCAAAGTGTACTGAGAAGATTGTCGGTATTGCCAGACTTCGAAGCGTCAAATATGGCCACTGTATAATTGGGAATGTCGCCATTGGACTGTATTCCGAAAGTGTTGAGACTTCTGGCCTGAGTACTGAAAGATGGATTCTGAATCTCAGGTTTTTGGAAGCTCAATTGTTGTGGCGATACGAAACAAAGCCTTTGGGCAAGCACATTTTCCTGATCGTCAAACAAAGTAAACTGGATCACACCATTAATCAGTTGCGCTGTCGGGATAGAATAACTCTCGCCCTGATGGTCTTTTTTGATCCTTGCTTTGTAAACCAGTTTGTTACCAATGGTGGCAATGAGTTTATAATAACCGGATTTATCGCTCAGATTATTAGATTTAAGGCTGTAATCTATACTGTTGAAATTGCTTTTGACTTGTAAATTGACACCACTTTCTGCTGCATCGGGCAGTTCAGTGGTTTGTTTTTTACCTTGATTATCGATGACGGTCAACTGGTATTTTTTACCTTTTTCAGGTGTCATAGACAATATACCAACATTTTCATCCAAACCTTTGAAATCTGTCAAATGCTGGGTGGGATTGCTTTTATCTGTCACATAACCGTTCCAATTTTTTGACATTCCTCCATTGGTGCGAATACGAACCGCTACTTTTGTGTCAATTCCGGCTATGAATGTCCCACTTTCCGGATAGGCTGATACTGACCAGTCGGAGAACGGAGTTGTAACTAATTTTTCCTGTGATTTGGGATTATAAACAGCGATAGGTTTGATGAACTGAAAATCCTCACTGAAGTTGGTCATCCAGGTCGTATAAGCTCTGATGTAATAGGTGTTTTCCTTAAGATCATCAGGCAATGCAAAATTACCTTCACCTTCGCTGTTGTAGAGTGGAATCAGTTTTTTATCGATAAGTTTTCTGTTGCTGTCATACAGTTCAACAAAGAGAGTAGTGGAAATGGTAGATCGGCTGTAAGCATCAAAGACAAACGCTTTGAACCAAATATTATCTCCAGCGGCAAACTGATCTTTATTAAGCAAAAGATAAACCTTCTCCTGCGGAAAGTTCTGATCTAACTTTTGAATGGCCTGCTCGGCATTATTTTGCGCAAATACCTGAACAGAAAATATCAGGAACAGAGAAAATAAAATTCTGTAGATCATAATCGGTAAAAACTGAATTAATAAGATAAATCTACAAATGTTATCTCTTGAAAACGAAATGTTTGTCTAAGATTAACACAAATTTATAACACATTAAATGGGGCTTAAAATATTTAATTATTCAGTTGTAATCTTATTATTTTAAATATTTGTAAATGATAGTTTATTATAATTATTTACTATATAACGTGTTGATTATTTGTTGTTTACCTGTGTTTTTGTATTGGAATTTTTATTAATTTAATGCCATTAAAAACACAAATTATGAAAAAGAAAAACAATTTCCAACTGGAAGATTTAGTGGTTATTTTGATTGAAATGTTCACAGAAATACGTGATCTGCTGCAAACCAATCCTTCAACTCCCCAAGCCTCTAATGATACCGACTATCAAGATGCTGCAGACACAAAACGAAAACTGAATGTAAGTAACAGTACACTCTACCGGTGGCGGAAAGAAGGCATAATCGATTACCAGATAAAGAAAGGCAAGATCTATTATGATATCGCCTCTGTGCTAAGAAAATGAAATTAATCATTCGGATCATCTTCGGACTTCCTTCGGATCGGCTTCGGAAAAAACATCTTTTTTCCGAAGAAGACCCGAAGAAAAGGGGTAGTTGATCCGAAGGAATGTGGAATTAACCAGTTATTTCCTGTCAATTCAAGTCAGAATCGGTCAAAACCTTTCAGGGGCATACAGACTGTGATTTTGTGTCTTAACTTCGTTTTGTTAATCAATAAAACCAAATGATAATGGCAACATTTAACAAAGGAATCCTTGGCGGATTTTCAGGAAAAGTAGGAACTGTAGTAGGTGCAAACTGGCGTGGTAAGGATATCATGCAAAATCTTCCAAAACCATCGCAAAAGGATCCTACGGAGAAGCAGCTTCTTCAGCAGGCAAAGTTCAAACTGGCGGTCGCATTTCTACAGCCGCTCAAAGTGATCCAGTCCCAATATTTTGGGTCGGGCAGCGGGGTGAAATCCAGAGTTAATCTGGCAACTTCCTACATCATCAATGAGGCTATTCAGGTCGTGGCTGGCATTCCTGAACTGATGTACAACAAAATACTGATTACCAAAGGCGAACTCACTGGTTTCCAAAATGCCACGCTATCTACGCAGGCTGGAGGTGTTTTAGATCTGGAATGGGAAGACAACAGCTCGCAAGGCAATGCTTCGGTAACAGATCAGGTCAGTCTAGTATGCTACTGCAAAGAGCTGAAGGATTTTCAAATCTTTGAAGGGATAGTGATGCGTTCCGACCTGATGGCGAGTGTCACGCTCCCGAACTTCTGCATCGGGAAATCGGTGGAGGTTTGGGCCTTCCTCAACACGGAGAAGCAGACCTTTGCGAGCAACAGTTTTTATCTGGGCGAGCATACGGTAGTTTAGAATGAAGAATCCACTCGGGAGAGTGGATTTTTTTATTTATGGATATTTAGGATAAAAAAAATCCCACGGAGTACGCAGGATTATAGATTTTCTTCGGCTTTTAAGCCTTATTGTGAATTGCTTATTGCAAATGTATATAATATTTTTTTTACTGCAATACGGAAAACCGTAAATATAATTGAAAATAAGTTTTTAATTTTAGAAAAAATCCCAACAAGTGTTGGGATTAAAGCAATTCACAACTTATACACTAAATATTAATCTAGTATTTTAATAAAATAGAAAGCTAAATTATAATAATCAGAAATAGTGGTTGGAATACTAATTCAATTTACAACCGGATGTAGACTTTTACTTTCTGATACAAATATATAAACTAAAATTTGTATTAGTGTATAATGAACCTTAAAAATTGCTATATTTGTAATATGTAACTGATAACCAATATATTTATTTTTTATGAAAAGAACATTAGGAATCGATTTGGGCACCCATAGCATCGGATGGGCTATTAGAAATACAGATTTATCAGAAAATCAAATAGAGGATTATGGTGTTATCACTTTTGAAAAAGGAGTGGCTTCTGAAAAGGGTAATGAGTTTCCTAAAGTTCAGAAAAGAACTGAGAGCAGAGGTAAAAGAAGAAATTATCAGGCTGAGAAATACAGAAAGTTTGCAATTCTGGAATTTCTTATTCAAAGAGGGATGTGTCCATTGTCCATTGAGGATTTTAATCAGTGGAAATTATATAGAAAAGGGAAGAAAAGAGAATATCCACAAACTAAAGAATTCCTGAATTGGATAAGCTTTGACTTTGATTGGGACGGATTGCCTGACTTTCATCTCTTTGGGAAAGATAAAGATGAGAGCTACTATGTTTTCAGGGCTTTTTCTACTGATGAAGCACATAAAGATGTTTTTTCAAAGAATCCTCACATTTTGGGTAGAGTTCTGTATCAACTTGTTCAGAGAAGAGGTTTTAAAGGAAGAGATGAAGAAGAGGCGAAAACAATGCTGACCGGAAGTGATAAAAATGGGACTAGAGGAAGAAACGATATTGAAGAATATCTTGAAAAGTTTAGAACGCTGGGTTCGGCACTTTATCATTATCAAAAAGATAGTGGAGAAAGAATAAGACAACGTTATAATCTTCGTAAAGATTTTGAATTTGAATTACAAGAAATATGCAGAGTTCATCAGATTTGTCAAGAAGATTATGATAAACTTTGGAAAGCTATTATCTGGCAAAGACCTTTGAGGACACAAAAAGGATTGATTGGAAATTGCATTTATGAAAAGGGTAAAAAAAGACTTGCAGTGAGTCATCCGTTGTATGAAGAATACAGGACGTGGGTTTTCATTAATAATTTGAATCTTGTTGCTCCAAAAGGTGAGAATCAACAAGATTATATTTTAGAAAAAATATATCCATTATTTTATAAATCTAAACCTGATTTTGAATTAATTGATATCGATAAACAATTAAAAAAAGATGGTGCAAAAAGACAATCTAAACACCACGAAAAAACAAAAGTTCTCTCAGTAAAACTACTGAAACAGTTTCAGGATATATTTGGAGAAGATTGGAAAGAATTGTTACAATGGAACATTACAGGTAACAGAGATTCACAACCGATAAAAAGAAGTAGTACCTCTTATACATTTGAAGATTTGTGGCACATCTTACTGACTTTTGATGGTCAAGAAAACTTGAAGAAGTTCGCTGTTGAAAAATTAAATCTTGATGAAGAAAAAGCGACTAAGTTTTCCAGAATAAAACTACAGCAAGGTTATGCTACTCTAAGTCTATCTGCCATAAAAAAGATTTTGCCTTATCTACAGAAAGGATTTTTGTACAGTCACGCCGTGTATATGGCTAACTTGTATAGGATGTTGGATGAGGGAACAATCTCGGAAACTCTGGTCAATCATTTTGCAGATGAGGTTTTGCAAATTTTAAATAAAGATTCCAACAACCGAAAAAATGCGACAATAATCAATGGTTTGATTTCCGAAATGTTGAATGATGAAAATCGGTATTATATTTCGGATAATAGAAATCTGGATGACAAGGAAAAAGAAATTGTTCTGAAAAGTATTATAGATAATTATGGTCAAGATACTTGGGAGAATTTCAGTGAACAAGTGAAAGCGGAAACGATTGAGTTTGTATCGGACAAATATTTGGAGTTTCTCAAAAAAACCTATACCCAAAAGGGTAACCTTTTTATCCAGCCAGAAAGGATTCACGATAAGATATTCGCTTTCTTAAGAGATACTTATCACGTGACGGAGGATAAGAAAAAATATCTATGGCATCCATCTGAGCAAGAGAATTATACCAAAGCAGAAGATTATAATGAGTATTCTATTGGTAATAAAAAATATTATGTCAAAGAAGCGAGCAGTCAATATTTCGTAGCTAAAAATGCTGATGCATATTTTGAAGGCAGGCAGATTAAACTTCTTGGAAACCCAGAACCGCTGAGCAAAGGTTTTAAAAATCCTATGGCTCTGAAGTCTTTGCATAAACTAAAAAATCTTGTTAATTTTTTGTTGCAAACTGGAAAGATAGATGAAGAAACTAAAGTAGTGGTTGAAATCGCCAGAGAGTTAAATGATAAAAACAAGAGAAAAGCAATCGAAATTTGGCAAAAAGAAAGAGAGAAAGAAAATGAAGCCTATAAAAAAGAATTAGAAACATATAGAGAAGCATTCCCGAACGTCAAATTAATAGATGAAAATACGCTTATCCGAAAAATAAGATTGTGGCACGAGCAGAATAAGATTTGCCTTTATACAGGCAAGCCAATTTCTTTTGCCGATTTAATTATTGGGAACAAATACGATTTTGAACATACCATTCCAGCAAGTATAAGTTTTGATAATGAGTTGAAGAATCTAACAATTTCTGATTCTACTTATAATCGTGTCCATAAAAAGAAACTTTTTCCAACGCAATTATCTAATTATGAATCTGAACAAAATCTAGATGGAAAGACATTTAATCCTATCATCAGAAACATAGAGTTTATCTTTGGAGAAAGAACTGTTGAAGATGAAGTTATAAAAAAGGAAAAAGTAGAAGTTGTAAAGTGGAAGAAAATAGAAGAATTAAAAAATCAATTTGATTATTGGAAAATTGAGGCTAGAAAAGCTCCAACAAAAGAGAGAAAGGATTATTCTATTCAAAAGTACCATACTATTAAAATGGATTTGGATTATCTGAAAGCCAAATTAGCCACTTTTACAATCACAGAATACAAAGCAGGGTGGCGGAATAATCAAATTCGGGATACCCAGATTATCACGAAGTATGCTTTACCTTATTTCAAAACTTTGTTCAAAAAAGTCTCTGTGGAAAAAGGAACAGTTACTGATATTTTCAAAAAAGTTTATAAAGTACAATCTAAAGATGAAAAAAAGGATAGAAATGTACATAGCCATCACGCTCAGGATGCGGCTATTTTGACATTGATTCCTAATGCTTTTCACAGAGAGAGAATTATTAAATTGTATCAGAATGAAATTGATAACAGAACAGGGAAGACATATCACGAAATCCCTTTAGATTGGGAAAATTTTTCTGAGAGATATATCTTGGAGCTGAAAGATAAGATTCTAATCAACAATCTTACTGATAACAGAACTATCACTCAAACCTATAAAACAGTAAGAAAAAGAGGAAAAGTTTTTTACGATGTTGATAAAGATGGTAATTCTTCTAAAAGAATAAGCCGAGGAGATACTATAAGAGGACAATTACACGGAGAGACTTTCTATGGCGCTATTAAACAGCCGGTGCGGGATGAAGAAAATAAAATTCTTTTTGATGAGAATAAGAAAATGATTCTTAAAGATGAAATTTATCTTGCTGTGAGAAAACCTTTGCTTTACAAAAAAGATGCTAATTCTCTAGGCTTCAAAACGCTTGAAGAAGTGGAAAAAGTGATTGTTGATAAAGCTTTATTTGAAATGATTAAAAAACAGGTTGAAGAATCTGATTTTAAAACTGTATTGACGGAAGGTGTTTATATGTTGGATGAAAATGGTAATAAAGTCAATAAAATAAGAAGAATACGATGTTTTGAAAATGGACTAAAGTATGCAACTGCAATTAAAGTTCACCAACACTGCTTTACGTCCGATAAAGATTACAAGAAAACTACTTTAGCAACCAATGGCGAAAACACTTATTGTCTATTCTATAAAAATGACCAAGGTAAAGCAATGAGAATTCTTTCTATTGTTGATTTGGCAGATTTAAAGCTAAAAAATATTCAAAGTCTATATTCGGAGCCAGAATTTTCAAGTTTTGAATCAGGAAAAGGAAAGAATAAATTTCAAATTCCTTTATATTCAGTTCTGAAAAATGGTGATAAGGTTTTGTTTTATAAAAACAATAAACACGAATTAAAGGATTTAGAACAAGAAGATTTGGTTAGAAGAATGTTTAAAATCTATCAGTTTGAAAAAGATGGTAGGATTAAATTTCGTCATCATTTAGCTGCTGGAATTGATACTGAATTAAAGAAAGATAATCAAGAATATTCATCTGTAAGTTTTGATGATAATCCAATATTTCTGAGATTAAGACAAGCCCAATGGAATTTTGCAGTCGAAAATACAGATTTTGAAATTTCAATAGATGGACAAATTCATTGGAAATTCTAACCTATGATTACCCGCTCCATCTACATTGGCAATCCCGCATATCTCAAATTAAAAGACGAGCAAATGTACATTATGGAACCTTCCTCCAACGAGATGAAGGGGAAAGTTCCAGTGGAAGATTTGGGATTGTTGATGTTGGACCATTTTCAGATTACCATTTCCCATCAGCTCATTCAGAAAATGATGGGGAAGAATGTGGTTGTGGTCAGTTGCGATTCCCACCATTTGCCGCACGGGATAATGCTTCCACTTTACGGGCACACAGAACATTCCAATCGTGTGAAAGACCAATTGGAAGCAAGCGAACCACTTAAAAAACAACTGTGGAAACAAACCATCGAGTGCAAAATTGAAAATCAAAAAGAAGTATTAAGAACATTAGGGAACTATTTCGAGCCAATGCTGTATTATCAAAGCAATGTGAAAAGTGGCGATATTACCAATATGGAAGGTATTGCTGCTCAACATTATTGGAAATATCTCATCAGTTTGGATTTCCTCAGAGGGCGGTTTGGAGATTCGCCTAATCAGTTCTTCAACTTTGGATATGCTGTTCTTAGAAGTATTGTAGCAAGGTCGATTGTGGAAACTGGTCTACTTCCAGTGCTTGGAATTTTTCATAAAAACAAATACAATCCTTATTGTCTTGCAGATGATTTGATGGAGCCTTACCGACCATTTGTAGATTTGTTGGTAATGGATTGGTTGACAAAGAATCCTAATATTGAAGAACTGACAAAAGAATTCAAATCACACATTCTACAAATAGCAACTAAAGATGTGTTAATAGACGGAAAAACAAGACCATTGTTGGTGGCAGTAAAAACAACTGCTACATCGCTTTATAAATGCTATACAGGAGAAAAACGTTTAATTTCTTATCCTGAGTTCAAGTAAATTAACAGTTTGGTCATTGTACTTTTACATCGTACATAATACAATAGAAAATGAATGCCGAAAGGTTTAACGCTTACCGAATTATGTGGGTCTTAGTATTATACGACTTGCCGGCAGAGACCAAGGCCAATATGAAAGATGCCAATCGCTTTCGTAAGGCTTTGATGGATGATGGTTTTGCATTATTTCAGTTTTCAATGTATATGCGACATTGCCCTAGTCGTGAAAATGCTGAGGTTCATATCAAAAGAGTCAAGTTTATGTTGCCAAAAGCAGGTAAGGTGGCTATAATGTGCATTACAGATAAGCAATTTGGCGATATTGAGATTTTCTTTGCCAGAAATAAAGAAGAACCGCCACCAACCTTCCAGCAACTTGAATTATTCTAAATTTTGAATCCTAAAAACAAAAATAATCTACTGAAAATCAGTAGATTATTTTTTGAGGTTGTGTTGTATCCCAAAGATACTTAAAAATGAAAGCAATTCACAACTGACAATCTCGAAAAGGCACGCCAAGTAATGTTGTGTTGTATCCCAAAGATACTTAAAAATGAAAGCAATTCACAACATCCACGTAGGAAGTGTTACGGAAGCATCAGTTGTGTTGTATCCCAAAGATACTTAAAAATGAAAGCAATTCACAACGTAATTTATTAACATTAAAATCTTAAAAAGGTTGTGTTGTATCCCAAAGATACTTAAAAATGAAAGCAATTCACAACTTCGCGCCCTGTGACATTATTGGGAAACAAGTTGTGTTGTATCCCAAAGATACTTAAAAATGAAAGCAATTCACAACTCTGAAGAGCCCGTTCCAAAGGGCGACGATGTTGTGTTGTATCCCAAAGATACTTAAAAATGAAAGCAATTCACAACGTTTCATCAATTCAAGAAACATCGTTTTGAGTTGTGTTGTATCCCAAAGATACTTAAAAATGAAAGCAATTCACAACTCCGACGACTTCCCGTTCAAAACGTTAACGTTGTGTTGTATCCCAAAGATACTTAAAAATGAAAGCAATTCACAACGGAACTCACTCCCAATTATAGGTAGCGCGAGTTGTGTTGTATCCCAAAGATACTTAAAAATGAAAGCAATTCACAACTTGGTGTTAAACACATTATTTCCAAGATTTGTTGTGTTGTATCCCAAAGATACTTAAAAATGAAAGCAATTCACAACCCGGACAGGATGATCCTCCTGCCAAATGAAGTTGTGTTGTATCCCAAAGATACTTAAAAATGAAAGCAATTCACAACTATCAATCCTTTCAATCATATCAACAACATGTTGTGTTGTATCCCAAAGATACTTAAAAATGAAAGCAATTCACAACTAATTCTACGCAATGCAAAAAAGATCTTCGTTGTGTTGTATCCCAAAGATACTTAAAAATGAAAGCAATTCACAACAGTTATTACAATAAGTTTCGGCAATATTTAGTTGTGTTGTATCCCAAAGATACTTAAAAATGAAAGCAATTCACAACTTATTCAGAAGTCAAACTATTGAGATGGGGTTGTGTTGTATCCCAAAGATACTTAAAAATGAAAGCAATTCACAACCTTATTTAATATTAGAAACTAAATAACACTGTTGTGTTGTATCCCAAAGATACTTAAAAATGAAAGCAATTCACAACTTAAAATTGATATAATTATAATCGTTGTTGGTTGTGTTGTATCCCAAAGATACTTAAAAATGAAAGCAATTCACAACCTTAATCCGATTACTTTCGCAACTCTATCTGTTGTGTTGTATCCCAAAGATACTTAAAAATGAAAGCAATTCACAACTTCTCTTGTAACCACCCAATCCTGTTTCCTGTTGTGTTGTATCCCAAAGATACTTAAAAATGAAAGCAATTCACAACACTTTTGGTTAAAATATACAACTTCTAAAAGTTGTGTTGTATCCCAAAGATACTTAAAAATGAAAGCAATTCACAACGTAGCTTCCGACGAAGATAAAAAATATGGTTGTGTTGTATCCCAAAGATACTTAAAAATGAAAGCAATTCACAACTCCATTAGTATTCGTTTCTTATCCGTCTAAGTTGTGTTGTATCCCAAAGATACTTAAAAATGAAAGCAATTCACAACTACCTAAAGCCGAAAGATAATTCATTTAAGGTTGTGTTGTATCCCAAAGATACTTAAAAATGAAAGCAATTCACAACTTCTACAATATCTATTGATTTAACATTATAGTTGTGTTGTATCCCAAAGATACTTAAAAATGAAAGCAATTCACAACAAATGCGCTATAATTATATTAGGGGTCTTAGTTGTGTTATATCTCAAAGATACTCAAAAATGAAAGCAATTCACAACTCATTATTTCTTGTGTTATCTATGCTAATTGTTGTGTTATATCTCAACATACTCAATTCACAACGATTGGGAAAAAGACGAAAAGTTGTGCTATTCTGTCTGTTGCGCATAAGATTACAACTAAAAAAAAACACCAGCCCATAAAAGTAAGCTGGTGTTATATTTTTTTCTCAAAAAGTAGACGTTAATCCAACGGCTTTCTACCTGAGATGATGTTGAATAATACGACAACAACGGCAATTACTAATAGTACGTGAACCAGATAGCCTGTGCTCATTCCTGGGACTATACCCAACATTCCTAATAACCATACGACGATGCAAATAACTGCAACTAGCCAAAGTAGATTTCTCATAACTGTAAATTTTTTAATGTGATTGTTGAGGTATAAGCATATACTGTGCCTTTTTGTTTTTTAAGGCTGAAAAAGCTTAACGATGCGGATTCGGTAATAGACTTATCTCACTAATATAGAGTTGATTGTAATAAAGGTTTTTTGTAAGACTATTTGTAAAAATGTCTTTAAAAATTGTCAATTTCTAATCAATTAATTCTTAATTAACTTCAAAATAACAGGAAAATGGTCGCTATAACCAGCCATATATCTGGAGCCTGAAAAAGTTCTGCTTGGATACTTATTATTTTTACTCTCTTTGTTTCTGAGTCTTTGATTATTATAAATTTCCACTTCGATATTTTTAAGAGAAAAAGTCTTCTTCAGAGTATTTTCAGTGAATAAAATCTGGTCAAAACAAACACCTTTTTTACCATGGAAAGTAGAAAATTGGTTTTGACGATATAATATTTCAAAAGGATTAGTCAGAATTTCTTTCCCATCTTTGTCGTAACACAATTGCTTTATGTTTTCAAAATCCGGATTATCATTAAAATCGCTCATCAAAACAACCGCTTCTCCTTTCTCAAACAATTCCTGAAGCGTCTCACTCAGTTTTTCTAAAATATAATTCCGTAAGTTTTTTTTCTCATCCTGATTCCTTTTGGAAGGCAGATGAAGAACAAAAATGTGAAGTTTATTTCCATCAGATAAAAGTTCTATATGCAAAATATCGCGCGTGTCATATTCCAGATTTTCATCCATCGGAAACTGCAAAATCTGATATTTAGAAAGCGTGAATTTCTTCTTATCAAATAACATCGCCACACTCAATCCTCTGGAATCTTTAGAAGGTTGATAAACGATTTCGTAATCTTTAACAGGCGAATTTTCATCAGTCAAATCCTCCAAAACAGACTTCGCTCCAATCTCAGCCAAACCAATGATAGAAGGTAATTGACCAAAATCTTCCTCAATAAACCGAAGAACATTCGTGATTTTTCTGACTTTCAGATTGTATTTATATTCATCCCAATTGCGCAATCCAAAGCTTGTAGAATCATCTGACTTTTGATTTGGTGGATAAAAATTCTCGACGTTGTAAAACATCATCAATTCAGGATTCTCCATTATCTTAACCTTGCCATTTTTTTCGGCGCATGTAGATAAAGGTGATAATTACAATCAACGCCATCACACCCAAAGTATAATAATAACCGTGCTTGGTGTGGATCTCTGGCATATTGTCGAAATTCATCCCGTAAACTCCCGCAATAAATGTTATCGGTAAAAAGTAAACCGAGTAAATCGCCAAAAGCTTCATCACCTGATTCGCCTTCTGGTCAGAAAGCGCCAAAAACATCGATATAAGGTTGGTTGTCTGAGCGTTCAAATGGTCAAAATCTGCAATCACATCCTTTTGTTTGTCCAAAAGATCCATCACCTGAACCTCCTCCAAATCAAGCATCTTGAATTTCAAAATCCATTCGCCGGAGATATTCAGTATTCGCGTATTTAGGCCGGATTTTCTTTTCAGTTTATAAAGTCTTCGGATTTGGACAGAGTTATTGGTGTTTTTCAGAAATATCTCGTTTTCCATCGTATCCATCACTTCCAAAAGCGTCTGACTCTCATCATCAAAGGTCTTAATGATTTTCAAAGCCAATCGAAGCGCCAAAGAATCCCGGCTGACCTTATCCAAATCTTCCTTGTTCAGCTCCGCACAAATCTCATTAATGCTTTTACTTTTCGTTCTGTGAATGGTAATAATCAATTTCGGAAGCAGAAAAATCCCCAGTTTACTGCTGATATCACTCATATTATTCAGCGTCCTCTTCTCCAAATCCGTAGATTCTCGGGTCAGGAAAAACTTCACATCGCCCACTTCTTCGTATTTCGGAAGGTGGTTGGGGTCTATCGTATCCTCCAAAAGAAAATGATTGATGTGGTAACGCTCGTGCAAAAACTGCAAATCCTCTTCCGTAGGCGCAGTCACGTCTATCCATTCCCAGTGGGTGGTTTTATATTTCTGTTCAATCGGCATAGAACAAAACTAATTAAAATAATACTTAATTCAATAATATAGATGTTTCAAAATATTTGGGCAGCTATTTCCGCCTTCCGCTCCCAATCTTTTTTGCAGGAAGTTTCCACATGATAGAACTTGAGTCCACGCAAAAAAGGATTTCCGCTCAAGTCGGGCTGCGCTTCGCAATAATCAACATTAGTCAATAAATTGATGTTTTGTCAGTGTAATCAGATAAAAACAATTATCTCAAAACATTTGAATTCCAGTAATCAATAAAAATCTATGTAATAAATAAAATATTTACATTTGTCAAAATTCTAAAGCACACCAATGTTTAAAAGTGTAATATCAGGAGTCGGACATTACGTTCCGGAAAATATAGTGACCAACGACGACCTTTCTAAACTAATGACCACAAACGATGAGTGGATTACAGAAAGGACAGGAATCAAAGAAAGAAGACACCGCAAAAACCGAATAGATTCAGAAGAATCAACATCTTTCTACGGTTTCAAAGCATCAGAAATAGCACTGAAAAATGCCAATCTCACAGCCCAAGACATCGATTATATTGTATTCGCAACCTTGTCTCCGGATTATTATTTCCCAGGTTCAGGCGTTCTTTTGCAGGAATTGTTAGGTTGTGGAACAATCGGAGCGTTAGACGTTAGAAATCAGTGTTCGGGTTTTGTTTATGCGATGAGCGTTGCCGATGCTTTCATCAAATCTGGACTTTACAAAAACGTTTTGGTTGTCGGCGCAGAGATTCATTCTTTCGGATTAGATTTTTCTGATGCCGGACGTGGCGTTTCTGTGATTTTCGGCGATGGTGCTGGTGCAGTAGTTTTATCTGCAAGTCAGGACGAAAATGCAAAAGGAATTCTGTCTGTCAATATGCATTCTGAAGGGAAATATGCAGAAGAACTAGCTGTGAAATTCCCTGGAACCAAATTAGGATGGAGTGATAATTTGCTAACCAATCCAGATTCCATAAAATCAGAAGATATTTATCCTGTAATGAATGGAAATTTCGTTTTCAAACACGCGGTGACAAGATTTCCGGAAACCATTTTGGAAGCTTTGGAAAAAGCAGGAAAAACGATTGAAGATTTAGATTTATTGATTCCTCATCAGGCTAATATCAGAATTGCGGAATATGTTCAAAAATTGTTGCATTTGCCGGATGAAAAAGTCTTCGTCAACATTCAAAAATACGGCAACACTACCGCAGCATCCATTCCGATTGCTTTGAGCGAAGCCATTTTGGAAGGCAGAATGAAACGCGGCGATTTGGTTTGTATGTCGGCTTTCGGAAGTGGTTTCACTTGGGGAAGCGTTTTGTTTGAGTATTAAAAAAAAAGAGAAGTTAGAAGTTAGATGAATGACTTAATTGAAAGATAGAAAAAGAGCTATTCGGATTTCCAAATAGCTCTTTTTGTTACTGATTGATGTTCTGAACGACTTTATCAGACAACGTTTTCAATTGCTTCATATCGTCCAGACTAAGATGAAGCGATTCCAAAATCTGAACAGGAACACAACTGGCTTTTTCTTTGAGTTGATGACCTTTTTCTGTGAGTTTTATTTTCACAACGCGCTCATCTTCTTTGCTTCGGGTGCGCGTGAGATAAGATTTACTTTCCAGTCTTTTGAGCAAAGGTGTCAATGTTCCACTGTCCAGTTGCAAAATTTCTCCCAACTGATTCACGGTCACATTGTCTTTTTCCCAAAGTGCCATCATCGCAATATATTGAGGATAGGTAAGACCAATCCCGTTTAAAATTGGACGATACGCCTGCATAATTTCGCGATGTAAAACATAGACGGAAAAGCACAACTGCTTGTCCAATTTTAAATAGTCTTCCATAATTGTTTATTTGTATTCAATCACAAATTCTTCGGTCGGGATTCTTACTTTTTTCATCGGAGCAATCCAATCATTTTCTGGGTCAGAAACGCCGACATACATTAGCGAAACACTTCTTAATCCGTGTTTTCCTAAGTCCAAAACTTTGTCGATAGTGGTATTGTCAAAACCTTCCACTGGTGTAGAATCTACCTTCAGTTCTGCGGCCTGCGCCAAGGCTAATCCTAATGCAATATAAGATTGACGAGCCGCGTGAGCGAAGTTTTTCTCTGCTTCTTCTTGTAAATAAACAGATTTCAATTTATCTGTATAACTTCCGAAACGGCCTCTTGGCAAACCTCTTTCGTCGGTTGTGAAATCATAAACTTCGTCAATTCTCTCCGCTGTATAACGGTTCCAAGCGGCGAAAATAATGATGTGAGACGCATTGGTCATACATTCCGGATTCAAAGCGCCATCTGCAAGCTTGTTTTTCAAATCCTGATTTTCCACAACAATCACTCGGAATGGCTGCAGACCAGACGATGTAGGAGCCAAACGAGCGGCTTCCAAGATTTTACCGATGTTTTCCTGGCTTACTTTTTTTGATGGTTTGTACGCTTTCACAGCGTGTCTCCATTTTAAATCTTCAATTAATGACATTCTCTATTTAGTTGTTAGATACTGTTAATTTCACTTCGATGTTGCCTCTTGTAGCGTTAGAATAAGGACAGATTTGATGGGCTTTCTCAATCAATTCCTGCGCTTGTTCCAAAGAAACACCAGGAATATTGGCGTGCAATTCTGCTTCCAGTCCAAAACCTCCATTTTCGATTTGTCCGATGCCTACTTTTGCAGTCACAGTCGTTTCTCCGGTTTCGATTTTTTGTTGTTTGATGATTAAATTCAATGCGCTGTCAAAACAAGCTGAATATCCCGCTGCGAAAAGCATTTCTGGATTAGCAAAATCGTCATTTGTGCCACCTAAACCTTTCGGCATTCTTACTTCTAAATCCAAAATGCCGTTATCACTTTTTACGTTTCCATTTCTTCCTCCTTTGGCGGTAGCGCCAATGCTGTACAATGTTTTCATTTTTTAATCTTTTAATTGTTATTTGATGAGGCAAATATATGTTGTAAAATTATATTGTGCACAATTTAATTATAAGTTTATGTCAAATTCGAATATTGACATAAGCTATAATTAACTAAGTTAATCACAAAGGCACAAATTATTTACTACGAATAACGTTTTAAGACACAAAGAGTAGATGAAATTTTAATTTCAAATCTTTGTGCCTTAATTGTTTTGCATTAATTTAAATGAGACATTATGCCTTTGTGTTTAACGAATTAGAACACAATCAGATAAAATCATAATAACCATTTTCCTTTCCAAGGATTTTCTGGTCATTCGTATTCAGCCATCTTTTGAGAACGGTGGCGTAAACTTTTCTGAAATCTTCGGAATAAATCAAATCACCGTCTTTGAGATTAGTCAAATCGGGAAGTGGATTCAGCAAACCTTTTTTCTTGAGTCCACCACTGATGAAAAACATTTGATTTGCTGTTCCGTGGTCGGTTCCGTTGCTGGCGTTTTGTGCCACTCGCCGTCCAAATTCAGAGAAAGTTATTATCATAATATCGTCGAATTTCCCATTCTCCTTCATATCTTTTGTGAAAGTTTCCACCGCTTCATTGATATTTTTAAACAATTGATTTTGTTTCTGATTTTGATTGGTGTGCGTGTCAAAACTTCCCACCGAAAGATAGTAAACCTGAGTATTGATGTCAGATTTGATGAGCGATGCAATGGTTTTAAAATCTTTCCCAATTTGTGTCGTTGGATAAATTTTGTCAGTCGGTTTCGCCTTGCTTTCAGAAAAAATGTACTCCGAATTATTGATGGCGTTGCCAAGCGTGTTGTAAAGGTAAGACGTCAAATCGTGCTCGTGGTCGTGATTGTCCCCATTCAATTTTTTGTAGAACATTTCCTGACTGTTATCAAACAACTTTTTTGGGTCTTTGAAAGCAATCGCATTTTTAGTTTCGCCCTTCATCGAAAGACTCAGCAAATCATCAATCTCAATCGCCTGAGTCGGATTCTGACAATCGTGACAAGCCTCGTCCAAATATCGTCCAATCCAACCGGAATTTTTGAACTCATTACTGCCACTCGCCGTTTGCCAGATGTCCATACTCCGGAAATGCGATTTGTTTGGTTCAGGATAACCAACGTTATTCATCACCGCCAATTCTCCATTATCATAAAGCTCTTTGAAGTATTTTAAATTAGGATTTATTCCAGCTTCATCCGTCAGCAAAAGCGCATCATTTTCTTTAATAGAAATCTGATTTCTGGATTTATAATAAATATCATTTTTAACCGGAATAATCGTGTTTAATCCGTCATTTCCGCCAGATAACTGGAGAATAATCAGGGTTTTTCCATTCATCGCAATGGCTTCGGGTAAAGTCAAAGCGTCTAAGAAATTAGGGAAAAATAAAGAAGCAACAGCCAAACTGCCTGTTCTTATGAAGGTTTTTCTATTGATAATCATAATGGCTTATTTTAACAAAGTTGATATTCCGGCGTTGACATAATACTAATCATCAGATGTTTTTTACTTTTATCAGAATTGAAATCGGTTATCATTTTCTGAAGATTGTCATTCGGTTTTGATAATAATAAGGTGAAAAGATCATCATCCAAAATATTATTGATGCTTTCCCAATGGATGGTAATCGTGTTTTGCTTTTTGTTCACGACCACTTTTTTCTCATCTTTTCCCATATTCACGTCGTCATTGGATTTGGGCTCGATGTCCAAAGTTTTGTAACCAGCCATCACTGCAGGGATTTTCATTCGTAAAAGTAGAGTAGAACTGTCAATCCAAGCGATTCCACTCGGCCAGCCGGCGACATTCGGAGGTTGGAGCAATTCCTGTCCGAGCAGTTTTTCGAAGTTGTAAATGGTGTCGCCACTTTGCAAATCCATCGGCATAATTCGTCTGATTCCAACGATTAATTCTACCGGCGATTTGACTTTTGCTCCAATGTTTTTATCCGAATAAAACCAATCTGACAGGAAAATTTCGTCCATCAAAGTCGTGATATCATAATTGGATTTGAAGAATTTATCGCTCAGAGATTTTACGATTTTCTCATCCGGATTTTCATTAACCAAAAATTTATAGATTTTTTCTGTGATGAAATGCGCGCATTCTGGCTGTTCGAGAATGATATTAATAATGTCAGTTCCGTCAAAATTTCCTGTTTTTCCAAGAAATACTTTTTCTCCGGAATCGTGTTGTTTTTTGTTGTCCGTGAATGCTCCCAAAGTATCATAACTCCAGCCTGTAAAAGCTCTCGCCGATTCTTTGATGTCTTTTTCTGTGTAAAGATTTCCTCTTCCTAATGTGAAAAGTTCCATCAATTCGCGGGCGAAGTTTTCATTAGGTTTTGCTTTTTTGTTTTGTTGATTATTGAGGAAATTCAGCATTGCAGGCGATTTTGAAACTTCGAAGACCAAATCTCGGAAATTCCCCAAAGCATTTTTTCTGAAAATCTCGATAATATCTTTATTGAAAAGTGGCTGCTGAAGCCTGGTGGCAAAATGTCCGTGCCAGAAGAACGCCATTTTTTCCCGAAGCTGAGAAGGCGTGTTTATCATTTGAGAATGCCAGGATTTCCGAACCGAACTGTTATAGTTTTTGTTGAATTGATTATAAGGCTTTCTATCAGTTGCTTTTGACATTTCCTGATATTGTTCCGAAGTGACAGCTTGCATATCTGTTGACAAAGGCTGATAATCCGAATTGTTCTTTAGTTCATGATATAATTTCTTCGGATTGAGGTTTTTATATTTCTCAATATCATTATGATGAATACCAAAACCGGCTCTGGAAAACAAATGTTTGTTTTTAAGAAATTGATTCATAGCTAACGGATTTATTTTGATTGGAGTCTATAAATAAGATTAAGTTAAATCAAAAATGGTGAAAATGTCAGTTTGTTAATTAATTTTAATAATTAATTATGATTTTAAATAATTGAAAATTAGAAAGTTGGTTGAGTAATTGTTAGAGTTATGAAACAAATAATCAATTTTGGCACGGAATTTACAAGTAAGACCTTTGTAAAATTTAAAATTTAAAAATATGAAAACTTTAAAGCAATTGATATTAGGAGCAGGAATTTTGGTAGGTGGAGTAATGTCTGCGCAAAGTTCTGATATGACCAATATGTTCAAAATTGGTCTCAACGGTGGTGTTTCTACAGGTGGAAATACAGCTGCAAACCTAGGTGTTGATTTATCTTATCAAAACTTGATTACGCCAGGATTTGGTCTTGGTATCGCAACAGGTTATAATCATTATTTTGGAAAAGATAGAAATATTAACGGTCTAGATGTGAAGAATAACGATTTCGGAGTGATTCCGGTAGCGGCGCTTTTCAGAGTTTATCCTAAACAAATGGGATTTTATTTCGGAGCTGACTTAGGTTACGGATTCATCGTTGGAGATGACAAAGTGGCAAGTAATGTTAATGTTGACAGACCAGACGGAGGTTTCTACATCAAACCAGAAATTGGTTACCACAACCGTGATTGGAACTTTTTTGTACAATACAACAAAACTTTCACAGGAGACAAAGGACAGATTGCTGACCAAAAATACAATGCTGGAGCAATTGGCGTAGGATTTGGCTACAACATTCCTCTTGGAAAATAAGACAATCTTAGAATCAATTTAGATTCTCAAGATTAATTAAATCCAACTATGACACAATTAAATGCCTTCATTTTATAATGAGGGCATTAATTTTTTTAAAAGTTATCATACATCAACAACAATCTTGATTGATTCTAATTAAATTTGCATCATTAAAATTATTTAAAACAATGAAAAAAGTATTATTACTAGCTGTATTGGTAAGCGGAGTAGCTTTCGGACAAACTAAAAAATTAACAAGTTCAGACGTACACTGGTGGGGTTATAAAATCGCAAAAACAGAAGCATCTTCACACGATGGAACTGTGAATGTAAAATCTGGAAACTTGATTCTTAAAAACGGAGCAGTTGTAGGTGGAGATTTCGTATTGGATATGACGTCTATCAACTCTACAGACCTTTCTGGAGAATACCAAGGAAAATTGAACGGTCATTTGAAAAACGGCGATTTCTTCGAAGTTGAAAAATTCCCGACTGCGACTTACAAGATCACTTCTGTAAAGAAAAATACTAACAAAGATTACAATTTTGTAGTGAACGGAAACCTGACTGTAAAAGGTAAAACAAATCCAGTTTCTTTCCCTGCAAAAATCACGTCTTCAAACGGTGTTGTGACTTTGGAATCTGACAAATTTTCTTTCGACAGACAAAAATTTGATGTAGCTTACAAATCTACAATGCAAGATGTTTTGGTAAAAGACGATGTTGATTTGAAAGTGAAAATCAGCGTAAAATAATTATCGAAATCACAGATAAATCAAGAGCAGAATTTTTTCTGCTCTTTTTTTGTACTAAATTTGAAAAAAAACACAAAAGAAAATTAATTCAATGAAATTGTACACCATAAGCGGACTTGGCGCCGATGAAAAAGTTCTCGAGAAGCTCACGTTCAATCCAAATATAGAAATCGTTCATATTCCTTGGCTCATTCCCGATTTGGATGAGGATTTTCATCATTACGTTTCCAGAATGTCTGAGTTGATAGATGATTCCGAAGATTTTTATCTGTTGGGATATTCTTTCGGAGGTATTTTGGTTCAGGAGATTCATAAGCTGAAACCGGCCAGAAAGGTTGTCATTATGGGAAGCATCCGTTGCGATGCCGAAAAGTCAAAACTCATTCTCGCAGGACAAAAAACCAATGCGGTCAGATACATTCCGCTCAGGATTTTTAATGACAAAAGCACCTTATTTTATACTTTTTTCCGAAGACTTTTCGACCCAAAAAATCCAAAGCTCACGCAATATTTCCGAGTAAAAGATCCATATTACCTCAAATGGTCTATGGACAAAGTCGCCCATTGGAAATTCGAGAAAATCCCGAATGTTATTCAGATTTTAGCAGACAAAGACATCGTTTTCCCCCTCAAAAATTCTCAACCCGATTTCGTGATAAAAAATGCAACCCATCTTTTCCCAGTTACCAAACCGAAAGAAGTTTCTGAAATTTTGAAGACCATATTTGTTTAAAATAATTGGGGCAGCTTTTCCGCCTTCCGCTCCCAATCTTTTTTGCAGACCATTTCAATTTCAATAGAACCCGAAGTATACGCAAAAAAGGATTTCCGATTAAGTCGGGCTGCAGATTCGATGGATAAACAACATTCAACATATAAACACGTTTTTGTGTGCTAAAAATTCTTTGATTAGTTTTTACATCTTTGCGAACTTAAACATTATGATTGTAGAAAAATATTTGCGCTCTTTGCGTTTTAAAATAACGAAAAATATAAAGTTGTATCCATTTCAAAAATCAATTACATTTACAACCGATAATTTTTTACAATTTAATGGAATCTATCAGTGTTTTTGACATCATAAAAATCGGAATCGGACCGTCATCTTCCCACACAATGGGACCTTGGAACGCTGCGAAAATGTTTCTGGATCTGGTACAGAGAAATCATTCTTTACAGGACGTGAAAGAAGTTTTCGTAGAATTCTTTGGTTCTTTGGCAAAAACCGGAATCGGTCACGGGACCGACATTGCAGGAATGCTCGGCCTCAGCGGAGAAAACTTCCGAACCATTGATACCAATAAGATTGATGAAAAAATTGCAAAAATCAGAACCGAACAACAAATTCTTTTAGACGGAGAATTTCTTTTACCTTTTATTTACGGATATCATTTAATTCTTAACAAAGAAAAATCCCTCGATTTCCACCCGAATGGAATGGTTTTCAAAGTTGTTTTTGAAAACGGCGAAGAATTCAGCCAAGATTATTATTCAGTCGGAGGCGGATTTGTCGCGACCAAAGAAGATAACTCGATGGAAGACAGGTGCGTGAGAACACTATATCCTTGTCACCACGGTAGTGATATTCAGAAATATATCGAAAAACTTAATTTAGATAAAATTTCGGACTTAGTTTTCCTTAATGAAGAATCTTGGAGAACTCAAGAAGAAACGCGCCAAAAAGCTTTAGAGATTTGGGATAATATTAAAGATTGTGTTTACAAAAGCATCAACAAAAAAGGCATTCTCCCTGGCGGTTTGAACGTCACCAGACGCGCTTCCGAAATGAATGAAAAACTCCTCGGAACCCAGATTTATAAAAACAAAAATGAATGGTTTGAAATGGTGAAAAACCAGGAAAAAACTTTCAGTTCCGTGACCAAATGGGTTTCGTGTTTCGCTCTCGCTGTGAATGAAGAAAATGCATCTTTCGGAAGGATTATCACGGCACCAACCAACGGTGCAAGTGGCGTGATTCCTGCAGTTTTGATGTACGCTCAGACGTTTACAGAATTTAATTCTGAGGAAGATATTATCAGATTTATCTTAGTTGCAGGAGAAATTGGAACTTTATTCAAAAAAAATGCAACCATTTCCGCAGCAATGGGCGGTTGTCAGGCGGAAGTCGGTGTTTCATCTGCAATGGCCGCAGCGGCTTTGACAGAAATCTCAGGCGGCACTCCAGGACAGGTTTTGATGGCGGCAGAAATCGCGATGGAACATCATCTTGGTTTGACTTGCGACCCAATCGGCGGTTTAGTGCAAATCCCTTGCATCGAGAGAAATTCAATGGGTGCAATGAAGGCAATAACCGCGTCATCATTAGCTTTAGACAGCGATCCTGCAAAAGCGAAAGTTTCTTTGGACAGCGTTATCAAATCGATGTGGGAAACGGCATTGGATATGAATTCTAAATACAAAGAAACTTCTGAAGGCGGTTTGGCTGTTGCTGTGAATGTAGCAGAGTGTTAGTTATTAAAAGTAATTTTAAAGGTTGTCAATCTGAGGCTCTCGAAGACATATATAAACTCAAGCGAAGCTTTTCCAAATTGAATCTGATTCTTAAAAGATATTTAAAATCAATTAAATTCGATTCTAATATCTAAAACCTAACTTCTAATATCTACAAACATTCCCAATATTAATTTTCTGTAATAAAGAATCGTTAAAAAAGAAGTCGTTTTGTTATCAAAAATAAAAAGTGTATCTTTGCACCAATTATTAGACGATCTTTTTAAATGAATTTATTTACGGAATCCAATCTAAGCTCTGAAGTTCTTCAGGCGATTGGCGACCTCGGCTTCGTAGAGCCGACAGAAATCCAAAAACAAACTATTCCTTTTATCTCTACAGATACTCGCGATCTTATCGCACTTGCGGCAACGGGAACAGGGAAAACAGCGGCCTTTTCGCTACCGATTTTGGATATGATAGACGACAACAGTCGTAAAATCCAATTTTTGGTCCTTTGTCCCACTAGAGAACTTTGCCTCCAGATTACCAAAGACATCAAAAATTATACTAAATACCTGAGAGACATCAAAACTACAGCAGTTTACGGTGGAAGCAGTATTATGGATCAAATCAAATCTCTTAGAGATAAACCACAAATTATTGTGGGAACTCCGGGACGTGTGATTGACATGATCAACAGAAAAGCTCTTGACTTTTCTGAAGCTAAATGGGTAGTTTTAGACGAAGCTGACGAGATGCTTTCTATGGGTTTCAAAGATGATTTGGAAACCATCCTGAAAGAAACTCCAGAGGAAAAACAAACTTTCTTATTCTCTGCTACAATGAGCAAAGAGGTAGAACGTATTTCTAAAAACTATTTGACCAATCCACACAGAATTTCTGTTGGATCGATCAATGCAGTTAAGAAAAACATCAAACACGAATTCTACGTTGTTGGATACAGACAGAAAAAAGAAGCTTTGAAAAGATTGATCGATGCAAATCCGAATCAATATTCAATTATCTTCTGTAGAACAAGAATGGAAACTCAGGAGGTTGCAGACTTCTTGATGCAAAACGGTTACGCGGCAGATGCGCTTCATGGTGATCTTTCTCAAGCGCAGAGAGATACGGTTATGAAGAAATTCAGACTGAAAAATATCGATATTTTGGTAGCGACAGATGTTGCAGCCAGAGGTTTGGATGTGGACTCTTTGACACACGTTATCCATTTCTCTTTACCGGATGATCCGGAAGTTTTCGTTCACAGAAGCGGAAGAACAGGACGTGCAGGTAAAGATGGAATTTCTATGACTTTGGCAAAACCAGAGGAGAGTAGAAAAATGAAGCAAATCAAAGCTGAGACTAAAATCGATATTGTAGAGAAAACTATTCCTACAGGAAAAGATATTATCAAAGCTCAGGTGGCAGGTGTTTTCGAAAAATTATTGACAGAACACGTAGATGTTATCGATTTTGATGAGAGTTTGATCCCGGATCTTTCTGCTTTCACAAAAGAGCAATTGGTGAGTCAGTTATTGCAATTCCAATTGAAAGAAATGGCAACTTACTACCAAAACAGCAATGATCTTGTTGAGCAAAAATTTGGTAGCAGAGACGAGAGACCAAGCAGAAGAGACCGCGATAGAGATAGCAGAGACGGAAGAGATAGAGGACGTGACAGAGATGGCGGTTCTTTCCGAGACAGAGGCGATCGTGGAGGCGATAGAAGAGAAGGTGGCGACAGAAACCGTGACCGCAAACCAAAACGCAGAAATGAGGATATGGTGAGATTCTTCTTCAACCTTGGAAAAAAAGACCAATTGAAGAAAGTGGATATGTTAGAAATCATTAACAAAGCGACTTCTAAATCTAAGAAAAGAGCAGATATTGGCGAAATAGAAATATTAGACAAATTCAGTTTCTTTGAAATCGAGAAATCGTACAAAAATGAAGTTATGGACGGATTGACTAGTATGAAGTTTCGGGGAAAAGAAATGAGAGCCGAAGTTGCTAATTAATGTCCAATCATTAATTTTTGCACTAGAAATAAAATGTAAAAACCTGCTAATCAGCAGGTTTTTCTTGTTTTTAATCTTAATGATTATTTAACATAAAAATTTTCATTGCCTTTGGTTTTTTATCATATTTGCAGAAATAATCCGAAATAATGGGAATAGGAAATCTTTTCAGAGCATTTCAACCAAAAGATAAAATCTTTTTTGATCTGTTTCTTAAGGTAGCAGATAACTTAGTAGAAATGTCAAAAACATTCCACGACGGTTTGCTGGATTTTGATATCAATGATGAAACATTGTTGAATCAAATGAGTGATTACGAGCACAAGCTAGATGATCTTACGCACGAGATCTTCGTTCAATTAGGCGAAAACTTCATTACACCTTTCGACAGAGAAGATATCAATTATTTGGCTTCCGGATTGGATGATATCGCAGATTATATCTACGCCTCAGCAAAATATATTTATTTGTACAAAAGCCCGGACAACAAGGTTTATTCTGAGTTCTCACTTTTGATTCACAAATGTTGTATCGAGATCAAGAAAGCTTTGGAGAATTTGAAAGATTTCAAAAATCCAAACGAAGTGAGAGAATCTTGTATCAAGATCAATTCTTACGAGAATATCGCTGATGATGTTTTGAGTCAGGCGATTGTAAAATTGTTTGAAACTAACGATGCATTATTGATCATCAAACAAAAATCTATCCTGGATTATCTAGAAATCGTGACGGATAAAGCAGAAGATGTTGCCAACACAATGGAGAGCATAGTTATCAAATACGCATAAAAGCTGTATCAAAATTAAAAACGAATGGACTTTCCAATTCTACTAATAATTATTATCGCTTTAGCGCTGATATTTGATTATATCAATGGTTTTCACGATGCTGCCAATTCTATCGCGACCATTGTTTCTACAAAAGTACTGACGCCTTTTCAAGCTGTTCTTTGGGCAGCATTTTGGAATTTTGCAGCATTTTTCATCGCCGCTTATGTCGTAGGCGAATTTAAAATTGGTAATACGATTGCGAAAACGGTGGATGAAAATTTCATCACGCTGGAAGTTATCTTTTCAGGTCTTATCGCAGCCATTGCGTGGAATCTATTGACCTGGTGGTTCGGGATCCCGTCTTCATCATCTCATACATTGATTGGAGGATTTATCGGAGCAGCATTGATGCACGCTTTGATTTCTGACTATCATCTGATTGCCATCACACATCCGGAATATTCTTTCTTTGATAAAGCTTATCAGTCATTTGTGCAGCTTTTTTCACAAAGCGTGGTTAAGTATAAAGTAGTGATTCCTATTTTCCTGTTTATATTTATGGCACCTTTGATTGGGATGCTGATTTCGATTGTTATTACTTTAATTATCGTGAACATCTGTAAGAGAGCAAAACCACATAAAGCGGAACGCGTTTTCAAAAAATTACAGTTGGTTTCTTCAGCATTATTCAGTCTTGGACACGGGACCAATGATGCTCAGAAAGTAATGGGGATTATTGGAGCAGCGATGATCTATTTCCACGTGAATATGATGAAAGATCCTCTTTATCTTAATATTCCAGAAGCGGACCGTTTTAACTTTTTTGCTGAACATTACCTTTGGGTACCAGTTGTTTCATTCTTAGCAATCGCTTTGGGAACAATGAGTGGAGGCTGGAAAATCATCAAAACGATGGGAACCAGAATCACAAAAGTAACGCCTTTGGAGGGTGTAGCCGCTGAAACTGCTGGAGCAATTACGTTGTTTATCACTGAGCAACTAAGAATCCCGGTTTCAACAACCCATACTGTTACAGGTTCAATCATTGGAGTTGGTTTGACGAAGAGAGTTTCCGCCGTAAGATGGGGCGTAACTGTAAGTTTACTTTGGGCTTGGATTTTGACGATTCCTATCAGCGCGATTGTGGCAGGAATAACTTATCTGCTTGTAGTATTAATATTCTAGTAGATTTTTGATATAATCTTTATAATTCCGTCCAATAGGAATTTGATTTCCCTGGATTTCTACAGATTGCGAATCAAAAAAGTCTATTTTATTTTTAGAAACTATAAAAGAACGATGAATCCGGATAAAATCTGAAGACAATGTTTTTTCTAATTCACTAATGGAATATCGCGTGATGATTGTTTTGTCTTTTAAAACAATTTTGATATTCTCCTTTTGACTTTCGATATAAAGAATCTCATCAACCTGAATTTTTGCTCTTTTCTTATTAACAGTAAAGAACAAAGATTCAGGTTGATTTGTTACATGACTTTCTGTTTTTGGAGTCATTGGCAAAGATTTTTGAACCGCAGCTACAAACCTTTCAAACGCAATAGGTTTCAACAAATAATCCAAAACCTGATACTGATAACTTTCCACAGCAAACTCGTGATAAGCCGTTGTAATGATGACTTTCGGCGGATTTTTAATGGTCGATAAAAAATCCAGACCTTTTATTTTGGGCAAATGCAAATCCAGAAACATCAAATCGATTTGATTTTCATTAAGTTTTTGCATCGCACTGATCGCATCATTGCAAACAGCAATCAATTCCAAAAACGGAATTTGCTGGATATAGTTTTTCATAATATTGACAGCCAATGGCTCGTCCTCAACGATTATACATTTCAGGTTCATAAGAATTCAGATTAATGTAAAGTCTTGCTGTGAATATATTATTTTCTGCATCGGTTTGCAAACGGAAATCATTGTAAACCAGTTTCAGTTGTCTTTCAAAATTAATCAAACCAATGCCTTTATTGTCTTCATTATCATTTTTTTCGAATGAATTAATGACGCTGTAATTCAGGATATGATTCTTGAGTTCGAGATTGATATTAATAAATTTATCATCTGTACTTTCGCTCGCACCGTGTTTGAAGGCATTTTCTAAAAAAGGAAGTAATACGAAAGGCAAAATAGACTCTTGATTATCTGTGACAGAATTCTTGAATTCAATTTTTAAACGTTCATCAAAACGTATTTTCTGAATTTCCAGATAAGTATTCATAAACTGAATTTCCTTCGAAATCGGAATGAATTTTTCCTTAGTTTCATACAACATAAAACGCAACAGGCTTGATAATTTTAAAATAACATCGGCCGTTTTATCAGATTTTTCCCTTGCAAGAGAGTAGATATTATTCAATGTATTAAACAAAAAATGCGGATTGATTTGAGATTTTAGGAAATTAAGTTCTGCTTCGGTTTTTTCTTTGATTAATAATATTTCCCGTTGTTTCAGTTTTTGACTGGCAGAATATTCATAAAGTGCAATCATCACACAAGCCAGGAAAATCTTATCCATAAAAGAATTTAAAATGCCGCCATAACCATAAATTCCGACAATCTCAAGATGCGGATAAATATACGGCACAATAAAATGAACCAGAAAAACATAGCCAAAAACTGAAAATAATATTAATGTAACTGATAATGATATAATTAATTTGATATTACTTTTCGTATGCCTGAATCTTGAAATGAAATATAACATCTGATATCCCATCGGCATTTTGATAAGCAGTATTGTAAGAAGTTCTTCCCAGAAAGCGTGAACAAAAGTGGAGTAGACCGACTGTTTATACTGGATTTCCATCCAATAATATTCGGTGTAAACTTCTAATATCAAATAAAATAACCAAAAAATGAAATGCCTTACCAATCGTTTTTTCATAAAGTAAAACTACGTTTTTTAGCTTTCCGATTTTCAAGATTGTCACGAACTGCAATTCTAAGTCAACCAATGATCCTATTTTTCGCATAAAAGGATTTGATGTCATTCAGTCAACTTAAGATGGTTGTCTGTCTTTCCTGCTAAGCTTTGTATTGTTAATCCAATTTTTCAATCATTTAAGACCTTAATTTTAATAAAAAAAATGAAAAAAGGATTACTATTTATTTTGTCGTTTGTCTTTTGCCAAATGTCTTTCGGACAATGGACAACAGGAGCAGATATGCCGGAAGGAATCAGAGCTGGAAACGCAATTTCTTATTCTGATGCCAGCAACAATGCTTATATGTACGTAATTGGTGGTAGAAACGACCAGGAAATTATTTCAAATAAAACCTATCGTTACAACATTAAAACCAATACTTGGGATACAAAACAGAACGTTCCTACACCAATTTTAGGAGCTGCAAGCGCAAGAATTGGCGATAATATTTTCATCATCGGGGGAATGGTTACAACGCCGGGAACGGTTACACGGAAAGTTTACAAATATAATATTGAAAATGATATCTGGAGTAACGTGGCAGATTTTCCGAGAGCATTTACAGACGGCGATGCAGTTCCTTATCAAGACAGTTTGATTTACGTCGTTGGAAGTTATAATTCCGAGAAAACCTTTGTTTATAATATTAATAAAAATAAATGGCGGGAATGTAACGCTGTTCCTTCGCCGGGAAGCTCGCTTTCTTACGGAGCGCTTTCGGTTTCTGGAAATAAATTGGTTTATGTTGGCGGTTCCAACGGAACTTTTTCCACAACTTATTGGAACAATGTCTGGATTGGAGAAATAGACCAGAATAACCGTTCGGTTGTTAATTGGACACAGGGAACTTCTTTTCCTGGACAGACAAGAACTTTTTTTGAGCTTCAACCCTGGAACAACGGACTGATTCTGATTGGTGGAACTACAGATAATACATTTAATACATATACAAGCGAAAATTATTTTTTTGATGTCCAAAATAATACTTGGTCTCAATTAACAAACAAGCCAACAGCCTGGAACACTGGAAATGCAGCGTCAATTTTTATGGATGGAGGCTGGAAGTTGATTTGTTCAGGTGGTTTTGAACAGCAATATTTGAAAAAAACTGAGATTTATTCCCAAGAAAATCTATCTGTTTCTAATTCTGAAAATGCTTGTCAGCTCAAAAATCTGAAAACCATTCACGGAAAAAATCCTATGTTGAATTTTTGTCTTTCGGAAAATGGAGCAACACATCTTGCAATTTGGGATATGCAGGGCAGAAAAATGAAAAACGAAACCAAAATTACCGATAAAAAAGGTCAATATTCTTTTTCTCTTGCTAAACAAGGTTTGAAAACGGGGCTTTATATTATTAGATTAAGTCAAAATCAAAGTTCAGTTTCTAAAAAAATTCAGATAATTAATTGATTTTTGGTGATTAAATATTAAATTCAATTTCAAAGAAATACTCTGGCAGTTTGTCAGAGTATTTTATTTGAAAAGTGTTTAAAAATCGTATTTTTGCCGTAAACAAGTTTTTAAATGGAATTCCTAGATCAGTATCAGAAAATTGTAGCAGACGCTATCGAAAAACATACGTTTACCAACAAGCCAGACGAGTTGTACCAACCGATGAATTATATCATTTCTCACGGTGGAAAAAGACTTCGTCCGATTATGTTATTAATGGCTTGCGACCTTTTCAAAGGCGATTTGGAAAAAGCTTTGAAACCTTCTTTGGCAATCGAGTTTTTCCATAATTTTACCCTGATTCACGATGATATTATGGATGAAGCACCGTTGAGAAGAAACAAACCAACCATCCACACACTTCACGGTATCAACGTCGGGATACTTTCTGGTGATGCACTTTTGATCAAAGCTTATCAGTTTTTCGAAGATCTGGAACCTGAATTATTCAAAAAATGCATCAAAATATTTTCAGAAACCGGCGCCGTTCTTTGTGAAGGTCAACAGTTTGATATTAATTTTGAAAATAGAACTGATGTCAGTTATGAAGATTATATCCAGATGATTACCTTCAAAACCGGTGTTTTGAGTGCTTCATCTTTCCAAATCGGAGCCTTGATTGCGGGAGCGTCTGAAGAAGATGCAGAAGCGATGTACAACTTCGGGAAACACATTGGGATTGCGTTCCAGATTATGGATGATTACTTGGATGTTTTCGGAAATCAGGAACAGTTTGGGAAAAAACACGCTGGTGATATTTATGAAAATAAAAAAACCATTCTTTATCTTTTAGCTTTGGAACATTCCAACGAGCAGGAATTGTCTGAACTGAACTATTGGTACTCCAAAAAAACAGATAACGTCGATAAAGTTTACAGTGTAGAAAAGATTTTCCGAAGAACAAAAGTAGATGACAAAGTTCTAAGATTAATCCAAAAACATAACGAAATTGGACAGTCTTACCTCGATAAAATCAACCTTCCAGACGAAAGCAAACTGCCATTCCGAGAATTGGCTAACTATCTTTTGAGAAGAGAAAGCTAAGAAAAGAAACAAGAATAAAGTAAAAAGAAACAAAAAATTCCCCTTCTCTGAAGGGGTGGCAAAATTTTCCTTTTGGAAAATTTTGCCGGGGTAGTAAATGGTAAGAATTTAAATTTTACCCAAACACTTACAACAAAAAACAAAAATGAAATTCCGCACAGAAGTAGAGATTAATGAAAGTGAAAAGAAAATAGGAATCGAAGATTGTATATTCTCGATTGGTTCCTGTTTTGCAACGGAGATGCACGAGAAATTTGCGGAAGGTCAAATCCAGTCTTTGAACAATCCGTTTGGGACGATTTTCAATCCGTATTCGATTCTTCAGGCTATTGAGCAGGTTTATGATGCGAAGGAATATCAGGAAAATGATTTGATTTTGGCTAATGAAAATTACATCAGTCTTGACCATCATTCGTCTTTCGATTCAAGATTTGCGCATAAATCTCTGGAGAAAATCAACCGAAATATTGAAGAAGCCAATCAGTTTTTACAAAGCACAAATTTTGTGATTATCACGTTTGGAACATCTTACATTTATGAATTTTTGCCAAAAAATAAATTGGTTGCGAATTGTCATAAGATTCCGCAAAAGTTTTTTGAGAAACGATTTTTATCGCATCTGGAACTGACAAATTCCATCAACAAAACGATTGAAATCTTGAAAGATATTTGCAAAAATGATGTTCAGATTTTGTTCACCGTTTCGCCGGTTCGTCACACGAAAGACGGAATTGTAGAAAATCAATTAAGCAAATCAAAATTAATTACTGCCATTCACGAATCAATTTCTGGCAAAGAAAACTGCAGTTATTTGCCGGTTTATGAGATTTTGATGGATGATTTGCGCGACTATCGCTTTTACAAAGAAGATTTGATTCATCCCAATTCTCAAGCTGTTCAATACATTTGGGAGAAATTTGGAAATGCTTATTTTTCTGATGAAACCAAGATTTTTATCAATGAAAATAATAAAATCATTACCGCTCTGAATCATAAAACCAGCGACGACAAAAATCCAAAATATCAGGAGTTTTTGGATAAAATCAATCAGAAAAAGATTGAACAACAGAAAAAAGTTAAACATAAAATATTTTAGTAATTATTAATTGTCAATGATTAATTGAAAATTTGATTAATCATTAATAATTAACCATTGATAATTAATTATGATTGATACTCATACCCATTTATACTCCGATCAATTTGATGATGATTTTTCAGAAATGTTTAATCGTGCACTTGATAAGGGTGTGGAGAAGTTTTTTCTTCCTGCAATCGATTCAGAAACGCATCGTAAAATGATTGATTTGGAAACGCAATATCCTGATAAAGTTTATGCTATGATGGGATTGCATCCTTGTTCCGTACAGCCAGAATCTTGGAAAAAAGAATTGCAGATTGCAGATACTTGGCTTAATAACAGACCTTTTTGTGCAATTGGCGAAATCGGAATTGATTTGTATTGGGACAAATCTACTTTGGATATTCAGGTCAAAGCTTTTGAACAACAGATTGATTGGGCGATTGAAAAAGACTTGCCAATTGTGATTCACACAAGAGAAAGTTTTGAAGAAACATTTGAAGTTTTGGAGAGAAAAAAACATCCGAAACTTCGTGGCATTTTCCATTGTTTTTCAGGAAATCTGGAGCAAGCACAACACGCGATTGACCTTCAGTTTATTTTAGGAATCGGTGGCGTAGTGACATTCAAAAATGGAAAAATTGACCAATTTCTGAATGAAATTCCGTTAGATAAAATCGTTTTGGAAACAGATTCGCCTTATCTCGCACCTGTTCCGTACCGCGGCAAAAGAAATGAAAGTGCTTATGTTGAATTGGTTGCCGGAAAGTTGGTGGATATTTATGGAAAATCGTTTCAGGAAATTGATAAAATTACGACTGAGAATGCACTGAAATTATTCAAAATATAGTTTATTAATGAAAAATGCATTACAATCTATAATTTCTTTTCTGACATATTTTGTAGTTAATTTTTTGTTCTTAACAAAATACGGTATTAGACAAAGCTTTTTGCCATTATCTGTTTTGTGTATTTTGTATATTGGTTTTAATTTATCAATTTTTTATATCAGGAAAAATAATTTTTTACACAAATCTGTTAATAATAAAACAATTTACATTTTTGTAGGTCTTATATCTATCATCTATTTTGTGTTTTGTCATTTGTTTAATGATCCATATAAACTTAATATTGATCGTTGGCAAACCTTAAACTATTCGTTGGAATATTGGCTGCAAGGCAAGTTTTTCTATGATGAAATCAATTTTATGGGCAATAAGTCCTCTTATTTACCAGGTCAGTTATTAATAGCTTTACCGTTTTATCTGTTAGGAAATGTTGGGTATTTGCAACTGGCTTGCTTCCTTTTATTCTCGTATGTTTTGACAAAAGAATTCAAAAGTAATTACTTGCAATTGCTTGGTATTTTTATGTTTTCTATTTCATTGTCATATATTTATGAAGTGATATGCAAAAGTGATTTTATATCATCATTCATCATTGTTGCTTCATTCATTGCTTTATGGCATAACAAATACAAAGATGATTACTTTCAAAAACCGTATTTGCTTGGATTGATGTTAGGGATATTATTTTTAACAAGAAGTGTTGCGGTCATTCCTTTGATTATATTTTTATTAAAACCTTTTGTAAGGACTGATATAAAATCTAAAATCAAGGTGATAGTAAGTTTTACACTCACTTTGGTTGTTCTTTTGGCTACTGTTATTATTCCTTCAAAAGATTTCACTTATATTTTCGAACATAATCCTCTGACATTACAAGGACAAAGTAATAAATATATTATGCTGCTTTTTGTATTATTGGCAGTGCTTGCATCATTTTATGTTAAAAAAATAGAAAGTGTGTTCTATTTTTCATCGATTATAGTTTTTCTTGTAATGGTAAGTTTTGTTACAGAAAAATATTTTTCGTTAGGTTATGATTATCAAAATAACTATTTCTCAACGACTTATCTAGCTGCCTGTTTGCCATTTGCAATCATTGCATATTGTTTTTCGATTGAAAAGGAAATAAAAAGAAGTAGTGAAATAGATTAATAACAAAAAAACCGGAAATTGATTTCCGGTTTTCTTTTTTATTTCTTTCTAAAGAAATTACTTTTATTCTTAGGCTTTTCAGAACGTTGACCCGTTGGTTTTGGTCTCGGAGTGAAAGGTTTGTTGTTGCTGTCTCTTTTTTGTTCTACAAGATTGTCTGTATGAAATGGATGATCTGTCACAACCGGAATTTTCTTGCCAATCAGTTTCTCTGTACTTCTCAAATTAGCCAAATCCAACGCGTCTACAAACGAAAACGAAGTTCCGTCTGAGCCAGCTCTACCAGTTCTTCCGATTCTGTGAACATAGGTTTCCGAAACGTCTGATAACTCAAAGTTAACAACATATTTTAACTCATCGATATCAATTCCTCTTGCCGCAATATCTGTTGCAACCAAAACTCTTGTCTTTTTGGATTTGAAGTTAGACAATGCGTTTTGTCTTGCGTTTTGAGACTTGTTTCCGTGGATTGCTTCTGCAGAAATTTTAGATTGATGCAATTTTCTTGCGATTTTGTCTGCACCATGTTTTGTTCTGGAAAATACCAAAACCTGATCCAATTTTGGGTTTTCCAAAAGGTGAATCAACAAGTCAGTTTTATTAGCATTATCAACAAAATAAATACTTTGCTGAATGGTATCTGCCGTAGAAGAAACCGGTGCAACTTCTACTCTCACAGGATTTACCAAAATCTCCGAAGCCAATTTTGCAATTTCTTTCGGCATAGTTGCAGAGAAAAATAGATTTTGTCTTTTGGCAGGAATTATTTTAAGGATTTTCTTCACATCGTGTACAAATCCCATATCCAGCATTCTGTCTGCCTCGTCTAAAACGAAGATTTCAAGATGGTGAAGTTTGACGATTCCTTGGGAAATAAAATCCAGTAATCTTCCTGGTGTTGCGATCAAAATATCAACGCCTTTTCTGATTTGTTGCTCTTGTGCGTGTTGTTTTACACCTCCAAAAACCACGAGAGATCTCAGCTTCAGATGTTTTCCGTAATCTTTGAAATTCTCTTCGATTTGTATAGCCAATTCTCGCGTTGGTGTCAAAATCAACGCTTTGATTTGGTTTCTGTGCTGTTCTTTTTCTGAAAGGTTTTGTAAAATAGGAATTGCAAATGCAGCTGTTTTTCCTGTTCCTGTCTGTGCGCTTCCCAATAGATCTCTTTTTTGTAGGATCGATGGGATGGCTTTTTCTTGTATTGGTGTTGGGTGCTCGTAGCCTTGTGTTTTCAGAGCATCTAATATTGGCTTAATCAAGCCTAATTCTTCGAAATTCAAATGAAATAATTTTAATGTAAATAAAAAAATTCCTTCAATTCAGAAGGAATTTATATTTTGCAAAGATAACTTATTTAAAATAAAGTTATTTAGTTAATTTTTTGCCATTTTTGATTTTTCTTCAACTCAATAATATAAGTGTAAAGAGCTTTCAGTTTTTCTGGTTTTTCTCCCGCAGACATAGCGATGTCTTTTTTAGTCCCGTCTGAGAAAAAAACTCTGAGATTGCTTTTCGATGCATCCATTATTCTTTTGTCAATGTAACTGTCTTTCAACGTTTTTATGTTCGTATCATTGGTTAAAGCAACCAATTTATCGTAATCTACTTTGCTGATGGTGGATTTGAAAGTTCCTTCTCTTGGTTTGTCCAAGTCACCTTTGCCTTCACCTTGAGAAAAATTAAAATGTTCTGCTTCCAGAATTGCATTTCTATCCGCATCAATTGTTATTTTGTAAACGGGACAAAATCCGAAACAAGGTCCAACTTCATATTCTATTTTTGAATATTTTGAAGATTGAGGGGTTTGAGAAGTGGTACAGGAAATTAATCCGAATAGAACCAAAAGGCTTAATAAATATTTCATTTTCAATTTTTGTTCAAGCTTATTTCAATAATTGTTCCGAAAATTATTTGAATCGATAACCTAATCCGATTTGGAAAAAACTGCTTCTCAAATCAGCTCCGTCTTTGTTGATATAACCAAATCCAAAATTATATCTTGCATCAGCATAAAGATTTTGAGTAATATGATGTTCAGCACCAACAAACGGATTAACGTTTAGGGTTCTAGCGTTTTCTATTTTACCAGACTGGTATCTAGCAAAGTTTGCATTATTTTTCATCTTGGCATCTATATTAAATGCAAAGTTAAATCCGCCACTAAGTGCAAATTCATTTATAAAATAATATTTTAGAGAAATCGGAACCTGAATCTGAGTGTACTTGTATTTTACTTCCATAGTTCCGCCTTGTATGATTTCATTGCCTACAAAATCATATAAATCAACAGTGGTTTTTCCTCCAACTTGAGTGAAAAGCAATTCGCCTTGTAATGCCCAATTTTTACTAACAAAATGTTCGGCAAAGCCACCAGCATAAAAAAATGAGCTTGATTTGAAATCCGTATAATCTTCCCAAAATGTGTTTGGGGAATCTTTCCAATCTAAAGATGAATTGATATATCCAGCTTTCACTCCAAAATGGGTTTGTGCCAAAGCAATGCTTGAAACTGCTAACATTAGCAGTAAAGAGATTTTTTTCATAGGTTATTAGTTTTAGTTTTTATCCGTGTAATTTTTTCCAAATAGCATCCTTTAATTCCTGCAAACCTTCTCCTGTCACACCAGAGAAAAACAAAGGTTGTCTGTTTTCAGGAAATTCGGCAGCGATTTCTTTTTTCAATTCATCATCCAATAAATCAGATTTTGAAACAGATAAAAGGAAATCTTTGTCCACCAATTCAGGATTATACTCCTTCAATTCATTTTCCAGGATTTTATATTCCTGAAAATGGTCTTCAGAATCTGCTGGAATCAAAAATAATAAAATCGAGTTTCTTTCGATATGTCTCAAGAATCTGTGTCCTAGACCTTTACCTTCCGCAGCGCCTTCGATAATTCCAGGAATATCTGCCATTACAAAAGATTTGTAATTTCTCCATTCCACGATTCCAAGATTCGGCGTCAAAGTGGTAAAAGCGTAATCTGCAATCTTTGGTCTTGCTGCAGAAACAGAGGCTAAAAGTGTGGATTTACCAGCATTGGGAAAACCTACCAATCCAACATCAGCCAAAAGCTTCAATTCGAAAATGATATAACCTTCCTGGCCATCCATTCCGGGTTGTGCAAATCTTGGTGTTTGGTTGGTAGAGGATTTAAAGAATTCATTTCCTCTTCCTCCTTTTCCACCTTCCATCAAGATGATTTCTTGACCGTCCTCAAGGATTTCACCTACGATTTCGCCTTCTTCATTTTTAGCAATGGTTCCTAAAGGTACATTGATGTAAACATCTTCACCATACGCACCGGTCAATTGGTTTTTTGCACCGTTTTGTCCTCTTTCCGCTTTCACGTGTCTGGTGTATCTGAGTGGTAAAAGCGTCCATTCGTGGGCGTTTCCTTTCATAATCACGTGACCACCGCGTCCGCCATCACCACCATCGGGACCACCTTTTGGGATGTATTTTTCTCTGCGGAGATGGGCAGAACCTGCACCACCGTGACCACTTTTACAATGAATTTTTACGTAATCTACGAAATTTGACATAATATTTTTATTGATGGAAGATAGAAGTCCGAAGATGGAAAAACTTCCCGCTTCAGACTTCCATCTTCCTGCTTTTACTTAATTTTTTCTACCTCTGCAAATAGTTTTTCGGAGATTTCGGAAATGTTTCCAATTCCGTTGACTTCCACATATTTGCCTTGGTTTTTATACAATTCTGCCACTTCGGCAGTTTTTGTATAATATTCTTTGATTCTGTTTCTGATGATTTCTTCATTAGAATCATCCGTTCTTCCGCTCGTTTCTCCTCTTTTTAGAAGTCTTTCTACCAAAACTTCATCCTCTACAATTAATGAAAGACAAATGCTGATTTCTGCTCCTAATTCATCTTTTACGATAGTTTCCAAAGCTTCTGTCTGAATTGCTGTTCTCGGAAATCCGTCAAAAATGAACCCATTGGTCTCGGTTGGTTTTCTCAACTCATCAATCAGCATATCAATAGTCACTTGATCCGGAACCAATTCTCCTTTGTCAATATATGATTTTGCTAATTTTCCAAGGTCAGTGTCATTTTTCATATTGTAACGAAAAAGATCTCCTGTCGAAATTTGTTTTAAATTAAACTTCTCGATAAGATGCTGAGCCTGGGTTCCTTTTCCACTTCCTGGAGGGCCAAAGAGAACAATATTGATCATAATTTCTTTTTAATTTATAGATGATTTATTTCTTTCAGTAATACTAATGGTTGATTCTACCTTCTTCTAATTGATACAGATCCGGTAGATTTCTTCCTAATTCATCATAATCCAAACCGTAGCCTAAAACAAATTTATTAGGGATTTCTTTAGCAACATAATCCACGATGAAGTCTTTTTTGAAAACATCAGGTTTCAATAATAGAGTAGCAACTTTCAGAGATTGTGGACGTTGTGTGTTTTTGAAATATTCGAAAAGATTTTCTAATGTGTTCCCAGTATCCACAATGTCTTCCATTAAAATGATGTGACGATCCACAACATCTTTAGTAAGGTCCATTTTTTTATAAACGATTCCTGTCGATTGTGTTCCGGAATAAGAACTTACCTGTAAAAATGCGATTTCACATTTTCCCGGATAATATTTTAGAAAATCTGAGAAAAACATAATTACACCGTTCAAAACACCAACGAAAATAGGCGTTTCATCTTTGTAATCTTCGTAAACTCTGAGTGCTAATTTTTTTATAATTTCCTGAATTTCATCGTGTTTCAGGTAAGGAACGAAACTTTTGTCGTGAATTTGTACAGATTCCATAAGTATATCAAAGTGCAAAAGTAAGATTTTTCAGCCAAACTGCCGATTTTCTTTTTTTGAAGCTTCATCCTGAACTATCAATACAATTTAATTATCTATATTTGCGTTACGTTTCTGAAAAAGAATAATTATGTTCAAATCGCTTTTCCATTGGAAAGTTTTACTTAATATCGTATTAGCAATGGCACTTTTCGCCGGTTTGGTCTGGCTTACATTCCGTTGGCTGGAGTATCACACCAATCACGGTGAGGAAGTTCCTGTCCCGAATGTGATGAATATGACGGTCCACGATGCTATCAAGATTCTTGATGATTCTGGTTTGGAATATGAAGTAGACAGTTTCAAATATGATCCGAAATTCCGTCCGTTTCAGGTACTGGCAGTTTTTCCGTCGCCTGGAGCCAATGTGAAAAACGGTAGATCAATCGTTCTTAAAGTGAATCCTAGAACCTGGGCAAAGGTAGCTGTCCCGGATATTATTGATCGGTATAAAGGTTTAGCTTTCAATCAGTTGAATTTAGTCGGTTTGAAGGTTGGAGACACGCTTTTCGAACCAAGTATTCAGAGAGATGCAGTTCTTAGAATTATATATAATGGATCAAGTATAAAACCAGGAACTTTATTACCAAAGTTTTCAAGTGTAGATTTGGTAATAGGATCTGGACCTCTGAGAAATGTTTCTATTCCTAATGTTGTTGGAAGAACAGTTCAGGAAGCGAAGAAAATTATTGCTCAGGCTTTGTTTGAAGTTGGAATCGTAGATCACGAAGATGGTGGTAAAGATGAATCGGATATTGTTTATTATCAAGATCCGGAATTTGGTTCTCTGCGAGATCAGGGCATGCAGATTGATCTCTGGGCAAGTAAGAAAACACCGGCGGAATTACAGAATAAAATCAGGCAATTGGATGATATGTACCGTCCGAAAATCGATACAACCTTAGTTCCGATTCAATATAATGAGGTTCCCAATGTAGATCCACCAAAACCTCAGGTTCAGAAAGTACCTACGGTTGAAACGAATACTCCAAAACCTAAAACTGTAACGCCGGCAACGACTTCGGCAGGAAATGCGAACACTGGAACAACAGGAAAACCAACAACCGCTACACCTGCTAAACCGCAAGAAAAGCCTAAGCCAAAAAAAGTGGTAATCGAATAATAAAAAATAAAATTAATATCAAAAAAGGCTTCGACGACTAGTTGAAGCCTTTTAAAATTATAATATGCAGGACGACAACGAAGATTTTTTAGAAGAAGAATTCAACAACACCGACATCTCTTCAGATGACGATGAAAATAGTGGGCTTTTTGAGCATTTCAATATCAAGGTAGATCCAAATCAGGAACCTCTGCGTATTGATAAATATTTGCTGATGTTCCGTCAAAATTCTTCAAGAAATAAAATTTCTCAAACCTGCAGAGCTGGAAATGTGATTGTCAATGGCAGTCCAATTAAACAAAATTATAGAGTTAAACCGGGCGATAACATCAGTGTTTTGCTCGCACATCCGCCGAGGGAGAATGTAATTATTCCACAAGATATTCCTCTCAATATTGTTTATGAAGATGAGGATTTGATTGTCGTGGACAAAGATCCGGGAATGGTTGTTCATCCTGGACACGGAAATTGGGATAAAACGTTGATCAATGCTTTGGCTTTTCATTTTGCAAAAGATCCGAATTACAATTCAGACTTAGACAGAGTAGGATTAGTTCATAGGATAGATAAAGATACTTCCGGCCTTCTTGTGGTTGCCAAGAACGAATATGCATTGAGCTTTTTGGCTAAGCAATTTTTCGACAGAACAACCAAGCGTCTTTATTGGGCTTTTGTTTGGGGGAATGTTCAGAATGATGAAGGAACCGTAACTGGTCACATAGGAAGGCATCCGAAAAATAGAATGCAGATGTACACCTATGTAGACGGAAGCCAAGGTAAACATGCTGTGACACATTATAAAGTCTTGGAAAGATTCCGTTACATCACTTGGATAGAGTGCAAGCTGGAAACGGGGAGAACGCATCAGATTCGAGCGCATATGAAACATATTGGACATACATTGTTCAATGATGAGCGATATGAGGGTCATACCATTTTGAGAGGCGTTAATTTACCTAAATACAAACAGTTCGTTAATAATGTCTTCGAAGTTTTGCCCAGACACGCTTTGCACGCCCACACGCTAGGTTTTATGCATCCCACGACCAAAAAAGAAATGTATTTTGAAAGTCCGATGCCGAAAGATATGAAGGAAGCTTCAGAACGTTGGAGAAATTATTTAGATAATAACTAGAGTTTTATACATTTGTGTTGTGAAGAAAAATTATCTGCTATATAAAATATTGTTACTGATTGCAGCCGTTTCTATTATTGAGACAAAAGCTCAGGAAACATTACCATTCTATCAACAATATTTGCTGGATGGAGATTTTCTGTTTAATCCTGCATTATTGGGAAAAACGGATGATGTCGTTTTGAATCTTAATTATCAGAAACAATTTTCACAATTAAGCGAGTCACCAAATGTACAGTCCATAGGTTTACACGCCAATGTTTTTGACAGAGTTGGAGCTGGTATTTCATTCTTTAGAGATCAGAATGGACCAATTTCTTCTAATGGTTTGATGCTTGGAGCGTCCTATTTTATTCCACTTTCGGATGAAGAAGATCGTCAGGATCAGTTTTCTTTTGGGATTGGAACCAACCTTTACAATATGAATATCGATTATACCCAGCTGAATCCGGATCAACCCGGAGATCCTGCTTTGGGAGAAAACACAAACGATATTTTTCTTGCCTATGCCAACTTAGGAGCAGCTTTCAAATACCGATATTTCTTTGCAGGCATTTCTGTGATTGATATTCCATTGACTAATGATTTACCAATTATTAACGGGATTGAACCTTCACCAACAAAATTTTATCTAAATGCAGGGTACGACTGGCATTTTACCGACGGTATTTTTGTGACACCATCTTTGATGATGAATCTGAATACCAATTCTTCAAGAATAATCGATTATAACTTGATGGCAACCGTTTTTGGAGAACAAAACAACGTGTCTGCAGGAATCAGCTTCCGAAGTGCAAAAAGTGCTGTAGGAAGTCAGAATCTTGGAATGTCACCAGTCATAAAAGGGCGAGTAGGAGGCATTACTTTTGGAGCAGTTTATAACTTTGGTGTATCGGAGTTGACTGAGAATTTTGGGAATAGTTTTATGTTGTCTCTGGGATTCAACATAGATAATTTTATTAATCCAAGAGGTTTTCGTTATAGATAAAATTCCACGAAGATCTTTCTTGTCATTTAACCTAATTGAAGTCTAACTGTCCTTTATTGGTAATTTATAATTCTTAATTCATCGCTTATAATTAGTTTGATTTACCTTCATATTCCTTTCTGCAAACAAAAATGCAGTTACTGCAACTTCCATTTTTCAACATCTTTCAATTTGAAAGATGGGATGCTTCTGGCTATCAAAAAAGAGATTGGGTTAAGGAAAAACGAACTCGATAATAATACACTGAAATCGCTGTATTTTGGAGGAGGAACGCCATCAGTTTTAAGTGTTGATGAAATCAAATCTCTTTTAAATGAATTTCAAAAATATTTCATTTTTGATGAAAATATAGAAATCACATTGGAATCCAATCCTGATGATTTGAACAAAAATTTCCTCAAAGAATTATCTCAAACCGAAATCAATCGCTTATCCATCGGAACTCAAAGTTTTTTCGATAAAGATTTGAAATTAATGAATCGCGCGCACAACGCTTCCGAAGCAGAAAGCTCCATCAAAAGAGCACAGGATTTTGGATTGGAAAACATCAGCATCGATTTAATTTATGGTTCACCCACTTCCAACTTCGAAATATGGAAGGACAATCTCAACAAAACCATCGAATTGCAAGTTCCACACGTTTCGTCTTATGCTTTGACCGTGGAACCAAAAACCGCTTTGGAAAAGTGGATTGAAAATGGAAAAATAAGTCCTCCCGAAGAATCTGAACAAAATCAGGATTTCTATTATATGAAGGATTTCTTGAAAGATAATGGATTCGACCATTATGAGATTTCAAACTTTGGAAAACCAAATTTTCACTCCAAACATAATTCTGCTTATTGGAAATCAGAACCTTATTTGGGAATTGGTCCGTCTGCGCATTCTTACAATGGCCATTTGGAAAGAAGCTGGAACATCGCCAATAACCCAGTTTATATCAAGAAATTAAACGAAAATATTCTTCCAAAAGAAACTGAAATTCTTTCTGAAAAAGATAGATTCAATGAAATGATTATGATTGGCCTCAGAACAATTTGGGGCGTAGAATTAGATAAAATTAATCAAACATTTTCTTCAGAAATAATCGATTATCTTAATCAGGAAATCAAATCAAAACAAGAAAATGGAATCCTGATTATTGAAAACAATTACCTCAAAATTCCAGAAAAACATTGGTTTTTAGCAGACGGAATTGCAAGTGATTTATTTTTAGTCTAATGACTTTTCAATCTTTAAAAAAAGTATATTTGAGTATAATTTCAAAAGATGAAGAGAAATTTATTTTTTATACTGTTTTTAATTAGTTTTTTCAATTTTGCTCAAAAGCCAATTTTTGTAAAGTCAAAAGTTTCAGGTGTTAGTATCTATCGGACTTCGGCGGAATTACAAAGTTCAGCTTCTTTCAATATACCTATAGGAACATCGGAAGTTGTGATCACCAATGTTTCTGACGAAATCGAAGAGAAATCGATTCAAATCAATTCCAACAATCCAAATGTTGCCATTCTCTCGGTTCAGTTTACTGATGATTATAAAACCAATAATCTCTTAGATAAAACAAATCCAAAAGTAAAATCCATTTCCGACAGTCTCACGATTCTCGATAATCTGATTACAAAAGCCAATGTAGAATTCGAATCGCAAACTAAAACGCTGGAACTTTTAGACAAAAATCAAACACTTTTGGTGGGAAGCAATTCGTCTTCTGTTGCGCAATTGATGCAATTGACAGATTACTATAAAATCAAAAGAACCGAAATCAGTCTCAGCCGAGCTGAACTTCAAAAATCTATAAGCAAATTCTCATTAAAACAAAATCGTCTCAGAAATAGTTTAGACGAAAATGCAAATAAAGAAGAAAATATCTCTGATGGCGTTTTGGTTTTAAAAATCTTGAGTAATTCTGCCACAAACGTAAAAATGGATATTAGTTATCTGGCGCGGAATGTTTCTTGGCAACCGTTTTATGAAATCAAAGGCAATAAAATTTCTGAACCTCTGAACATACTTTTCAAAGCGAAAGTTAGACAAGACACAGGTTTAGATTGGAAAGATGTAAGGCTGTCGTTGATTAATGGATATGCGACGAGAGATAACAATGTTCCAGTTCTGAATCCTTGGTTTTTGGAATCCTACGAAAAAGAGAAAAATTATTCTAACAGCAAAAGTAAATCATATAAGACTGATACTGCTCGACTTCAGGAAATTGAGGAGGTTGTGGTTGTTGGCGCTGGATTTAGGATTAATGAAAACCAACTCAATACTAGTTTTGATGTTGATATTCCGTATAATATTTTGTCTAATAATGAAGATCATTTTATTAATCTTAAGCAAACTAAAATTCCCGCAATCTACAAATATATGATTGTACCGAAACAGAGTAAGGATGCTTTTCTCATTGCTAAAGTCAAAGATTTTAACCAATATAATTTGATTCCAGGGACTGCAAATGTCATTTTCGAGAATATGTATGTTGGCGAAACCAATCTCAATCCAAATCAAATAACTGACGAGCTAGACATCACGCTTGGAAACGATAAAAAAATAAGTGTAGTAAAACAAACTGTAGATGATAAATCCAGTGCGAAAATGTTTTCGTCTTATCAGGAAAAAACTTTTACTTATGACATAATTGTTAGAAATAATAAAAAAGATACGATAGATGTAGAAATCAAAGATCAAATTCCTCTAAGTACAGACGATGCTGTAAAAATTGAATTGCTGCAGAGTGATAATGCAGAATATGACAAGGAAAAAGGTTATCTAACCTGGAATATGAAAATTTCGGCATCAGAAACCAAAAAAATAAGAGTGAGTTACAAAGTTAGATATCCAAAGGATTATTCGATATCAAATCTTAATTAATTTTGTTTCAAATTCCGTATTTTTGTCCTGTAATTTTTCCAAATTTTGAAAAAGAAAAAAGCCGACTACACGCATCTTTCATCCAATCAACCAATCGGGATTTTTGATTCCGGCGTTGGCGGATTAACGGTGGCGAAAGAAATCAAAAGATTGTTGCCGAATGAAGATTTGATTTATTTTGGCGACACTAAACATCTTCCATACGGCGAAAAATCGCGCGAAGCCATTGTAGGTTATTCTACCAAAATTACTCAGTTTTTATTAGAAAAAAATTGTAAAGCGATTGTGATTGCCTGCAATTCTGCGACAGCTAATGCGCTTCACGAAGTTCAGGAATTGGTTGCGGAAAAAGTGCCTGTGATTGATGTCATCAATCCTGTAGCGGAAAAAGTGTCGTACGAAATTCACAATAATGTGGGTGTGATTGCCACCAAAGCAACGGTCAATTCTGGACTTTATAAAAAGTCAATTCGTAAACATAATAAGTTCATCAAAGTTGATGAATTGGCAACACCACTTTTGGTTCCGGCCATTGAAGAAGGTTTTAAAAATCATCCAATTACCCATTCGATTATTTATAATTACTTGAGTAATAGTAAATTAAAAAATATTGAAACTCTGATTTTAGGTTGTACACATTATCCTTTGTTGATAGACGAAATCAAACAATATTACGGAAATCGCGTTCGCGTCATCGATTCTCCGAATATTGTTGCCAATCAACTGAAAATGATTTTGGATAAACACAATCTTCTGAATGAGGAAAATCACCAACCAACTTATCAGTTTTTCTTGTCAGATATTACCAAGAACTTCGAGAAAATCTCTAAAAAATTCTTCGGGAAATCGATTGATTTGGAACATAAAGTTCTTTAGAAATTCTCGTTTCTAAAAATCTCTTTGATTCTGTCAATCTCGTTTTGAACATTATTTTTCACACGCTCGCCAAAGTAAAGTGTGTTTTCAATTTTGTTGTTACCTTCCCAAGTCACCTCGATTCCGCCATTGGCAATCTCCTTTTTGCAGAGAAAATCCGGAACCACAGAAAATCCAGAATTACCGCTTAAACATCGAACAATCGAACAAATATTTGGGACAATATAATTTGGTTTGAAGTCTGGGTGTCGGTTGAAATTGGTTTTCCAAAAGTTATTGAGATGTTCCATATCTGCCGCGGTGCTGTACCAGATTTGATGTTTCAGCCAGTTTTCAGCGTCTTCAATTTTATTTTTTTTAATTAAATCTTGAAATTCAGACGTATCAGTTCCAGTTCCATTAATTAAAACAATTTTTTCCTTTGAGAATGAATCAAAATTCAGGTTTTTCAAATTGGCTTTTCTTGGCGTGATAATCAAATCCAACAATCCATTATCCAAATCCGAAAACATCTGTTCATACAATCCAAATCGGATGATGACATTAAAATCAAAATTCGGAATATGCTTTTCCAAAGTGAATTGAAACGTCTCAAAACACATTCCGATGCTCACAGTTGGACGTTCGGTTTTTGTGGTTTTATGAAAAGTTTGCTCCGCCGTTTCCAACTTCAAAAGTGGTTCGAGCGTGAAGTTGTATAGGATTTTTGCCTTCTCAGTCGGAATCAATTTTTTAGAAATTCTTTCGAATAACGAGTAGCCGACATAAGCTTCTAATGAACCAATATGAAGGCTAACGCCCGGCTGGGAAATGTACAATTCTCTCGCCGCTTTGGTAAAAGATTGCGTTTCGTAAACACTTTTAAAAGTTCTAAGCCATTCCAGATTTATCATTTTGCATCATAATTATAATGCAAAGATATAATTTATATTATTTTTATAATTCATTTTTCTATCGGAAATTTGCAATATCAATAATTAAAAATATTATTAATGAAAAATATATTCATAATCAACGGTGGACAAACCTTTGCACATTCTGGCGGAACATTTAACAAAACAATTACCAACTGGACGAAAGAAGTTTTGGAAAAAGAAAATTTCGAAATCAGAATCAGCAATGTGAATGATGATTTTGATGCGAATCAAGAAGCGGAAAATTTCAAATGGGCGGATGTTGTAGTTTATCATTTTCCGGTTTGGTGGTTTCAGGTTCCGAACCGCCTGAAATTCTACATCGACGAAGTTTTCACGGCTGGTCACAACAACGGTATTTATAAAAGCGACGGCCGGTCCCGAGTGAATCCGGCCATCAATTACGGAACTGGCGGTTTGATGCACGGCAAATATTATTTCGTGACTACAAGCTGGAATGCGCCCGAAACGGCTTTTACTTTGGAAGGAGAATTTTTCAATCAGCATTCTGTGGATGAAGGCGTTTTGTTCGGTTTCCACAGAATGAATGCGTTCACAGGAATGAAAAATTTTGGAAGTTTTCATTTTCACGATATGGAAAAACAAGCGACCAAGGAACGAATCGCTCAATATGAAATTGAATATAAAAATTATCTCAAAACCGCACTTCAAAATATTGAAGCTGAAGTTTTAAACTAAAAAAATATCAAGGAATGTCAATCTATTTAACAGCCATTTTAAAAGCAAAAAAAGAATCTATCCAAGAATTGAAATCAATTCTCGACAATATGGTGCTCAACACTAGAAAAGAAAAAGCCTGCGAAAAGTATGATTTACAGCAAGGTATGGAAGACGAAACGGTTTTCATTTTTCAAGAGATTTGGAAAAGCAAAGATGGTTTGGATGCTCATAATCAGCAATCTTACATCATGGAATTTGTGGAAAAAGCGCCCAATTTATTAGAAAAACCTGCTGAGATTTATCTCGCAAAATTGGTGTAAAAATGTAAAAGCCTCGATTAATCGAGGCTTTTTTTACAATGAAATAATTTTGTTGATATTGATGTCTTCCAAAAACCTATTATCGTGAGAAACCACAATCACAGTTCCTTCGTAATCGTTGATAGCAGATGTCAGAATCTCAATATTTTGAATGTCCAGATTATTTGTTGGCTCGTCCAAAATAATAATATCCGGCGAAATGTTCTGAATGGAAAGACAGCAGAGCAGGAGCTTCATTTTCTCGCCACCGCTCAGGAATTCGCATTTTTTGTCCCAATCATTTTTCCAAAAAAGAAATCTCGCTAAAATGGTTTTAACTTCGTGTTCTTGAAGATTTTTGAGGTTAAATTGTTGAGCTTGCTCGTAAACAGAAAGTTCGTTTTTTATAAAAGAATATTCTTGGTCAATGTAAATGGTTTTGGTTTCTGACAAATAAATATTTCCAGTCGATGGTTTAATTTCTCCTAAAATCAATTTTATCAAAGTTGTTTTTCCAGAACCATTATCGCCTTTTATTACAATTCGTTCGCCATTTAAAATTTGAAAATTGAGATTGTTTTGCCAAAGGTTTTCTTGATGATAACTGACATTAATTTCATCAGCTTTAACTAAAATTTTACCTTGATGGAGATGAGATTGATCAAAATTAATTTTCATTTTATCAATTCCGGAAAGATGGTCTTTCAAGCTGTGAAGGCTTTCCCTGATGTTGTCGATTTTCTCCGAATGGACAGATTTCAGTTTTGAAGTACTGTTTTCCGCCTTGTTGCGGAGCGTGTTCATCATAATTCTGGAAACACCGGATTTTTCTTGTTTTACTTTTCCGCGCGCATCTAATTTATTTTGTCTTTCAGCCGTTTCCCGTTCTTTTTCTTTGGCTTTTTTCAACTCTTTTTCACGGTTTTGAATGGTCTGTTCAAGTGCATTTTTTTCTATTTTTTTCTGTTCAGAATAGAAATCATAATTCCCACCATAAACCAAAATTCCGTTTTTGTTAAGTTCTAAGGTTTTGTCCAAAAGATTCAGTAAAACTCTGTCGTGACTCACAATCAGAAGACTTTTTGAGTTTGATTTAATGAATTCATAAAGTAAATTTCGACTCGACAAATCCAAATGATTTGTAGGTTCGTCCATCAAAATCAAATCTGGCTCATGAGTCATCATTCCTGCTAGAAATAATTTCGTTTTTTGTCCGCCACTCAGGTTTTGCAATGTCAGATTCAAATCAAAATACGGTAGATTCCAATACGCAAAAGCTTCTTTAATTCTGTCTTCGATGGTCCAATCGTCACTCAGAATTTCCATATTTTGTTCCGTGACCAAGCCGTTCAGAATTTCCTTAAGAGCAGTCAGTTTTTTATCGATTCCTAAAGCTTCAGCAATACTCAAATGGTTGAACTGTCCAAAAATCTGCGGTATGTAATAGATGTTTGAATCGGAGTTGATTGTTCCCGATTTTGGCTGTAATTCTCCCGCAATTATTTTGAGCAAAGTTGATTTTCCGGAACCATTATTTCCGATTAAAGCCGTTTTGTCCTGAGAATTAAGTGTAAAGTTGATATCCGAAAAAAGAACATCTTTGTTGGGATGTTGGTAAGATATACCGTTTAAAATAAGCATAATTTCTTTTTTAGAATGAATAATAGCAGACGCGAATGCCTGCAGAAATTGGTCTGAAAAGAAATTGTATTTTACATTGTAATCTTTAGAAATTTGTTATTGCAAAGTTAGAAATTATTTTTAAAACCGAATTTACAATCCAAACTTCTTGATAACCAGATTGATTTTCTTTTTCCATTCCGACGGATTGCTTGCATAACCAGCTGATGCAATCGCATTCAGCCATTCGGAATTGTTGAAATTACCTTTCAGTTTTTGGTAATATTTTTTTCGGGAAATCATCTCACAAAAAGACCGGAAAGATTCCTTAGACGTTTCAAAACTTTTGAATTTGGATCCGTTGACTGTATTTTTCCCGACCATTCCAAAATGATTGTTCAAAATTTTAGAATGATTGCTGTTTCCACCGCCAGTTTCCACATAAGCGATTGACAAAATGACTGCAGACGGAATCCCGAATTCCTGAGAAAGTTCCGTCGCAATCGATTTATACTGAGAAATATAAGAATTCTGTGCAGAGATTTTCAAGCTAAAAAACAGAACGAAAACCATTAAAAATCTGATGTTAAAATTCCTCATATTAAAACAATTTATTCGACAATCGGCTGACTTTCAAAAATAGAAAAATTGATATTGCCGTACTTTCGGCTGTCTTTCAAATTCGGATGCGGATATTTTTGTCTGCTTTGATGTTCCATCACAAAAAGTCCGTTGGGTTTCAATAATTCGTTTTTTAAAATCATATCAATCAATTCGTTATATTTTGTCTCATCCGTTTCAAAAGGCGCATCAGCGAAAATAATATCATATTTTTTCTCGTGATTTCGCTTTCTTTTCAACCAATCGAAAACGTCCGCTCGCTGAACATTCACTTGCAATCCCATATCCAAATCGTTCGCCGTAGAGTTGATAAAACCGGCGTGTTTCGGATTCAGTTCCACAGCCGTGATGTCCTTGCACTCGCGCGAAGCAAACTCCAAAGTAATGGAGCCGATTCCCGCAAACAAGTCCAAAACGGAACAAAATTCCAAATCAAAACGATTCTCCAGCATGCTGAAAAGCGCTTCCTTGGCGAAGTCTGTCGTTGGTCTTACATCAAAATTTTTGGGCGCCGCAATTCTTTTGGCTTTCCATTTTCCAGATATGATTCTGTACATAAATAATATTTTTTTAACACAAAGTCCACAAAGAATTGATGATAAACTTCCGAAATAAGGTTCACAAAGACGTAAAACTTAAATAAGCGAAGCGGCTTTGTGTACTTAAAAATATTTTCAATTATTTCAAAAAATCTTTGTGAGCTTTGTGTTCAATTTCTAATTTAAAACGAAATTCTTCTTATGAAGATTGTCGAAAACGATTTTCAGGTTAGGAACGAATTTCTGCATTTCTGAGATAAAAGTTTCATTTTCAGTCGTTTCTCCATAAATATAAAAATGAGTTTCAGAAATTCCGAAATCAATTTTACTCAAAGTAAACATTATGAAATAAAGAAAATCCACCTCCGATGTCGCGTCCAAGTTGTTATAAAGAACCACTTTCTTATTCTCAATCGCAAAAAATTCCGCTTGCTGATGATACAGATTCACGTGAATTTCTTTTCTGTTTTTCACAGTCAGAGAATTCAAAAACTTTTCGCCCGAAAAATTGAAACTCGCTGGCACTTCCAATTGTTTGATTTTTTGATAAAAATCCTTCGGAAAACTGTAATAAAACTGAACGCCAAATTTCTTGTTCACAGACAACATCAACTCCTCAGAATCTCTCTTGACATCGGCGTTGTAAGAAATCAAATCATAGCCCAAATCGTGCTGGTCAAAGCCTTCTTCCACCATCGAAAAATGATTGATGGCAGAAATCACAGCAATCTCAGAAAACTTCTCAGAAGCCAAAATTTCATTCAGTTTTTCCTCAACCAAATTCTTTGGCGTCTCTTCGTCCTTCAGCCAGATTTTTTCTTCCAAAACCTTTCTGGACTTAGAAATCTGCCACTGCAAGCCGTCTTTCGTAAAAAGCAAGGATAATTTCCTCATATTTTAATGTCAATAAAATTAATTTTTTGGGCAGCTATTTCCGCCTTCCACTCCCGCTATTTTTTGCCTCGCTTTTCCAGCCACAAAAAATGAGCTCCGTTCAAGTCGGGCTGCGCTTCGCAAAGTTGAAACATTCAACAAACCCTATAATTTTGTCATTCCGTAGGAATCTAAACTGCTGAGATTCCTACGGAATGACAAACAAGTGTTTAGTTCCATCAATTGAAAATAAACCTCAAATTTAAAGTCTGTTTTCTATCAGTCCATCGTCTAAAAGTCTTCCCTAAGATTTGCAAAGTTAAAAAATTAAAACTTTAGGATTTCACTCTCGGTCAATTCTTATATTATGGTTATCTTCGCAGTCAATTCGATTTATTCTCAGGATGAACAAGATATCATTTTTACTTATATTTTTCGTTTTTCAGTTGAGCTTCTCTCAGCAATCCATCAAGTTTGAAGATTCAGATTTCGCAACCATTCTAGCCAAAGCCAAAACCGAGAAAAAACTCGTTTTTCTGGACGCTTACGCCGCGTGGTGTGGACCTTGCAAACTGATGGAAAAAAATGTTTTCACAGACAAAGCGGTTTCAGATTTTTATAATCAGAACTTCATCAATGCCCATTTTGATATGGAAAAAGGGGAAGGTCCAAGCCTGGCTGCAAAATACGGCATCCGAAGTTATCCAACTTTACTATTCCTGAATGGCGAAGGCGAAATCGTCGGGAAAGAATTGGGTTATATGCAAACCCAGCAGTTTTTGGAATTAGGAAAGAAAAATAACAATCCAAATTTAGTCAACACCAATCTGAAAGATGAATTTCTCAAAGGAAAACTGGACCAACCAGTTTTACTGAATTTTATCAATCTGTACACCAGCAAAGACCCGATTTTGGCAAAGCAAGCCTCAGAAAAATATTTTGCCAACAAAAAAGACAAAACATTTTCTGGAGAAGAAGTCAATGCACTTTTGAATTTTACACAATCTGTGGATGATAAAAATTACAAAGTTTTTGTAGCCAACAAAACCGGGATTGTAGAATTATTAACAGAAAAAAATTACACGCAGTTTGATAATTATTTGAAATTGATGAAACTCGTGACTTCTGCAACGGACGAAAAAACAAAAACGATTGATGATGCAAAAATTTTGAAAGAAGGCGAAGGTCTTTTCCCAAAGGAAGAATTGGCAAAAAGTCTTAATCTTTACAAATTAAATTATTATTCTGCACATGATAATTTTCCGGCTTATGAAAAAACAGCTTTGGAATATTATAAAAATCCAGAAGAATTCAACCCAAGTGAATTGCTGGCTGCAGCAAGTACTATTTCGGAAAAATCGAAAGATGTAAAATCTATTCAGGCTGCGGCGCGATGGGCAGAAAAAGTGGTAATGTCTCAGGAAAACTATGATTCGACCAGTATTTTGGCCACTTTATACGATAAATTAGGCAAAAAAGAAGAAGCAAAAATGTTCGCAGGAATGGCCGCCAACTTCGCAAAAGAAGAAAACAAAGATGCCATAAAAATGCTTGAAATCCTGAACAAAAAATAATGATGAAAAAACTAATCAGTGTAAGTTTAATTTGTTTTTCACTCATTATCTTTGCTCAGAAAAACGAAACTTATATAAAAGCCAACGCATTATTTTTACCTGTAGGAATGATGAACGTTGGAATTGAACACGGATTTACAGAGCATATCACCGGACAAGCAGATTTATTCATTTCGCCTTGGAAATCTTTTGCTGGAAAACATGCTCAGGTCTATATATTGGGATTCAATGGCAGATATTATTTTAACGAAGCTTTCAAGAAATTTTATGTTGGTGTTGATTTTTCGGTAGCGAGATTCAACATTCAAAAATATGGTTATTGGAATGATAACTTCTACGTTCATAAAAATGGCGTAGTAACACCTTATATCAACAACAATCTTTACCAAAAAGGTTATTCTGTGATGTTAGGAGGAATCGCAGGTTATCAATTCACTTTGGGAGATCGATGGAATCTGGATTTGTATTTGGGCCTTGGGACAATGCAAAGTTTCTACAAAGGATATGACAAATTAAGTGGAGACCGTTATGATACCGACGGCGATTCTATGGGAAGAGAGACCAACAGAAGCGGCGAATGGCTGCCGTACAAAGGCGGTCTAATGTTATCTTACAAACTTTAAAATGAATTTTAAAAATCCAAAATATATCCTGATTGCAGTTTTAACATTCATCATTATTTTTCTGATGAATTATATCGGGAATGATGCACCAGACAAAGTTTCACGAGCTTTATTAACCGCATTTTCTGCAGTGATAGGTTTGGGAATAGGATTGTGGATTTACAGCAAACGCGACCAAAACGACGAACGTAATAATTTTGATTAATTCAGAATCTTACTATGAATATTGATTTAATTCAAGGAAAGAAAATATATTTTGCTTCTGACCAGCATTTTGGAGTTCCGAATCTGGAGCAAAGCAGAATTCGCGAAGAGAAGTTTATCCGCTGGCTGGATATGATTAAAAAAGACGCGCAAGTTCTTTTCCTGATGGGCGACCTTTTCGATTTTTGGCACGAATGGAAATATGTGGTTCCAAAAGGTTACATCCGGGTTTTAGGGAAAATTGCTGAGTTAAAAGATTCAGGAATTGAGATCTATTTCTTTGTAGGAAACCACGATTTGTGGATGAAAAATTATTTCGAAGTAGAACTAGGGATTCCTGTTTATTTTGATAAAAGATATTACGAAATCAATCATAAAAAATTTCTTTTAGCGCACGGCGACGGTCTTGGACCTGGCGACAAAGGCTACAAGAGAATGAAGAAAGTTTTCACCAATCCTGTGGCTCAATGGGCTTTCAGATGGCTTCATCCGGATATTGCGATGAGGATTGCCAACTATATGTCTCAGAAAAATAAATTGATTTCTGGTGTAGAAGATCAAAAATTTTTGGGCGAAGACAAAGAGTTTCTGATACAATATTCCAAACAAAAACTGAAAACTGAGGATATTGATTATTTCGTTTTCGGACATCGTCATCTGCCTTTGATTTTCGATTTGGAAAAAGGCGCAAAATATATCAATTTGGGCGACTGGATTGTCTATTTTACTTACGGCATTTACGATGGCGAATTGTTTGAAGTGAATAAATTTGAGGGTTAAATTTCAAAATTAAGATGAATAATGAAGCAGAATATTTTTGATATCAAAACAGAAAAAGATTTCCAGACTGCGTGTTTGGAAACTTTTCATTATCAATATGAGAATGTTGAAGTTTACAGAAAGTTTGTTGATTATTTGAATATCAATCCTTTTACAATTAATCAAGTTTCTGATATTCCTTTTTTACCGATAGAAATGTTCAAAAATCATTTGGTTTTAGATAAGAATTCTACTGCAGAAAATTATTTTCAAAGTTCCGGAACGACTCAAATGAACCGTTCGAAGCATTATATCGCAGATTTTTCGCTTTACGAAGAAAGTATTTATAAAAGTTTTGAGCAATTTATTGGCAAACCAGAAGACTATATTTTCTTAGGATTGTTACCCAATTATTCCGAAAATCCACATTCATCTTTGATTTATATGATTGATTTTCTGATAAATAAATCCAGCAAACCAGAAAATGGCTATTTTCTCTACAATCATCAGGAATTATTCGATTTGCTTCAGACTTTGACGGACAAAAAAGTCATACTTTTCGGAGTCTCTTTTGCGTTACTGGATTTCTTAGATTTTTGTGAGTCAAATTCTCAAACCCTACAACTCTCAGACGCTCTAACTGTCATAGAAACCGGCGGAATGAAGGGTAGAAAAGAAGAAATGACCAAAGATGAGTTGCTGAAAATCTTTAAACAAGGTTTTAAAACAGACAAGATTTTTTCAGAATATTCGATGACAGAATTGTTGTCTCAGGCTTATTCTTTAGGTGGAAATGTTTATAAAAGTCCAAACTGGATGCGGATTCTCATCAGAAATACGGAAGACCCATTTTCTTATATTGATGACGGAAAAACGGGAGCCGTCAACATCATCGATTTGGCTAATAAACATTCCTGTTCCTTTATTGCGACGCAGGATTTGGGAAGATTGGAAAATGATGCTTTTCAGGTTTTGGGAAGAATTGACCATTCTGATATCCGTGGCTGCAGCTTGTTGGTTTCATAGATTTTTAAGAATAAAAACACAAATTTTAAGTTAAAGTCTAATTTTAAATGTCAGCTTAATGAGATTTTTGTCATTAATTTTTTTGTCGTGTTTTTCATTTCTAAAATCTCAGAAATGTTACGATTTGAAAGAAGTTCTGAAGGTGGAGCCAACTCCTTTGTACAAACCACACTTGCTTGCTGCACAGAATTTTGGTGTTGATATTTTAGAAAGCACGAAATCGGTTGATAAGTATATTGCGAACGGAAAATTCGTGAAAGTGAAAAAGAAATCCCGTGGTTACCGTTTGCAGACTTTGGAGTACAGCCGACCTTATCTGGTCAAAAAAGCACGGACAACTTTAGAAAAAATGGCGAACGATTTTGCTGCCAAAACCAAAAGTTTCTTCGTTATTTCATCTGTAACCAGAACTTTGGAAGACCAATGCAGACTTAGAAAAGTCAATTCCAATGCGTCTTTGGGAATCAGTTCTCACAATTATGGCGCGGCTTTCGATATTTCGTATGTCCGTTTTGACCACCAGTTGAAGGTGAATTCCAAACTGGAAAAAGAACTCGAAAAAGTGTTGGAACAATATAAAAATCTAGGCCGAATTTTTTACATTAAAGAAAGACAACAGAGCTGTTATCACGTTACAGTTCGTAAATATTAGAAGAATTTAGAATGCTGAAAATAGAAGAACTTGTTCATAGTTTTATCAATGTCAATTGTGATTTCGATAAAGAAATTATTCTGACCAATTTTTTCCATTCGGATTGGGAAGCTGATATTTTGTCGATTGATAATTCAGGTTTCAGTCACGAAATTGAAATTAAATTATCAAAATCAGACTTCAAAAACGATTTTAAAAAATTCTACACCAACCAAAGTTCAGGCGAAAAATTCCTGAAACACGACAAAATTGGCTGTGGCGATTATATCTGTAATTCTTTCAGTTTTCTTTTGCCGATGGGGATGATTAATCATCAGGAGATTCCGGAACATTGCGGCATCATCGAATTTTATCACGATGAAGACAATTGGCAAACTAAATTTTATAAAATCCGTGAACCCAAAATCATCCACGAAGATCCTTATTGGAAACTCTGTGACAAAGACCAGTTTATGAGAAATATAGCTCGAAGTCTCTTATTCAAAAAGTTTGAATTGAAAGGAAAAAAAGAAGAACTCATCTTCAAAAATTTCTTCGAAGCTAAAAGTAAAAAATAAATCCTGCCAAAATATTGACAGGATTTATTTTTCAATTCATTAGTAATTATACTTGTTCTGGCTTTTCTATCAGTAGATTATAAACAAAAGCAGCAAAAACGCCACCTAAAATTGGAGCAACAATAAACAACCAAAGTTGTGAAAGTGCTTCTCCGCCGGCAAAAATTGCAGGACCGATACTTCTTGCAGGATTTACAGAAACACCTGTGATTTTGATGCCAACAATATGTATCAACACCAACGAAAGTCCGATCGCCAGACCAGCAAAACCACCGTGGATATTCTTAGTAGAAGTAGAGCCCAAAATGACCATCAAAAAGATAAAAGTGAAGACAAATTCAGCAATGAGAGCTGCGATAGTTGTGTATTCATCAAGATAACCAGTTCCCCAGCCATTAGATCCCAAAGCCCAAGGACCCATTTCTGCGCCGGGATGATTGGTGAAAATGACATATAAAATGCCAGCGCCAATGATGGCTCCAATCACTTGTGCAACAACATAGTAGAGCGCTTCGCCAATTTTCATTCTGCCGGCCGCAACCATTGCCAGAGAAATTGCGGGATTGATATGACATCCGGAAATATGTCCGATGGCGTATGCCATTGCGACCACACTCAGCCCGAAAGCAAAAGAAATTCCGAGAAGGCCCACGCCCGTTGTTCCGTCTGCACCAGCGATAACTGCGCTTCCGCAACCCATTAATACAAGAACCATTGTGCCAATCATTTCGGCAACAAATTTTGATGTTGTTGATACCATTTGTAAATTTTTTTATAGTTTATTAAAACAAATGTAATAATTATTTTAATCAGTTGTGAAGTATTCAAAATAAATTTATTGACTGACAAAATTTCCTAGTATTTGGTAAGTCGTGTTGTGGTTTACTTTTTGAGTTAAACAATTGTATAAATTTTAGAATTATGGCTTTAAAATATTCGATTCTCGATTTGGCTACAATTGTCAAAGGAGATGATATCAATAAAACGTTTCAGAAATCAGTAAAATCTGCTCAACACGCTGAAAAGCTGGGATTCACCAGATATTGGTTTTCAGAACATCACAATTTCCCTAATGTAGCCAGTGCAGCAACCTCCATATTAATCGGTCACGTTGCGGGCCAAACTACCACTTTAAGAGTTGGCTCAGGCGGAATTATGCTGCCCAATCATTCCACATTATCGGTTGCCGAGCAGTTCGGAACTTTGGATGGATTGTTCCCAGGAAGAATTGATTTGGGTTTGGGCAGAGCACCTGGAACCGATGGATTAACGGCAGGTGCTTTGCGAGGCAATAACTTCAATCCCAATTATAACTTCGAATTTCACATCAAAGAACTTCAGAAATATATGTCTAATGAGAATTTTGATGCCAAAGTAAGAGCGATTCCTGGTGAAGGTGCAGATGTTCCGTTTTATATTTTGGGAAGTTCTACAGATTCTGCTTTTCTAGCGGCGAAGTTAGGTTTGCCTTATGCATTTGCAGCACATTTTGCACCTTCACAATTAGAGGTTGCTTTGGAAATCTACAGAGAACATTTCCACCCTTCCGATTATTTGGATGACCCGTACGTGATGGTTTGTATCAATATTATTGCGGCAGATTCTGTGGATGAAGCACATTATCTATCGACTTCTCATTTTCAGGCTTTTGTTAATATTCTGACTGACCAGAGACAGCCACTTTTACCGCCGGATGAAACGGATTTGGCTAATATGCCAGAAGATGTGGCGCTTCATCTCAATCGAATGGCTGCAAAAACTTTCGTTGGAGATAAGGAGATTTTGAAGGAAAAACTTTCCAAATTTGTGAAAGATTACAGACCCAATGAGATTATCGTTTCAGGAAATATCTACGATTTTGATAAAAAGCAAAGGTCTTACGAGATTGCTTCCGAAGTTATCAAGTCTTTATAATAAACAAGCACAAACCAAGGTTTGTGCTTTTCTTTTTTTATTTCAGAACCTCGAATTCTATGGTGCTTCCGCTGGAAACTTTGATTTCCGCTTTTTCGTAATCATTTTTTGTCGCCAGATAAGGATTTTCCATAAACTTTTGTGGATTGATGGCCATCAAAGGAAACCAAGTGCTTTGAACCTGAATTTGGATTTTGTGTCCTTTTTTAAAAGTATGCAGCACATCCTGTAATTTGACATTGACAGTCGTACCTTGATTTGGCGTTAAAGCTTCCGGTTTTTCAAAACTGTTACGGAATCTTGCAGGCATTATCTCGCTTCTCACCATCTGATGGTAATTGGCATAAATGACATTCGGTTTATCTGGATTTGATTTTTCATCTGCGGGATAAATATCAATCAATTTAACAATAAAATCTGCGTCAGAAGTAGAAGACGTAATTTTCAACTTGGCTAAAATCTCGCCGGCCAGAGTCATATCATTTTCTAAAATATCTGTTGTAAAAGTCACCACATCTGGCCTGTAAGCGGCAAAACGTTGGTCCTCACTCATATAATTTCTTGGCGTGAAACCATTCATATCTTTGTAGTTCTCGCTGCTTAAGACCGGTTTGTTTGGGTCAGAAACATACACAGAAAATGTTTTAGGATTATCTCCGTTAACCGAAAGATTTCCAGTCGCATTCAGGAAGTAGTTTTGCTTTACTGCCTGTTTTGGTGGCCAGGTTTCGAATTGCTGCCACTCTTTTTTTCCGGTGTCAAACATATAAGCTTCAGGCAATTTCGCTGCAGTTTTAGAATCTTCTTTCAAGTAATGATGGAAGAAAGGCTGCTCGATGTTTCTTTGATAATACGTTGTGATACTATCTCCGAAATAGATGTCATTATGATAATGTTTTCCGCTGTCATAGTTCCATCCGCCGTGTGAAAAAGGTCCCATCACAATTGTATTTTTCGCTTTCGGACTGGATTTTTCAATCGTTTTGTAGATGTTGAGCGGACCAGCTAAATCTTCTGCATCAAACCAACCGCCGACTGTCATTACCGCATGATTGATATTTTTAAGATGTGGCAATAAGTTTCTTTTTTGCCAGAATTCATCATAATTAGGATGATTGACCACTTCCTGCATAAAGAAATTGTCTTTGTAATATTTGTCAACCCCATCTTTCAGCGTTCCCATATTTTCGTAGAAAAGATAACCGTCATCAGAAGTTGGTTTTATCATTTTATCGGCAAACCATGATTCTTTTTCAGGCTTGGTTTTATTCACTCCGAATACTGGAAAGGTTTTAAAGTAACCCATCAGAAACGCACCGTTGTGGTGGAAATCATCAAACCAGAAGTCAGAAATTGGAGCTTGCGGAGAAGAAGCTACCAGCGCCGGATTATTCGCCAAAGTCCCGACTGCGGTGTAAAATCCGGGATATGAAGTTCCGTATTGACCTACTTTTCCGTTGTTGTTTTGTACGTTTTTTACCAACCAATCTACGGTGTCGTAAGTATCGGTACTTTCGTCGACATCCTTTTTGGTTTTATGGTCAACCTGTGGCGTCATATTCGTGAAAGTGCCTTCGCTCATATATCGTCCACGAACGTCCTGGAAAACGAAGATGTATTTTTCTTTTTCAATGAATTTATTCGGACTCAGTTTCTTTCTGAAATTGGTTTCTCCGTAAGGCGAGATTCCGTAGCAGGTTCTGTTCATAATGAACGGATATCTGTTGCTTTTCGAAATGTCTTTTGGGGTGTAAATAATGGTGAATAGCCTGGTTCCGTCTCGCATCGGGATGTACACTTCTTTTTTGGTAAAGTTGTCTTCCACAGGATTGGCCTGCGCAAAACTGAAAGTCACTGTAATAAAACAGAATAATATTAAGAATTTTTTCATTGAATGGGAATATTTGAATAAAATTAAGTTTTTTGAAGGAATTCTGAGTTAGAAATATGTACAAATATCGAATTCGGAAACGTGATTTTCTTTTTTGCGAAGCGCGCCCCGAGCTGAACGGAGCTCTTTTTGTTATTGCGATTGCTGAATGGTTCTAATGGATGTCTCACGTTCTTCGCAATAACAAAAAAGCGGGAGTGGAGCGCGGATAAAGGCGCCCAAATTATTTCAAGTATAGACATAAAAAAAACCTGACTCGCCGGAATCAGGTTTTTTATTATTTTGATGTTCTACAGTCCGAAAACTTGAGCAAATAAATCCGGGATAATTCCCATTGATACTAACGCTAAAATGATGACTACAGAAACGATATTGTATGTGATACTCGCTTTTTCCGTATTGTGGAAGTTGTCTTCTTTGTAGAAAAACATCGCGATGATTAATCTTAAGTAATAGGCGATACTCAATGCTGAACCTAGAACGGCAATCAGAACCAAGAACTCATAATGTCCGCCAATCGCTTGATTGAAGATTCCCAATTTCCCAATGAAACCTGCAGTCAAAGGTATCCCAGCCATTGATAACATTGATACGGTGGAAACAACTGCCAGGATTGGTTCTCTTTTTCCAAGACCGTTGAAAGCGGTAAAAGAAGTTTCTTTTTTGATTTTCTCAACCCAAATCAAGCTGATGAAAACGCCTACAGTTGCCAATGAATAAGCAAAAAGGTAATACCCTAAAATATAAGTGGAGAAGTTGTTGATTCCGAAAAATATCAAAGCGATGTAACCTGCGTGAGAAACGGAAGAGTAGGCGAGCATTCTTTTCGCATTCGTCTGAACCAATCCCATAACATTCGCCAGAAGCAAAGTCAGTATGATGAAAACGCCCAATATATTAATCCAGTCTCCGGCGATTCCGCCGAAAGCAATGGTCATTAATTTGAATAACGCGAAGAATCCGGAAATCTTTACGACTGATGCCATAAAAGCGGTAATCAAAGATGGTGAACCTTGATAAACATCGGGACTCCACATATGGAACGGTGCCAGTGATACTTTGAATGCCAAGGCAGACAACATCAATATAGCTCCCATTATCAGCATCAGATTCTTAGGATTATTGTAAGCAAAATCGTGAATCTCGTAAAGGTCAAAACTTCCTGCGCTGCCGTAAACCAAAGCTACTCCGAACAAAAGAAATCCGGTTGCGAAAGCTCCCATCAGAAAATATTTCATAGATGCTTCTGTAGAACGAAGGTCGGTTTTATTAGCTCCAGCCATTACGTACAAAGGAATAGACAAAATTTCGATTCCTAAGAATAAAGTTACCAAGTTTTGGAATCCGAACAATACAATCCCACCACACAATGCGAATAACATCAAGGCATATAATTCTGACTGATGACTTCTGTGATTGCTGAACGCAAATCCTCCTAAGAAGAAAAGCAACAACGTCACAACCACGGATATTTTTGTGAATAACTCTGCGTTGTAGCTGTATTCGTACATCGATTTGTACTGAGCGAAAAACTGAGATTCTGGAAGGAAACTGATTCCTAAACCAATGATTAATCCCAAGATTCCGATATATCTTGCGTATTTGCCTTTCTCGAAAACACCTGAGAATAATACCAGAATTGCTGTAAGGAATAAAACTATTAAAACACTCATAATATATGTTTGAGATTGGAGATTTGAAATTTGAGATTCTCAACTTTCATAGTCTCTTTCTTATTTTTAATTTATAAATTCTTAATTAATCATTGATGAATAGATGAAACTCACTGAGCTTGTCACCATTTCTATAACCGGTTGTGGATAGATTCCCAAAACAATGACGAAAACAGATAAACTTGCCAATACAGTGAATTCTACTGAGCTCACATCTTTGATGGTTGCCAAAACAGCTTCGTCCCCTTTTCCAAACATTGCTTTTCCGTAGAATCTCAACATATAAGCTGCAGCAAGAATCAATGTTAATCCTGCCAGAACTGTCATTATTAAGTTATAAGAAAAGATAGATTTCAATAAGATAAATTCGCCGATGAATCCGTTGGTTAATGGAACGCCTGTTGCTCCCAACAAAATAATCATAAACAGGATGGCGAATTTCGGAGCGACTTTTGCCAAACCTCCCATTTTTCTAAGGTCTCTTGTTTTGAATCTTTTGTAAAGAATATCGGCGCAATAGAAAAGTCCAACCACGTTAATCCCGTGAGCAAAACTTTGAACCATTGCTCCCTGAGCACCTTCGAAGTCCAATCCAACTCGCATTGTCACAACGGCTGAAGCGAAGATTCCCGCTACAATCAATCCAACGTGAGAAAGAGAAGAATAAGCAATCAATCGCTTAGTATCTGTAGAAATCAAAGCGATTAATGCGCCGTAGATGATTCCGATGACAGAAAGGATGATAACGATTTCGCCGGAAATGCCGCCAATTGCTAAAGGTGTAATTGGTAACAAATATCTCATAACACCATAAACGGCCATCTTCAACATAATTCCGGATAATAACATCGAACCTTGAGTTGGAGAATAAGTATAAGTGTCGGGCTGCCAAGTATGGAAAGGAAAAACCGGTAATTTCACTGCGAATGCAAAGAAAATAAACCAGAATATCACTGTTTGTTCGTTCACATTTAAGTTAGCGTTGTACAAATCTGTCAAAGCAAATGATGCGGCGTGATTGTAAACGTAAATCAATCCAATCAACATAAACAACGACCCTACGAATGTGTAAACGAAGAACTTAGTTGTGAATTTGATTCTTTTATCTTCCTGACCCCAAAGTCCGGCAATCAACCAGATTGGAATCAATGTTACTTCCCAGAAAATGTAGAATAACAATCCGTCCAAAGAAGTGAAAACACCCAACAATCCGAATTGCATCAATAATATCAATGCGTAGAAAGAATTAGGATAACCTTTTGGCTCGTTGAAAGAAGACAAAGTGATGATTGGAACCAAGATGTTCGTCAATAGAACCATCAGCATACTCATTCCATCAATCCCGAAGTTGAAGCTGCTTTTAATATAGCTTGACCAAGGATAAGTGATTTCATATTGTAATGGCGCATCTACAGTCGGGTGGAAATCAAAATTGGCCAACATATAAAATGCGATGAACATCTGTGCAAAGCCAAAAGCCAATGCGATATATTTACTGGAAGGATTCTTCCAGAAAAAAAGTAAAACCGAACCTACGAGAGGTAATAGTAATAATGTTAATAGTAACGACATTATCTATTTCAATATAAAGTTAACAATCAATACAATTCCTATCGCCAATGACATAATCAGCACATAGTTTTCTACATTTCCGTTTTGGAGACGTTTCGCCGCGCGGCCAGAATCTGCTGCTCCCAATCCGATGAAATTCACAATCGGGTCAAGAACCGCTTTATCAAACATCGCCGCCGCTTTTCCAGCTTCCTCGATTGGTCTTACAATGCACGCATTATAAATCTCATCTACGAATAATTTTTTAGCTGATAATTTCTCCCAACCTGTATATTTATCTTCAGGAAGCGCCATTTTTTTCTTAGTAACGTAGATGTTTCTCACGATGAACCAAACGCTGAAGAACATTACAACGGTTGCTCCAAGAAGAATCATTTCTGTGTTGAAATCTACTCCGGAAAGTGTCAATTCCATTTCGTGGAAACTTTGCTCCGTCAATACTGGTTTCAACCATTCCATCAAATGAGCATAATGACCGTGACCGATGAAGTGGGGAAGATTGATAAAACCTCCGACAACTGAAAGAACTGCCAAAACAATAAGTGGTAAAGTCATATTCAATGGACTCTCGTGCAAATGGTGTTTTTGTTCTTCTGTACCTCTGAACTCACCGTGGAAAGTCAAATAGTATAATCTAAACATATATGCTGCGGTTGTTGCTGCCAATACGAATAACATTCCCCAATAGATTGGGCTTTTAGCATAAGCTGCAACCAAAATTTCGTCTTTAGAAATCATCCCGGAAAGTAATGGGAATCCTGAGATGGCTAATGTTCCGATAAAGAAAGTGATATGTGTGATTGGAACGTACTTTTTCAATCCGCCCATAAAACGCATATCCTGCTCATTGCTCATGGCGTGGATTACGGAACCAGCTCCTAAGAACATCAAAGCTTTGAAGAAAGCATGCGTCATTACGTGGAACATCGCTGTTGTGTAAGCGCCCAAACCTAAAGCGATGAACATAAATCCAAGTTGAGAAACTGTGGAATACGCTAATACTTTTTTGATATCGTTTTGACGAAGGGCGTAGAATCCAGCTAAAGCCGCCGTTAAGAATCCGATGAATAAAATTCCATCCTGAACAGTTGGTGCTAAAGTGAATAAGAAATTACTTCTTACGACTAAATAAATACCTGCCGTTACCATTGTAGCTGCGTGAATCAAAGCCGAAACTGGTGTTGGTCCAGCCATCGCATCTGGCAACCAAGTGTACAAAGGAACCTGAGCCGATTTTCCGGTTGCTCCAATGAATAAACTTGCTGTGATGAATATAATGATATTGCTGTCTAATTCGAATTTCGAGGCATTCTCCTGTACGCTCAAATAATCGATAGCGTTGACCTGAGAAGCGATTGCGAAAATACCAATCAACAAAGCAAGGTCACCAATACGGTTCATAATGAAAGCTTTTCTTGCAGCTTTTCCATAATCTTCGTTGGTGTACCAGAATCCAATTAATAGATAAGAACAAAGTCCTACACCTTCCCAACCGATGAATAAAATCAGATAATTACTTCCTAAAACCAAAAGCAACATTGAGAAAATGAAGAGATTCAAATAAGTGAAAAACTTATAAAAACCTTTGTCGTGGCTCATATAGCCAATAGAGTAGAGGTGAATCAATGAACCAATTCCTGTGATAATCATTACCATCATCAATGACAACTGGTCAACCTGGAAACCAAAATTAACCTGAATCCCATTCACTCTAAACCATTCAAAAGCTTTGATAACCACTGGAGCATCATTACTTTTAAATCCTAAAAATATACTGGTTGCGATAACAAATGAAGCGAAAACTACTAATGTTGCCAATCCTCCAACAAAAACTTTCGGAAGATTCTTTCCAAAAAGTCCGTTAATCAGGAATCCGGCTAAAGGCAAAAGTACAATTGCGTAAACTAAATTTTCCATTCCTTTTATTATCCTCTTAATTTATTAAAAATACTCACGTCCACAGATTTGGTATTTCTGTACATCATTGCGATAATTGCCAATCCTACAGCTACTTCGGCTGCGGCAACCACCATAATGAAGAACACCAACATCTGCCCGTTACCATCACCTTTATAAGCAGAAAATGCTGCTAATAAAAGATTTACGGAATTAAGCATCAATTCTACACATCCCAATATCACGATGGCATTTTTACGAAGCAAAACTCCCAAAACACCAAGACAAAACAGAAGCGTACAAAGAATAATGAAATATTCCAAAGGCACTTGCTGTATAAATGTATTTACGTCTCCTCCCATAATCTTATAAATCTTTTTTACCAATTAGAACAGCACCTACAATCCCTGCTAAAATAAGGATAGAAGCCAATTCGAATGGCAATACATATTCGTTAAACAATAATCTTCCCAGATTTTTCGTCAAACCAACTGAATGGTCGATGTTGTCTGTCACTGTCGTTTTTCCGGAAAGTCCTCTGTATGCTCCCAACATTCCTACGAATAAAATACAAACAGATACAATTCCGATAAATTTTGGAAGGTTGTCCTTTTTGCTTTCGTCTTCCTTATTAAGGTTCAACATCATCAATATATAAAGGAATAAAACCATAATGGCACCCGTATAAACGATGATCTGAACGATACCTAAAAACTGAGCATTAAGAAGAATGTACATTCCCGCGATGGAGAACATTGTGACAATCAAAGAAAGAATGGCGTACATTGGATTTTTTGCAAATACAAAGTAAACGGCACTGGCGATGGCGATAAACGCTACGATAAAAAATAAAATCTGGTCCATTATTTTACTGCCTTTTTTTGTTTCTCAGATTGTCTTTCTGTGATGTCAATCCTTGCATTAATATTTTCGACCAATTTTTCTTTTCCATAGATGAAAGAATTTCTATTTTGTTCCACATCTACCAATCTGTCCGTAAGATAGATAGCAGATTTTGGACAAGCCTCTTCACACATTCCGCAGAAGATGCATCTCAACATATTGATTTCATATATTTCGGCATATTTTTCTTCTCTGTAAAGGTGTTTTTCTTCCTTAGTTCTTTCGGCAGCTTTCATTGTGATGGCTTCTGCCGGACAAGCTACTGCGCAAAGTCCGCAAGCGGTGCATCTTTCTCTTCCTTCTTCATCACGCTTCAAAACGTGCTGACCTCTCCAGATTTCTGCTCTCGGTTTCTGAACCTCCGGATAAGAATATACCGCAGGGGCACCTTTCAACACGGTTCTTACAGCGTGTTTGAAAGTGATTCCCATACCTTTGAAAATCGCAGGCAAGTAGATTTTTTCACCCAGAGTCATTTCTTTGTTAGAAACAACTTTTGACCTATTAGTAAGTTTCATTATTTTTATAATTAAATGTTAGAAGATGGAAGTTGGGAGATGGAAGTTAATCCGCCGTCGCCTTTTCACATCAGCTCATTTTCAATTTTTTCTGTTATTAACTTCAATCTTCCGTCTTCTGACTTCCAACCTATTAATGTCCAAATGCTAAAATAACAGCACCTGTCGCAATTAGATTCACCAAAGCTAATGGAATCAAAGTTTTCCATCCAAGGTGCATCAATTGGTCATATCTGAATCTTGGAAGTGTCCATCTAATCCACATAAAGATTAAAATTCCAACGATTGTTTTTGTCAAGAAAGCAGCGATACTCAATACACCGGCAATGTTTTCTCCCCAATGTTGAGTGACCCAATCAATTCCCGGATAGTTGTAACCTCCGAAGAATAAAACCACGATGAATGCATTAGAAATGAACATATTCACGTATTCCCCGAACATATACAATCCTAATTTCATTGATGAATATTCGGTGGAATAACCTGTTACCAATTCAGATTCACACTCAGGTAAATCGAATGGATGACGGTTGGTTTCTGCCATTGCCGCAATGAAGAATATCAGGAAAGCTAAAGGCTGATAAAGGATATTCCAGTTAATACCAGAAATTGCAGGAATGAATCCCCAAATTTTACCAGCAGATTGTGCCTCAGTAATTAATTTTAAATCCAAACTTCCGGACATCATAATGATTGATAATAAGGATAATCCCATTGCCAATTCATAAGAAATCATCTGAGAAGAAGCTCTGATTGCTCCTAATAATGAATATTTGTTGTTGGAAGCCCAACCTCCAATCATAATTCCGTAAACACCAATAGAAGCCATTCCGATGATGAACAAAACGCCCACATCAATATTAGCAACCTGTAAGTCGTAAGAAACGCCTCCGAAATTCAATGTTTTACCCCAAGGAATTACTGCGCCAGTTATCAATGAAATAAACATTACCAACGATGGTCCTAATATAAACAGGAACTTCTCAGCATTTTGAGGTGTAAAATCTTCCTTAAAGAAAAATTTACCGCCATCTGCCAACGGCTGTAATAGTCCGAATGGTCCTGCTCTGTTTGGTCCGATACGGTCTTGCATTATCGACGCCACTTTTCTTTCTGCCCAAGTAGAGTAGGCAGCGATAGTCAGTGCCAAAAGGAACAGCGCCAATACTAATATGATTTTAAAAGTCAGTAATTCCATATAAATTTATTTGAGATTCGAGATTTGAAGTTTTGATAATCAAATCGTCTCACTGTCTAATTTATTAATTTCAATTTCGTCTGCTACACCAATTTCTTTAGCTTCCGGATTATCCAAAACATTGTAGCTGTCTGTTTTTTTCTCATAATGATTTAAAGAAATCACAGAATGTCGGTCGATATGTCTTGGACCTTCGATGTTCCAAAGTGCAGTATCTTTTTTGTGGAAACGGCATTCGTCACAAATCCATTCCTCCACTTCGCCGTATTGGTCTTTTCTTGCTGTAACTCTCACAACTTCTTCACCTTTCATCCAAAGTACAGCTTTTCCGCTGCATTTGGTGCAAGAGCAAGTCGCGTTGTAAGGTTTTGTAAACCAAACTCTGCTTTCGAATCTCGCCGTTCTGTCAGTTAATGCTCCAACTGGACAAACATCAATCACGTTTCCGATGAAATCGTTATCCAAAGCTTTGTTCAACATTGTTGAGATTTCTGCGTGGTCTCCTCTGTAAAGGATTCCGTGTTCTCTTTTCTCAGTCAACTGATTTGCAGCCAATACACATCTTGCACAAAGAATGCAACGGTTCATATTCAGTTTGATGTTTGGACCGATGTCGTCTGCATCATAAGTATTTCTCTCGAATTCTGTTCTGGTTTCAAGATTTCCGTGCTCGTAACCAAGATCCTGAAGATGACATTCTCCAGCCTGGTCACAAATCGGACAATCTAACGGATGGTTAACTAATAGAAATTCTGTCACCGCTTTTCTACCTTCCTGTGCTTTTTCAGACGATAAGTTTTTCACTTCCATTCCGTCCATCACGCCAGTTCTACAGCTTGCTACCAATTTCGGCATTGGTCTCGGGTCTGCTTCAGAACCTTTGGAAACTTCTACCAAACACGTTCTGCATCTTCCTCCGCTGGTTTCCAGTTTGCTATAATAACACATAGCTGGCGGAACAGATTTTCCACCGATTTGTCTAGCCGCTTCCAAAATAGAAGTACCAGGCAAAACTTCGGTCGTTTGTCCGTCTATGGTAACTTTAAATTTTTTGACTTCTTCGCTCATATTTCAAGATTTTAGATTTAAATTTTAGATTCTAATAAATCTTAGTCTAAATCTTTTGTCAATTCTATTTATATTTTAAAATATAACTTAATGTATATTCTAATTCTTTAATTTTCTATTAAAAACGTATCCAACACCAAAGTTAACCTGGTAGAATACAAAGTCCTGACTGGCTTTATCAGGTTTATTATTAAGAGTAGTTTTGATATCCGGCATATTGATGTAACCAAATTTTCCTTCCACTCTTGCCATAATGTGATCCCAAAAAACAAAATTGATGCTCGATCTTGCGTCCAATCCGAATCCTGCTAAATGGTATCTGTCGCTTCTTTCATTCCCGAATAATTTAACATTACTCTTCGGCATCAAAGCGCCAACACCACCTCCGTAAGCCCAAAAGATATCGAAATTCTTTTTGCTTGACAGATTTTTGTATTTTTCCAGACCTACATTCACATAATTCAATCCGTCTGTATGCTCAAAAGTTAAAAATTGCTCATCAGCCAAATTAACCTGACCATTCTGAACCATCGCTGCATAAGTCGGGTCAGAAATATGACCATTGAAATTTGCAACCTGATTTTGGTCCATCACGTATTTCATATGGTCTTGCGAAACGACTAATGCTAAATTATCCTTTAAGAAATAAGCAAATCTAAAATTAAACTGAGGTATAGAAAGCCTTGTCGGGTCAATATACGCCATACTCAATTCCGATGGTCTATCGTGCGCTACCACATTATTCAAAGTAAAATCATAACCGTTTCCTTTGAAACGGATATCAGACTTGCTAAATCCCGCTCTGTTCCAACCCCAAAAAATGAACATTGTTCCTTTTTTTAATGAGGATGTATTGGAATCATTATTAATAGTAGTAATTTCTTGATTTTGTCCGAATACAGTTGTAATTCCAACAAAAAATACAAAAACTAATTCAAAGAACTTCTTCATTATCATTGTGAATTTGAAAACTCAAATTCTATTCTTAATTGTTAGCCACTGCTGGAATAGGGTCAGCATAGTTGGCGATTCCGTAATTTTGAGTCTGGCTCAACTCAGGGTTATTCACGTGCCATTCAAACTCATCTCTGAAGTGTCTGATAGCAGCAGCAACCGGCCAAGCAGCGGCGTCTCCCAAAGGACAAATAGTATTACCTTCGATTTTTCTCTGATGTCCCAAAGTAAATCGATGTCTGCCATTTTTCCTTCTCCTTTTTCTATTTTTTTCAAGATTTTGTACATCCAGCCCGTTCCTTCACGGCAAGGCGTACATTGTCCACAACTTTCGTGGTTATAGAATCTTGCTAATGTCATCGTATGATTTACCACACATTGGTCTTCGTCCAAAACAATAAATCCACCTGAACCCATCATTGTTCCGGTAGCAAAACCACCGTCAGCAAGGGATTCGTAGTTCATATATCTTGGTTCACCATTGATGGTTTTCAGTAATAAATTTGCAGGGACGATTGGAACAGAACTTCCACCAGGAATACAGGCTTTCAGCTTTTTACCATTCGGGATGCCCCCACAATATTCATCAGAATAAATAAATTCTTCAACCGTAATGGTCATATCGATTTCGTAAACACCTGGTTTGTTGATGTTTCCGCAAGCAGAAATCAATTTGGTTCCTGTTGACCTTCCCACACCAATTTTAGCATATTCAGCACCAGTAATATCGATGATTGGAACGACTGCAGCAATGGTTTCAACATTGTTTACAACTGTTGGTCTTTCCCAAAGTCCTTTGATAGCAGGGAAAGGTGGTTTCAATCTTGGATTTCCTCTTTTACCTTCAAGAGATTCAAGTAGGGCAGTTTCTTCACCACAAATGTAAGCTCCTGCACCTCTCTGAACATATATTTCACAATCGAAACCAGTTCCTAAGATGTTTTTTCCAAGAAATCCAGCCGCTTTCGCTTCTTCAATAGCTTCTTCCAAAATATCCGGAATCCAAGAATATTCTCCTCTGATGTAGATGTACGAAACATTGGAACCTAAAGTGTAAGACGAAATTAACATTCCTTCAATTAAAAGATGAGGAAGAAACTCCATCAAATATCTGTCTTTGAAAGTTCCTGGCTCAGATTCATCGGCATTCACGACCAAGTGTCTTGGAACGCCTTCCGGCTTAGCAAGGAAACTCCACTTCATTCCAGTTGGGAAACCAGCGCCACCACGACCGCGAAGTCCGGAAGTTTTAACTTCTTCAAGAACTGCATCGGTAGTCATTTTCAGCGCTTTTTCTGCTGCTTCGTAACCACCATTTTTACGGTAAGTTTCGAAGTAACGGATTCCCTCAATATGTGCGTTTTTAAGTAAAAGTTTTTTACTCATTATATTTATAAGCTTATAGCAATTGGCTTTTGGCTTTTTGCTTAATTATTTTTCTTAATTAATTCTTAACCTAAATCAATCGCGCCTTGTCTGCAAAGGTCAATGATTTCGTCAACTTTTTCGATGGTCAAATGTTCGTGGTAGAATTTCCCCAACTGCATCATCGGTGCATAACCGCAAGCGCCAAGACATTCTCCAGGTTTCAGAGTGAAAAGCCCGTCTGCTGTGGTTTCGCCGTCTTTAATATTTAATTTTGTTCTGATGTGGTCGAGAATATTATCACTTCCGTTTAGCATACAAGGTCCTGTTCTGCAAACCTCCAAAACATATTTTCCCACCGGCTTCATATTGAACATTGTATAGAAAGTGGCAACTTCATATACTTCGATTGGCGTAATACTTAATATTTCTGCAACATAATCCATCACTGGAACAGCCAGCCAACCATCAAATTCTTTCTGTGCAATATGCAAGACAGGAATCAATGCAGATTTTTGTCTGCCTTCCGGATATCTTGCGATAATTTTATGAACCTGTGCTAAACTCTCAGGTTTAAAAGCAATTGTTTCGCTCATCTTATTTAAGATTAAAGAACCAAGAACAAAGAGCCAAGACTCGCAATTCTGTATTCTAAATTCAATTTTATATTTGATGAAAGTCTTTAATCTTTCATCTTTTTTCTTGTTGTCTTTTTATTATGCGTCTAATTCTCCCGCAATGATATTCATACTACACATTGTTACGATTGCATCAGATATGACGGAACCGGTAATCATTTCCGGATAAGCCTGGTAATAAATGAAACAAGGTCTTCTGAAGTGTAATCTGTAAGGCGTTCTTCCGCCATCGCTCACAAGATAGAATCCTAATTCGCCGTTTCCACCTTCTACAGCGTGGTAAACTTCGCCTTTAGGAACATCCGTTTCTCCCATCACGATTTTGAAATGGTAAATCAAAGCTTCCATTTTGTTGTACACATCTGCCTTTTCAGGAAGGTAGAAATCAGGAACATCCGCGTGGAATGGGCCTTCCGGAAGATTGTCGTAAGCTTGGTTGATGATTTTCAAAGATTCCCAAATCTCCTGCTGACGAACCATAAAACGGTCGTAAGTATCGCCCGCAGTTCCTACAGGAATGATGAAATCGAAATCTTCATAAGAAGAATAAGGCTGTGCAACTCTCACGTCATAATCAACGCCAGTCGCACGTAGGTTTGGACCAGTGAAACCGTAGCTCAAAGCTCTCTCAGCTGAGATTGCGCCTGCGCCAATGGTTCTGTCCATAAAAATTCGGTTTCTCTCTAACAATTGACCGAATTCTGCAAATCTTGCCGGAAAAGTTTTCAGGAAGTCTTTCAACAACTCGTGGAATTTCGGTGTGAAATCTCTTTCGAAACCGCCGATTCTTCCCATATTGGTTGTCATCCTCGCACCGCAAATCTGCTCATACATATCATAGATACGCTCTCTTTCGATGAACATATAAGTCAGTCCTGTAATTGCTCCGGCATCCATTCCTGTTACACCGTTACAAATTAAGTGGTCACCAATTCTCGCCAACTCCATCAAAATCACACGCATATAATCTACACGTTTTGGAACTTTAATTCCAAGCAATTTCTCAACTGTCATATGCCAACCCAAATTGTTGATTGGGGCAGAACAGTAGTTCATTCTATCAGTAAGCGTCGTGATTTGTGCAAAATTTCTTCTTTCAGAGATTTTTTCAAATGCTCTGTGAATATAACCCACAGTTTGCTCAGCGTGAAGAATCCTTTCGCCGTCCATTGTAAGAACGTTCTGGAAAATCCCGTGAGTCGCAGGGTGTGTAGGTCCAAGATTCAGGGTGTATAATTGCCCGTCGATTTGTTCCTTGCTGTCGTATTGGTTAAGTATATTAGATAATGAGTTATCTTTCATATTCTTTATAATTTATAATTGATAGGTGATAATCGATAATCATTTATCTATCATCATTTATCATTTATATTAATTTTATCTTCCGAACATACTATCGTTCTTGTCTGTTCTTGTTCCATCTTCCAGACGGTATTCTTTCAACATTGGATGGTAGCCCAGGTCTTCCATATTAAGAATAGGTCTCAAATCCGGATGACCTTTGAATTTTATGCCATAAAAATCAAAAGTTTCTCTTTCCATCCAGTTGGCACCTGCGAATAATTCGGTTAAAGAATCTACTTCGATGTTTTCTCTCGTCATAAAAATCTTTAGACGCAATCTGAAATTAGTCATCAGATTATGCAAGTGATAAACAACGCCGATTTCTTTTTCTGGCGTCTCAGGATAATGGATTCCGCAAATATCTGTCAAAAATGTGAATTCCAAAGTTGAATCTTTCAAATAATGAATGACTTTCTTGATATCATCTTTTTTGATTTCAATCGTCAGCATTCCATAAGGTTCTGAACTTGAAACTACAGACTCAGGAAATTCTCTCGTGATGGCTTCTAATACAAATTCGTTCGTCATTGTTCCTTAGTTGTCGATGTTGTAAGAATCTAATAAATGCTGATATTCCGGCATATCTCTTCTTCTGATGCTTTCGCTTTCTGCCAAAGCCTGAACCTGCATTACACCTTCGATGATTTGCTCTGGTCTTGGCGGACAGCCTGGAACGTAGACGTCAACAGGAATGATTTTGTCAATCCCCTGAAGAACGGAGTAGGTATCAAAAATACCACCGCTGGAAGCACAAGCCCCAACAGCAACAACCCATTTTGGCTCAGCCATTTGGGTGTAAACTTCTTTCAAAACTGGACCTAATTTCTTGGAAATAGTTCCGCAAACCATCAACATATCTGCTTGTCTTGGAGAGAAAGAGTTTCTTTCCATTCCAAATCTTGAGGCATCGTATGTTGGATTCAATGTCGCCATAAATTCAATTCCACAACAAGAAGTAGCAAAAGGTAAAGGCCAAAGTGAAAACTTTCTTGCCATCCCAATGACGCTGCTCAATTGTGTCGCGAAAAATCCTTCTCCTTCAAATCCTGGAGGAGCGGGCGCATCTGTTTTTATTACTGGTTTATTATCTGACATTTTTTCTTTCTTTTGTTAAAGTGTTAAATCGCTAATTTGTTAATTTAAACAATTTTACGATTCTGCAATTTCACAGTTTTACTTCATTCAATTATTTATCCCAATCCAATGCGCCACGTTTCCAAACATAGAAAAACGCTACAAAGAAAATGGCTACGAATGTAAGAACGGCTAAAAAGCCTTCCATTCCAAATTCTCTGAAGTTGACAGCATAAGGATAAAAAAATACGATTTCTATATCGAATAATACAAACAATACAGCAGTTAAGAAATACTTGATGGAGAAAGGCGTTCTTGCATTTCCCTCAACAGGAATACCGCATTCCCAGCTTGCGTTTTTTGCAGAATTACCTTTCTTCTGCTGTGGTCCCAAGAAATGAGCACCCAACAAGGAGATGATAACAAAGCCTAATCCAACTCCTGCTTGAATGAGTATCGGAATATAATTTTCAGGTAAATTCATAAAGTCTAAATTTAACTATGCAAAAATACTAAATAAAGATTTAATATATTAAATTATCGCCCTCACGAAAAGGAGAGATAAGTCTGTTTTGGTAAATTTAGAATTGTTATAAATAAGGATTTATTCGCCTTTCTTTCCCATTCTCTTGAGAACGAGGTAAGCAATATACGCGATGTACAGAAACAATACGCTGGCAAACAAGATGTTGATGACGGCATCCAATCTGTCATCTTTCACAGGCTTGTAGAAGTTGTAAGCGACAAACAGAATAATCAAACCTGCGTAGATGTAAAGTTGCTTTTTCATTTGAAAAGAATTTTAAAGGTCAAAAACGGGACTTGAAATATAATTTAGTCAAACAATTGTTTAACAAAATTAATCATTGATGGTCAATGAGTACGTTCTTCTGCTCTTGTGATGCACCGGATGGTAATCTTGCCAAAGAACCTGAACATTCTTGTTTTCTTCTAATTCAGGGTTGGTTTCCAAAAATTTAATGCCTTTACTTTTAAGATTCATCTGGATGGATTTGAAAATCATAGATGTAACGCCACGTCTTTGATATTCCGGATGAATTCCTATCAAATAAAAATTTGCTCTGTCGTTTTTCTTTCCGGCTTGTAAAAAATGCCACCAGGCAAATGGGAAAAGCTTTCCTTTCGCTTTCTGCAAAGCTTTGGAGTAGGAAGGCATTGTAATCGCAAAAGCTACCAATTGGTCGTTTTCATCAGCTACGCAAGTGATATAATCCTTATCGATAAAACTGAAATATTTCTCTTTGTAAGATTTAATCTGCTCGTCGGAAATTGGCGTGTAAGTCGAAAGCGATTTGTAAGTCTCATCCAGCAATTTGAACATCGGCTCAACGTAAGGAAGAATCTCTTTTTTATTGTTGAATTTCAGTGTTCTCAATTTATACTTCTGAGCGATCAAAGAACTGAATTTCTCCACTTTTTCAGGTAAAATTTCAGGGAATTGCAATTCAAATTCTACCCATTCTTTTTCCTTAACCAAACCTAATTTCTCCAGATGTTTTGGATAATATTCGAAGTTGTAAATGCCAATCATCGTTGCCAATTTATCAAACCCGAAAATCAACATTCCGGCTTTATCCAAATTCGTGAATCCCATCGGACCTTCGATTTTTTCAATTTGATTTTCTTTGGCGTATTTAATGGCTTCATCAATCAAAGTTTTAGAAACTTCCTCGTCATCAACAAAATCAATCCAACCGAATCTCACTTTTTTAATACCTAGTTCGTTCGCTTCTTTATTATTAATCATCACAGCAATTCTGCCGACGATTTTATCATTTTTATAAGCCAGAAATTGCTTTGCCTGAGAATACAGCAACGCAGGATTCTCGTCCTTGTTCCAAATGTCTTTTTCATCGTTGATGAGTGGCGGAACAAAATTCGGGTTGTTTTTGTACAATTCCATCGGGAATTTTATGAACTTCATCAAATCACTTTCCGTAACCACTTGCTTTATAATGATATTTCCCATATTCTTGCTTATCAATAAGACAAAGATAGTTTTTCAGCTAAAATGTGCAATACTTTGGCATCATTTTTACTCAAAAATCATAGATTTATTTTAATGTAGATTATATAAAAAATGACTGGTTATTATTTAATTATAGGGATTTCAATGTTGTTGAGTTGGATTGTTTCATCCAGATTGAAATCGAAATTTGAACATTATTCCAAAGTCCATTTGAGGAATGGCTTATCAGGAAAAGAAATCGCAGAAAAAATGTTGAGAGATAACGGAATTACCGATGTTCAGGTAGTTTCTGTTCCTGGTCAATTGACGGACCATTATAACCCGGAAAATAAAACAGTTAATCTTTCCGAAGCAGTTTATATGCAGAGAAACGCGGCGGCAGCGGCGGTTGCTGCTCATGAATGCGGACACGCGGTTCAACACGCAGTTGGTTATTCTATGTTGCAATTGAGGTCCAAAATGGTTCCTGTTGTGAATATCAGTTCCAACTTGCTGCAATTCGTTTTGTTTGCGGGTATTGCGATAATGGCAGCCACAAGAAGTATTGATAATCCTAATGGAAATACTACAGTTTTAGCAATAGGCGTGGTATTATTTGCTGTAACGACGTTGTTTGCCTTCATCACGTTGCCGGTAGAATATGATGCCAGTAATCGTGCTTTGAAATGGTTGAAAACTACCGGAACTGTTACGACTGAAGAATACGCAGGAGCGGAAGATTCTCTAAAATGGGCGGCCAGAACTTACGTTGTCGCGGCACTCGGTTCACTGGCACAGTTGCTTTATTTCGCATCAATGTTGATGGGAAGCAGAAGGTAAAAGTTATATAAAATTAAATTCCAAAAGCATCTCGGACAGCTCGTCTGAGATGCTTTCTTTTTTTGAGGTTTTAATGTTAGCTGTAATAATGCAGATTTCCTGAGCATCAAAATCAAGGATTTTTGCATCATATTTATTCAGCAAAGTGAAAATATGGTTTTGCTGAGAGAATTTGAATTTCAGTTCAATTTTTGATTCGAGTTCTCTCGTGATGATTTCTGCTTGCTCCAAAGTATATTTCGCAGATTCTTTGTAAGCTTTTACCAAGCCTCCAACGCCCAATTTTGTTCCGCCATAATATCTGATGACAACCACCAAAACATTTGTGATTTGATGCGCGAGAAGCTGATTGTAAATCGGTAAACCGGCACTTCCGGAAGGTTCGCCGTCGTCATTCGCCCGATAATTTTCGCCATTGATTCCTAATCTGTAAGCATAACATTGATGTGTTGCTTTTGGATGAATTGATTTTAAATGGTTCAATGAATCCTTAATTTCAGATTCAGAATTAACCGGATATGCAAAACCAATGAACTTGCTTCCTTTTTCTTTGAGCAAAATATCTTCAATCGGTTTCTGGATGGTTTGGAATTCAAACATTCGTCAAAAATATACATTCCAAAAAGAATTTCAAATGATGATTGTTTAATTATTCGCTTAAAATATGCGAATCCATTAGTGTTAATTGAAGTTGTACATCGATTATAACTTAAAGAATCAGAATTTCTTAAAGAAATCTTAAAGAAATAAAATTCAGTGAATTAATTTTTGCGTAATTTTGCAGTCAAATTTTTTTTAAATCAATGCCTAATACAGTAATCATTGGCTCCGGAAGTTATATCCCGGAAAACGTAATAGAAGGTTCTCATTTCAAGGACTCGATTTTCTATGATGATAATAATCAATTGATTGAGAAACCAACTGAGGAAATCATCAAGAAGTTTGTAGATATTACAGAAATCAAAAGAAGACGTTATATGAATCCGGAAGATTTCAATTCGGATTTGGCTCACAGGGCTTCTTTGGTGGCAATTGAGGACGCTGGAATTGATAAGGAAGAGATAGATTACATCATTTTTGCTACCAATTTTGGTGAAGTGGACACAGATGGTGTTCCGAATTTTATGCCGTCTCTTTCTGCAAGATTGAAAGGTAAATTGGGAATCAAAAGAAGAACTTGTGTCAATTATGATATGATTTTCGGCTGTCCGGGTTGGGTAGAGTCTCTGATTCTTGCTGACACGCTGATTAAAGCAGGAAGAGCGAAAACTGTTTTGGTGGTTGGTGCAGAAACTTTGAGCAGAGTGACTGACCCTTTTGACAGGAACAAAATGATTTTCTCAGACGGTGCTGGAGCAGTTGTTGTAAGAGCAACGGACGAAGAAAATGTTGGTGTGATTGCAGATAACACGCTTTGCGACAATGGCGAAGAAATTTGCTTTCTGGAAAATGCACCTTCGTTGAATCTGGGATCTGACCAAAGCAAATTATACATCAGAATGAGAGGCCGTAAAATCTACGAATATGCCTTGAAAAACGTTCCTGATGCAATAAAAGCGACCATTGAGAAAGCGAATCTTGACATTTCTGACATTAGCAAAATATTGATTCATCAGGCTAATGCTAAAATGGATTATGCGATGATTGGCAGACTTTTCAAGTTATACGGACAAAAAGAATACGACCACGCGATTTCTCCGATGACGATTCAGGAATTAGGGAATTCTTCTGTGGCAACAGTTCCGACTTTGTTTGATTTAATCAGAAAAGGGAAGATGGAAGGTCAGCAATTCACGCCGGGTTCTCATATTTTGTTCACATCTGTTGGTGCCGGAATGAACATCAATTGTGTGGTTTACAAGTTCCCCCAAGCGAATATCTAAATACATTTTTGAATTAAAGTAAAATTTAATTTTAAACGTTTATAATGCAAAAGGAATGATTTTTTATTCCTTTTGTTGTTTTTATATCATAGTATGCAAAAGAATATTTTATTTCTTCTAGGGATTTTTTTAGTGCTGGAAGCTTATGTTTATCAGGCTTTTAAAACAGTTTATACCAATCAGAACGCCAGATTTATTTACTGGATTCCAACGATTCTGATTTATACATTTCTGATTTATTCCGTCGTCACTTTCAACAGAGGTTCTCACAAATATCTGAATTTTCAAATCGTATTTTCAGTGATTCTGATTTTTGTTTTGCCCAAGATTTTGGTCGCTGTTTTCCTTTTGATTGAAGATATTATCAGACTTCTGAATTTCGGGTACAATTATATCGCAACAGACAATCATAATTATCCGTCCAGAAGGAAGTTTATCAGCTTGGTTGGATTGGGTTCAGGCGCTATTTTGGCGGGAATGGTTTTGGATGGTATTATCTTCGGGAAATACCGTCACACAGCAAGAATTGTTAAACTTAAACTGAAAAACCTGCCAGCGAGTTTCAAAGGTTATAAAATCGTTCAGATTTCTGACGTTCATAGCGGAAGTTTCCAGAATCCAAAAAAGTTGCAGCACGCCATCGATTTAATTAATGAGCAGAAGGCAGATTTGGTGCTTTTTACGGGAGATATGGTCAATAATTATGCGGATGAGTTCATTCCTTTCATTGAGTTATTTGCTCAGATTAAAGGAAAAGATGGGAAATTTGCTGTACTGGGAAATCACGATTATGGCGAATATGGCGAATGGAAAAATGAACAGGAGCGAAGAAATAATATTCCACTTTTGGTTGATTACGAAAAGAAAGCGGGTTTCCAGATGCTTCGAAATGAAAGTCGAATCATCGAGAGAAATGGCGAAAAACTATACATTGTAGGCGTTGAAAACTGGGGAATACCACCTTTTCCACAGTTTGGAGATTTGGATAAAGCCACGCAAAATATTCCTGTAGATGCCTGTAAAATCCTGATGTCACACGACCCGTCGCACTTTGATGCTGTTGTGAAGAATCATCCAAAAGATATCCAGTTGACGCTTTCCGGCCACACGCACGGGATGCAATTCGGAATTGACTTGAAGAACTTCAGATGGTCTCCTGTGAAGTACAAATATCCAAAGTGGGCAGACTTATACCAATCTGGTGATAAATATCTCTATGTCAATCGTGGTTTTGGTGTAATTGGCTATCCCGGCAGAGTAGGCGTGTTGCCGGAGATTACAGTCTTCGAACTGAGCTAATCCTGATTTTATTTATTTGATATTAATAATTCCATTTTATTGATTAGACAATAAGAAGGGTAGGTGTGTCATTTCCGTGAGGTCACTGTATGCTTTCCGTGAGCTAAGCTTGCTTTTGAACCATTGTCAATTATTCAAAAAAATATTTTGTTGATTGCTGAATCTCAAATTTAGTTCTGGGAAATATCAGTCTGTTAAAACAGATAATCCTTCATTCTCGATACAGCTATTTCATTCTCGTCGATGAATTGAAACAGCTGTTCAAGACGGTCTTCAAATTTCCGACCGGTATTTATCTTTTTGTAAAATGGCAAGTCAAAAGGCAACTCTTTGGCGTCGTAAAATTGCCACGTATTCACGTAAATCATCACATATTCATTTCTGCCTAAACTCTCCAAAAACATACTTTCATAATACTTCATTGGCGTCACCTGAAAGACGTAATCATTGAACGGAAGTTGAGAGTAGGGCGACTGACTTTCGGGAACAATTGTCAAATCATTTTCGATATGAATTTCGGTTTTTGAAGTCAGTTTTCGCCACAGAAAATTGAGCTTTGATTCTTCGATATTGGAGAGATAAGTGAAATCCATTTCTTTGATTTTCGGGTAAGAAATCTGATGGTATTTCTGCCTCATTCCGCGGATTGGTTTCTCTAAAAATTGCTCCAGATTTAGCTTCGTTTTTTCTATTTCTTCTGGCGTAGAATTGACATTATAAAGTGCAATTTCGTGTCTCTCAAAAGCGATTTTTTTAATCAGGTTTTGAAGCTTATCAACAATAGAAATGTCAACGAAGAATGTCGCCTTGAACTCATGAAGTTCCAGTAACAACAGAATAGTTTCTGCTTTATCCTCGATAGATTTAATCAATTCCGTTTCTGAAATATTTTTATGATTTAATATCTTATAATCCGGAAATGCTATGTTGAAAGTTAATAAAATCACTTAAACCAAAATTTATATTTTATTTGTAATAAATTAAAAATCAAATGTTAAATACTATTTAACTTCAATTTATAATTGAGGTTTTACGATTTGCCTAATTTCTTCTTAAGGTTATTGATCATATCTATTGACATTGATGAAATATCAAACTTGTAATCTAATCCCCAATCTTGTTTTGCAGCAGAATCATCGATGCTTGCCGGCCAGGAATCTGCTATTGCCTGACGGAAATCCGGCTCATATTTTATCTCAAAATCCGGCATTGTTTTTTGGATTTCTGCAGCCAGTTCTTTTGGTGTAAAACGCATCCCGCCCAAGTTGTATGAGTAACGAATTTTGACTTGTTCTTTTGGGGCTGTCATAAGCTTAATTGTAGCATCAATCGCATCGTCCATATACAACATTGGCATTGCTGTGTTTTCGCTGATGAAGCTCGTATATTTTCCTTTTTCTACGGCCTCATAAAATATCTCAACAGCATAATCTGTAGTCCCTCCACCTGCTGGTGCTTTCCACGAAATCAGACCAGGATAACGGATGCTTCTGATATCAACACCGTATTTTTCGAAGTAATATTCGCACCATTTTTCACCTGCCATTTTTGAAATTCCGTAAACGGTTGTTGGATTCAAAACCACTTCTTGTCCCACATTTTCTTTCGGAATTCCTTTCCCAAAAACAGCAATAGAGCTTGGCCAGAAAATCTTCTTCAACGTTCCTTCTTTTGCCAATTCGCAAAGATGAATCAATGGATCAAGGTTCAGTTTCCACGCAAAAAGCGGTTGCTTTTCTGAAGTTCCCGATAAAAGGGAAGCCAAATGATAAACAGTAGTAATGTTATGTTCTTTGATAACGTCCGTAACAGCTTGAAAATTAGTAACATCGAGTCTTTCGTAGTAACCTGCTTCGGTAATGCCTTCTTTCCACTTATCCAGACCAGATGCAATCACATTTTCTTTGCCATAAATTTCTGATAATCTAACGGTTAGTTCCGTTCCGATTTGTCCCAGTGCGCCTGTAATTAAGATTTTTTCTGTAGTATTCTTCATTTTTACTTTTCTTGATTGGCAAATCTAATTAAATTTGGGATTGAGAATCAAAAAGAATTCCAATAAATTTTTTAAAAATATCATAAAATGAAAAATCAATCGCCGATAATAGAAGTTGCTGAACTTCTAAGCATCTCCAAAAATCCGAATCTCAGAATTTTTGATGTCAGAACCGGCCCCAACGCAAAAGATGATTATCAGAAAAAGCATCTTCAAAATGCTGTTTTTGTTGATTTGAATTCTGACTTGGCAGAAATTGATAATCCTAAAAATGGAGGAAGACATCCGCTCCCGAAGTTTGAGAATTTTATCAAAACATTAGGTCAATTAGGGATTAATCAGGATTCTCAAGTTTTGATTTATGATGATAAAAATGGAACCAATGCTGCAGCGAGATTTTGGTGGATGTTGCGTGCGGTTGGCCACACCAATGTTCAGGTTCTGAATGGTGGTTTGCAGTTGGCGGAAAATCAAAATCATCCTTTGACTTCTGGAGAAGATTCATATCCTGAAACCGACTATATTTCCGACTACCAAGATTGGCAATTGCCACAAATTTGGATGGATGATGTAAAAAAAGCCACTCAAGATTCGGATGCTGTGATTGTGGATGTGAGAGAATCTCCGCGTTATGATGGCATCACAGAACCGATTGATTTGGTCGCAGGACATATCCCGAATGCTAAGAACTTTCCTTTTATCAATAACCTGGACGAGAATGGATTGTTCAAATCTCCGGAAGTTCTCAAAAATATTTATTCAGAATTATTTGAAAATTATGATAAAAACAAAATCACGTTCCATTGCGGAAGCGGCGTAACAGCTTGTCATTCTCTTTTGGCTTTGGATTATGCAGGTTTCGAAATCCCGAATTTGTATGTCGGAAGTTGGAGTGAGTGGAGCAGAAACGAGATTTAATTATGAATTATGAGTTATGAATGAGAAATTTAACTCATAATTATTTAAAAACTGGCTCTGATTTGCATACTTCCAATATGGATGGTTCTGTCGCCGGAATTTCTGCCTTCGTAGTTCACATTAAGCTGAATGAAGGAGTTGATGGCTTGTTGAATGTACAAGGTCCAGACTTGATTTTTCCCCGCTTTTAGGCCTTCCAGCATTTGATTGCCCACGATACTGAAACTGTTGCCAGTGAAATCATTATTGATGAAAGAAAAATTGGCTCTCACGGAGGTCTTCGCTTTCTCCCATTGCAGTGTTCCTGAGATTTCGTAGGTTTTCAGAAGTTCCTCGCCATCGGTTCTTTTTTTCTGACGAAGCGCGCCGGATAATTCGGTTTGTAAAGTTTCCGTCAGCTTGTAAGTCCCTTTTGGCTTGGTTTCCCAGTTTTGAAGCAGGTAATTTCGCGACGCATAAACCTGAGAGCTGTTGGTTACATTTTGCAAAGTATTTTCCCAATCTGTACGGAACGTCTTGGAGAAGGAATAGCCGACGTTCAGGAAATGAGATTTCTGTCCGTGCGCTTCGTTACTGTAATTGGCATTAACCAAATTATCATTGTCGGTGTATCGGTAACTGCCGTTCCAGCCGGATTTGTCATTAGAATTGAATAAAGCAGAAGCCAATATATTCTGCGTTTTCAGCAATTGATCAGCCTGTTTTTCGAAAGGATTCCAGACCAAAACTTTGCTGCCTTTCATATAAGAATTCTGGGAAAGTAAAGATAAATTGAAGTTCCAACGCTTCAGAAAAGCATTTTCTGAACTGATGATGACCGATGGATTCACGAATAAAGCCATTTGTAATTTGTTTTTGTTGGACGCAAGATAATTCACGCTATTGGTATAAACTCGGATGTATTGCGCCAAATCCGCATATTCCGCGACCTCAAATTCATCCAATTGCTGAACGCCGTCATTGTTATAATCTGTCCATTTGTAAACGCCCTGTCCATCGGTTACTTTTATGTATTGGAACTCACGTTGCGCTTCCTGACCATTTCCGAGTTCGTAGAAAAGCTGCAGGCGCATTCCGTTTTTGAATAATTGCTGATTGTATAAAATATTTCCCACTACAAAATCCTGATTCTGGTCAGTCGGCAAAGTCTGATTTTCATAATAGAATTTTCTATAATGAACCAAAGTTGATAGCTGGGTTTTCTCTGTTTTGATGATTTGACTTTCCGCCATCAATCCTAAAATGTTGTTCATCCTCTGAAGGCGATTATCCTGCACCGAATCATTGCTTCTCAGATAAATTTTGGTCAATAATTTGGTTCGTGCAGAGTCAGCGATTTTTTTCTGAATGAAAATTTCTTTCCAGCTGAAACTCGTCACATCCAACAATTGTGTTGCGTTGTACTTTTTCTCATTGTGTTCCATAGAGCCGCCCAGCATCCAACTTCCTTTTTTGCCTGATAATTCGGTGGAAACGGCGCCACGGATGAAGGTGGTGTTAAGGTCAGTAGATTTGGTGTCCAGATAAGAAACCGCAGCCAGATTGTTAAATTTTCCGATTTTCCACACAGCATCGATGTCGTTTTTGATGCCTTTGTAAGTGTCTGTTTCCTCGAGATAATTCAGTTTATAATTGATTTTTGAAGTTTTGTTAAAGTCATTCAGGAATGAGAAAATGAATCTGTTCTGAGTAATCTGGCTGAATTCATTAGCTAAGTTAAAGTCTCGCCAGAAATCGACGCTGTTAATTCTGTCCAGAACGTGAAAGTTCTTTTGGATGACCTGATATTCCAGCATTGGCGTTCCTGTCCAGGTATTTTTACGAAAAGTTTTGTTGGCATAAATTCTCGCTGCATAACCCAGGTTTTTATCATTATCCTTGGACGAAAACATATTGATGTCATAATTGCTCATCGAGACATCTGTTCCGATGACGCCTTCATTCAAAGCATATTCGAAATTAGCTGAATATACTTGTGATTTCTCTGGCGCGGGTAATTTTCTGACCGCCATATAATCTCCCAAACCAGTTCCGACGTATTGGAAAACTCTACCATTATTGGTAGATTGTTGCAATTGATAATCGCCTTTTCCGCTTCCGAAATATGTGAAAGCAACTTGATACAAAATCTGGGTCTGGTCCGTAGAAAACTCGTAATGGAAAGAATTGGTGTTGAATATCTTTTTGTAGAGAATTTTATTAACGTCATATTCCGTTTCCACTCCAGACGGTGAATACATTGCTTCTTGATTGTTGCCTGCATTCACTAAAGTTTGCTGGTCTTCTTCGCTAAGGTTGAGAGAAAGAGGTGCATTTTTATTGTCATTCTCCATAAACCAACTGAATCCGGCTTTGAACTTTTCACGTTGATGTTTGATATTTCCGGTAATTAAGAATCTGGTATAATTTCGGTTTGTATAATTATAAGAAACGTTGATGAAGTTTTGGGAATAAATCGGTCGGAAACTCGTGAAGGTGATTTCTCCCGTGTTATAGTTAATAATATAATCCTGATTTTCGCCACGTTTCATTAAAATTCCATCAATGTAAACCTGTTCTGAACCGGAAATGATGGTAATGAATAATTCGCCATTCTTTCCCGTCAGTCGGTAAGGTCCCTGATTGCCTTCGATACCTTGGAAACGCAGCCTGAAAAACTCACTTCGGGCTACACCACCAGAGACATCTACGGAAGTTTTATTACCATTCTTTTCCCAATTCGTGAGAAACTGTAATCCCATACTTCGTCTTTGATACCGTCCAAAATATGTGGTTTCATCGTTAAGGTCAAGATGTCCGGCGCGGATGATGCTGTGATTTTTGATATTCAACTGAAGGTAGATTTTGTCAAACTCCTGCAAAGTCTGCGTGTAACCATCTGCCTGTACCGGAAGATTGTGGTCTGAAATGGAAGCCAAAATAGAAACATCCGGACTCAGTTTTCCTGAAATCTGCATATCCATAGAACTCTGTACCGACGAACCCTGATTGTTCCCAAAAGTAATTCCTCTAATAATAGAACCTTTTGAATTGAGCTCTCCTAAGATTCTTTTTTTGTCATTTTTGACAAGAACTTCTTCATCATAAATCACGCGATTCTGTTTTTTGATGAAGTCGAGCGTGTCTTTGGTGAAAAAATCCTGATTGATTTTAGAAATCAGAATACTGTCTTTTTTAAGGGAGTCTTGCGGGATATTTGGATTTTTCCAACTGAATACCTGTGCATTAACCGAAATCGATGCAAAGAAAACTGAGACTATTAGAAAAAAAATACTTAACTTCGGCACCCTTTTGCTTATTAGGCGTAAATGTAATGATTAAAGGTTATAAGAGAATTAATAATAAATTAAAACGGGAAACCGGCTTATAAAATTATAACTGACATTAAAATTTTATATTTGCGACTCGAAAAAACAAAACAGAAATTAATAACAATTTCAAATTTTTATATTATGACAAAATTTTATTCTTTATTAGCAGCAGTTGTTTTAACTGCAACGGTAAATGCACAAACTACAGTAGTTTCTACAATCACTGGAATTAATGCTTCAGGAGTAGTTGCAACTACAAATAACCCGGCTGATACTAACTTAACTTTTAAAGCTGAGGTAGGAGCTTCAACAGCTAATGCTCCTGCTTATTTTCCATTATCAGGTACTGTCCCAGGACATTTGAGATTATACTCTCTTAGAGCTTCTGGGGAAGGTAATACTTTTACTATTACTCCAGCAGCGGGATATGTAATCACTTCTGTATCATTCACCGTACTTACTGATAAGCCAACTGTTACTTATAATGTTGCAGGAGGAGCTACGCAAACGGCAACTTTAGCAGATGCAACTTATACATTAACAAATACAGCAGAAACTGCAGGTGCTTTGACATTCAAAAATGCGCACACAGGAGGTACTTCTAACTTGCAATTGCGTATTCCTACAATTACAGTGACTTACAAAGCTGCGCCTACAATGGCTGTAGTAGATGCTACAAAAGGAAAAGCTAACTTGGTTAAAAATACTATTGTTTCTAACGAATTGGTTTTCGGAGCTTCTGCGAAAGTGTCAGTTTACAATACTGCAGGTCAGGTTGTAAAAACGGCTGAGGTTGCTGAAAACTCCAGATTAGACGTTTCTGCTTTACCTAAAGGAAATTATGTAGTAACAGGTCTTGTTAATGGACAGGCTGTATCTCAAAAAGTAATTAAGAAATAATTTTAATTATCTCATAACTATAACGCTGTCAAATTTGGCAGCGTTTTTTTGTTAATACAATATTAAGCAAAATGAATTTAACTGAAACTTTAAGTTATTGATTGTTATTGTATTATTAATATTTTGGCAACCTAAGATTAGATAGATGATGATAGATTTGTCCCAACAAAATTGTTAATAATTATGAAAAAGATCTACTCTTTATTTGCAACAGCAGTATTAACTGCAACAATCAATGCACAAATCTATTCTACAGGATTTGAATCAAGTGACACTTTCGCTTCAGACAATGTTTATAACAATACGTCTGTTGTTTTTAGCGGAGCCACAGGAAAACAATGGGGAACCTTCTACGGAACACCTTCTACTACATCTCCGTTGACAGGAAATCAATCGATGCAAATGAGATGGTACACTAGTGCAACAACGAGCAAAGGGTATACTTATACTAATTTCAATACTACGGGTGTTGAAAAAGTGACATTTAATGCAGCCAATACCAATGGCATAAATGTTATCGTATCGTATTCTGCCAATAATGGAACAACGTGGTTGAGCCCGCAAACATTTACTTTGACAGCTACAAAAGCAGAATATACGTACAATGTACCGTTGTCTGCAACAGGAGGACTTAGATTCAAATTTGAATTGACTTATACCACAGCTCCATCTGCAACATCCAGACTTTATCTGGACGATGTCAAGTTCTTTGCGCCTACAATGGGAGTTATAGATGCTGCAAAAGGAAAAACTATCTTGGTGAAAAATACAATTGTTTCTAATGAATTGATTTTTGGAGCGGCTTCAAGAGTATCAGTTTACAATACAGCTGGTCAGATTGTAAAAGTTGCTGAGGTTAGTGAGGATTCCAGATTAGAGGTTTCTACTTTACCAAAAGGAACTTATATAGTAACAGGTCTTGTAAATGGACAAGCTGTTTCTCAGAAGGTCATTAAGAAATAAATTATCTTCGATTGTATAACTAAAATCTAGTATCTCAAATGCTAGATTTTTTTATGATTTAAAACACACTTAACATACAGTGCTATTAATATGTTTACTTTTGTACCGACAAAAAAGGGAAGTTCTAAGAAGATGTAAATATGTTAATTTTTAGAAACTAATATACGACAGCATCGATTAAATCTAGCTTTGAAGATATAAATATGTTAAAAAATAAACAAAATTTTGCGGAATACATTTTTTTATTAACTTAGCATCCCTTTAAATAAATAATTAAAACAATTTTTAAACTTTAATAAAATGAAAAAAATCTTTACAATTTTAAGTATTGCTGCTGCAATGACGGTTTCTGCACAAACAAACTTGTTTGCTGGTTCTGATTTTAATGATTGGGCTACTTTCCAATCAAGCTTAGGCTTCGCTCTTAAGTCTGGAGAAGAAAGCACAACTGGTGGTGTTGGCGGAAGTGGAGCATTGAAAATCACTGATAATGCAACTACATCAAATATTTATGTTTTGACAGCTAATAAAAACATGAATGTAACTGGAATCAATTATATTACATTGAAAGTAAAAGGCGCTGCTGGTGGAATTTCATTCAACGCTGGGGACGGAACTGCTACGGGAAGTAAATATTTCAACGTTCCTGCAGGTACAACTGGTAATGTTACCTTGACTGCTACTGGAGCAAATGCTTATACAGGAACTATCAATGCTAATGATTGGATTACTATCACATTAGATCTTACAGGTGTATCATGGGGTACAACTCCAGCTTTTTCAATTAAGTTGCAAAAAAGCTCTACTAACGCATTGTTCGTAGATGATATCAAAGGTTCTGCTACTCTTGCTGTTGCAGATTTCTCAAAAGTAAACTCTTCTTTAGTTAAAAACACTGTAGTTGGAGAATCTATTGCTTTCGCTAAGACTGCAGATATCCAAATTATCAACGCTGCTGGTCAAGTTGTGAAAACTGCTAAAGTAACAGAAGGTTCTACACTTAATGTATCTTCTCTTGCAAAAGGTGTTTACATCGTTACAGGTTCTGTAAACGGAGAAAAAGTTTCTCAGAAAGTTGTTAAAAACTAATCTAAGTTTTTCTTAAAAATAGAAGGCTTCCCAAATCGGGAAGCCTTTTTTGTTTAGTCCTTCTTCTGAAAAGTACTTTCTCATTAAATTAGAAAACCCCTCGTCTCAGATTATTAATCAAAGCACCCAGATTCAAAACCAAAGTGTAGCGGATCCTGTAACCATAATCTTTGAAACCCGGTTCGAAGCCTAAGCTGGACGCAATCGGGAAATAGACTTCCAGAAAGTCGGGAATCACTTTTACCTTCACGCCAGAATCCCAAATGAACTTTGCACCCCGGTTTTTGTTCTTGTAAACGCCTGCATCTGCGTAGACATTGAACCATTTCCAAACGTGAGAATCTACATTGAGACTCGTGATAAATTGATTGACCGACGTGTTGAACAAAGATTTGAAACCACCTTCTGCCAAAATAAACTGCTGAGAAAGTATGCCAGACGTTGCACTTTGCCCCAACAATCCGTAAGAAAACGAATAATTAGACACGCGGGAAACTCCGTAATTGAACAAATTATTTTTCGTGTCATTCTTTACAAAATAGCCGGCAAACCAACGGAAGCTGATTTTTTTGTCCTTCGCATATTCCCAACGGTAAAAAGCTTCGGCAGAAATCTTCTGGAAATCTTCCATCCACTGGATGTTGGTTCCGATGTATTTCTCGTGAATCATCTGGTTGTCAGAATAAGAATAACCCAAATTCCAAAGGTTATATTTGGCATAATCATTATTAAGAATCCTCAGCGGTGTCAGCTCCCGTTCGTAATAATTATAGCCAAAATACAGGCTTCTGCCTATCGCACTTCTCGGATTCTTCTGAAAGTTGAACGATGTTGATGCGCCAAATCTTTTATAAGCCAAGTTATTATCATAATGAAAATACGAACCCGATACACCGAAATTCCAGCTTCTAAAAAAGCTGTTCGGAGGCATAATCGAGTAGCCGACGGACGCAGAACCGGTCAACTTATTAGTTCCTGTGCTGTAGTAAGGCGTCACGGAATAATCAAATTTCTGGTCAAAAATCCCTTGGTTCTTGAAGTTCATCCCTAAAAGTACCTTGTCATAAGCATTAAAAGTTAATCTTGGCGTCAGAAAAATCTCATTGTATTCAGGATTCTGAATGTCTTTTACCAGCTTGAATCTTATTTTTTTTGTGTTGGCAAACAGGCCTCTGGTGTAGATATAATTGTCCCTGTAGTTAGACTCTGGGAAGATGTAATTGTCATTCAAAACGATTTTTGTAACATCCGCTTTCGGGACAGACAGTGTGTCGCGTTTGGCTGTCGTAGACTCTTTCCAGTAAGTGGTTTTTTCACCGGAAGTTTTCTCGGTTTCCACTTTCAGAGGGATTTCCAGCGCATTGTTTTTAGAAATATTGACCAGATAATTGTTCTCCTTTTCCTTGATATTTTTCAGATTAAAGTTAATTCTGTGTTTCTTAGCCATCATTTCTTGTAAGAAAGCCGACTTATCTTTTGTAAAAGTATTCAGTTCATTGATAAAGTTTTGACCGTCAGTTTTGGATTCATAATGCTCAGAAAGATAGGTTTTCAGGAAGTTTTCGAAGTTTTGATTGCCGGCATTTTCCGAGATATGAGCCAAAAGACTTCCCATCTCGAACTGGCTGATAGCGGTCGTATTAAAGTTGCTCAGAAGATAATAAGGCGTCGTTATTTTTTGGTCTAGGTTCTGAGTCGAGATATAATGATAGGCCAAACCATAACGTTCCGCCAATCTTAGTTTCGAAGCGTGAAATATCTTCAATGGTTTGATGCCAAAGATGTTGGCGTTGTCTGCCAGATTGCCAATCAGCTTGTGCTCAGGATAAAATTGGTTGATGTACTGAATCTCGAGATAAGACTTTAAACCATTTTTCAGCCAGTGGTCCTGCGTTTTGTTGGTGATGAGATAGTTGTCCATCACTTTCTTGGAAATCACACTGAAATAATCCAAATCGGTCTTCTCATAATCCGTAAACATTTGGAACTTAAACTTCCAGAATTTCACATCATCAATACCTATAAAATCTTCTTTGTTGAAAAATTTTTGAGAAATAAAAAGTTTGTTAGGAAGATTCCCAAGTCTTGACCTTATAAATTTAAGATGATTTGTAATGACAGAACTTAAAATCTGACGCTGATATTCCTTCACCTCATAACCCAGCTGAACGTTGATAGATTGTCCATCGATAGTGACTGGAAACTCAGGATAGACTTCTTTTGAAATTTGAAACTCCGGCTCGTTGATAGATTTCCCTTCGAATTCAGAATCTTTAATTTGGTTGAGATTAGAATAGATTTTCCAGTTATCCGGAACTTCGAAGTTCACTTTCCAGAAAGAGCCTGCGTTGGCAGTTTCTTCGGTGTCTCTGTAAAAAGAATTTCTTTGAGATTCATCTTCAAAAGTTTCCGGAACCAGAAAGAAATACTTGAGCAGAATATGATTGACATCCAAACCATAACCTGTAAAGCGCGCATCTGGAAGCTGGATTTGATATTTAAGATTGAGTTTAATGCTTTTACCAACTTTCAAAGGTTCCGAAAGCGGAATGAGAACATTTTCTTGATTTTTATTGAGAATCTCAGCAGAAATATTGTTGTAAGAATACTGCAGGCTTTCCAGCTTCCCGAGCTGGTTGTCCTTTGCAAAGTACAAATCCTTTTTTCTGTCTTCGATTTTCCTTTTAAGAAGTGGCGTTTTCCTTTTCTGATAAGCCGAAACCCAATTCAGAAGTTTGATTTGATTGATGGATTTTTGATGCGGATTATGGTAAATCAAAGTCTGCTCCACAGAAATCGACTTTTGGTCATCATTCAGTTTTACTTTTAACTGAATGCTGTCTTGCTGAGACTTTGCCCAGAAAAAAGGAAGAAATAGAACCAAACATAAAAGAAATCGCTTCATCAAAAAATATAAGTAATTAAAACTACTACTTTTTTTCTGATGAAGCGAGATGTTATGCTGTTAAAATTACAAAGAATCCTGATAAGCCTTCCAGCCTTCGTTTTTGTAGCGAAGCGCTTCCTGTTCTGGTTCTTCTGCTTTGTAGATGCCTCGACCTACGATGATGAAATCTGTGCCGTAATTCTTAATCACGTGTTCCGGAGAATTATATTGCTGGCCTTTGTCATCGCCGCTTGTCGCCAGATTAACGCCTGGTGTGAATAGTAAAAGCTGGTCAGAAACTTCATTCTGAGCCACACAACCGATGATACTTGGATGATTTTCTATCACTTTTAAAGCTTCTTCGCGGTAATGAGAATCGGTCAACGTGCCTTCGGAGGACATTCCTAGTATTGCAACAACGCCTACATTCATAAAGCAGTCTAAACTTTTGCTTCCGCCGATGACGTGAGACGTTACCAAATCTGCCCAGTTGGAAATCTTGTACGTGCCGTAAGAAAACTGCAGTTCCTGCGTGTTTCCAATATCCGCGAATTTGCGGTCTTCCATTAATAAGAAATTATGTTTTGTCGCTAAGTCTTTCAAAGGAAGAATAGTTTCGTCGGCACCAAAATCGTTTAGAATATCAATGTGCGTTTTCAATGCTACGATGTGTGGACCTACAAAATCAGCGAATTCCAGCAATTCTTTGGTGCTGATGAAATCTGCAGAAGCTATCAGATTTGACTTTTTCTCAATGGCGATTTCAAGGATTTTTTTGGCGAAAGAATGTTCGGCAACTTCGAGTTTCTGTTCGTAGGACAAACGTTTTTTCTCTTCAAAAACCACTTGATTGCCATTCACAAAATCCTGTATTCTTGCAACCTCAGCTTCATCGATATGATTTTCTTCACGAAGGATTTCCACCACTTCAGAAATATTGAAAAGCGAATGAACTTTGTAACCTTTGGCTTCCAATTTTTCTTTTCCGCCTTGTTGTCTGTCCAGAACGACTACAATGTCGGACACTTTGATGCCTTCGTTCTCCACTTCGTCAATTGTTTCGACCAAAGACTTTCCGGAGGTGATGACGTCTTCTACTAATAAGCAGTTTTGTCCTTTTTCATAAATCCCTTCAATCAGTTTTTTGGTGCCATAAGATTTGGCTTCTTTCCTTTTAATAATGAGCGGAATGTAACTTTGAAGTGACATCGCCGTTGCCATTGGAAGTGCCGCGTATGGAACGCCACAGATGATGTCAAAATTATCCAAAGGGAGCATTTCCAAAAGATAATTGGCGAGTTTTTTTAGGATTTTTGGGTCAGAAGCGAGTGGACGCAAATCCACGTAGAAGGGACTTTCTATCCCGCTTTTCAGTGTGAAACGCCCAAACTTGATAATCCCGAGTTTGTAACACTCCAGGAAGAATTCTTTTTTACTTTCCATTGACTTTCTTTAGATTTCGACAAATTTAAGGCTAATTTTTATATTTGAAAAACTAGTTTGTAAAGTCTTCGACTCCGCTCAGACTGACAATGTTAAAGATTCTAAAACTATAATTATGATGTCACACTGAACAGAGTCGAAGTGCATCTAGCTATTAAACTTCTTTCCACTTCGGGTTTGTGGTGGCGATTTTTTCGTTGATTTTACAAGTTTCGGAATGGGCGCCTTTTAGGTAGCCGATGCTCATCAGGAATTCGCCGACGATTTCTCCGCCTGTGAATCTGAAAGTTTTTTTGAAGAGTTTGACCCATTCTTCTTTGGCTTTCGGATGGTGGTGTTCCAGCCATTTTTCGAAGGAGCCAAATTCTTTTTTGAGTTCCAAAATAGTTTTGGCATTTTCTATCGCGGCATTGACTTTCAGCTTGTTTCTAATAATTCCAGAATCGGATAGCAATCTTTCGCGGTCTTTTTCTGTGTAGGCTGCAATTTTATCAATACTGAAGTTGCTGTAGGCTTTTCTGAAGGATTCTTCTTTTTTGAGAATAGTTTCCCAACTCAATCCCGCTTGGTTGATTTCCATTATGAGTCTTCCAAAGAGTTCATCATCGTTGTGGATGGGGAAGCCGTAGTGGTTGTCGTGATAGTTTTTGTGCAATGCTCTTCGTTCTTCGGGCTGCATTGTTTCGATAGCTTGGCAGTATGACATCTGATGTTTTTATAATTAAATGTAAAGATAATTTTATTTTGGCAGTTATTGAAATTGCCCTGAAACAGGCAAACGGACGAGTTAAGTAGATAAAAGGACGAACAAAGTAGACGGACGGACGAGTAATATAAGCAAAAGGAAGAGTTATGTAGACTGTCAGATGAGTAATGTAGACAATCAGATGAGTAATGTTGGCAATTAGATGAGTTAAGTAGACTGTCAGATGAGTAATGTAGGCAATCAAAGATGTTCAGTAGATTTTCAACGTTTGAAATTTTTTGGTTTGAAATATTGTTTAATCAACTGTGAATATGACTAAGGATTAGAATTAACAATTTCTTATCTTCGTGCAAAGCTTTTTTACAATGTATAAATCAATATCTTTTTTCTTTTTACTTACCTCATTTGCTTTTGTTAATGCTCAGATTGAGGAAAAAAAACTCGACGAACTGATTCAGAATTCGCTTAAAACTTTTGATGTTCCCGGGATGTCTGTCGGCATTGTGAAAGATGGGAAAGTAGTCTATGCCAAAGGTTTCGGCGTTCGGTCGCTGAATAATAAACAGCCGATGGATGACAATACTTTAGTCGGGATTGCGTCTAACAGTAAGGGTTTCACTTGTACGGCTCTGGCGATGTTGGCTGATGAAGGCAAAATCAATTGGGACGATAAAGTCAGCAAATATATTCCCGAATTTCAAATGGCTGATCCTTACGTTTCTCAGAATGTGACCATCAAAGATTTGATTACGCATAGGGCAGGACTTGGACTTGGACAAGGCGATCTGATGTTTTTCCCAGAAGGTGGGAGTATGACGGTGAATGATATTGTGCACAATGTGAGATACCTGAAACCGGAAAATCCTTTCAGAACGACTTTGGATTATAACAATATTATGTTCATTGTGGCTGGCGAGGTGATTCACAGAGTTTCCGGTTTGCAATGGGCAGATTTTATTGAACAAAAAATTATGAAACCCGTCGGGATGACGGCGAGTTTCGGTTCTTATAACAGAGCGAAAAATTCTCAAAATATTATCGATGCACACGCGCCTGTGGATGGAAAAGCAATTGCAGTTCCACACGACTGGAACGAAACGGCGAATGCAGCGGGCGGGATAATGAGTAACATCCAGGATATGACGACCTGGGCGAATTTTCTTTTGAACGGATTTGTGACCAAAGACGGCAAACGATTGGTTTCTGAGAAGAATGCGCACGAGCTTTGGAGTCTTCAGATTCCGGATAAAGTGGGGATGACCTCGCCTTATGACACACATTTTTACGGTTATGGACTCGGTTGGTTCTTGAGCGATGTCAAAGGCCATTTGCAGGTTCAGCATTCGGGAGGTTTGATTGGGACGGTAACTCATTTTACTTTAATTCCGGATATGAAACTGGGGATTGTGGTTTTGACGAATCAGCAATCCGGCGCAGCTTTTTCTACGATTACCAACTCTGTAAAAGATGCTTATCTGAAAGTTGAAAATCGTGATTGGCTAAAAATATATGGTGATAGAAATAAGAAAAATGAAGAATTTTACGCAAAACAGAAGAAAGACGTTTACGACAATGCTGCTAAGTTCAAATCTGATTTGAAAGACGACCAGTTCATTGGCTGGTACAAAGACGAATGGTTCGGAATTGTTGAAATTTCTAAAGCTGGAAAAGCTTACAGAATTATCAGCAAAACTTCTCCAAGGCTGAAGGGAGATTTGATTCCATATTCTGCGAATTCTTTTGTGGTGAAATGGGATGACAGAAGTTATGACGCCGATGTTTTCTTCACTTTGAATTTTGATGAAAATGGAAAAGCCGTTTCTGCGAAAATGAAACCAATTTCTGATGTGACAGATTTTAGTTTTGATTTTGAGGATTTGGATTTGAAGAAGATAAATTAATGAATTTAATGGGTCCGAGAGACTAAATTGATAAAAAAAAGCCGATTTGAAATTTTCAAATCGGCTTTTAATTTATTTTTTAAGATGAAGTTTCATCATAATATCAGTTTGTTCGTCATTTCCAAGTTTGAAAATATGTTTGTCAAATTCTACAAAACCATTTTTTTGATAGAAACTGATGGCTCTCGCATTTTCTTCCCAAACGCCTAACCAAACGTAATCTGTGTTTGTAGATTCAGCGATTTCGATGGCTTTGTTGTAAAGATATTTTGCAACGCTTTTTCCGTGAAAATCTTTTAGAACATAGATTCTTTCAATTTCAAGAGCATTTTTATCTTTAATTTCAGTTTGAGAATCGCCGGAATTGACTTTAAGATAACCAACGATATTCCCATCAACCAAAGCAAAATAGAACATTGAATTCTCATCTAAAAGTTCTGATTTCAATTGCGAAACAGAAAATTTTGCTTCCAGATATTGATTCATATCTTCCTCGGAATTGCCTTCTGAAAATGTCTCGAAAAAAGTTTGTCTCCCGATGATTTGTAGACTTTCAATATCTTCTAAACCGACTTTTTTGATTTGAATATTACTCATTTCAAATAATTAAATCTCTTTAAACTGAAGGTTTTCTTCCTTCATTTGCTTATCTGCCAAATCTTTGTAATAACCATTCGCCAGTTTTTCATAAATGGCTTCGAAGGCAGTCAATGTTTCATTAATTTCTGAATCTGTGTGAGATGCAGTTGGAATTAATCTCAACAAAATCATTCCTTTTGGAATAACAGGATAAGAAACTACTGAGGTAAAAATACCGTAGTTTTCCCTCAAATCTTTTGCCAGATGCATTGCTTCTACAGGACCTCCTTGGATGAAAACAGGTGTTACGCAGGTATTCGTATCGCCAAGATTATAACCAATATTTTTAAGTCCGCTTTGTAATTTATTAACGTTTTCCCAAAGTTTAGCTTTGATTTCCGGTCTTGTTCTCAACAATTCTAATCTTTTCAAACCTCCGATTACCATTGGCATTGTCAGAGATTTAGCAAAAATCTGAGACCTTAAATTGAATTTCAAATACCTGATGATTTCTTTATTTCCAGCTAAGAAAGCTCCGAAACCAGCCATAGATTTGGCGAAAGTAGAGAAATAAACATCAATTTCATCCTGGCAGCCTTGCTCTTCTCCGGCACCAGCACCAGTCGCGCCAAGTGTTCCGAATCCGTGCGCGTCATCCACCAAAATTCTGAAACCATATTTTTCTTTAAGCGCGATAATCTCTTTCAATTTTCCTTGCTGTCCTCTCATTCCAAAAACCCCTTCAGTAATGACCAAGATTCCACCGCCGGTTTCTGCCGTTACTTTTTGAGCTCTTTGAAGGTTTTTTTCAAGACTTGCAATATCGTTATGTCTGTATGTGAAACGTTTTCCAGAGTGCAATCTAACGCCATCTACGATACAAGCGTGAGAATCTACGTCGTAAACAATCACGTCATTTCTTGAAACCAATGCATCGATACAAGAAACCATTCCCTGGTAACCGAAATTCAATAAATAAGCAGATTCTTTTTGAACAAATTCTGCCAATTCTCTCTCCAGTTGAAGGTGTTGCTCAGTTTCTCCGGACATTGCTCTTGCGCCCATTGGATAAAACATTCCGTATTCTGCAGCTGCTTTTGCATCCGCTTCCAAAACTTCCGGATGGTTGCAAAGTCCCAAATAATCATTGGCACTCCAGAAGATCACTTCTTTCCCCTGGAATTTCATTCTCGGGCCAATTGGTCCTTCTAATCTTGGGAAAATATAATAGCCTTCTGCGTAATCTGCAAATTGTCCTAGTGGACCTGGATTCTGTTTTATTCTTTCAAAAATGTCCATTTTTCTAACTGATATTTTTTATTGATTGAAAAAACCTTTTGCTTGACAAAAGGTTATGAATTTTGTGATTAAATTTATTTGATGATTTCTGTTTTGAAAACTTCATCATAGTTGTGGAAACAATTGTTGATAAAGCCTTGTTCTTCCATCCATTTGTCGCTGTACACTTTCGTGATGTAGCGGGAACCGTGGTCCGGGAAAATCAAAACAATCAAATCATCTTCTTTGAACTCGTGAGAATTCGCATATTGAATCAAAGCCTGAGTTACAGCTCCGGTTGTGTAACCGCCCATTATCGCTTCCTTCAAAGCAATCTCGCGGGTTCTGTAAGCCGACATCTCGTCATTAACTCTTACAAATTCATCGATTCTGTCAAATAAAAGCGCACCCGGAATCAAGTTTTTCCCAAGACCTTCAATTTGATAAGGATGAATTTCTGTTTTATTAATTTTTCCTGTCTCGTGGTAAGTTTTCAGGATAGAGCCGTCAGCATCTACACCAATTATTTTGATGTCAGGATTTTGTTCTTTTAAATATTTTGCTGAGCCGGAAAGTGTTCCTCCAGTTCCTGTGCAAGCGAAAAGGTGTGTGATTTTACCTTCTGTCTGTTTCCAGATTTCAGGACCAGTAGTCTGGTAGTGCGCATCAATATTCAGTTCGTTGAAATATTGATTGATATAAACCGAGTTCGGTGTTTCTTTCGCAATTCGTTTTGCTACCTCATAATAAGACCTTGGATCGTCTGCAGGAACAGAAGCCGGACAAACGTAAACTGTTGCACCCAAAGCTTTCAGATAAGCAATTTTTTCAGCTTTTGTTTTGTCACTGACCGCAAGGATGCATTTGTACCCTTTTACGATACAAACCATTGCTATGGAAAACCCAGTGTTTCCCGATGTTGTTTCTACGATTACCGAATCTGATTTCAAGATTCCTTGTCTTTCCGCATTTTCTATAATGTGGAGAGCGATTCTGTCTTTCGTAGAATGTCCCGGATTATAAGACTCCAACTTAGCATAAACCGTCGCAGGAATGTCCTTGGTAACCTGATTTAACCTGACCAACGGTGAGTTGCCAATCAAACCAAGAATATTATCGTGTACATTCATCATTTTAATATCATTTTTCTCTCAAAAACTGTCTGCAAAAATAAAAAAAAAATCGCAATGTTTTTGGTTTTGAGCCATTAATATGTTAGATGTCTGCTATATTATAAATTATGAGGTTAATTTTCACTCATTTATAAAGTTTAATTTTTGTTAAAAACTCAGATAACTGAATCAAAAACGTTAATTTCGCCGATATTTCATTTTCCGTATGAAGAATTGGACATTTAAACAATGGAACACCGTCTCTGGATGGGTCGTTTTTGTAATCGCATTTATCACTTATTTATCAACTATCGAACCCAATTTCAGTTTTTGGGATTGTGGAGAGTATATTTCCTCAGCCGTAAAATTGGAAGTGACGCACGCTCCTGGAGCCGCATTGTTTCAGTTGGTCGGTGCTGTTGTGGCCTTGTTTGCTTTTGGCGATGGTCAGAATTATTCTTTGGTCATCAATGCGATGTCAGCAACTTTCAGTGCGTTTACCATTTTGTTTTTGTTTTGGACAATTACACATTTGGTCAGAAGATTACTCAACAAAGAATTTGAAAATATTACGATTGCAGAAGAGATTGCAACCTTGTTTGCAGGAGCTGTAGGTGCTTTATGTTTTACATTTTCCGATACATTCTGGTTCTCTGCGGTAGAAGGGGAAGTATATTCTATGGCGAGTCTTTTCATCGCTTTGATTGTTTGGTTAATTACCAAATGGGAAAACGAATATCTGGAAAAAGACAACGAAAGATGGATTGTCCTTTTATTTTTCATCATCGGATTATCAGTAGGTGTGCATATGATGTGTATGTTGGCGCTGCCTGCTGTTTGCTTGATTTATTACACCAGAAATTATAAATTCACTTGGAGATCATTTCTTTGGGCCAATGCTATTACACTATTGATTTTAGCAATTGTCTTCAAAATCATTTTCCCAGTGGTAATGACTTTATTTGGGAAATCTGAAATTTTCTTTGTGAATGGATTAGGTTTGCCTTTCCATACAGGGACAGTTTTCGCCTTTGTTATTTTGGTTGTTCTTTGTTATTTACTTATTACTTACACCAGAAAAACAGGAAAATCATTATATCAAACCATTGCTTTGTCGGTTGTTTTTATGATGATTGGATTCTCTTGCTGGTTGGTAATTCCGATTAGAGCAAATGCCAATCCGCCAATGAACCTGAACGACCCGGACAATGCGTTGGGAATGTTGGACTACTACAACCGTGAACAGTACGGTGACTGGCCAACGTTATACGGTCAAAATTACACGGCTTATCTGGACCCGAACGGAATCCAAAAGAACGAAGACGGAAGTTATAAAACTGAGAAAACAGGTGATACTTATGACAAAGACCCGAAAACAGGTCAATATCTGAAAGTAGGAGAGAAGTTCAATTATGTTTTCAGTAAAGAGCACGTTGGTTTCTTGCCAAGGATGTTCAGCGAAGATAAATCAGTGATGCCAAATTATATTTCGATGTATGGTGCACCAGATTTCACCTTCAATTATGGAAACGAGCAGATTTCTGAAAGTCCTGAAGCGAAGCAATTCTTCGATGAACTTCGTCAGAAATATGAGAACGGAACCATTAAAATGGACGATTATCTGAAAGCTAAACAATTCGGATTAATCAATGTTCAGAAGCCGACTTTAGCGCAAAACTTAGATTATTTTATCACGTTCCAGAATTATTATTATTTCGGAAGATACTTGCTTTGGAATTTTGCAGGTCGCCAGAATGATGTAGAAGGTCATATGGAAAATACCAATGGAAACTTCATCACAGGTATTCCTTTCATCGATAATAATATTTGGGGGGACCAAAGCGAAATGCCGGCGAAATTCCAGAATGAAAGTACGGTTAAGTTCTTTATGCTGCCTTTAATCTTAGGACTATTAGGATTCTTCTTCCAACTGAACAGAGATTTTGGAAGATTCTATGCCATATTATCTTTGTTTATTTTAACAAGTGTCGGAATTGTATTTTATACGGGAATGAAACCATTCGAACCTCGTGAAAGAGATTATGCGATGGTCGGTTCTTTCTACGCATTTGCGATTTGGATTGGATTAGGCGTTGCATCCATTTATTGGTTGCTTCAGAAAAAAGTGAACAGCAAAGGCGCTCAGATTGCCATCGGTATTGTTTTATTGGGAATTCCTTTGATGATGGGCTTCCAGAACTATAATGTTCACGACAGAAGCGGTCGTTACACAGCTTACGATTACGCTTACTCCAGTTTAAAATCATTGCCAAAAGACGGAATTATGTTCGTTTATGGTGATAACGATACTTACCCGGTTTGGGCAATTCAGGAGACTGAGGAATTCCGTCCGGATGTAAAAGTGGTGAATTTTACATTGCTATCTACACCTTGGAACATCGACCAGGTGAAAAGAAGAACGTATAACTCAATGCCGGTTCCGTCCACTTTGGTGCACGAGGATTACCGTGAAGGTTCCAACGACCAGATTTATATGATGACGAAGGATGATTGGTCTAATATTTTTGCCAATCTAAAAGACCAAGGCGCACCAGATACAGAATTTGCAGCGTTCAGAAAATACCTGACTCAGGATTCGATTACGATGAAAGAGGCTGTTAATTTCTTGAAAATGAAGTCTCCGGCAAAAGACGAAATCGTGAAAATGATTTTTGGGGAAGAGCGTTATGAGAAATTCAATTTCCTTCCGGTTTCCAAGTTTGTACTTCCTGTGAATGTGAATAACGCTGTTAAATCAGGAATCATCACACCAGCAGAAGCGCAGAAAGCAGAAAAACAAATCATCATAGATTATAAAGGTTCCAGTATGTTCAAGAATAATATGATGATGCTGGATATCCTGGCGAACTTCGACTGGAAACGCCCAATCAACTTCTCAAGTGGCGGAATCTATGACGGTAGTAATTTATTCTTCTTGTCGAATTATCTGAAGTTCGACGGATTCAGTTACAGATTGGTTCCTATCAAAACAGAAGAATCTGTGGATGGCGAATTAGGAATGGTGAATGCCGACGAACTTTACAACACCGTAAAAAACTACAGATGGGGTAATTTCAAAGATTTGAAGACTCATTTTGATGAGACTTGTACACAGAATATCATCGGTTACAGGTCATCTGCAAGTAGAGCTGCAGAAGCATTGGTTCTGAAAGGTGACAAGAAAAGAGCAATTGAAGTTCTGGACCTGGCAAGCAGAGAAATCCCGGTTTCCAAATATGATGACCCAAGGTCTTTGAGTTCCATCGTTTACGCCTACATCGTGGCTGGGCAGGAACAGAAAGGTCTGAAACTAGCCGAAGATTTGAAAAAAGGAATCTTCAATGAGTATGATTATTACACCAGATTATCTCCGAAATTCCAGGTTTATGCCGCAAGACAGATGAAGGTAAAGCCAATGGAATATTCGCTTGTGGTTGGCGCTGTTTCTGATGCTTATAATAAAATCGGACAAAAAGAAAAAGGCTACCAATATCTTGTTAACTCTCTGAATGTGATTGATAAAAGATTCAATACCTTCATCAAGGATTTGCAGGAGATGGGCAAAGAAAAAGCCTACAAAAAGGCAGACGATGTACAAAAAGTGACATCGTTCTATTCTTATCTGTTCGATATTATGAGAGATTACGACACGACTTACGAAGCCGAAAAGATGGATCAGATTACCAAACAGCTGATGAAAGTCACACAATAAATTTAAAAAAGCGTTTCAAAATTTTGAGACGCTTTTTTTAGTCAAAATTTAAAATGTAATTTCGCTATCAACTATCAACTATCAACTATGAACAATTTCTGTGCTTTTCTCCGTGGCGTGAATGTAAAAGGGACCAATATGAAAATGGCAGATGTCTGCAAAGTCTTTTCAGATGCGGGCGTTCAGAATGTTTCTTCTGTTTTGGCGAGCGGGAATATTTTGTTTCAGTCTGATAAAGATTCGGCGGAATTGAAGACTATTCTCGAAAAAGCAATGTCAGACCATTTCAATTATGAAGCTTTTCTTTTCATTAAGAATGAAGATGAAATCAATGATATTCTGAAGGATGACCCATTCGAACCTATTGAGAATTTTCATAATTATATTTTCCTAGGCTCAGAAAAAGTGGAGGAAACATTGCTGGGAGAATTCGAAAAATCCAACAAAGCAGAAGGTGAAAAAGGAAAAATCGTTAACAATATATTCTATTGGCAAGTTCCAAAAGGACAGACTTTGGATTCCAATTTTGGAAAAGTGCTTGGCAAGAAAAACCTGAAAGATAAAATGACGAGCAGGAATGTGAATACGTTCGAAAAAATTATTAATAAATTCAATAAATAGATAATTTCAACCCTTTCAATAGTTTGTATAGGAAAAGGTTTTCTGCACTAATTCCGTATATTTGTATTGAAATTTCAGACAGTCTTAATCTGAAATTCTTAATTTAAAATCAAAAAAAATGATACAATATTTAGATAACATTCATCACAAAGATTCCAAGAATTTTTTCCTGATTGCGGGACCTTGCGCCATCGAAGACGAAACTATGGCTCTGCAAATCGCGGAACATATCGTGAAACTTTCTGATAAATACAATATTCCGTACATCTTCAAAGGGTCTTTCAGAAAGGCCAACAGAAGCCGTGTAGATTCTTTTACAGGCATCGGTGATGAGAAAGCTCTGAAGATTCTTAGAAAAGTAGGAGAGACCTTCAACGTTCCGACTACAACGGATATTCACGAAAACGGGCACGCTGCTATGGCGGCAGAATATGTGGATGTTTTGCAGATCCCGGCTTTTTTGGTGAGACAAACGGATTTGTTGATTGCAGCAGCAGAAACGGGAAAAGCAGTAAGTTTGAAAAAAGGACAGTTTCTTTCTCCTGAAGCGATGAAATTTGCGGTTCAGAAAGTGAGAGATTCCGGTAATGATAAAACAGCGATCATCGAAAGAGGAAATACGTTTGGTTACAGCGATTTGGTTGTAGATTTCCGTGGAATTCCTACTATGAGAGAATATTCGCCGGTGATTTTGGATGTAACACATTCCCTTCAACAGCCAAATCAAAATTCCGGAATCACCGGCGGAAGACCGGAGTTGATAGAAACGATTGCCAAAGCTGGAATAGCAGTCGGTGCAGACGGATTGTTCATAGAGACGCATCCTGATCCATCGGTTGCAAAATCGGATGGCGCGAATATGCTGAAACTGGAATTGCTGGATGGCTTGCTCGGGAAACTGACAAGGATCCGAGAAGCGATATTATAAAAATTAAAAGTCCGATTGATTCGGACTTTTTTTTATGTGTTGACATCAGAATATTTAGAATTTTGACTTAATATTTCTTAATTCGACAACAAATATTCTGAAAGAAATCGATTTTCTGAATAACAATTGTAATTATTCTTTCGTTCTTTAGATTAATTGTTATTTTTGCTAATCTAAGGCTATTTCAAAATATAAAATCGATAATAAAAACTACAGCATTGAAAAATTATATTCTCTTAATTCTTTTCTTCCTGCCACTTGCAGCATTTTCTCAAATTAACCTAAGAGTTCTGAACGAAGAAGACGGCAAACCGGTTTCTGAAGCCGAAGTTTCTTACAACAATCAAACGTATCAGACAGATAAAAATGGTTATGTGAAAGTGCCTCTTGCAGATTCTGAGCAGACGTTGAATGTACAGAAACTGAACTTCAAAGGTTTTTCCAAAGTCATCAAAACATCGCCTAAAACTCAGACTGTGAATGTGCTTTTCTTCCCGTCGGTTACGGCTACGGAGATTCAGGAAGTTGTTTTTCAGAAAAGAGCCAGATTCAAAACCAATGATTTGACCTCGGTAGAAATTTCTGCGAAAGAAGCGAAAGAAGTAGCGTCATTGGCTGGCGGTGTAGAAGGACTTTTGAAAAGTTTGCCATCCGTTAACTCCAATGCAGAGCTGAGTTCACAATATATGGTGAGAGGTGGAAGTTATGATGAGAATTTGATTTACATTAATGATATTGAATTGTATCGCCCGTTTTTAATCAGAAACTCTCTACAGGAAGGGATGAGTATTGTGAATCCGGATATGGTTTCTACAATCAACTTTTCTGCCGGTGGATTTGAGCCGAGATATGGTGATAAAATGTCTTCTGCGCTTAATATTTATTACAGACAACCTGAAAAATTCGAAGTTTCCGGAGAAGCGAGTTTGATTGGCGGAAGACTCACGACGGGTTTTGCCTCAAAGGATAAAAAATTCACAGGACTGATTTCCGGTCGTTACAGAAACACGAATCTGGTTCTTAATACCTTGAATGAAGATACGGATTTCAACCCGAGATATATGGATCTTCAGACGTATCTGAATTATCAGTTCAATGAAAAATGGTCATTGTCATTTTTAGGTTACTATGCGAAGAACGATTATCAAATGTACCCGAAACAAAAAGAAGTAGATTTTGGAAGTCTTTTACAACCTCTGAAACTGACGGTTTTCTATAACGGACAAGAGGATGATCAGTACAAAAATATGATGGGAACGGTGAGTGTGAACTTCAAACCGAGCAAAAAGTGGCAGTTTTCATTGGATAATTTTGCTTATCAAAACAGAGAAAGAGAGTATTATTCCATTGCATCTGGTTATATTTTGGAAGCATTTGATGAGGAAGGAAATCCGGTTGCAGGTTACGATGCCGGCGGACAGATTGACCACGCCAGAAATGACTTATTGGTGAGAGTGGCTGGCTCACAGTTCAGAACCAAATTCTCTCCGGACGTGAACACGGACATCGAAATGGGTGTAAAATACGAAAGAGAAACCATCAAAGATTTCACCAATGAGTGGCAGTTTGTAGATTCTATCGGTTACAGCAGTCCAAGAGATTTCGTTTTGCCGGGTAATTTGGATACTTCTGCTCTTAATCTTAAATATTATATCGCTGGACAAAATGATATTAATCCAACAAGAATTTCTGCTTATGCGCAGTTTTCTAAAAAATTCTATTGGGGAAGCAGCAGAATCTTCGTGAATGGAGGTGCGAGAGTACAGAACTGGAGTTTTAACAAAGAAACATTATTCAGTCCAAGAGCACAGTTTGCTATCAAACCGGATTGGGATATGGATATGTTGTTCCGGGTAGCTGGAGGTGTTTATTATCAGGCGCCTTTTTATAAAGAAATCAAGGATTTGACTGGCGCTTTCAATTCTGATATCAAGGCTCAGAAATCTTATCAGATTATTTTGGCTAATGATTATGAATTCAGGATTAAAGAAAGAAACTTTAAATTAACAACCGAAGCTTACTACAAGAAAATGGAAAATCTGATTCCTTATTATCTTGATAATGTAAGAGTAAGATATTCAGGGAAAAATAATTCTGAAGGTTATGCTTATGGTTTGGATGCGAGATTATTCGGACAGTTTGTTCCTGGTATCGATTCCTGGATTTCTGCGAGTTATGCCAGAGTTTATGAGAATATAGAAGGAATGGGTTATATCCCGAGACCAACCGATCAACGCTTCCGTTTCTCTATGTTTTATCAGGATTATATGCCAAAGTTCCCAAGTATGAGAGTCAATCTGACTTTGACGTATGCCAGCGGATTGCCTTCCGGAACCCCCGTTTTATTTGATGCTAATGGGTTGCCGGATTATTTGGCGGCTTACCGTTATCAAAAAACTTTGCCAGCCTACAAGAGAGTTGATATTGGTTTGACTAAGGTTTTTATCGACCAAAAAGATAATAAAGCAAGTGGGAATTTCTGGGGCAAATTCAAGGAACTGACTTTGGGTGTTCAGATTTTCAATGCCTTTAATATCAATAATACGATTGCCAATCAGTGGATCAGCGATGTAAATTCTTCTCAATCTTTATATTATCCGGTTCCGGTAAGATTGACAGGAAGATTCTTTAATGTTAAATTGGAATTCAAATTGTAGTACTGTCGGAAAGTAAAGTTATGAAACAGTCACAGAATCTCACAGAGTTATCGAATAAAGCGTTACAAAAGTCGTTCAAACAAGCCAGGATGTATTTGAAAATCTTTTTCAGTATTTTTATTTTGCTTCTTGTCGTTTGCCTTTACATCACGGTGACAAGTGGATTTGGCGTTTTTACGATTTTACCTTTATCCTTTATTCCATTAGTAATTGCTAATATTTTTAGCTACGGAAAAGTAAAAGAAGAAATGAAAAACAGGAATTTGTTTAATTAAGATTCCTCAACTAAATAAAAAAAGCTTCCAGATTTTGGAAGCTTTTTTTATTTGTATTAAGTCTATGAAAAATAAGATCTGATAAACCTCAATTTATGCGTGTGTTTATTTTGATCTTTATTGAAAATCCCCGTGGAATCCAAACTGTCGATTCTCACTTTTCCGTGTGCGTGGATGATTTTTTGGTCTGCCAGAATAATCCCCACGTGATGGATTCTGCCTTCTTTATTTTCAAAGAAAGCCAAATCGCCCGGTTTTGCTTCTTCGATAAACGTCAAAGCCTCACCTAATTCCGCTTGCTGATAAGTATCTCTTGGGATTTTGATGCCGTAAATTTTATAAATAATCTGCGTAAAACTACTGCAATCGATTCCGAAAAAACTCTTTCCGCCCCAGAGATAGGGAACATTCAGAAATTCTTTGGCGCAGTTGACAATGCTTTCGCTGAGGTCGTGACCGCGTGTTGGAGAACTGGTTTCAAAAGTCACTTCCGATCCCATTGACAATAGTGTTCTTCCGCTTTCCGTCATAGTCGATTGAAAAGGTTCTTTGATGAGGCTCGTTTTTCTTGATGCCAAATATTCATCGGAAACAGTCGTGATTTGTTTCGTATCCATCCAAGCTTCGTAGTTGTCGTAATGCGTGACGATTTTGGTCCAGTTGTCTTTAACCTCAATGATATCCGCAGATTCTCCATAAAGAAGTTGCGATACGATTTCGCTTTTGTCGGAACTGTCTGCCCTCAGGGGAGCGATGGAAACATTGCAAATGCCTTTTGTCATTTCAATCAATTATGAATTTAAAAATACGAATTATTTCTTTCTAATCAAGTGTAATCCGTCTCGCAAAGGTAAGATTAGATTTTCGAAATCAGAATCTTCCGCAATGATTTTATTCACGAGTTTGATTTGTTCTGTTTGCTTGTCTTTCGGGTTGTTTTCAAGCACTTTTCCGTACCAGAGAACGTTGTCAATCAAAATGATACTTCCCGAGCGGAGATTGGGTTTGATGAGTTTCAAATATTCCAGATAGCTTTCCTTGTCTGCATCTATAAAAATCAAATCCCAAACTTTATCCAGTTTTTTGATTTCTTCTTTTGCATCTCCAATGATGAATTCGATTTGTTCTTTGTACTCGCTTTCTGCAAAATATTTTTTTGGAATGTAGGCCAAATCTTCATTCTTATCAATCGTGTAGATTTTACCATCTTTCGGCAAACCTTCTGCGATGCTCAAAGCCGCGTAACCTGTAAAAGTCCCGATTTCCAATACATTTTTTGGTAGAACAATATGTGACAAAATACTCAATAAACGACCTTGGAGATAACCGGAAATCATATGAGGCTGCGTTGTTTTCTGATAGGTTTCCTTTCTTAATTTTTTGAGAATGGCTGGTTCTTGGGAAGCGGTTTCTTCCAGATAACGGTCCATTTCTTTGTCTAATTCTTCGAAATAACTCATTGGGAGTTTAGAGTTTTTGATTTAAGGTTCAAAGTTAATGTAATTTGAAATGATAACCCAAAGTTGATTGGATAACAAATCTGCAGCCCGGCTTGAGTGGAAATCCTTTTTTTGTTTTGGAAAAGCTTTGGCAAAAAAGATTGGGAACGGAAGACGGATAAAGCTGCCCCAAATATTAAATAAAAAAACCTCGCCATTTCTGACAAGGTTTAATTGAGAACAGTTGAATGAATCATTTATCATTCATCGTTTATCATTTATTTTTTCACCGGAGCAATGTCCATCAACTTCATAAACTCATCCAGTTTCGGCATAATGATGATTTCCGTTCTACGGTTTTCACCACGTCCGGAAACTGATGCGTTGGTTGTTTTAGGATTGTATTCTGACCTACCACCAGCTGTGATTCTATTAGGATTTACTCCAAACTGAGTTTGTAGAACTTTCGCAACTGCTGTCGCTCTAAGTGCGGAAAGGTCCCAGTTGTCTCTTGGTGCATTAGCGCTTGTAAGAGGCGTGTTGTCTGTGTTACCTTCAATCAAAACGCTGTAAGTATCATAGTCGTTGATTACTTTGGCAACCTTCGCCAAAACATCTGCAGCAGCTGGTTGGATGTCATATTTTCCAACCTGGTAAAGCATTTTGTCTGATAATGAGATTAATACTACACCTTTCAGGACTTTCACGTCTACATCTTGGTCTGCAATGTTGTCTAGAGAACGTTTCAATTTGTTAGATAAAGCCAAATTCAAACTGTCATTTTTGCTTTTTCCGGAAATAAGCTGTTTGATATAAGCATTGGAAGCGTTGATTTCGCCGACCAATTTATCAATATTTGCGGAACCTTTTCCTGCGTTGGAAAGACAAGCGTCTAAACTGGATTTAAGCGCGTTGTTTTGTCCAACCAATAAATCGTTTTGACCTTTAAGAGAAGAGTTTTCACCTTTCAAATCCTGGATTTGGCGCATTCTATCACCTGCATCTTCGATACATTGTTTGTAGTTCAGATTCAGGGCGTCAAATTGTTTTTTGCTGACACAAGAAGCGAGGGAAAGTCCCACGGCTGTAATGGTCAAAATTTTAAATAATCTCATAGTAAATATTTATTTGTTTTATTGTTTTTATTGAGCGGTTATTGGTTTTATGGTTTTTAAATCGATTCAAAAGTAAGAATTAATAACTGTATATTTGTGCTTATAACTTAATGTTTCGTTATAAAATTGTGTTAAGTCTCTTAAAATTTCAAAATGCTATTGAGCAATTACAATCTCAGTCGCAACAAAAAACATACCTTTTAGCAGTAAGTGGAGGTGTGGACTCTATGGTTTTGGTGGAATTATTTAGGGTTTGTAATTTGAAATTTGAGGTGGCGCACATCAATTATCATCTTCGTAATGAGGATTCTAACCTAGATCAAAAGCTGGTTTCTGACTTTTGCGAACGGTACCAAATTCCTTTTCATTTGTATGAAGTTTCGGAAGTTGATAAGCAACCTGAAAATTCTATTCAAAATTGGGCGAGAGAATTGAGATATCGATTTTTCAGAGAAATTCAAGAAAGAGAAAATCTTGATTTTATAGTAACTGCACATCATCTCAATGACCAATTGGAAACTTTTATGATTAATCTTTCCAAAGCATCAGGAATCCGAGGTCTGAGTGGAATTCCGAAAAATGAAAACGGAATTATTCGCCCGCTTCTAGATTTTTCTAAGGATGAAATTTATGATTTTGCAAAAGAGAATCAAATCGAATTTCGCGAAGATAAATCCAATCAGAAAACAGATTATCTACGGAATAAAATCAGACACAATATTGTTCCGGAATTAGAAAAAATCAATTCAGATTTTCTGACTCAATTTTCAAAAAGCATCAATTATATAAATCAGGCTAAATATTTTATTAATGCATCTGTTGATGAAAAAATTGAAATCCTCAAAACAAATTCTGACGAAAATCAAATCATAATTAACAAGGACAAATTCTCAAAAGAATCTGAATTGATTCGATATGAGATTTTGAAACGATTTGGTTTTAATGATGAAAACGAAATGCAGAAAGTTCTTACAGCGCAAACTGGAAGTTCATTTTTTAATTCTGAATTTCAATTGATTATTAATCGGAATGAGTTGATTTTTGAAGAGAAAAAAGAAAAAAGAAAAAAGAGCAAAGACGAAATTCTTTTGGAAATTGAAGATAACGAAACCATTATTCCTCAAAATATTAAAAATGAAATCCAAAAATTCGGTAAATGTTTTTGGAAAATCGATAAAAATAAGGTTCAATTACCTTTGAAATTGAAAAAAAAACAAGAAGGCGATTTGTTTTTTCCTATTGGAATGATTGGTAAAAAGAAAATTTCGAAGTTTTTTAAGGATCAAAAATTGTCTATTTTAGCCAAGCAAAAAATCTGGCTTCTTTGTGATGCAGATGACTTAATTTTAGGTGTGTTGCCCTTTCGCCAAGACGGAAGATTCAGTTCTGAAAGTTCTGATTCTCTGATAGTAAAAATTTAATATCAAAAAATGAAAAATTTAAAACTAGTGTTATCAACACTTTTTCTATTTATAATAACCATCTTCAATGCGCAGATAAAAAATCCGGTCAAGTTCAAATTCGATGTCAACCCTGTTGGAAAAGACGAATACGAAGCGGTTTTGACTGGAACTATCGAAGATAAATGGCATATTTATTCCCAAGATTTGCCACCAGATTCCGGAATTCCAACTGAGTTTAAAATCACTTCAAAGCAAGGAATCCAATTGATTGGAAAAGTTCAGGAAATAGGAAAAAAACACGATGAGTTTTCGGAAGCTTTCGGGGCTCAGATTGTTTATTACTCCAATAAAGTGGTTTTTAAGCAGAAATTCAAACCAAAAGATGCTGCAAAACCAGCGACCATTACGGCTGAAATAATGTATCAGACTTGTAATGACCGTGTTTGTCTGGCTCCAAATACTTTAGAATTTGAAAAACAAATTGAGGGAAGTAAAACCGCAGTGGCTTCTGATGAAAATGTTGGTGAAACAAAAGATACCATTTATGAGGTTGCTCCGGCTGGACAAGTCGGAACGATTCTGAAACCTACAAATATTACAACGCCAGCTGTTACAAAGCAAGATGGTTTGAAAATCAATTCACTCGATTTCAAAAATCCTTTGACCAATTGCGGAACAGCTCAGCAAAAACCGAATGACGATAATTGGCTCGTTCTCGGATTAGGATTTTTAGGCGGGTTGATTGCATTATTAACACCTTGCGTTTTCCCAATGATTCCATTAACGGTTTCGTTCTTTACAAAAGGAAATAAAGACAAAGCAAAAGGGAAAAGAGACGCTTTTATTTACGGTTTTTTCATTCTGTTGATTTTTGTTTTATTGAGTATTCCGTTCCATATTATTGATGGGATTTCTGGAAATATTTTCAACCAAATCTCAACGAATATCTGGCTTAACTTATTTTTCTTTGCCATATTTTTATTCTTTGCATTGAGCTTTTTCGGGTATTACGAAATCACTTTGCCAAGTTCTATTGCGAACAAATCTTCCAAAGCTGAAGAGGCGGGCGGAATCATCGGAATTTTCTTTATGGCGTTGACTTTAGTCATCGTTTCGTTCTCCTGCACAGGTCCGATTTTAGGAAGTTTATTAGGTGGTGTTGTTGCAGGTGCGACAAACGTTCCAACATTGTTGACGTTCGCTTTAGGCGGTTTCGGATTGGCTTGGGCATTGGTTTTCGGATTGTTGGCCTTGTTTCCGCAAGCACTTCAAAGTTTACCAAAATCCGGTGGTTGGATGAACACGGTGAAAGTTGTTCTTGGATTTATAGAATTGGCTTTGGCTTTAAAATTTTTATCAAAAGCAGATTTGGTTTCCAAAACTTTCCTTTTGAAAAGAGAACTGTTCATTGTACTTTGGATTATCATTGCCATTGGATTGGTTGTTTATTTATTCGGAAAAATCAGATTTCCGCACGATGATAAGAAGCCGAAAATCAGTTTAGGAAGAAGGATTCTGGGCGTATTCGGAATTGTGTTTGTGGCATATTTGATTCAGGGTTTGATTCCATCAGAGAAACCAAAATTACAATTGCTGAGCGGGATTTTGCCACCACTAAACGTAAGTTATTTCCACGATGAAAAAGACGGCATTCTTGGCTTAAGACCTTATCATAATTACTTCGAAGCGATAGAAGTGGCGAAGAAAGAAAACAAACCGGTCTTGATAGATTTTACAGGTTACGGTTGCGAAAATTGCCGAAAAATGGAAGAGTTTGTCTGGAGTCAGGACGATATTCTACCGATTCTTCAAAACGATGTGATTATTGCCTCAGTTTATGTGGATGACAAAGAAGAATTGCCGGAAAATGAGCAAATCAAAATCGATATGGGCGATGGCCAAAAGAAGAAGGTGAAAACGATTGGCGATAAATGGAGTTTGTTCCAGCAAGTTAATTTTAATAATAATTCTCAGCCTCATTATGTTTTGGTAACGCCAGACGAAAAGGTGATTAATTCGCCGGTTTCTGGTTATATGCCGAAAGAGGATTTCAAGAAATTCCTGAAATGTGGAATTGATTATTTTAAAAATAAATAATTTTTGAAACCACAAAAGTCACAAAAGAATTATGTTTATTTGAAATTTAATAAAGAAAAATAAGTTATTGTTTAAACTTTATTTGTTCTTTAAATTATTTTTCAGACTAAAAACTTTTGTGACTTTTGTGGTTGATTAATACCAATTATATTATGATTTTCAGAGAAGCTAATATTACCGATATTCCACAAATGCAGATTGTCCGCAATTCTGTAAAGGAAAATCAATTGTCTAATCCAGATTTGGTTAAAGATAAAGATTACGAAAGTTTTCTAACAGACAACGGAAAAGGTTGGGTTTGCGAAATTGAAAACGAAATCGTCGGATTTGCGATTGTAGATTTGGCTGAAAATAATATTTGGGCTTTGTTCTTAAAGCCAGAATTCGAAAAGAAAGGCGTTGGGAAACAGTTGCATAATTTGATGTTGAACTGGTACTTCAAACAAACAAAAACGCCTGTTTGGCTGGGAACTGCGCCAAAAACCAGAGCAGAACAATTCTATCGTTTTTCAGGCTGGCAAGACATAGGAATGCACGGAAAAGAAATCAAATTCCAAATGACTATTGAGAATTGGCAGAATTTGTAATTCGTTAAATAATATTTCGATAATAAAATTAAAATTTAGGTACAAATTTTGTATTCAAAAATCCATAATGATGACAAATCGTTATGGATTTTTATTTTATATTACTAACTACAAAAACTTAAGGCTATGGCAGAAGTACAAATTAAAGAGCAATCTAACGGAAAGAAAACTCAGAACAAGAAACCAATCAGAGTTGATATGACGCCAATGGTGGATTTAGGATTTTTATTGATTACATTTTTTATGTTCACGACCAATTTCTCAAAACCAAATGCCATTAATTTTTCCAATCCTCCGAAAAATCCTGATCATAAAGAAACTCAAGTTGATATTAGAAATTCAATCACATTTATTCTTGGTAAAGATGGTCGAGTTTTCTATTATCAGGCAGAGAAATCTGATTTGAATGATAACAGTCTAAAGCAAGTTTCATTTGATAAAGCTCAGGTTTCAAAAACAATTGAAGCTGCAAAAGCAAAAGCGCCTATAAAAGATAATTTCACAGTTATCATAAAACCAGCAGACGATTCGCAATACAAAACAATGGTGGATATGTTGGACGAAATGACCATCACCAAATCGGAACATTACGGAATTGCCGAAATGAACGATAAAGAAAAAGAATTGTATCAAAAAAAAATTCAGTAAAATTTAATAATAATTTTCATAAGAGTGTCTGTCAGACGCTCTTTTTTATTTATTTTCGTTAGGAAAATTAAAACTATGAGAAAACTAATTCCTGTTATTGTTCTTTTGTCCGTTGTTTCCTGCGAAAAATCTACTGAAACGGTAACTCCGAAAGTTGACAGCGTAAAAATCATTGATTCAATCAATTTGGTGAGGACAAAGATTAATGACAGTATTCTCAGCAACAGGGCTTTCAAAGATTTGTCCGGAACCCATACTTTGACACACGATATGGTAGAAGGAAAGGGAGAGATTACATTCACAAAAATCGGTCAGGATGAATATCAAGTCAAAGGCTCAAACGCCGTTGGAAAGAATTTTATGGATATTGAAGGAACTGCACGAATGACTTCTCCAAAAAATCTTAAATTTGATGGAACCATCACGCAAAGTATTTCCGATTATGACAACGGAAAATTGGATGTTAGAAAAGGCAAGAAAAACTTCTCAACAAAAGATGGCGGGAAAACTTTCAAACTTTACGAATCTGTCAATAATGCAGGATTTGCCGACAAAATAATGATTAAATTATAACCAATGCTCAACTATGAAATCGAAGGAAAAGGGACTGAAAATCTGGTATTGCTTCACGGCTTTATGGAAAATATTTCAATTTGGGATGATATGATTCCATTTCTTTCAGAGAAGTTTCGACTCATAAAAATTGATTTGCCAGGCTTTGGAAAATCAGAAGTTGTTGCGGAAATCCAAACTTCTGAGGTAATGGCTGATGAAGTCAAAAAAGTAACCGACGAATTGGGTTTGACAGCATTTCATTTGCTGGGACATTCTATGGGCGGCTATATTTCTTTGGCATTTGCAGAAAAATATCCTGAGTTTTTGAAATCATTTACCTTGTTTTTTTCCACATATTTTGCAGATGACGAAACGAAGAAAGAAACCAGGAGAAAAGGTTTGAGAATCATCAAAGAAAATCTTCGAGCTTTCGTCAACGCAGGTGTTCCAGGACTTTTCAATCCTAATGAACACGATATTCTGGAATCGAAAATTAAATTAGCCAAAGAAACGGCTTATCAATCTTCTGTTGAAGGTGTATTAGCGTCTCAAAAAGGAATGATCGAACGCGCCGACAGACTATCTGTTTTAGAAAACTTCGAAGGTAAAATTTTGGTTTTGTCGGGCAAACACGACTCAGCGGTCAATTCAGAAAAAACCATCAAAAATCTTCCTGACAGAACCAATGTCAAATCCTATGTTTTGGACTGCGGACACAACGGACATTGGGAAAAACCAGCGGTTTGCGCTTCGATTATCAATACAGAATTACTGCATCATTTACCGAAAAAATTTGTTCTCTAAAATGGAAATTATATCAAAAATCCTCGTCGCCATCGTCGCTCTGGAACATCTTTATATCCTTTATATGGAAATGTTCGCTTGGGAAACATTAGGCAAAAAAACGTTCAAAGGTTCATTGCCCGATGAGATGTTCAAACCGACCAAAAAACTCGCTGCCAACCAAGGCCTCTACAACGGATTTATCTCAGCAGGACTCATCTGGAGTTTCTTTATTTGCGACCAGATTTGGTCAAAAAATGTTTCAATATTCTTTTTAGGCTGTGTGATTGTAGCAGGAATTTATGGCGCATTGTCAGCCTCGAAGAAAATATTTTTCGTTCAGGCTTTACCAGCGATTATTGCTCTAGTTTTTGTCTTATTAAGATAAATTTTTAGGAGCTGTTTCCCGCTGTCCACTATATCTTTTTTGTCTCAGAAGTTTTGTCGTCAATAGCAAAGTTTTCAGACAAGACAAAAAAGGATGCCGTTCCCATCGGGGCTATTGGTGATTCCATATAAAATTACAGAGAACCAGAGAAAGGTATTAGCAGAAATGCCATATCAACTATTGGAAATGCCAAAGTCATCAAAGGAAGTGTCATATCAACTATTGGAAATGCCAAAGTGATTAATGGAAATGCTGATTACCGTAATAGAAGTACCATCTGTACTGTGTTTGGGATAAGTCGAATCAGAATCAATTAAAAATCCTCCGCCTCAACTTTCTCTTTAAAATCCGCTATAGTATCTTCCATAGATTTGAAATACTTCCCGCCGGAAGCGTTGATATGTCCGCCACCATTGAAATGTTTTCTCGCAAACTGATTCGTGTCCACAGAATCTTTGGAGCGGAAAGATATTTTGATGAAATCCTCATAAAGGTCTTCCATAAAGAAAACTGCCATTTTGGTTCCCAGAACGCTTAATCCATAATTCACGAAACCTTCCGTATCCCCTTTGTCAAATCCATATTCTTTCAGTTCATCACGTTTTAGCCAAAGAATAGCTACTTTTCCGTGCTTCGTCAACTCGATTCTGCTGAGAACCAAAGAAAGAAGATGCAATCGTGAAATCGTATTCGTGTCCCAAGTGTTGGAAGTGATAATGGCTGGGTCAGCGCCTTTTTCAATCAAATCAGCCACAATTCTGTGCGTGGTCGCGCTCGTAGAACGGAATCTGAAACCGCCTGTGTCAGTCATAATTCCTGTGTAAAGACATTGCGCAATATCAAGATTGACCAACTTTTCATCATTGTTTGCTTGGATGAAATGATAAACCATCTGGCAGGTAGCAGGAACAGCGGTGTCCGAGTAAACGTAGTCAAATTTTTCAGGCATCTGATGATGGTCAATCAGGATTTTTTTCGCTCTGGATTTAGTTACCCAATCGCCCAAAAGTCCTATTCTTGTTGGTGAATTAAAATCAAGACAGAAAATAACATCAGCGTTATAAAGTGCTTCTCCAGCTACCTTTCTTTTGTATTCACCGATTACGATTTGCTTAGCCTCCGGCATCCATTTCAGAAATTTTGGGAAGTCATTGGGCGTAATGACAATTGCGTTGATTCCTTTAGTTTTCAGGTAATGTTTAAGACCAAGAGAAGAACCAATCGCGTCGCCGTCGGGATTATGATGCGTTACGATCACGATATTATTTTCCGGAACGAGAAGATGATTGATTTCTGAGATTTCTTTGTCTGTGAACATAAACGGTTATTTGAAAATTGAATTGCCAAAGGTAGAACTTTAAAATAAAAAAATCGGCTCAAAGTTGAACCATAAATTTATTTAACCATAAAGTTAAAGAAAACTTCGAAATTTAATATAATGTGCTGATACATTTAATCTTACGATTTTAAAAATCTTACTGTAAAAATTCCTTAACTTTGCGGACTATTAAAAGATTAATTTTCTTTTAATTTTTCAATCATTTAATTATAAGAAATGCACAAAGCAGGATTCGTAAATATCGTCGGGAAACCGAACGCAGGAAAATCTACACTTCTAAACCAGTTAATGGGAGAGAAGCTGGCGATTGTTACTCAAAAAGCACAAACCACACGTCACAGGATTTTCGGAATGTATAATGAGGAAGATCTTCAAATCGTTTTTTCTGATACACCCGGCGTTCTGGATCCAAAATATGGTTTGCAGGAAAAAATGATGGACGTGGTGAAAGATTCCTTGCAGGATGCAGACGTCTTCCTTTTCATTGTAGATGTGACGGACAAAGCTGAACAATCCGAATTCTTGATTGATAAATTAAACAAAATTCCTGTTCCAGTTTTGTTATTATTAAACAAAATCGATCAAACCAATCAGGAAGCTTTAGAAAAAATTGCAACCGACTGGCACGAGAAAATCCCGAAAGCTGAGATTCTCCCTATTTCTGCGCTTAATAATTTCAATACGGAGATTATTCTTCCTAAGCTGAAAGAAATGTTGCCGGAAAATCCCCCGTATTATGATAAAGAAATGTACACGGACAGACCAGAACGTTTCTTTGTCAATGAGGCAATTAGAGAGAAAATTCTTTTGAATTATGAAAAAGAAATCCCTTACGCAGTAGAAGTTGTGACGGAACAATTTAAAGAAAAAGAAGGTGCCATCGTTATTGATTCTATAATCTATGTAGAACGTGATACTCAGAAAGGAATCATCATTGGCCACAAAGGCGAGATGATTAAAAAAGTTGGAACCGAAGCTCGTATCGACTTAGAAAAGTTCTTTGGTAAAAAAATACATCTTAGCCTTTTTGTAAAAGTCAAAAAAGACTGGCGAAAAAATGACAGAGATTTGAAAAATTTCGGTTACCGTTAAAATACCCTAAAATCCTTTTCTATAAAGGATTTTTTTGTAGATTTGAGTTAAATTCGATTTTGAAAATGAGAAATTTTAATTCTACAAAAGTCAATGATAATTTTCTGGATGCGCTGATTTTGGTTCTTCGATTGTTCGTCGGAATCTCAATGCTGACGCACGCATTACCAAAATTGGAGAAGCTGATTGCCAATGACAATATAGAATTTATGAATTTCTTGGGATTAGGATCTGCAATTTCGCTGGTTCTTGTCGTATTTGCAGAATTTTTCTGCTCCGTTTTCATCATTTTTGGATTTCTCACAAGATTTGCAACCATTCCGTTGATGATCACAATGTTGGTCGCATTTTTTGTAGTTCACGGTCCAGATCCGTATTCAGTCAAAGAATTGAGTCTGGTATACTTTTTCTTTTACTTTGCGATTCTGGTTTTAGGCTCAGGGAAGTTTTCTCTGGATTGGTTATTTTCTAAAAAAGAAGACCTGTATTAATTAAACCACTGAGCAAAAAAATCTTTTATAATGACCCAAAAATTCTTCCCTAAAAAATAGATGAGAGTAGAAGTGATGATTCCTTTCACAGTAAAGAAAATGATTCCGCCAATGCCAAATTTTTTCAGCAGGACTTTCCACTTCGGCAATTTCTTTTCCTCCTTCTGAATATTCTCTTCCATTTTTTATTTTTTTCAAAATTAAGAAAAATTATCCAATTTAGATTCATTCAAAATAACTATAATTTTTCACGTCCAAATTCTTAAACTCAACGAGACTTCAACAGAAATACTAACGATTGTTAGTTTTTAAATTTTGTCGTTCAAAATATATTTTTATCTTTAGAAACTTCAAAATTAAAAACTTTATGTCCTCAATTTCAATATCAGAAAACCTAAAAAGATTAGGCATTTCAACAGAAAATAATGGTACTTCAACCGGATTAGAATTCTTCTCATCTGGTCAGATTATAGAAAGCTTTTCTCCCGTTGACGGAAATAAGATTGCTTCTGTGAAAACTTCTGATGCCAATGACTACGAAAAAGTGGTTGCAAAAGCACAGGAAGCTTACAGAGAATTCAGACAGGTTCCTTCGCCAAAACGTGGTGATTTGGTTCGTCAGTTTGGTAATAAACTGAGAGAATACAAAGACGATTTGGGGAAATTGGTTTCTTACGAAATGGGAAAATCTCTGCAGGAAGGTCTTGGCGAAGTTCAGGAGATGATTGATATCTGCGATTTTGCAGTTGGATTATCGCGTCAGCTTCACGGTTACACGATGCATTCCGAAAGACCGGGCCACAGGATGTACGAGCAATATCATCCACTCGGAATTGTCGGCGTAATTTCAGCTTTCAATTTTCCGGTTGCGGTTTGGGCTTGGAACGCCTCTCTAGCTTGGATTTGTGGAAATGTTGTCGTTTGGAAACCATCAGAAAAAACGCCTCTTTGTGCTATTGCCTGTCAAAATATTTTTGCTGAGGTTGCAAGGGAAAACGGACTTCCGGAAGGAATTTCAGGTCTTGTGATTGCTGACCACGAAATCGGTGACCAATTGGTCAATGACAAAAGAATTTCGCTCGTTTCTTTCACAGGTTCTACCAGAGTTGGACGAATTGTCGGACAAAATGTGGCTAAACGTTTCGGAAAATCGATTCTGGAATTGGGTGGAAACAATGCGATTATCATCACAGAAAATGCTGATATCAATATGTCAATCATCGGCGCAGTTTTCGGCGCAGTGGGAACGGCTGGACAAAGATGTACTTCTACAAGAAGATTAATTATCCACGAATCTGTTTATGATGAAGTGAAAAACCGTCTGGCAAAAGCTTACGGACAATTGAAAATAGGAAATCCTTTGGATGAAACCAATCACGTTGGCCCGCTAATAGACCAATCGGCAGTTAAACAATATCAGGATTCCATCGAGAAATGTAAATCCGAAGGTGGGAATTTCATCGTTGAAGGTGGCGTTTTGGAAGGCGAAAATTATACTTCCGGATGTTACGTGAAACCTTGTATCGCTGAGGTCGAGAACAGTTATTCTATCGTTCAGCACGAGACTTTTGCACCCATTCTTTATTTGATTAAATATAAAACTCTGGACGAAGCAATCACTATCCAAAATGATGTTCCGCAAGGTTTGAGTTCTGCAATTATGACGCAAAATCTTCGCGAAGCAGAATTGTTCCTTTCCAACAGTGGTTCAGATTGTGGTATTGCGAACGTAAATATCGGAACTTCCGGAGCAGAAATTGGTGGCGCTTTTGGAGGCGAAAAAGAAACCGGTGGCGGAAGAGAATCAGGTTCTGATGTCTGGAAATATTATATGAGAAGACAAACCAACACAATTAATTACACAACCAGTTTGCCTTTGGCGCAGGGAATTAAATTCGATTTAGATTAATAAAGTTAGAAGCTGGAAGTCAGATGTCGGAAGTTTTTGCTCCGCATTTATCATTTATCAATCATCAATCATCAATCATCATTTATCACTTATAACAAATGAACACACTTGTACACGAAAATAAAGTAAAAGAAACATTAGGAAAACATATCCTTGCCGACGGTTTCGATTTTGTAATGGATTTTGAAAAGTCCCACGGTTCCTACATTGTAGACCGTTTGACAGGCAAAGAATATCTCGATATGTTCTCGATGTTTGCGTCGGCTTCCGTTGGTTATAATCATCCTTATATTTTGGAAAAATCCAGTTGGCTCGGAAGATTAGCGACTTATAAACCGACTTTAAGCGACGTCTATTTGCAGGAATATGCAGATTTTATGGAGGTTTATTCCAGAGTGGGGATTCCGAAAGAATTGCCTTACTGCTTTTTCGTAGAAGGTGGTGCGTTGGCTGTTGAAAACGCTTTGAAAACGGCTTTCGACTGGAAAACCAGAAAAAACTGGCAGAAAAATATCGACAAAGAAGCTGGAATGGTCATCCATTTCAAACAATCTTTCCACGGCAGAAGTGGTTACACATTGTCTTTGACCAATACTTCTGACCCAAGAAAATACCAATATTTCCCAAAATTCGATTGGCCAAGAATTACCAATCCAAAACTGAATTTTCCAATCACGGAAGAAAATTTGGATGAAACCATCAAGCACGAGCAATTGGCTTTGTTGCACATCCAAGAGGCGATTTTGGCGAATCCAGACCAAGTGGCTTGCATCATCATCGAACCAATCCAAGCGGAAGGTGGAGATAATCATTTCAGAAATGAATTCTTTGCCGAATTAAGAAAAATCTGTGACGACAATGAAATCCTTTTAATCCTGGACGAAGTTCAAACCGGAATCGGAATGACGGGAAAAATGTGGGCTTATGAGCATTTGGGAATTATTCCTGATGTCATCACTTTTGGCAAAAAAACCCAAGTTTGTGGAATCCTAGCCAATAAAGAAAAACTAGATGAAGTGGAGCATCACGTTTTTGTGGAAAGTTCCAGAATCAATTCCACATTTGGCGGAAACTTTATCGATATGCTTCGTTTTCAGTTGGTTTTAGAAATTATTGAAAAGGAAAATCTGGTAGAAAATTCTAGAGTTGCAGGCGAATTTTTATTGGAAGGTTTATTAAAATTAGAACAAAAATATCCAGAACAAATTTTTGCTTCCAGAGGAAAAGGATTAATGTGCGCTTTTGATTTGAAAGACCATGAAGCCAGAAACTGGTTGTATAAAAGACTGTATGAAGAAGGAATTCTTGTATTGACTTGTGGCGACAAATCCATCAGATTCCGTCCGCATCTTAATGTAACGAAAGAAGAAATCCAGATTGTTTTAGATAAAATTAACACTGTTTTTGAGAATTTAATATAATGAATTTCGGTTTTTGATATTTTTTTTATAGATTGCTATGCTTAATAAAAATCAAAAATCTGAATTATGGATGCAACCACAAGAGTGTCTGTCTATGAAAGTAGCAGTCCACAGGAGATCCAGCTGATGAAATCTAAGCTGGAAGATGCAGGAATAAAATGCGATGTTGAGAACTCATATCTTAGTTTTCTATCGACTCCCACTGCAACCAACACTTTTATTAAAGTGGATCTCAACGACGAGAAAAAAGCGTTTGAGATCATCGATGAATATCTAAAATCAAATCAAAATTGATTTCATATTTTTAAATTTTACGTTTTACAGGAATCGGATTCAAATTGATTTGAGTCCGATTTTTTTATTAATTTGAAATTAATTTTGCTGGTAGTCTGCAAAATCCTTATCATTGCAGAACAAAAGGGGAATTAGCTCATCTGGCTAGAGCGTTAGACTGGCAGTCTAAAGGTGACGGGTTCGATCCCCGTATTCTCCACAGATCCTTGTCATTTTATGGTAAGGATTTTTGTTTTAATTTATATATTTCTTCAGAATTTGAACTTTTTAACAAGAAGTTTTATTTCAAACTCTTGTTTAATTTGGATAAGTATCCTATTTTTGTTGGATTGTCAAAATTAAACCTATTGAAAAAAATTACTACTTAAAATCTACTTAATGAAAAATTCTGTACTGGTAATTTTATTTTCAATCTTTCTGGTTTCTTGTGGCGCATCGAAACCCACAAAAAAGTATTCTTACAAAAAACCAACTTCCACATCCAAAACTGCAAATCTTAAAAAATTGAGTTCAACATATTCCGGTAATGTTTCCGGAACGAGAGCTTCTATTTTGGATAATGCAGAAAATTATCTCGGCACACCATACAAATACGCTGGCAATACAAAAGCAGGATTCGATTGTTCAGGCTTGGTTTGTAAAGTTTTTGACGAAAATAAAATCCAAATGCCAAGACGTTCAACAGACCAAGCCAAAGAAGGACGTTCAATAAGCGTTTCCGAAGCTAAGCCGGGCGATTTATTATTTTTCGCAACGTCGGGCGGTTCATCTGTAACACACGTAGGAATCGTTCACGACATCAAAAATAGTGGAGAGATTACTTTCATTCATTCATCCACATCCAAAGGCGTCATTATTTCTTCTCTGAATGAAGCTTATTGGAACAAAGCTTTCCTTTTTGCCAGAAGTGTGCTTTAGTTTTATTAATTTTGTGACGTGCAATTGTTTTAATGCCAATAGCTAAAAGCCAATTGCCATCAGCAAATTATCGTTAATCAATTATCATTTATAAATCATATGTCTTTACAGGAAAAAATCGAAAAAGCTTGGGATAACCGCGGACTTTTGAAGGAAGAAGAATACCAGAATGCAGTAAGAGAAGTTGTTGCAAAACTAGACGCAGGCGAATTGCGTACAGCAGAACCAACCGAAAACGGATGGCAAATCAACGAATGGGTAAAGAAAGGTGTGGTGATGTATTTCCCAATCCAGACGATGGAAACGATAGAAGTTGGTCCATTCGAATTCCACGATAAAATTCCTTTGAAGAAAAACTATGCGGAGAAAGGTGTTAGAGTAGTGCCTCATGCGATTGCCAGACACGGAAGTTTCGTTGCAAGCGGTGTGATTATGATGCCTTCTTATGTCAATATCGGCGCATACGTAGATTCCGGAACTATGGTTGATACTTGGGCGACTGTTGGAAGTTGTGCTCAAATCGGTAAAAATGTTCATCTGAGTGGCGGAGTAGGAATCGGTGGTGTTTTGGAACCATTGCAAGCGGCGCCGGTTATTATTGAAGATGATGCTTTTATCGGATCGCGTTGTATCGTGGTAGAAGGTGTTCGTGTTGGTAAAGAAGCAGTTTTAGGCGCAAATGTTTGTTTGACAATGTCTACTAAAATCATAGATGTGACAGGACCAGAACCAATCGAATCGAAAGGTTATGTGCCAGAACGTTCTGTGGTGATTCCGGGAAGTTATACTAAGAAATTTCCAGCAGGAGAATTTCAGGTTCCTTGCGCATTAATCATCGGAAAAAGAAAAGAATCTACGGATAAAAAAACTTCTCTTAATGATGCTTTGAGAGAAAATAATGTAGCAGTTTAGTAGCTATCATTTTAAAACTTATATTTGTCATTCTAATGAGAATTAACTTCTTGCTAGGATGACATTTTTAATTAATAACCAAAAGGCTGTGAAAGAGAAGTTCTTAAAATTCATTTCGGATTATCGGATTATATTTGTGATTTATGTGATTGTCTCAGCGGTCACGGCTTACAGCAAGTACAAAAGAGGAACGGGCGGTTACAACAACTATCTGATTTTCAAAGGTGTATTTTATAATACGTTGCAGGAACGAAATATTTTCTCGCAATATCCCGATTTATTTTTTGACAGCAATCATTACGGCATTTTTTTCAGTCTTTTGATTGCACCTTTTGCGATGATGCCAGACGGTTTTGGAGCCGTTTTATGGAATGTCACCAGCACTTTGGTTTTCCTTTTTGCGATTTACAAACTTCCTTTTTCAGATAGAAAAAAATCGTTTTTTGCGTGGCTATGCATTCAGGAATTTATCACTGCGGCGACTTATTTTCAGTTCAATATTATTCTGACAGGATTATTGATGTTATCAGCGATTTACATTTATGAAAAAAAAGAAACCCAATCAGCATTCGCGATTCTCATTGGTGTTTTTGTAAAAATCTACGGCATCGTTGGACTTTCCGCTTTTTTCTTTGTTAAAAATAAAACGAAGTTCATCATCTCATTAATTGTCATTTCAATCCTGTTTTTTGTTTTACCGATGTTGATTTCAAGTCCGAAATTCGGAGTTCAATCTTACTTTGATTGGTACACGTCATTATCCGGGAAGAATCTGGAAAATCAAGCTTTGGGAACACGTCAGGATTATTCTTTGATGGGCGTTGTAAGAAGAGTTTTGGGCGATGCGAGCATTTCCAATCTTATCTTTCTAATTCCTGGATTTATTATATTTATGTTGCCTTACATCAGAATAAAACAATTCAAATTTCTGCCATTTCAAATGATGATTCTGGCTTCAACACTTTTGTTTGTGGTGCTTTTCAGCTCAGGTTCAGAAAGTCCGACTTACATTATTGCGATTGCTGGTGTGATGATTTGGTTTCTGATGCAGAAAAAATTAACGAAAATTGACATTGGCTTATTGATTTTTGTGATGATTTTCACTTGTTTTGCATTTTCGGATTTGTTTCCAAAATCAATCAAAGAAAGCGTTTTTATAAAATATTCTACCAAAGCCATTCCGTGTATATTGATTTGGTTTAGAGTGATGTATGAGTTGATGACGAAGGATTTTGAGAAAGATTATCAATTAGATTAATGATTTTAAACTGATGAAAAAGATTTCCATCGTAATCCCCGTTCACAACGAAGAAGGCAATATTTCCTTGATGTATCAAAGAATCCAAACCGTCTTTTCCAAACTCGAGAATTATACTTTCGAGATGATTTTCGTGAATGATGGAAGTCGGGATAATTCTCAAATGATTTTGGAGAAATTCAGTCAGGATTTTGATAATGTCAAATTCATAGAATTTTCGCGAAATTTTGGTCATCAGCCCGCCGTAAAAGCAGGTTTGGATGTTGCCGATGGAAACGCTGTTATCTCAATGGACGCTGATTTGCAGCATCCACCGGAACTCATCCCGGAACTCATTCAAAAATGGGAAGAAGGTTATGATATCGTTTTAACCAACCGAAAATATCCCAAAGAAATATCCTTTTTCAAGAAAAAAACTTCCGAAATATTTTATAAATTTCTATCCAGGATTTCTGATGTCGATTTGAAAAATGGAGGTGGTTCCGATTTCCGTTTAATGGATGCGAACGTTGTTCAGTCTTTCAGAAATTTCATAGAAGACGATTTGTTCCTAAGAGGTTTAACGAGTTGGATGGGGTACAAACAAACCACAATCAATTTTGTTGCAGGTTCGAGAAATGCCGGCGAAAGCAGTTACAATGTTAAGAAAATGATGAAGTTCGCGTTTACCGGAATTACGGCTTTCAGCGTGAAACCTTTGTATCTTGCGGCGTATTTGGGATTTATGTTTTCGGCGCTTTCTGTCGTTGGTTACGGGATTTATGTGATTGAATCTTTTGTTTCTGGAACCGAAATATCTGGTTGGGCATCGCTGATTATGACCATTGTTTTCTTCGGCGGTTTGCAGCTGATTATCTTGGGGATATTCGGGATTTATCTTGGGAAAATTTTCAAGCAAGTCAAAGAACGGCCTAATTATATCATTCGTTCAAAAAAATTATAAATGATTTTACTGAGTTTCGACATCGAAGAATTTGATATGCCTTTGGAATACAACGGCGAGATTCCGTTTGCGGAACAACTGGCAATTTCCAGAAAAGGACTGCAGAATATTCTGAAAATTTTAAAAGACAATCAAATCAAAGCGACTTTCTTTTCAACGGTTGTTTTTGCAGAAAATAATCAGGATTTAGTCAATCAATTACTTTCCGAAGGTCACGAATTGGCTTCTCACACTTGGTTTCATTCAGATTTTGAAGCAAAACATTTGTTGGAATCCAGACTGGAATTAGAAAAATTATTTGATACGAAAGTAGTTGGTTTAAGAATGCCGAGAATGAGTCCTGTTTCGGAAGATGCCGTTTCGGAGGCTGGATATTTCTACAATTCTTCCATTAATCCAACTTATTTGCCAGGAAGGTATAACAACTTTAATGTCAGTAGAAAACCGTTTTGGCAAAAGAAAGTTTTGCAGTTTCCAGCGTCGGTTTCTACGATGTTGAGGATTCCGTTGTTTTGGTTAAGTTTTCATAACTTTCCACTTTGGGTTTATAAATTGCTGTCCAAATTATCATTGAGTTCCACAGGGTTTTTGAATATTTATTTTCATCCTTGGGAATTTGCAGATATATCGAATCCAAAATATAAATTGCCCGCTTTTACTTTTAAAAATACGGATGATGCAATGGTCAATCGTTTCGATGATTTTATCAAGTGGGCGAAGAAAAATAAGTATCAATTCTCCACAACCAAAGATTTTTTGGAAAACTGGACTCAAAAAAAATAAGAATTAATGAAGATTGCTTACGATGCCAAACGTATTTTTTCCAGCTGGTCTGGCTTAGGAAATTATTCCCGCGATTTGGTTCGGGTTTTATCAACGTATTTTCCTGATAATCAATATTTATTATTCAATAAAAAAAAATCGGAACGTGGCGATGCCATATTAAAATTGCCAAACGTCTCTTTCGTCCAGACTTCGAAAGGAACGCTTTCCCGGCAGTTGAAAACTGGAATCGATGCACAAAATAATGACGCGGATATTTTCCACGGTTTGTCCGGCGAATTACCTTTGAAATGGAACTCAAAACCAATCAAAAAAGTCGTAACCATCCACGATTTAATCTTCGAAAGGTTTCCGGAATATTACACTTGGATTGACAGAAAAATTCATTTCTGGAAGTTCAAAAAAGCGTCTGTTTCTGCTGATAAGATTATTGCAATTTCTGAGCAGACTAAGCAAGATATTATTCATTATCTGAAAGTTCCGGATAGTAAAATAGAAGTGGTTTATCAAGGTTGTCACGCCAGTTTCAAAGAAAAACAATCCCTGAAAATCCTCAATCAAATCAAAGAAAAATTTAATCTTCCCGAAAAATTTATTTTGAATGTCGGAACGATTGAGCCAAGAAAAAATCTTTTAAATGTGGTCAAAGCTTTAAGGGATTTGAAAATTCCGTTAGTAGTTGTTGGAGCTAAAAAACCAAAATATTTCAAATTAATTGAAAGAGAAATTAATCAAAATAAAATCGAAGTTCAGTTTCTATCAGGCGTTTCTATGGAAGAATTGGCTGGGATTTACAAGCTCGCAGAAATTTTTATTTATCCAAGTTTTTTCGAAGGTTTCGGGATTCCGGTTATCGAAGCTTTGTTTTCCGAAACTGTTGTGATTACAAGTAATACAAGCTGTTTGCCCGAAGCTGGCGGCCCCGATTCTGTTTACGTGAATCCTGAAAATGTGGAAGACATTCGCGCCAAAATAAATTTCCTTTGGGACAACGAATCTGAGCGAAAACGCCGAGCTGAAAAGGGTTTGCAGTTCGCCCAGAAATTCAATGATGAGGTGATTGCTGAGGAAGTGATGAAGGTTTATAGGAGTTTGGTTTAATGGAATTTAATTTGGTAAAGGCTTAGAGAGCCTCAGCCTGACAAATAACCATCAGCTAATAATTCCTTTCTCCAAAAATAGCCGAACCAACTCTCACGGAATTAGAGCCACATTCGATGGCTAAAGGAAAATCGCCGCTCATTCCCATTGATAAGGTTTCTAATGGTTTCAGTTCAGACAATTCATCAAAAAGATTTTTCAGGATAGAAAATTCCTCACGAATTTGGGCTTCATCGTCTACAAAACTTGCCATTCCCATCAAGCCTTTGATTTCGATATTTGGATAATCTCTATTAAGATAATTGTTGAAAATTTCTTTGGCTTCATCAACAGTCAAACCAAATTTAGTCTCTTCTTTTGCGATTTTCACCTGAAGCAAAACATTGATTTTTCGATTGTTTTTCAAAGCTTCTTTGTCTACTTCTTTCAACAGTTTTTCGCTGTCGATGCTTTCTATCATTGCAATAAAACCACCAATATATTTCACTTTATTGGTTTGAAGATGACCAATCAAATGCCACTCAATGTCGTTTGGAAGAATAGGTTGCTTTTCTAATAATTCCTGAACTTTATTCTCTCCAAATACTCTTTGCCCTAAATCATAAACTTCCTTGATTTTTTCTGCAGGATTCGTTTTGGAAACCGTTACCAGTTTTACATTTTCCGGAAGTTGGGAGAGGATGTTTTGATAATTTGTTTCGATTGGCATTTTGATGAAATTTTGAAAAATCTAAGGCAAAAATAGAGATTAATTATCTAATATAAATCACTTCCAAAATTGCTCTAAAATTCGTAAATTTGATGAAATTTTTATTCGAATAATAATCACAAAGATATGAGTCAATTTGATGTAACCGTTATCGGTTCTGGTCCTGGCGGATATGTGGCAGCAATCCGAGCTGCGCAATTAGGTTTCAAAACTGCAATTATTGAAAAATATTCTACGTTGGGCGGAACTTGTCTTAACGTGGGTTGTATCCCTTCCAAAGCTTTGCTTGATAGTTCTGAGCATTTCGAAAAAGCAAAACATGAGTTTGCAGATTACGGAATTATCATCGATGAGCCAAAGGTAGATTTGGCCAAAATGATTGAGCGTAAAAACGGCGTAGTAGAGCAGACCACAAAAGGAATCAACTTCCTGATGGACAAAAATAAAATCACTGTTTTTGAAGGTCTTGGAAGCTTCGAATCTGCAACTCAAATCAAAGTGACGAAAAATGATGGTTCATCAGAAACTATCGATTCAAAATATACAATCATTGCAACTGGTTCAAAACCATCATCTTTACCTTTCATCACTTTGGATAAGGAAAGAGTAATCACGTCTACAGAAGCTTTGAATTTGAAAGAAATTCCTAAACATTTGGTAGTGATCGGTGGTGGCGTTATTGGCCTTGAGCTAGGTTCAGTTTATTTGAGATTAGGTTCTCAGGTAACTGTGGTTGAGTTTATGGATAAAATCATCCCAGGAATGGATGGTGCTCTTTCCAAAGAATTACAAAAAGTCCTAAGAAAACAAGGCATGAAATTCGAACTTTCTACAGCGGTTTCTGCAGTGGAGAGAAACGGAGATTCTGTAAAAGTAACGGCTAAAAACAAAAAAGGAGAAGAAGTTAACTTCGAAGGCGATTATGTTTTGGTTTCTGTTGGTAGAAGACCATACACAGACGGACTTGGTCTGGAGAAAGCTGGTGTAGAGCTGGACGAAAGAGGAAGAGTGAAAACCAACGACCATTTGCAGACTAATGTTTCTAACATCTACGCTATCGGTGATGTTATCAAAGGTGCAATGCTGGCCCATAAAGCGGAAGAAGAAGGAACTTTGGTGGCTGAAATTTTAGCTGGACAAAAGCCTCACATCAATTATAACTTGATTCCTGGCGTTGTCTACACTTGGCCAGAAGTTGCTGGAGTTGGTAAAACGGAAGAGCAACTGAAAGAAGAAGGTGTCGCTTATAAAGTGGGAAGTTTCCCAATGAGAGCTTTGGGCAGAAGCCGTGCAAGTGGTGACACAGACGGATTTGTAAAAATCATCGCTGACGAAAAAACCGACGAAGTTTTAGGTTTCCATATGATTGGAGCGAGAGCTGCAGATTTGGTTGCAGAAGGCGTTATGGCGATGGAGTTCCGTGCAAGTGCAGAAGATATCGCAAGAAGTTCTCACGCACATCCAACGTATGCAGAAGCTGTGAAAGAAGCTGCTTTGGATGCAACTGGAAAGCGTTCAATTCATATGTAAGATTTGATTTTAAATCGTTATTATATTAAAGAGAGGCAGTTTGCTTCTCTTTTTTATTTTGGGCAGCTTTTCCGCCCTCCATTCCCGCTATCCCGAAAAGCCATTTCCTTTCCCGGGCTTTTTTCGGGATGAGCTCCATTCAGGTCGGGCTGCGAACAATTCGTTGTTTAAATAAAACGATTATTCCCTTTTTGTTCTTATTTTTGTTAAAATTTGAGTTATGATAAAAGAGCTTGACAAAGATTTCACAAGTCTTAATGAATATATCGACCAAATCAAACCGAGTAAGATTTTTATTCTGGTAGATGAGAATACGCATAACTATTGTCTGCCAATTCTACTCCCAAATCTGGAAACGGACGCGCCTTTTGAAATCATAGAGATAGAAGCAGGCGAAGAAAATAAGAATATCGGAACTGCGACCCAGCTGTGGGAAATATTCTCAGAAATGGAGGCGGACAGAAAATCGTTATTGATCAATCTTGGTGGAGGTGTGATCACGGATATGGGCGGATTTGTAGCTTCTACATATAAAAGAGGATTCAAGTTTATCAATATTCCCACGACTCTGTTGGCGATGTGTGATGCTTCAATTGGCGGAAAAACAGGAATTGATCATCAATATCTGAAAAATATTATCGGAACATTTGCTTTGCCGGAAGCAATATTCTTTTATCCAAAATTTCTTGAAACTTTAAAATTTGAAGAACTCAGAAGTGGTTTTGCCGAAATGCTTAAACACGGATTGATTGCAGACACGCAACATTGGAATGATTTGATTTCCATAGAAAAGATAGCGCCTGAGTTTATAGAGCCTTTCATCAAAAAAAGTATGGAAATCAAAAGTAATGTGGTTTCTCAGGATTTTAAAGAAGAAAATGTGAGAAAAACGCTCAATTTTGGACATACGATTGGTCACGCTGTAGAAAGTCTGTTCCTTAAAAAAGGAAATCTGATTCCTCACGGAGAAGCCGTTGCGCTGGGAATGATCTGCGAAACCCATCTGGCTTTCCTTTGCGGATTGATTGATGTGGATGTTTCATCCGTTATCATCAGCAAGATAAAAAGACTGTTTCCATACATCGATATTTCGGAATTCAAGAATGGGGCAATCATGGATTTGATGTTCAATGACAAGAAAAATCAGGACGGAAATATCAATTTTTCTTTGATCAATGGCATCGGAAATTGTCTTTTTGACCAAAAATTGAGTGCAGAACAGATCATTTTGACCCTCAATTTCTATCGAGAACTTAATCAAAATTAAATTTATTATTCAATGAATAATATTCGTAATTGGTTGAAAATAAGATTTTTGTTTTACATATTTGTGGAAGATAAAGATTTATAATTATCAATATTTTAAATTTTGGCAAAGAATTTGAGACTATCCAAACCGTAAAAACAAAATTTAAAATTCGAAATTATGAAAAAGTTATTTTTAGGATTAGGTTTAGTAGCGGGAACATTTGCATTTGCTCAAACTAGTCCAACATTTGGTTTAAAAGCGGGTCTTAACGTATCATCAATCTCTGACGATGGTTATGAAGATGCAAAATCTAAAGCTGGTTTCTATGGAGGTATTTTTATGAATGCACCATTATCTGAGCAGTTCAGTATCCAACCAGAGGTTTTGTATAGCCAATATGGTGCAAAAACTGTAGCAACTTACACTACACCTCTTCAGACAGTTAGAAATTCGGCAAGCCTTAATTTGGATTATATTGCTGTTCCGGTAATGTTCCAATTCCACGCAACTCCAGCTTTTTATATTGAAGCAGGTCCAGAGTTTGGTTTCCTAGTATCAGCAAAAGCAAAAGGTGATAGAACAACAACTGCAGCAGGCGGTGGAGCTTCATCAACTGCGAGCTATACATCTCAGGATATGAAAGATAATTTCAGTAGTTTCAATATGGGTGCTGGTTTAGGTTTAGGATTTAATTTTACACCGAACTTAGGTATCAACGCTAGATATGTAGCTGGTTTTACTGATATCAACAAGAAAAGTAATGGTGAAGACGGAACAACTTCTACCAACAATGATAACAACAAGAACAGAAATAATACTTTCCAAGTTGGATTATCTTACAAATTCTAATATTACTAAATATTAAAATATTATTAAAGACCGATTATTTCGGTCTTTTTTTATTTCATAATTTATACTTTTGCCCTTCATAAACTATTATATATGAAGAAAATATTTGGGTTGCTGGGATTAACGATGATGACATTGGCTTATTCGCAATCATTTGGGGTAAAAGGAGGACTGAATGTATCTACCGTCAGCAAAGACAATGGCTGGAAAGATACGAATGCAAAAATTGGTTATTTTGCCGGAGTTTATATGCATGCTTCTGTCAATAGTATTCTCAGCATTCAGCCGGAGTTACTATATAATAATATGGGTGTAAAATATGAAAATGGCAGTACAACTCATACTTTGAACTTGAATTATGTTGCGATGCCGGTTATGTTTCAATTGGAACCCATCCCAAAATTGTACTTTGAAGCCGGACCACAATTTTCTTATTTATTAGGTAACAAGAATAAATATGAAACTAATAATAAGACTATTATCGAAAAAGATAAAGATGCTTACAATCAATTAGATTTGAGTGCGGGAGTAGGATTAGGATTTAGGTTTAATAATATGGCATTGGGAGCTCGATATTTATTTGGCTTCACAGACATTAAAAAATCAGGTTCAACAAGTTGGAATAATAGTGATAAACAATTACGCAATAACGGACTTCAAATAGCTTTGCAGTACGGATTCTAAAATAAAAAAGCCAACTTTTAAAAGTTGGCTTTTTTTATTTGCTTTAATCTTATTATTTCACAATAAGGTTTTTGCTTGTAGTTTCTCCGTTATTAGAGATTGCAACTCGGTATGTTCCGGTTTTCAAATTAGAAATATTAACCTGAGTTTTTTCATTTTCCAAAGATCCGTTAGAAATCAATTTTCCGGAAAGATCTACTATTTGGTAAGTAGCACCTTTGTTTACTTTATCCAAAGAAATATTAACTTCTCCTTTGGCAGGATTTGGATAGATTGCAAAACCTTTGTCAAAAGCAGATTCGTTTACCGCAAGAACCTTATTAACATTGAATCTGGTTGCATTAACGGCAAAATAAATATTGTCAACAGCTTTTACCATAATTCTTGCATTACCATTATTTTCATTTGGAAGAATTACGTTTGCACTTCCATTATTAGGTACGCTTTCTGCTAACACGGTAGGGAACGTTAATCCATTGTCAGATGACAAAAGGATTTGTACATTTTGTGTGTTAATTGGAGCTGCATTTGTCCCGGCAATATCCCAAGTTACAGGTAGAGTAGAACCTCCATTGTAATTGGCTGCTAATGCTTGAGAAGTTACTTTGAAAGGTCCGGTACTAGTTACGGTTACTTTCATTAAATCTCTAGCAGATTGATTTCCTGTTGCTTTGTTGTCATTAACTAATAATGAAAAATTTAAAGTTCTTGCTACATTTGGTATAACTTCCCATTTTGGAGCTAAATTGCTAGCAGAAATAGAAGCCATACTTGGAAAATATCTTTTAGTAGACGTTGTAGGCAGGTAAGATCTGAAAATAGTTCCACCAGTTGCGGTTGCTACAGGAGGTTGAGGATTGGTTGTAGAAAGAGCTGCAAAATCCGTTTGTTCCCAAAGATAAGTCAGTTCATCTCCATCAGGATCTGTTCCAGAACCTGTTAATACAAATGCAGTTCCGTTAGGGATTGTGTAATCTGCACCTGCATCCGCAGTAGGAACACCATTATTATTAGATGTTTTTACAGAACAGTCTATTGAACGTGTAATTACATTATAAATCTCTACAACATTTACTGAATGAAAATAAGCATCACTATGCGCCTGAACATTATTTGTAGATGTACAGATACCCGCATAAGCCATAATTGTAGAACCACTTCCTGGCTCCATTGCAGTAGAGTTGTTGGCATTTCCGGTGCAAGATCCTGTATTTGCACGGAACGTGTGATTTCCTCCAAACTGATGTCCTATTTCGTGAGCTACATAATCAATATCGTAAGCATCAGCTCGTGGGGCATTTGAGCCTGTAACTCCTCTTGCTTTACCGGTACCAGCGCAAACGGATGGTCGTTGTGCAATACCACCTCCGCCAGTGCTGAAAATATGCCCAATATCATAAGACGAATTCCCAACTGTTTGATCTACAAAATTTTGATTTTCATCTAGTAAAGCTACTCCATCATCATTAGTAAAACCAGGGCCATAAGCATCAGTGTCGATGGATAGCAAAAGATCATTATTAGGGATCATAACCAATGTTAGAGAAACTGTTTTTTCATAAACACCATTTACTCTAGTCATAGTTGTATTCATTGCTGCTAATACTGCTGCTTTTTTTTGTTCAGTAGTTCCAGAAGCGAGCCCGGCTCTATTAATATGATAATTAGAATATTCAACTGTACTGGAAAGTGCTAATCTATATTTTCTGAACATCCCGTCTTGTACGATTGGTGCTTTAAGCGAAATCGGAGTCACTGATGGCTGACTAGGTAAATTTACATGGTCAAAGTCACAATTGAAACGTTCAGGATCTGC